>OGIT01000015.1_pt1 | contig 156502 bp, 155 predicted proteins | sample 1571881 | NCBI WGS metagenome assembly OGIT01 (sample SAMEA2582101, study PRJEB24529) | metagenome | biome: Human gut stool | place: China | collected 2011 | reverse complement strand
GATCGGCTGGGTGTTCCCAGGTGGAGTTCCGGCAAATTAGAACAAAAAGAAAGGATGAAAAGAATGAGAACTTACCGAGTTATGAAAAGTAAGAAAGGGGATAAAATGCAGTGAGAAAAAGAATCGGAATTATGATGGCAGCCATGATACTTTTGTGTGGGATTTTGACAGGCATCGGAATCTTTCTGGTTGTTCTGAAACAGGAGAAATTACCGGAACAGAAACCAGAAAAAGTGAAGCAGGAATTACAGAAAAAATCAGAAGAAACACTGGAAGATCCAAAGCAGAAACCAGAGGAAACAGAGCCAGAAAAGGAAGCAGAAGAACAAGCGGAGGAACCACTTTCTATGGAGCTTTCAGGGTTAAATGAGGAAGCACTTTCCATGATGGGAATTTCGAAAAGAGAAGTGACAGATGCGTTGAGAACATGGACACAGGAACATGGATTTTCCAGTGCCACAGGAGCACAGTTCATGGAGCCGATGCTGGTACGATTTTCAGAAGAAAAATACAGCATGGATTGCCAGCTTCTTTTTGCAGATGGAGGCAATGGAATCCAGCCGGAGGATGTACAAACCAAGCTGACGATGGACTATTTCAAAGAGAAAAAGTTGTTGCAGATTCATCCATGAAAGGAAACCAAACTGCAAGGCAAAAAGAGAAAGGTTACAGATTGAATATTTTATAGTATCCAGGGGTCTTAGGGGCGTTCCCCTAACAAGATGGCAGGATGTTTGTTAAACATTATGCGTATCTTGCCAATTTTCCTCTGGGAAAATTGCGTAGAAAATCCGTAGATTTCTGGAAGTTTGCAATACAAAAGCATACAAATATGCTGTACAAATGTATGCTTTTTGCGCGGGAAGGAAAGAAAGGAGACGGCATGGCGAAACAGATGAAAAGTTTTCGGCTATCGGAAGAGGCAATCGCTGTGATTGAACACCGGAATCGGGAACTATATCGATCCGGTCAGGCGTATGTGGAATCCCTGCTTTTGGGAGAAAAGAAACGACCAATGGAGGAACAACTGTTGGAAGTTTTGGAGGAGATCAAAGGGGAACTGAACCGGCAGAATTATAAGTTGGAAAAGCTGCAGAAATGTTTGGATTCTGCATTGGAACAGAGGAGAAAAACAGAAGAGAACAGACTGCCATATACCCCGCCGCCCTCTGACATTATTTGAGGAAAAAAATTTGGAAAATAGGATGATAGCAAAGGAGTAAACGTAATGAAGCTACAGGAACAATTAGAAAAAGTACAGAAAGATCTGGAAAAAGTTGAAGAGCGCAGAAAAGAACTGCAGAAAAAGGAGAAGGAATTACGAACCAAAATCGAATTGGAAACCGCAAAAGCAGAGGTAAAAAAGAATGAAGAAATCCGAAAGATTGTAGAAGAAGCCTATGGACAAGTGGACGGGGCAGATCTGGAAGCATTTCGTCAGTTTATGCAGGAACAGGCTGGGAAGAGGAAGCAACAAGAGGAAGAATTCAAAGGATATGATCTGGGAGGAATTTAAGTGAAGCGCAATGTATTGGTAGGTGTCCGATTTTCTCCAGAAGAGCATGCGTATCTTTGTGAACAGGCAGAAAAAGATGTGGAAACCCAGAAGAGAAACGGGACGAAAAATCTGTCTGCTTATATCCGAAAACGAGTGTTGGAAAGGTCTGGATACCAAGAAGAAATACAGATCCAAAAATCCTTGAAAGAATTGACTTATCAGTTTCGGAAAATCGGGACGAACATCAACCAGGCAACCAAACAGTTACACATTGGATATGAGCCCATGGCGGCAGTTAGTCGACTGCAAAAAAATATGAACGTTTTGGAACGACAGCTGGAAGAAATGAAAGAGGAATTCAAACAAATTTATGGCAATCACAAAAATATTAAACATTAAATCCCAATCGAATCTCCACAATGCCATCGAGTATATTTTAAAGCCAGAGAAAACGAAAGAGCAGTTGTGGGTTGGTGGAAATGCCGGGAACACGACACAAGAGGTGTACCGAACCATGATGGATACCAAACAGACATGGGGAAAGCTGGATGGAAGAAAAGGATACCATATCATCATCAGCTGGAAACCAGGAGAATGTACGGAAGAAAAAGCCTATCAGATCATTCAGGAATTTTGTCAGGAATATCTGGGCGAGAACTATGATTATGTGTTTGGAATCCACACGGATCGGAAGCATTGCCATGGCCACATTGTGTTCAATTCCGTGAATCGAGTTACTGGGTATAAATATCGTTATGAACGTGGGGACTGGGAAAAATTTATGCAGCCAATTACAGACAAGCTTTGTGTGAAATATGGGTTGCCGAAACTGAAATATGACAAAGGCAATCAAAAAGGGGTTTCTTATGGAGAATGGAAAGACGGTGGGAAAAGCAGCTGGAAAAAAATGATCCGTGCAGACATCGATTATGCCATTTCCAAGTCAGAAACTTATGAGGAATTTTTAGAGCAGATGGGATCCATGCATTACCAGATCCGGGAAGGAACATCCAGGGAAGAAGGAGAAATTTTGTCTTTGAAGCTGCCTGGACAGAAGAAGTACTGCAGAACGAAAAAGAAAACATTAGGGGAGGCCTATACAGTTGTTGCCATTCGGGAGCGAATAGGGAAAGAATGGAAACGGTATCCTTATCCAAAGTCACCCAAAATAAAAGTTTGCCGTAGCAATGGAAGATGGAACAGAGCGTATCGGATGGGAGGCTACCAGGCAAGCCACATCCGGGATATTTATGAGATTCAGAATCGATATGCCAAAGGAAATCCTTATGCAGCCAATGCAGAATCCATGAGAAAGCACTTGTTGGAAATCCGTAAATTGCGGGAGGATTGCAGGTATTTAGTAAGAATGGATATCCGAAGCAGGGCGGCATTGGAGCAACGGGAACAGGAGGTCTTACAAGAAGAAAAGCGTTTGAAACAGCAGCGTAGTCTGGAGTGGGAGTTTCAAAATCATGGGATTTACCAGAAATATCAGGAGCTGGAAAACAAGTTGGCGCAGATTCCAGCATGGGAAGATCGATTTGAGCAAGTGTTAGATGAACTGGAAAGTTTGCAGGCACAATTGCCAAATGGAGTGGACCAGATTCAAACGGGAAAGGAACAGCTACAGGAGATTCGTCAGGAAAAGCGATTGATCCGTCAGATCAAACAGATGGATGAAGAACACAAACAAATCCGAGCATTTCCTAAGCAATCGCTACATTCCGGTTCAAAAGAAATTCGATGGGATCCGAAGAAACCGCAAAGAAAAGGAGGCAAGAAGTGGAAAAGAAACGGGAAATAACAGAAGAACAGGTCAAAGAATATCAGATGCTTCTGGCACAATGGATGCAGCTTCCAAAGGATGCCTTGGAAATCCTAAATGAGGATATGCCGTGGCGTATCCGGGAATGGCTGTATGTGTGTGCCCTGGATCAGATATCGGGGGCAGAATTACAAGCAATGAAACCACAAGGACTAAAAAAGATCCAGGATATCCGGGCGAAGTTTCTTAAACAGAAGTTTCAGGATCTGAAGGAAATCCAAACCCAGATGAACGCATTGCAAAAGCAGATGGAAGAAGGGGGAGAGAAACAGGCAACTGTTTTGTCCAGACTACAAGAGGAAGTGTTACAGATTCTGCAGTATCTGGAGCAAGAAAAACAAACTTTAAAGGAGCGGGAAGAGCAGTGGTTGGAAGAACGGCGAAAATACAAGGAACAATTTCAGCAGATGGAAATAAACAGGATGGAAGAGGAGAAATCGTGGAATCTTTGGAACCGACTGTGGAAGAAAAAACGGCGGAAAACACAGCTACATAGGAAACAGGCGCAAATGGATCAATTTGTCAAACAGGTGTTAGAAGAGGAGAAGTTTAGCCAGGAGCAAAAGAGTTATTTACTGGATTGTCTGGAACAAGGCGAGGAAATGAAAGAAGTGTTATATCTGGCAAAATCCTGTCTTTCAGTGGAACAAATGGAGCGAATCAAGCAGCTGCTTTCTGAGCATCCACAAATGTTTTGGGGCAGTCGGAGAAAGCCATGGAATCAAAAGAAAAAGGAAAAGGAGGAATAGCGTGATGAAGATACAGGTACAGCTCTACCTTCCAGATCAGAATCAGGGAACAGTCTGGGGGTATGGAACCATTACCTTGGATCAGCTGCTGACATTTCAGATACGGATTTTGACATGCGAAAAAGGAGCAGGAATCAAGGAGGCGTTTGTCAGTTTTCCCAGAAGAAAGCAGGGAGAACGATGGGAGGACTTGGTAATCGTGGAGGATTCACTACGAAATCAGATCACAGAGGCAGTCCGGGAGGCGATCCGGATGGAAATCACAAAAGATTTGTATCTTCCCAAAATCGAAGTCTTGCATCTGCAGGTGTTTCCACAAGGGAAGAAGACTCCTCTTGTGGGAGAAGCAACGATCTGTGTCCTTGGGGTTACGGTGAAAGGAATTCTGTTAAAACGAGGGAAATATGGGGTGTTTTGCCATATGCCGCAATATTACAGTGAGAAAAAGGGATACCAGGATGTGATATACAGTCCTTCTAAACGGCTGCGGGATGCGATTTTTCAAGCCGTATTGGAAACTTATCAGGAACGACAAAAGGAGTAGATATGGAGAACGAAAGAGGAAGACAGGAAGTTTTGATGGCACTACAAGGAGTAGGCAGACTGGGAATTATGATGGATCCGGTATTTAAACTAACAGCGGCAGGAACAATTCTGCTGATCCAGCACTTTGCGAGAATGTATAAAGAAGGACTATTAAACCGAAGGGAATTTCAGAATTTTCAGGAATTTGCCAAACTGACCGAAGGAAATTACCAGATCATAAATATTCCGGTTGGAAGTTGGAAGGAATTAGAAAAAACGGGATTTGTCCATCAGATGGAAGAGCGGGGAGTGCGGTACGTGGAACTGCCAGATCTGAATCAGACAGATGGGCTGGTTCAGGTGGCAATTTATGGAGAGGATCGACTAAAATTTCAGGCTTGGTATGACCGGTTTTTAATGGCAGAGATGAAAGGAGGAGAACATGAACTGCAGAACTTAAACCATCTGACCAGTGGAAGAACCAGCATTGTCAGTATTCCGGTGGAACAGAAGATAGACTTGTTAACAGATGATTTTGCAGTACTGCAGGTGAACTATTCTATTCTGCCAGATTTACAGGTAGGGGATGGGGAAATCCAGGTTGTGGTGGCCAATGCGGATCTTGCAAAAGTGGAGCATTGGTATCGAATGTATCAGGAACAGTGTCTGACAGATGGAAAAGAAATTCCAGACTTTCACACTATTGATATGGGAAAGTACCGAGAAACAGGTGCTATGGATGAAGAATCCTATGTGGATACGTCTTCGAAAGAAATACAGGAAGCTGTCAGCAAATATGAAGGGCAAGAACCGGGAGAATTAGAACAAAAGGTATTGAAACAGGAACAATCGATCAGATCAATGAATAATGAGCAGTATCAGGAGTTTCATAATAATCCAGAGTTTATTGAAATCACAATCAATCATGAGACACTGGTCCAGGAGTCTCAATTGGCAAGTAGCTGGGATATGGAAAGGCGTGGAATGTTTGCAAGCAGAATTCCAGGAACCTGGGGAGATGGAGAGCAGACGTTGGTGTTACCTACAGAGCAGGTATTTCGAACAGATGATGGAAAAACATACATCGGATTTGTGGAACGAAAAGAGAAGCAGCTAATCTTAAATGCAGATGGAAGTATGGTTCCATCTGAAAAAAGAAGTACAGGAGAACGGTTGTATGCAGAACGGTATGAACCTGTGTCCAGAAAATTTGGTAAGAAAGAATCCCTGCAGAAAAATACTGCAGAAAAAGAAATGATTCAAAATGTAATAAAACAGGCTCCATCCAAGGTTCCGACCATTCCAAAGAAAGGAATCTAAGATATGGTAGAGAGACGAAAATTACCATGGGGACTTTTACTCAGTTTATTTGTATTGCTGATGGTTACTGCGTATTATCTGAGTGGTCTGGCAAAACTGGAAGGGGTAACATTGGAAAATTGGCAGAATCAGTTTGTCTACATCTTGTTGCATCCATTGCAGAATTGGTGGAATGATCTGACATTTACGTTTCTTGGAATTGCGCTGATTGTGTGGATTGGGATTGTTACCTATCTGATGGATTATTACCGGAACCGACAGATGGGAGTGGAGTATGGCTCCGAGCAGTGGGCAGATTTAAAACAGATTCAGCGAAATTTAATGAATAAAGATCAAACGAAGAATACACTGTTAAGCAAAAATGTGGCTGTAGATAATGGAAAACTGTCAAATATGAATCTTTTGATCCTGGGAGGGTCGGGAAGTTATAAATCCACATCATTAGTTATTCCCAATATCCTGTTAGCTTCTATGACCAATGTTGTGTTGGATATTAAGGGGGAATTGCTGCGAAAAACAGGAAATTATTTAAAAGAGAAGCATATCGCAGTAAAGGTGCTAAACCTCATCAATCCGGAAGAGTCTGACCGATGGAATCCTTTTGTGTATATTCGGGATGAAGTGGGACTGGTAAAGTTGATTACTAACCTGCAGGAGTCCGTAAAGCCACCGGATGCAATGAAAGGGGAGCCGTTTTGGGATCAGGCCGTCAGTCTGTATCTCATGTCTTTATTTTCCTATGAGTGGCTGCGGCAGGAACGGGAGAAAAAAGAGCATCCGGAACAGTACCAGGCCGCTACATTGCCACGGGTTTTAGCATTGGCAAATTTAGAGATGCAGCTAGGATCGGAAGAAAACAGTACCCGGTTACAGGAAAAAATGGACGATCTTGCAAGAAGATATGGCCCGGAATATCCACCGGTACGGGATTACCGGAAACTAAAGGGAAATATGGAAGCCCAAGAAACAGTCAGTTGCGTAATCTTAATGGTAAACGCTATGTTGCGACTGTGTGAAACACCTGCAATCAAAAGAATTTTAGAGGCCGATGATATGGAGATTCGAAGTCTGGGAACTGGGGCAGAGAATATTCCGGGGAAAAAGACGGCGTTGTTTTTGGTCATGCCAGATAACGATCCGTCTTTTAATTTTTTGATTTCCATGTTTTATACCACCATGTTTGATGTGCTGATCCATACGGCAGATCATGAATGTGGAGGGGCATTGCCCATTCATGTCAGACTGTGGGCCGATGAATTTTATGCAGGACCAAAACCAAGTAAAACAGAATCTTTGATGGGAACGATCCGGGGAAGGAATATGTCTATTGTCCCTATTTTACAATCCATTGCACAGATCAAAGCCTTGTTTCAACAGGATAAGTGGGAAATCTTTGTGGAGAACTGTGCCATTACCATCTATATGGGATCGGGTCCAGGAGCTAAAAGTACCCATAAATATATTTCGGAGCTGCTGGGGGAGATGACCATTGACGTTCGGAATGATGGGCGGACATTTGGGGCACACGGAAACTCCAATATTCAAAATCAGAAACTGGGAAGAAGTCTGATGACTCCTGCGGCAGTTAAACGAATGAGCCGAAAACATTGTCTGATCTTCATCGAAGGTCAGTATCCAATTTTCGATGAAAAGGCAATCCCATTTTACACCCCGGAGTGGAAGCAAATGGAACAATTGGCTGGGAAGACGGGATATCATCACCCAGTGAAAGTAATTTTTGATGAAGAACAGCGATCATATTTCACCCTGGAACCGAAAAAGCAGATTCAGTTTTTGAATCGGGAAGAACGGGATGCCTATCAGGAGATGGCAAAAAAAGAGGATGGGATTTATTATCGGGAGATTGACCGGGAAGCCTTTTTGTATTTGAATTTCCGAAAGCATCCAAAGCCAACCGAACAGGAGATTGAAGCACAGTTTCTGCAGGCAAGAAAAGAGAGAGCAGAATTTGTCAGGCGAACAGGAAAAATGGCGCAGTCGTCCGTTCCGGAGGATGTTATATTTTTTCAGAATTTGGAGGAAAAACAAAGACTTTCAGATGCACAGCAATATGATCTGTCAGGCAGCATTTTGGAATGTATGGAGCGGTATGCAGAGCAGTTGAGTATAGAGCAGAAAGAAATGATTGTCGAGTGCTTGGAAAAGGGGCTGACAGAAGAACAGATCAAAAGATTGATGTTCCGGCCTGTGGATGAAATGAAGAATTATCAGAGGGCATATTTGTTGAGCAATGGTGTAGGGGATTTGTAGTTGAAAGTGAAATAGGAATATTGTATTTAATAGACATAGAGAAAATGTAAATATTAAATACAATATCCTGTTTAAGGTCTAAAAATATACTATTAAAGGTCAATAGCTTAAAAAATAAAAAGATATTGTTATAATAAATTCGATTGAATCATTATGAATTCTAAGGTATTTAATAGGAGTAGCTGTTTGTCAGGCGGAAGTTTTTCAGAAAGAAGCTTTATTTGTTCAGAAATAGAAGCTGTTTCTGGGATAACGAAAATATCGCAAAGAATATCCTGGGGTGTTACATCTAAGGCATTGGCAATACTACAAACATATTCAATCGAAACGGTAGAGGAACCTTTTTCAATTCGGTTCATAAAACTAGATGAAATATGAATAGCTTGGGCAAGATCATACTGTGTTAATCCTTTGGAAATGCGTAAGCATCTAATACGTTCACCAATTTGCATGTTGAAACCTCCTTTGCTTCCTTCTTTCATTTTAGCAATAGTATTGACAGAAATGAATTTACGTATTTGCAATATATTTACAAATATGAAATATCGAGATACTATGGAAATAAAGGAGGTTGTAGTAAAATGTTATATAACGGTGTTGAGGTTCAGACCATTAAATTGGTTCTTTCAGGAACAGAGAGTACAGGCATATCTAGTAAACAAGTTCTATTGAATTGTATTGTTTATCTAACGGAGAAATATAGAGAAAGTCGAGAGTTTTCTTATTTAGAAAAAGCTGTTTGGCATATGTATGCATATTTGGAATTGGGATTTTCCTATGCAGACGGAGAAGAAATTTTTCAAACAGTTCTTGATTTTTTATGTTTAACCCGTGAAGAAGTGTTTCCCATTCAATATTTTGGAAAAAAAGTTGCATTAAATAAAAGCGCAATACGGAAGATTTTAGGGAAGTGGAATCCAAAGTTACATTCCATGAAAGTGTCGGAGGCAGTGAATGACATCTTAGGGAATATAAAAAATAAGAATACAGGGACATACATCTATCATTCTGGAAAAATCATTAGCAAAAGTGACAATGAGAACTTATGGGAGAAAACATTTAAATTATATATTCAAGAAGAAGCAATTCTTTATGACGTGAATAAGAAAGAATACTACACATTTTGAGGGAAATAGACATGATAAGAATAGGAATTGTCGATGATGAAGAAATCATGAGATTGAAGATTCATCAATGTATAAAGGAGATTTTAAAAGAGCAGGAGTCAGTAGAAATCAGAAGCTATGATTGTGCGGAAGATTTTTTAGAGGAGGTCCAGAAAAAGACACATTTTGATATTCTGTTTTCAGATATTCAGATGCTGGAAATGAATGGATTAGAGTTGGGAAAAAGATTACAAAAAGATATGCCGAATCTTTATATCATCTATATTACTGCGTATATGGAATATGCGGTGGAAAGCTATAAGATTAGTGCGTATCAATATATATTAAAAGAGGATATGGAGATACGCTTGCCACAGATTACACGTAAATTATTAAATCAAATACAACATGAGTATGCACAATTCCGTGTTGTAGGAACAAATGGGATACAAAAGAAAATATATTTTAGAGACATTATATATGTGTATAAAGGGAAAGAAACAAAATATGTGTATTATGTGACAACAGAAGGAGAATATAAGGAGAGGATTTCTTTAAATCAGGTTTGGGAACTTTTAGAAGGAAATGGATTCTTAAAGATAGAACGTGCGTACCTAGTGAATGCTAAACATATTTTGAAATTGGAAGGAAATAAATTATTCTTAAGTGACCAGAGCCAACTTTCTATTAGTCGCTATCGGTTAAAAGAGGTGAAATTAGATATTGCGAAATATTGGGGAGGTAGATAGATGCTACAAGCATTTACAGGAAAAGTATTATTTTTGTTTTTGTCCTTGTGGGAAGTATGGATGTACTATCAGTTTTTATATGCTACATGTATTGAAAAGACCCAGCTATTAAAGTGGCAACGAGTGGTGATGCAAATTAGCATTTGGAGTATAGGAATATTATTTACGATTAATCGGAACATTTTATTTTTTTCACATGTTATGTTTCTTTTTGGCATTATTTATTTCATACTGATTCTTTGGCTAGTAGAAAAGAAGGATTTTATTTTTCTGGCAAGTATAACAATCATTTATTTCTCTAGTGTTGCATTGTTAGATTTTTTCTTTGCTTTTTTAGGGATGTGCATGATAGAAGATATGTTTGCTGAAAATATTTATTTTTCAGGACATCAGATAGAAAAAATTGTAATCTATTTTTGTAGTAGAAGTTGTGTTGCGTGTATTTTAAATGGTATTAAAAAATATGGAGCAGAAAAAAGTATTGACAGATTTAAATATATTTTTTTAGTGGTTGGGTTATTCTTTTCTGTTTTGGTGAGAGGCTATCAAGTGATTATTTCAGATATGGCAATGGGAAGACGAGAATTGCAAGGAAGTAAATCGCTAGTTTCTATGTCAGTGGTAATTGCAGTACTTATTTTTTTGATGATCTTATGGGTGAAAAATAGAATTCTTCAAGAAGAAAACAATACTCTTGTCATGGAGGAACAATTACAGCATCAAAAATATTGTGAAATGGTAGAGGTAATGGAACAAAATCGAGAATTAATCCATGATACAAAGCATCATTTTCTGGTTGTTCAGGAATATCTCAAGAATGAGGAATATGGAAATCTGCAGAAGTATGTAACGCAAATAAGTGACGAATTCCAAAGAACAGTACCTAAGGTTTATACAGGAATTAAAATCTTAGACTTTATTTTGGAACAAAAGAGAGTAGTGGCACAAAAAGCAGGCATTCGCTATGAAATAGATACCATGCTATTGACCGGAATTCCAACAACTGAGCAGGAGACGTGTGCCCTATTTGGTAATTTATTAGATAATGCAATAGAAGCATGTTGCTTGGTAGAAACAGAAGAAAAATGGATTGAAATTCAGATCAATCAGAGCAATCAGTTACTTTCAATAGAAGTGCTTAACACGTTTGAAATACCTTGCATAAGAAAACAAGGTGTTTTTGAAACGATAAAAGAAGAAAGGAGCGTGCATGGATATGGGATAAAAAGTATGCGGAGAATAGTAGATAAACATCAAGGGCTTATTGCATATGAAGAAAAAGAAAAAATATTTATTACGAAAATAACATTTTTTAATGTGTAAGTGTTGGATTCAAAGGAGAAATGCAAAATGGCAGATAGCAGAGTGTTAGAAATGTATGCGGGAAATTTATTGGAAGAAATGCAGGAGATCCAAAAAATCATACCAGAAGATCAAGAGAATGAATTAGTATCTTCACATACTGTGGGATGTGGTGCGTTTTTGACAATTTATTGTTGTTAAGATATAGAAAAATTCTTATGAGCAGAGTGTGGTGAAAAAACATTCTGCTCATTTTATATGTACATTTATAGAGTGACGGAGGAAGAGAGACATGAATTTAAAAAAATCGTATTATTTGTCGGAGCGAATATATGAAACAATGAATTGTGAAGAAAAACAGTCCGAGGCAAGAAAGGAATATAGGAGAAATTTGTTGGGAGAAACAATGTTCGATCAGATGTATAGAGAAAACATCAACTTTTATGGATATGTGAATGGAAATGAGTATGCAGTTAGAGATAATGTGAAATTAAAGAAATGTTTTATGGAATTTTATCATAACATGATTTGCCTGGAACCTAACTTACAAATAGAACAGAAATTAGATGAAAGCATTGAGTTTCCACGATTTTATGATTCTTTTTTACAATATGGACGAGCACTATTTGTAAAGACCATAGGAAAAAATTCTGACGTGATTTCTGAGCACGTATATCAGTGTTTGCAGACGCATTTGGCAAATATATTGCAAGAAGTATGCCTTAGAACATTGATTGCAGAAATGCATCTGTATAAACAGCAGAAAAAACTCCAAGGAAAAGATGAAAGAGAGAAGTATGAGTTTTTCCATTCAGAGATAGTGGGAACCAGTGGTTTCAAAGAAGAATTGTTTGAAAAATATCCAGTTTTATGGAGATGTATCGAAGAAAAAATCCATCAAGCCGTTGGATATTACGTTGAAATAGTAGAAAATTTTGTAGATAACAAGATAGAGATTCAGAAGAAATTTTGTACAGGAACTTCTATAAAAAGGATTACGGATATAAAATCGGGGTTGTCTGATGTGCATAATCAAGGGAAAAGTGTGGTAGTGGTTACACTGGATGATTCCTTGGAGTTGTTATATAAGCCAAGAAGTATGGAAAATGAACTGGGATTTTTGAACTTGTTAAAATGGATATCTGATAAGGTGGGATTAGATTGTTATCAATATCCGATTCTATCTTATGAGAATCATAGCTGGTGCAGTATCGTGAAACACGATAGCTGCGATACGGAAGAACAAGTGAAAAGATATTATCAGCGTTTCGGGATACAACTTGTTTTAGTATATTTTCTGGGAACAAGAGATCTGCATTTTGAAAATGTGATTGCATCTGGGGAATATCCAGTGTTGGTCGATTTGGAAGCTCTGACTTATGGAAAAAGGGAACATAACACAGAGGAAATAAAAGACGCTATCAATCAGCATTTGGCAGATTCGGTATTATGTTCGGGGCTTCTTCCTTATGCCTGGCAAAATTTGAACATCGATAGTAGTGGGATTTCAGGAAAAGGTGGGCAGAAATATGGCTTTAAAGTTCCGGTAATCGTTAATAGAAGAACAGCAAATATGAGAATCGAATATCGATATCCTGAGACAAAAGGGGTTCAAAATTTAGTGAAAATAAGAGGGAAGGACTGTGATCCGATTCAATATATACAGGATTTATTGGATGGATTTGAACAAGCGTATGTAAAAATTTTGGAAGATAAGGAAGAATTATTACAAAGGTCATCTTTTCTGCAGAACTTAAAGAGCCGATATGTGGCAATGAATACACAGCAATATAGTATGCTGTTGTCTGCTTCTTATCATCCCAGTGTGATGAGAGACGGGGCGGAAAGAGAAACTTTATTCTATTCATTATGGAAAGGGAGAAATGGAGCGGAACAGGAAATTGTGGAGAGAGAAATTCAAGATTTGTTAAATGGAAATATTCCTTATTTTTCCTGTTCGGTGTATGGAAAACATTTGATACATAATGGAAAAGAAATTTCTAAAGAGTATTTTTCGAAGACGGCATGGGAAGTGTTTGTCGAGAAAATCGAAAAAATGAGCGTTTCAGATATGAACGTACAAAAAGAATATATTCGAATGGCAATTGAACTTTTCTCGGGAAACCGATGTAATTATGAAAATCATGTCTATTCTATGGATGATAAAAAGTGGAAGGAAAGAAGAAATCAACTTGAGAAGGTTACAATAGAACAATTAGAAAGTAGGATATTACGCCATGCAATATGGAATCGCGAGAAAACACAGGTAAATTGGTTAACGACTCAATTATCGGATCAAAATGGTGCGAATTGGAGACTTTTGCCAATGAATCATTATTTGTATAGTGGCCTTGCAGGTATGTTACTTTTATTCTATGAGCTAAAAACGGCGAAGAGACCACAGGCAACGAAAGTGTATGACACATTAAAAAATGAAATGTTCACATATACTGAAAAAGGGATACATTCCTTCAAAGATTTGGATTCCAGTAAGACAGGACTTTATGAGGGAGAGGGATCCATCGTTTATGTATATTTGTGTTTGTATAAAAGAAGCAATGAACAGATTTATCTACGATATGCTGAAAAACATTCCGAAATTGTTAGAAAATTACTGAAGCAAGATCAGAGATATGATCTGTTATCAGGAAATGCAGGAGCAGCGTGGAGCTTTTTATTGCTTTATGGCAGTACGGGAAATACGAGGTTTTTGCAGACCGGAGAAGAAGCAATTCAAATCTTATTAAAATCAGCAGAGGTGCAAGAACAGGGGATTGGATGGAGAATACAAAAAGAAATTCCGCCAATGTCCGGCTTAGCTCATGGGAATAGTGGGATTTTAATTCCGGTTCTTGCACTGGGTAAATATACGGGACGAACTATGTATGAAGAAATTGCAGATAAGATCTGGAATTATGAAAATTCGTTGTATGATCCGGCAATAAATAATTGGAAAGACACCAGAGAACAGGGGAAAGTAGTATCTTCCAATCCTATTGGATCAGTAGCATGGTGCCATGGGGCGTCTGGAGTTTTGTATTCCAGAATTCTATGTTATGAGTTTGTAGAGAATAGGAAATGGAAAAATAGATTGGAACTGGATATCAAAAGAGCTTATAAAAAATTGCAGCAGTATTGGAAAAGAGATAGTGATTGTCTGTGCCATGGTAATAGCGGGAATTTGTGGACTTTGAGAATCACCCAGGAAAAAATGAAAGAATATGGGATATCAATTGAAGGAGAGTGGGATGTCGAGTTATTGAAAAGTGAGTTGGAAGAACAAGTTGTCCATTTATTACCGCAAGAACAAATAAATGTTGGATTTATGAATGGGTGTGGCGGGATACTTTATAAACGTTTACATGATATAAATACTACTGAGAGTCATATAGAATCAATTTGATTTCGCTACAGTTCAGGGGCAAAAAAGTGCATATAAGGGACACAATATTGAAAAATGGAAAAGAAAGCACTAAAGTTAAATTATAGGAAGGAGGGAAAACAATGGCAGGCAAGTCAACAGAAAAAATCATGGAAAATAAGTCAACAGAAAAAATCATGGAAAATAAGTCAGTAGAAAAAATTATGGCAATCTGTAAAGAATTAAATTTGCAGGTAAAGACAGACTTACCACTTGAACAGAATACGTATCTTAGTGCTTGGCACAAGGGGACGACCCATATCTAAACTCGGTGTAAATTCAAAGATTGTCTTTGGGTCACGAGATATAATAATTAAAAGGAAGTCTTACAACCTTTTAATTGTCAAGCCGTACATCCATGAAATCGGTCAATGGGGACGAAGAGAGTTTCATTGACTGATTTCAAAGGATACGCGACCTGTTCATGCAGTGTTGATTCTCAGCGAGTTCTAATAGTTTCTTCAAAACGTCCGTTGCTATGAATTCCTGATAGGTTTTTGATGGAGAGGATAATATCTTGTTATGTTCCATCAAAGTGGAGCTCATAAGTCTAAGTAGAGATTCCCACGTGTGTTTTGGCTTCTTTCTATTACTTTACGATGAATATTTTTTGTAGCTTGCAAGAAAAATTTTTTTGATTGGAGCATCATGGATGATGGTTTTAAAAAGTGGAATTGATAATATTACCAAGGTACCCTAGAGAATTATTAGCAGATGGGACGAGAAATCCTTTGAGGTGTTAGAGATAATCAAGCATATGTACTCTTGCAAGACTAAGAAATTTAAACTCTTCAGAAAATCTATGGAGAAAGATACAATCATTGGTAGTAATTGCCTGCAAGCTACTTTGAATGCTTTACACTATACTAACAAAGAAAATTGTTTATGATCCGAAGAAGATGCTAATGGCCATAAAATGTTTTATGAAAAAAGAAAGACTAGTGGCATAAGAGGGAAAGCAAAATGGAAAAATAATCTAGACCTTTGTTGGGGTGCAGAAATATCTGAAATTGAACAGGGTTCTGAGAAAAATCTGTAACGATAAAGTGTGTAAGGCATTACATCAGCGATTATTAACAAGACTACAACTAAGTGAAGCAAGGCAAAGTGTCCACTGATAATCAGTTCTTTGTGTAATTAGCCTTTATAAAGCGAAACAAGTGGATGCTACTCTATAAACGGTATCTTCTTTTGGGTGTTAAGTTGTGAACTTCCTGAAAAATTAACTCTCATTTTCTAAAAATGGTTTATTTCAGCCGTTTACAGTGAATTTTATATAATTCCTCATAGAGTTAATTAACTCTCGAGATTTCACTTTAAATCCGATGAAAACATTGAAAACACGCAGTTGTTGCAATCGAGAGTTAATTTTCACAGAAGTTCACATAAGTACAAGATATAATGACTGTCATGCACTTTTAGATCTGTTTTAAGAGTAAATTGTTGAAAGAAAAACTTTATAAATTCAATATTTTAGGGTTTGACATTAATTATAGGAAGGAGATGTATTAATATTCTTTATTTAAATTCTATGTATACCCAGGACGCGGGTGTACCACAGTTACCGATGGAGTTTTTTGAAGATTTAACCTATTACTTTGATATTGATAAACATAATAGTTTTTTTGATATAAATATAATGGTTTACAATAATTTAAAAAGTTATAGGCCATATAATTTTATGAAAGGGTTGGCGGGAGCCTATGTAAACTCTTATGCTAATGCTAGCGAAATACCATTTAATGTTTATTACTTTGAAACAATGTGCAATGCAGAGTTGCTATTAGACCTCATTGTGCAAAGTGATTATTCAAACAGTTTGCAAAAATTGTGTATCATGCTAGGTAGCAACTTTATAGAGGCTGACTCAGTAATAAAAAAATATGACAAGGCTTTTGAAGATATAAGTGATATGATTGTGGAGGAGAATGACAGTATTCTTATAAATATGTGTTCTGTTGCCTCTGTTTTCACAGGGTTATGGTTATGTTCGAAAATTAAGAGAAAGAATCCTGCGGTAGCTATCACAGCAATTGGTAATCAGATAAATGTTCCTTATGTTGCCAGGTTAGCAATTGATTTACAAATACTAGATAGAATAGAACAACCAAGTTTTTTTCATAAGAAGAAGATCTCGAGATTGGAATTGTTCAGAGCTATTGAATTAAAAGAGATTATAAAAAAATATCCACTATACTATGGAATAAGGATAATACCTTATCAGATTAGTTTTGGATGCTCTTCAAAATGTAATTTTTGCACCGAAAGAATGTTATGGGATAAAACAGGTTTGGTGAAGGACGATTTAGTAATATTTGATTATGATACATGTAAATCGGAGATAGAGTATCTTGTTAATGAGTGTAAGGTGGGAGGCTTAACGTTTAACGATTGTACATTTGATTTGAGAATACCAATTTTCGTGAAAATTGGAGAACTTATAAAAGAAAATGATTTATTCTTTTCTGCAAGTAGCAGAATCGATTTAATCAATGATGAATATATTAAAAATTTACGTGAAATGAATTGTACAGCAATTCTAATAGGGTTAGAAACTCTAAATAAAAATTCTATAAAAATTTTTAATAAAGGTGATGAATACTACGGGGATACAGCTGTGGAGGCTGTGAAGAAGCTGTATGAAAATAATATAGTTACGCAGATTAATATCGTGTTATTTCATCCGAATGAGTCATATGAAGATGTCAAACAATCAATTATCGAGGTTCAAGATTTTGTTGCAAGAGCAAGAAATACAGGTGTAATAGTCCCTAAATTGAATGTTGGAGAAATGGTGATTAATTATCCTTCTTACAATTACTTTAATATAATGGACGATGCAGAGGTGATTATAGAATATCATTCTTCAAAAATTCTGAAAGAGATTCCATTTAGGGCGTGCTATCCTGAAAAAGAACGTGAACAGTCTAAAAATACTCTGATATCTTCAGTTCTAGAGAACACAGAATCGATCGATTCAATTGTGTTTCATACAGTAGCGTTGTTATCGGGGCATTGGAAGCTTTTTTATAAAAAATGGAAATCCGATGACATCATAATGAGTTTTAGTAATACACAAGAAAAAAGTACAGTCGTAAATGCTTTTCATAAATATCATGTAAATGAAATTTATGAAAATTCCATGAAAATAAATCAGTTTTCATTAAATGAAAATGAAATCAAAGATTTCGTAACTGAGGTCTTATTATTTGATATTTTGAATCTTATAGAATTGGAAGGATTAAAATGAAAAAAGTAGCAGTTATTAATGTTCCTTATAAGTTATCGAGTTTTAAGGAAGGTGCAGCAAGTTTGCATATAGGGCATTCCATAGCAATTTTAAGGAATGAGTGTAAGGATGTTGGCTATGTGGAATACATAGATTATAATTTTGAAGAATTTCGCGTTTTCTCGGCGTTAATATACGAATATATTGATGCTTATAAAGATAAGTATTTCAGTACTTTTCAAAAATATGAGTCTCTAGATGCGATAATTAGAATTATATTGGAAGAAATGATGGGAGTTGATATAGGACTTAGTAATTATCTTAACATACCAGAAAGTGATGTAAAAAAACTTGTAGAGGCTGCCAGATATGCTTTTTCCAAACAGCTTGAAATAATTAAGAGGGGAAGTTTTGATTCTATAATTCTCTATGCTGCCAACAATGTATCGTTACTATTTATTCTTACAAAGTTTATTCAAAAGTATAAGAAAAATACTGAAATAATAGTAATGGATCAATTTACTTTTGAACCTGTTACACCATATCTGCAGTCTGTATATACGCACAAGGACATAACTGGAAATGAAATAAAAATATTTCAAGAGTTTGATCCACTTGCTACTCTGTTGGAAGAACATATGAGCGAAATGATAGATACTGTTGTAGTCGGCGAGGGTTATGATTATCTTAGAAAAAAATTTAATTCAGAAGAAATTCTTCCTTCGTATAAGTTAAATGAGGTAATATTTGAAAGTCCAAATGGAAGAAAATGTAGTATTGTCCAATCGGAAAGAGTAGAATTGGATACTCTTCCATTCCCAGATTATTCAGATATGAATGATATATACGAATTTGCAGACATAGAATTTCAAAGGGGGTGTACTTTTGAATGTGTATTTTGTGAGAGAACCCGTATGATGAGACGAGAAATAAAGTACCATTCTCCAGATTATATAGTTAAAATGATTAAACATATCAAAACTTATGGTTTTAAAAGATTTACTGTGATAGACTGCGCTTTAAATAATAATCAACAATATATGTTAGAAGTGCTTAAAGCTATTGACAGCCAAGGATTAGATATTGAATATCAAGGAAATCTCAGAACTCAGGAAACATGTGACGAACTTATCAGATTACTTAAACGGACAGGATGTTCTGTAATCGCTTTGGGTATTGAGAATGGCGATGAGGATGTTCTTAAATCTATGAACAAGAAACAGAACTTATCTAAGATGCTGAGTCTCCTTGAGAAGATTTCTAACAATGGTATTTCACTTATGTTGTTTTTGATCATCGGTTTTCCAACTGAAAACTTAATTAATCTTTCATCAACAGTGGAACTACTGGTAAAAATAAAGGAACACGCAGACATAGAAATTATTGAAATAGAGTTTTACCATGCAGGTCATATTCAGAAACTACAACCAAATGTTTATGATGAATACGGAATTGAGTGGAAGAATAGTTATGAAGGAATGAACTTAAAAGATTCCTCATTTAACTTTTTTAAACCAGGAGTTTTCGGTTCTGCCTTTTATAAAAGAGGCATGAGCAGAGTGGATCTTGCTAGCGCGACGAATCTATACGTAAAGCATCTCAAGGAAAATAAAATTAGATTCAGTATGCTATATTACTAAGGATATATGATAAAAAGTGAATAGAGGATGACATCACAAATGCTTATTATTTTTGTGGAAAATAAATTTATAATACTGGTCAGTTAGACGAATCCATTTATTGTCCGGATGCAGGTCTATCCTAACATCAGACAGCATTGGGATGGTCAGGATTAAACTGTTCATTAACAAAATTTGTAATTCAGTGCTGAAAATCAAGATCTTTTGTGGTGATTGTCTAAGTTTTTTTGACATAGGACATTGAATGGATGACCGTTTGGCGCATATATGCGCTAATAGTTCTTTCAAAAATAATTTCATTGATTTTGCGCAGTTCTACAGTGATTTTCGGAGCACCATAGTTTTGTTTAGAATCATTATAAATATTCTACATTTTGTTTTTACAACTTTACAATCTTTTTCTGTATTAGAAGGCATGTGATGGAGTCATGCGAGATATCTTGAGCGTGAAATACCTAAAAAATTCAACATTCTGAAAACGGAAATCCGGTGTTTAGTCTCCTTGGCAGTTTCTATCTTCTCAGACAATTTGAGATAAATGACTTCTGTTATTCAGAATGTTGATTGTTTTTTTGTGAACTTCCTGAAAAATTAACTCTCATTTTCTAAAAATGGTTTATTTCAGCCGTTTACAGTGAATTTTATATAATTCCTCATAGAGTTAATTTTCACAGAAGTTCACATGAGCATCTTGTAAATCACGTGATTTACGTTTGAGAAGAGAGGTTTCTTTCTGATCATCGGAAGAATAATTACCAGAACCACGAACAGAGATATCGCTAGATTCGCGAAAATCTTTCAGCCACTTTGTTGAAGTGCTATATTGATGCCAAGATTTTCTGTACATTGACTGAACTGTCGCACAATTAAAAAAGTGTTTAAAGAGTTCTTAGTGTATGGACTCGTAGCACCACTTATTTGTGCTTGAGAAGGTAGAATTTACACTGATTAAAATGCTGTCTAAAACAAAGAAAGTTATTACAACTTCTCATCCTGTGCTTTGTAGCGTAGCTTCTTACAAACTATTTTACATCAAAGAGTAGAAGTTGGAATACTTAATACTGTCATTACTATTTGTGCCGCCAATTGAAGGGCGGCGGAATGGAGATTAAAATGAAAAAATGTCTTATTGAAGCGCCGTTTACTTTTGATGCAGGTCCTCCGATTATTGCTATTAAGTATTCTTTTTACAAATATTATTTGGGCTGTGATAAATTCAAAGATATGGATGGTGCTTTATATAAATTTCTTGATTATAACCTTGAAGCGTATAATCATTTGCTATATCTTTCTGGTGGGATGACATTCAGTTATCCTTTTACAGCACGAGTGCCTTTTAATATAATACCATTTGAAGATTTATATTCAGTTGAGTTATTAATTGCAATAATATTTAAGGAAGGCTATAATGATGAAATAAAAAAAATAACAGAAAAAATGGGATTAGATTATAACATCTGTTGTGAGTGCTTTGAAAAACTTAATGAATTCTTTAAGCAAACAGCAAATGAATTGAAGAGTTATGAGCGTGTATATGTTGTTTGTGAGCGGCCTGCTGCAGTATTTTCATCAATACTCACTATGCATTTCCTTAAACTGCAAAATAAGGAATGTGAAGGCATTCTTATAGGCAAACATGCTACGACGCCGCATGTCAAGCAGTTGATAGAAAAGCTTGATTTGTTTTCAGAAATTACAAACGAAGATTTTTTAGTAAAGGCTGAACTTAACGAAAAGAATGCTTATAGTCATTTAGCAGTCGAAGATTTTGAGTTGGATTGTTATCCAGAAACATGGGGAATGCGGAATATTTCATATTCAGTTTGTAAGGTATGTCCATATAGATGTAATTTCTGTTCAATTTCCATGAATTGGAATGGCAAGAGAATTTATCGAAGCTCTCTTGCAGAATGTAAAACAGTAGAACAGGTGAAAGCAGATCTAATAATGGTGAAAGAAGTGTTTGGAATTTCATTTATTAGTTTCTGTGATTGTACAATGAATTATGCCGCTCAAAACCCCGAACTATTCAGGGTTCTTAAAGAGATTAATATGCTGTATGCATGTACATCAAGAGCTGATATCGTGACAGCTGACTTCTGTAATGGGTTGAGGGATTCTAATTTTATTAGTGTTATTATAGGAGTTGAATCCCTAAATCCCAAAACAATAGAACTTATGGGGAAAGGAGGGGGCAATTATACTGAAACAGCTGTAAAAAATTGTAAAAAATTGTATGATGTAGGACTCGATATTCAACTGAACAGTCTTATATGCTATCCTTATGAAAGATATGAAGATGTAAAAAACGCCATATCATGTTGGAAGTACTTTACGGAGAGTATGAGGAAGAACGGAGTAATCGTACAGAAAATACCAGTTGGCACGCTGACATTGAATTACCCATCAAAAATGTATTTTGATGTAATCAACGATGATAGATTTGAGAAAAAGTTTCATAAGATAACGGATAGAACAATTCCAAAAGATATTCGGAACATCGTTGAAAAAATTCCTGATTATGCAATAGACATGCAGAAAGAAAAATATAAAGAGATAAACAAGATGGAGCTAGTAAAGCAAATTTATGGTTTATGGGATAGAGACATGAATCTTTTGAACTCCAATTTGTTTGGAAGGCTAATTCAAAATATTGATGTTTTGGTGGAAGCGTGGATCTCAAAAAACAAGATGTTTGAAATAATCTGTGAGGACATTGATGAAAAATTGTACAGTAATCAGAATATGGCAAAACTAATAGATATAATTCAATGTAAAACAACCAATTTCTCTGAAATCTCAAATCAGATGTTGGTAGAAAAAGAGATTGATATTCAAAACACTGCACAAATGATATTATTATTATCTTTTATTGGTGTTTTAAAAATACGTTAGTGAGGTTATTATGGAAAAAGGTTTAAATATTGCGGATTTCACACTGCTATCCTCGATTATACAGGACAATAGAATAGAGGGCATATATAAATCGGAATGTGATTTTATAAGCTCACCGGTCTTCTTTATAAAGAGAAGAGATGAATATAATAATTTAGTATGTGACTGTGGTAAAGGGCTAACCGTACAGAATGCATTTTTGTCAGCCTTTTATGAAATGATTGAAAGGTGTTCGGCTGAAAAATTTGAAGGTCGTTCATTTGCAATGGTAGAAGGTGAAAAGCATAATCTGATTTCTGAAAGCTTTGAGCGTTACGGAATCAGAAGAGTTTGCTCTGGAAAAAATATTTTGAATGGATCGTTTGTTACACTTCCACTGGATGCTGTTAAATTCCCCCCTGAATTAGGGGGTGGATTTAATGGAACGATTGGTCTTGCCTCGGGAGTTTCGTTTGAAGATGCTGTTATTCATGCGATTTTTGAAATTCTTGAACATGATACTATTAGCCTGTTCCTAAATACAGGTTTACCTTGTTATCTTATTGAAATTGATGATAGGCAAAAGGAATTATTTGATATCAGAAGAGCCGCTGAATCGAAAGGGGTAAAATGTACAGTTCGATTGCTTACTTCACCATTTAATGTTTATCCTGTATTAGTTACTTATGAGAATATGCCAGGTTTTGAAAACTATAAGGTGGCTGGGATCGGATGTAGTTTAGATCCTGTTATGGCAACGAGACGAGCGCTGACAGAATGTGAACAGTCTGCTGCTTTGTGGTTCGAGAAGTACAAAAATTGTGATATGGAGGAAGGTGAAATCTACCATCCAACGTTTAATCTGGAGTATCCATTTACATTTAATGAAAAAACAATTAAGCTCAGCGATATTCCAGTTATTGAAACCGAAAATGAACTAGAATACCTGAAGAAAGAACTTGCAATAGCAGTGAATGAAATAATCGTAGTCGATATTAGTCGTCAGGAGCTTCACACGCATTGTGTAAAAGTGCTTATTCCAGAGCTAGAATTTGCGTTAAATCCAGACGCACAATACAATAATGTTAAAAGAGTAAATACGATTAAGAATTTGATAAATCAATGTGTTGTTATTGGAGAATGATAAATGATGTGTAAATACAAGAATCTTTTGTCTACCATAAAGCTGATACTTCGTATTGCAGCCCCCAGTACTATTTTACTGTTGGTTTTGACAATAATTAGTGGTTTGCTACCGGGACTACTTGTAATAGTGGAAGAAGATTTTATCAATACTGTGGTAGCATTTACAAGCACAATAAATGTTCAAGCTATTATTGTTCAATTTTTTTTATTCGCTTTTGTTCTTTTACTTGAGTGGCTTGTGGCTATTGTCAATAAGTATTTTTTCATTGTCAACAAAGAAAGTATCAGAAGGAACATCTATAAAATGATGTTTTCAGCAGTAAAAAATGTTGCTTTTAAAAACCTAGAAGAAGCAGCAAATCAAGATCTAGTGATGAGAGTTTTCAAAACACCAGAGATTCATCTATCAAGGCTGATAAAAAATAGCCTTACGTTACTGAAATATGCAGTAACAATTGGCAGTTTGTTTGTGTTACTTTTCAATCAGATTGGAATTAAGTCTTTTATCATAATTATCGCATCCATATTAGTTGCAGTAGTAGCAAAAAAAGGAGGGAAGCGAGTATATGATTTGGAAGTGGAAAACTCTGGAGAAAAGAGGCGAGTAGACTACTTTGATAGTATGATTATGGATAAAGAATTTGCTGACGAGAGGATATTGTTTTCTTTTTTTAAGAAAATAAACAACAAATGGAAAAAGAAAGCAACGGGGTTAATCGAACAGCAGGCAAAACTCAACAAGATAATTTTTGCTCAAGAAAAAACAGCAAGTATTGTACTTTATATCATATCTTTTGTTATTATTCTTCTTCTAGTAGGACCAGTTAAAAATGGCCGTATAACGATTGGATTCATGATTGCATTTGTAAATGCTACATTCAACTTATCCAATATGGTTTCGAGAATATTTGCGGATGCATTAAGTAAAATTTATGAAGAAATAGGGTATGTGAAAGATTTTTGGAGATTACAGGATCTTTCTGTTGTAAAAAAGGTTACATATGGAGACAGAGCATTAGAGACAATCAACTCAATTCAATTTCGGAATGTGAGTTTTAAATATCCTGGGACAGAAAAATATGTCTTAAAGAATTGTAGTTTTAGAATGGAAGGAAATAGAAAGTATGCACTGATCGGAATAAATGGAGCTGGCAAATCGACTATTGTGAAGCTCATAAAAGGTTTATATTGCGATTATGAAGGGACTATTTTAATTAATGACATCAATCTGCGGGAGTTCTCAGCAGAAAATTTTTCTACAGAAGTTGCTGTTGTAAGTCAAGATTTTTCTAAATTTCAAGTTTCATTTTTGGAAAATATCAATCTTGGAAGAAAGCATGAAATCGAGGATAATACAAAAATTCTAGATATGTTTGAAAAGCTTAATTTTAATAAGCTAACAAATGATATTAACTTGAACAGCAAAATTGGGAAAATATATCCAGAAAACATAGATTTATCACTCGGAGAATGGCAGAAGCTTGCAATCAGTAGAGCACTTTTATCCGAAGCATCACTTCTAATCTTCGATGAACCTACAGCATCACTCGATCCTTTGGCAGAACAGAGAGTTTATGACCAAATATTAGATTTAAGCAGAAATAGAATGAGTATACTGATAAGTCATAGACTTGGTTCTGTGAAGTCTTCGGAAGACATTTATCTTTTGGAAGAAGGACAGGTTAAGATGCACGGTTCGCATGAGAAACTCATGAGAAACAGTGATTTGTACAGGGAAATGTATAACAAACAAAAAGGGTGGTATCAGGATGCATAACAGTGGTGTTTTTAAAACTTCAGTTGCAGCAACAAAACTCATGTTCAAGCTTGACAAGAAAACATATATTAAGAATTTTACTATTGGTATTTTACAGACAATGGCAATCGTTGGTAGCACTGTTTTGATGCAGTTTTTTATTGATACCCTTAGCGATTCAATAGGGAGAGATAACAACTTAAAAATTGTTTTTTCGATTGTAGCACTGGCTATTATGATTTTATTGTCGGAAATAACCAACGGATACCAGAATTATCTCTATGGATATTATATTGATAAAGGGGTAAATAATTTAACAGACTGTTTACATAAGAAAATAAATAACATAGAGAGAATTAAGTTGGACGATTTGAATGAATTATCCAAAATTGAGAGAGCCTGCAAAGGTGCTGGTAATCTTATTGAATTAGTACTAGTTCTCGGAGATGCGGTAACATTTTATGGACTTTATTTTTTGTTTCTTGGGATGTATTTCTTCAATATTGATAAGAAAATGATTATACTTCTTCCGCTGATTTTTCTTCCGGTCATGTTGTCTCATTTCTCAAAAATTAAGATGTTCTCAGACATGGATGAGGAAAATTCAGTATATAAACTTCAGATGAATCACTTCATTTCGTGTTTTACAAATGTTAGATATGTTCGAGAATTAAAATTTCTTAATGCTGAAGTTTTTTTCTCTAATAAATTTTATGAATCTCTTAAGAAGTTTCAGGATAAAATCTTTTCTACAAATACACAGGGTATGATAAGGGATATTACTGGAAAACTGATAACTTTCATTGGAATGGTATTGATTATTGCATTTTTATCAGTAGAAATGATTCATGGGAAGATTACTATAGGTGTTTTCGGAGCAATACTTGCAACCTTAAAGCGGATGTTCTCAATGATGGATGAATTAATTTCAGTCCACTTTGGAGAAGTTGTTGAAAATATTGGTACGGTTGAAGCCACTATAGAGCTAATTAATGAAAAAGATGTACCTAATATTTATAATGACTATACAGACTTTTCAAAGATTATCTTTCGGAATGTCAGTTTTACATATCCTAATCAGAAAAAATGTGCATTGGATAATATCAGTTTTGAAATAAATAGGGGAGAAAAAGTAGCTTTAGTCGGTGTTAACGGTTCAGGGAAATCGACGTTGAGTAAATTGATTCTGGGGCTCTATAAACCGGATAAGGGAGAAGTAATAACAGAAAAGAGTAAAACAGTTTCAAGTGAAGATAGAAGAACAGCCATTTTTCAAGAATATGCAAAATATAAGTTATCCGTAGAAGAAAATGTTAGAATATCAGATTTTGATAAGATGGAAAGCGCTCAGTCAAAAATTGATTTATTTTCTAAAGATATTAAGGTTGATTTACAGACAATTCTTGGAAGGGAATTTGGAAATATGGAGCTCTCTGGAGGACAATGGCAAAGTCTTGCTATTGCAAGAGGATTTTACAGAGATGCCACTTTGTTGGTTCTTGATGAACCAACAGCAGCAATTGATCCAATTAAAGAAGATTATTATTATACACTTTTCAGACAAGAACTTAAAGATAAAACAGCGATTTTAGTTACACATCATTTGGCAAGTGTTAAAATCGCTGATTGCATTATTCTTCTTAAGGATGGAGAGATAAAAGAGATTGGGAGTTTTGATAACCTTATGGCGTTAAAGGGAGAGTTTTACAAAATATACTCGGCTCAAGCAGATGTATTTAGGAGTTAAGTAACAACATAAAACTTCTATATGCATATGGCACATCCAAACGGCCGAGTTTGCGAAGCTGAACGGTCGCATCATCTTTGATTATTGGCACAGTCTCAGAGATAATAAGTGTATTCATCCATTGGATGAAAATACATTTATTACAGGAGAATAATGTATGCTAGACTACAAGAACATCATTATCAAACATTATGCGCTTTCTCTTTCAGGAAGCGGAATTGCCAGACAGCTGGGTGCAAGCAAATCGGGGGTGAATGACTTCTTAAGAGCATTTGATAAATGCGAGTCACTTTCCTATCCCCTTCCACCAGGTATCACGAATTATGGAATCGCTGAGCTTGTATATGGTTCCGTACCTGGATCTGGAGGTCGTAATGAAAATATAGAGTATCCAGACTATGAAGCAGATGCAGAGCTCATGGCAACACGAAAAAACATGACTCTGGTTTTCCTATGGAACAGATTCCTAATGATGGATGAAACACCAACTCAGGTATTAAAGGAAGATGGACGCAGAGCTAAAACGAAATCTTACTTCTGGGTAATCCGTACCGGAGAAGATGAACTGAATCCAATCATTCTTTATAATTACACACCAACCAGAGCTGGTGAAAACATCAAAAAATTCCTAACGGGTATCGCACCTGGCTTTTATTTTATGACCGATGGTTATCGTGGATACAATAAACTAAAAGAGGCCAATCGCTGCTGTTGTTGGGCGCATGTTCGCAGATACCTTTTAGAAGCCATTCCCCAAGGAATGGAAAAGGATTACAGTAATTCTGCAGTACAAGGTGTGTTGTACTGCAATAAACTTTTTGAGTATGAACGTACCTATAAAGAGATGGGGCTTTCATACAAACAGATTGAAAACCGACGCCTCAAAGATCAGAAACCTATGATTGAGGGCTTTTTGTCGTGGCTTAAGCAAGTGAATCCTGGAAGCAACGGCAAACTGAAGAAAGCCATTACCTATATCAAGAACTGTCAGGAATATCTGATGACTTATCTTGAAGATGGACGCTGTAGTTTGAGCAACAATCTCAGCGAGAATGCCATCCGTCCAGTAACTGTAGGTCGTAAGAACTGGCTGTTTTCTGACACAGCCGAAGGTGCAAAGGCAAACGCTCTGTACCTTACAATTGTTGAAATGGCTAAAACCTATAACTTAAATTTATACGATTATCTGAAGTTCCTGTTTGAACATCGTCCAAACAAGGATATGTCAGACGAAGAATTCGAAAATCTTGCTCCTTGGAACGAACATGTTTAGGAGCTGTGTAAATAAATGGAGTAAAATGCTTGTTTTCCTAGCGTCCAGTCGTAGATGCTAGGATTTCTTTTTTATATCTACCCCGAAACTAAGCGCTTACGATCATTATAGAATGAATATTTGGTTATCTAAAATAGATTTACCATCTAAGGTCTAAAAAGTGCGTATAGTGGACGAAATCTTGAACAATAAAAAAGAAAGTACTAAAGTGAAAGTAGTTAGAAAGTGAAGAACAATATTTAAGGAAGTGGGGGGAAAAGATGGTGCTAGAATAAGGAAAAACAAATTTAAGAGTGCGAATGAAAGGAGAATGGGTATGTACAAAAAACAATTTTTAAAAATTGGAAAAAGAAAATTATCAGGTGGTATTTTTGCAGGGTTGATGATTCTTGGGGTATTGTCAGGAACAGTAATGGCAGGTAATACAACAGATACATTTTATTCTTATGAAGCGTCAGGTGGAGTGTGGGGCCAGACGGAAGTTCGGGCAAAGCAAGATGCCACATCTGTATATGTGTTTCATAAAGGAAATTATCCGGCATATTTTGGGGTGTATAGCGGTTCCACAAATTATACTGTTGGTTCTCCATTTGCTTATGCTCCAATGGGGGTAGCCACTTATATTCCTAATATGGTTAAAGAAAATAATTTGAATGAATGTTATTTGGTAATACAGCCAGCGAATACGGCACCAGCTACTTTGTATGGATATTGGAGTCCGGATAGTATTTAAGGTAAAAAACTGTCCCTATATTTAGGGGCAGTTTTTGGTTAGGAGGAAGGAAACGGATGAAAAAGCTAATGATTTCGATTATAACGATTTTATTTGCCGGAATTTTAATTGTAGTTTGTATGCGGTATTTTCGAGGCGGTGCAGCTACAAATCAAGAGATTCTGACGGATGAAGAAATTCATGGAACGGTAGGGATGGATATTTCTTCGATTAAAAATCAGGATGGAGAACCAGACAAAGCCTCGAAAGAATTAGCAGAGTATTTGACTAAAAAGTTATATTATGAAGTGGATGCAGAAAATATTGTATCAACGGGAAAAGAAATTCGTAATGCTCCGTTTTCCTATAAGGTAGATTCGTGGGAAGTCACAAAGAAATGTCCTAGTGAAGGGCAGAAAATAGACAGAGAAGAAGTGCAGTGTGATGAGAATGGTACGATTACAAACGGATATTCTTATGCGGTCGTAAATTTAACCGTAGGCAATTTAAATGATATGGAAGTAACACAACATATTTGGGGGTTCTTGCGGTTGAAAATCAGAGGTGCAGAAGATGTGTATGTCGGAGAAGTTGACCAGATTATCTATTCAGAAAATAATGTGGTAAAAGAGAAAAATAAAAACACATATGAAGAAACTTTTGCTGCAAATGAGGAAAAACGAGTGCGTTTGGTTTATGTTGTATCAGATGATTTGCTGCTCAATACAAGCCTATATCTATCCATCAATCCGAATGGAATGGCAGAAAAACCATTGAAAGAAGGAGATGTGGAGACAAAACGATGGATTCTATTAAATTAGTGAAAAATATGAGTGGAGGGATGATATGAAACAGATTTTAAAAATTGAGATATCCAGAGCTTTTCGAACAAAAGGGATGCTCTTTTCTCTGATCGGTGGGTGTGTTTTATCTGTTCTGCATATCATCCAATACCAGATTCCGGCACATCAGACACTTTTGCAAAGAGCATTTGAAACCGCACCAATTTGGACTCCTCCGAATGTGGCGGGCACATGGATAGCAGGAAATGGATATAATTTAGAGGGGTTTGCATATTTTTTAGTTGTACCGATTCTTGCAATGCTTCCTTATGGGGGTTCTTATTTTTCGGATCAGGAGCAGGGATTTCTGAAAAATATCTATATGAGAGTGAAAAGGAGAGACTATTTAAAGGCAAAATATATTGCAACTTTTTTATCCGGTGGGTTTGCAGTTACCGTACCGTTATTGATAAATGTGTTATGCTGTATGTGCCTGGTTCCTAATTTGTTGCCTTCTACGATTTTACCGCAAAATGGAATTTGTGCGGTACATGTTTGGAATGAGATATACTTTTCGCATCCGCTTCTTTATATTACGATTTTTCTGCTGATTGATTTCTGCTTTGGAGGGATTTTTGCCTGTGTGACGTTGGCGGCAAGTTTTCTGTCAGATTATAAAATGGTTGTTGCGATTTGTCCATTTTTTCTTCAGCTGCTTCTTCATGTAGCATGTACCTTACTAAATATATGGGAATATTCCAGTGTTTATGTGATGCAGGCAGGATATGGGATCAAACAGATATGGGTTTTGATTGCATATTTGGCAATCGGATTTTTCGGTACATTTTTCATCTTTATGTATAAGGGGGAGCGGGCAGATGCTTTCTGAACTAAGACGGGCGCTCCGAAGGGTTCAAAATGGAGCGATAGAGCAAAAACGATTGGCAGTAATGGTTCTTGCATGGAATGCAGTATGCATTTGCTGGGGAATCTTAAATTTTAACAAAACCTATCAATTTTATCATGTTTCTATCAGTACTGCGGATTTTTTGATTTTATTGCAAAATAGCTGGAACTTTGGGATCATGATACTTCCGTTTACCGTTTTTCTAGTGATGCGATGTAAACAAGATAGTTTAAATGTGCAGAGACTGCTGCGATATGGAAGCAGGAGTAAGATGCTAGGGATTCAATTTATGGAAAGCGGAATCTATGCGGTATACCATACTCTAGTCTTGGTTTTGCTTGAAAGCATTGCAGCATATTCCTTAACAGGAGTATGGATTAATTGGAACGAAACAGGCAGTTTATTTTATTCTCAAACAGGAGCCATGGTAGATGTTGGCTTTTTGGGGGTGGCAATTACAGTAGGCATGATGTATTTTTTAAAATATATGATAGTGTTTGGTTTTTTGGATTTATTATTTTGGAATCCCAGATATATGTTTACCGTATGGATTTTGCTAATCGTACTGGAAGGAACAGATCGTTTGGGAAATACAGGATTTTATCAAATCTTTTCGGTTTCATTTGGAGGATGGAATTCTCCGAGGTCAATTTTTACATTGATACTGGGGGGAATCGTGATAATTGGTGCGGAATATTTGGCAGGTGTGGTGAAAATCAGGAAACAAGACATTTTTTAGCAGACGAGACAGGATGGTGTGAACAATGTTTTTAGAAGTGAAACATATCAGCAAACAAATTGGTGCGGATGAGGTGTTAAAGGATATTACAATTTCTATGGAAAAGGGGAAAATATACGGTTTCCAAGGGAAAAATGGATGCGGAAAATCAATGTTAATGCGGGTGATTTGCGGGTTGGTTATTCCAACACATGGCAGCGTTACAATCGGTGGAGAACAGCTTGGAAAAGAACTATCGTTTCCACGAAGCCTGGGAATGATGATTGAAAAACCTGGATTTTTGGGATCTTATACAGGATTGCAAAATTTGGAAATGTTGGCAGCAATCAGAAGCGAATTGAAGAAAAAAGAAATAGAAGATGTGTTGGCACGAGTTGGCTTAGAAGACGTGATGCATAAAAAATATCGGAAATATTCCCTCGGGATGAAACAAAAATTGGGGATTGCTGCAGCGATTATGGAAAAGCCAGATATTTTGATTTTAGATGAGCCTGCAAATGCATTGGATGAGAAGAGTGAAGAACAGCTTTGGAATATTGTGAGAGAAGAAAAAGAGAGGGGAGCGCTGGTGATCGTTTCATGTCATACGGCAGAAGTGTTAGAGTCTGTGGCTGATGAAATCTATCGAATGGATTTCGGGCAGGTGAAAGAACATATTGTATGTTAGATAAGGTGAGGCTATGAAAAAGAAATGGATATGGACGACAGGAATTTTGTTATTGGTAGTGGGAATTATCACGGCAGGTTATGTTCGGATTAACCATCAGTTTCCGAGAAGCAGTGAGAAAAAAATAAAAATGGGAGAATTTGTAGAATTTCAGGAAGGAATTTATCTGAAAATTGATCGTGTAGATCTGCTGACAGATCAAGAGAGAGAGGAACTCTATAACAAGACAGAAGAAACGCCGATTTGTGAATCGAAAATTTGGAATGTACACTTTATATTGGAAAATCGGACGAATGAAGATAAGAATTATGAAATGACAAGTTTAAACTTAGAAACACAAGGAGGATCGACAGGAATTTCTGCATTATTTTTGAGTATCCTTAAGGCGGAAGATGGAGAAAGTTTGCAGGGGCATGGAATCATAAAGCCAGGAGAAAGAAAAGAAGTGATATGTCCATACGAACTATTGTCGGACTATTTTACAAAAGAGCAATGGAATGATATAGAAAACCGGGAAAAGTGGATTACGTTTGCTTCTTATCCGGAAAAAGTGATGATGCAATTCGAGTAATTCGGAAGGAGCAGATTGAAAAATGAAAAAATACCGAAACTTTTTTCGAATAGAACAGATAAAAAAATATTTGCCTCTTATAATTTTGGTTTGTATTCATTGTAGATGGTTACAAGTAAATGTGGAAATATTTGGAGAAATCCGGCAAACAGAATATTCCCTTTCCGTGCTGGATTATGCGATTAGTTTTTTTAAAGGAACAGTAGCACCATCGGGGCAGGAGATCTTTAATATTCCCGCATTGTGGTCATCCTATTTTCTTTATTTTTTTGCAATTACAGGATATGAATGCAGTAAGATTTTCTCAAAGTTTGAACAACAAAAACTGATTCGTGTGGGGACAAGAACACATTGGTGGTATCGGAAGATTTTTCGGATTTTAAAAGAAACGTCTATATATCTTGCGATTACTTATGCCACAATGGGAATTTATGGGATGTGTACAGATGCTAAAATATGGGGATTTTCCAAGAAATTACAGTTTCGGTATAACGGGTTAAATCTACAAGGAACTTCTGCAATACAGATGCTTCTTTATTTAGTGGTATTACCGTATCTTGTGATGGCGGCGATGGCGTGTGTTCAGTATGTAATCTCGATGGGAATTAATGTGATAATTAGTTTCTTTATTATGCTAATGATATTAGTGGGTTCGGTATTTTTTGAAACGCCTTTTTTAATATACAATTATTTAATGCTGATACGTCAGAATGGCATTATAGCTACGGGAATAAATTCTTGGATCGGAATAGGAACAGCGTTGTTTCTTATCTGTGTAATGGTCTTGATTGAAAAACGATTGATACAAAAAAAAGATTTTTTATTGTAAAGGTTAGAACAGCTTTGGAATATTATACATTTATTATATCAAAAAGTAACTATTATGAAGGTGGTGAGAATTATGAATAAGATATAAAAGTAGATTATAGAAGTTATTAAAAGTTATTTGTAGGAAAGGATGGTTATAATATGAAACGGCAAGGAAGAGTAATACTAATTTGTATTGTAGCAACAGCTATTTTGATGAATGGAAATACTGCATATGCGTCAGAGAACAATGTGAGCATCTCTCCAGAAACAAATGAAATGCTAAAAGAGGTGGTTGAAGATTGTGATGTAGAAGACGACTATTTTTCTCATATTATTGATTCTTATGTAGAATACGGATATGCGGACACAGAAGAATTGAACAATATTCTTGTTGAAACGGCGGAGTCTATTCAAAAAGTTCATAAACAATCGCAGATAGAATTGGAGAATGCATATAATAAATATGTAGATATTGATAATTCACACAAAGATTCAGCTACATATAATATTTTTGCTTATAATGCAGCTGTAGGAACATTTCAAGCTGGTGCAAATTTGATAAGAGGAAGAGGATGTTCCCACACAGCTGAATCAATGGAGCATGCTATTGTTCCTTATGAAAAAATTGGAACGAGTTGGGCACCATCTACTTTAAGATATTCTGATGATTCTTGGGCTCAAGCTTTATTTACAAGAACGGGCTTATGGTCAGAAATTGAACGAAGATTTCAAGGTGAAGTTTTGCCTAGTATGCCGCCGTCAAAGATAATAGATGGAACTTATGCCTTTGATAGTAACAATAGTTCGTTAGATGCTTATTTGCAACTTCATAACGTAAATTATTCTGTGACTTTTATGAAAAATCCGGACGATCCATATTCATATAGGGCATCTATGTATATTAGCGATATCTATGATTTTGAATGGTCAAAATATGATAATGTAATTGTAGATTTTGCTAATAATTATGCAAAAGCATTACAAGATATGGGGGCCATTGAACCATATCAGATAGTGTGTAGCTTTCACATGTAAATAGTATGAAGATTTTACAGAAATTTGTAATAGTTTTTTTTCTGATTTGTATACTATCAGGGTGTGTCTCGTCGGCAATTTTGTTAGAACGGAATTGGAACATAGATTTACCATCTGATATAGAAGAAATTTATTATACAGATTCAGGAGCATCTTTTCATGGAGATGGATATAGATATAGTATTTTTTCTTGTAAAAAACCAGAGGTAATATGGGAAAATGAGAAGCCAGAATTTAATTATAAGGAACTTTTAAATGATGTGTATAGAGAATTATCTGTACCAGAAGAAAAAAGGGTAAAATTATTTGAAGGCTCTTATTATTATCAGATTGCAGATGATGGTTCAAAGTTACTTTTAATATATGATAATGAATGTATGAAACTTTATAGTATAGAAGAAATTCTTTGATGAAATGATGTTAGAATATGCTGTTGAAAAGAGATGGAGTTAAAAATATTATTTCTGAAAAAGCACAATAATATATTTACTATAGCAAACGCTTTGTAGTGGTTAGGAACACTATGAAGCGTTTTAATTTTAAAAAATAAAATTTGAATTTTTCGATAAAAATCTGTTGGAAGTGGCTTTCCTTTATGAAAGGGAGAAGCCATTTTTTAATTACTGCAGTCTGCAGAAGGGAGGTGATCCAAATGGAATTATCTCCTAAACAAAAACAGCAGGTACAAATGAAGTTTGACAGCTATTGCAAAAAGACCATCAAAGGGGAAGTAAAGCATTACTGGCGTGAGTTGACAAGACAGAAATCGAAAGAAAGTCTGTTTTCGGAATTGACCAGGCAAGAATTGGAACAACTGTACTCGATGGATGACTATTGCTTTGACCGAAGTTATTTTCAGGTCATGGGAAAAGCGGTAGAGGTCAATGATCTACAGATTGCAGAAGCATTTCAAAAACTGTCGGAAAAGAAACGGGAAATATTGTTGATGCTGTATTTTTTAGATATGACAGAGAATGAAATCGCATCCTATCTGCATTTGGTACAGAGTACGATTCACTACCATAAGCAAGTTTCATTGAGGCTGATGAGACAGATCTTGGAGGAAATGGATGAGTAATGGAAAGAAAATGTTGCCTTATGAAATTATTATGTCGGCAATTTCAGGGGATGCCCAGTCTGTCAATTATGTTTTGGAATATTATGATCCCTACATAAATGAGCTGTGTAAAAGGAAAATCAAATTGGCAGATGGAAGAGAGTATGACCAAGTGGATGACTTCATGAAGTTAAGGATTCGGGCAAAATTGATTGAGAAGATCGTGAATTTTAAGATTCTTTTAGAATAACTGATTTTATTCGTTCCCTTTCCGGAGAAATCAGAGAATAGCACATTGAAAATAGAATACTGTTACATCCAGCAGGACGTATGGAACAGACGAGCTGGGCTGCAGATACGCTGAGAGCGCTTTTATGACTTTGTGACACCGTGTCATAAAGTACAAAACGTACAATTGTATGTGGAAAAGCAGGAGCGGGAACAATCCATGCAGCAAATAGGAAGTAGGGAACCTATAGCCAAGACTCTGTTTCTGGATAATGATACTTCCGGATAGAAATTCGGTCTGAAGAAGATGGTGCAATTCCAATGTGTCCTGTTATCCCTGACAGGAACCTGCAGGATGCAAAAAGAATGTGACACGATAGAGAAATGATAATGATTCGTGTGTTATAGAAATACTGAGAAAGAAGGAAAATTAAATGGAGATGACATTTGAAAACGATGGAAAAATAGAAAACGAGAAGAGAACAGAAATGCAGAAAGAACGGATGCAAAATTACCAGGAAAAAATTAATGCATTAAAAGTGAAAACAAAAGAGGGGGAAAACTAATATGGATTCAGAATTTACAGAATACGTCAAAAATAACATTCGGGAATACCTGCCAGAATCTTATGCCAATGCAAAAATTCAGATCCAGCAGACAATCAAAGGAAATGACCGGGTGTTAGACAGCTTGACGGTTCAAAGAGAAGGAGAAGATTTTGCTGTGGCTATTCATCTGAACAGTCTGGAACAGGAATATCAGAATGGAGAATCCATGCATGAGATCATGAATCAGGTTGCAGATCAATGTCTACAGGGAGAAGAACTACCGTTTAATAGGAGAGAATTCCTTGATTATGATTCCGTGAAAGATCATGTAACAATCAAGATGTGCGATCCGGAAAATAATGTGAAATATTTGGAACAGTATGCACATAAAAATTGTGGCACACTGACAGCTTTATACAATGTTACATTAGAACAAAATGGGTTTGGCACAGCAAGTATGCCAATCAGTAACGATCATCTGAAAATGTGGGGGATTTCTGTAGAACAGCTACACCAGGATGCACTTCTGGCAGATCGTAATCGAGGGTATGGCCTATATGGTTTGGAAGATTTGGTATATTCTATGGCGTTTGAACATGAACCGGAAAATCTACTTTTGAGTACAGATGTGGTAAATGCTTCCGAAAAGGGTCCGTATGTATTGACCAATACCAGTAGAATAAATGGGGCTAATGCGCTGGTACAGGAAGAAGTGCTATCACAAGTGGGGGATGCTTTAGGAGGAGATTATTATGTCCTTCCATCTTCTACGCACGAATTGATTCTGATACAAGATGATGGATCTATATCAAAAGAAGCCTTGGAACGGATGGTGACAGAAATTAACTCAACACAGGTATCAAAAGAAGATTTGCTTTCTAATAAGGTACAGTTTTATGATTCCCATCAAAAGCAGCTGCGTTTAGATAAGAATGAAGTAGCAAAAGAAAAGATTGCAGAACAGGTAAAAGGAGTGGCTGAAAGAAAGGTGAGGAGAAATATCAAGGAACCCAAGAAAATTCCGCATAAATTATAAGGAAAATGTTGGGTGGAAAAGTAGTAAAAGATACTTGACAGGTAACTTGGAAAAGAATAGTATATATACATGATCGTACTGCGGAAACTTGCGAAGCCCGCAGTCCGGGAGGCTTCCTACGGGGAGCCTTTCGCTATTTGTAAGGAGATTTGCGAAAGTGAACAGAAAGAGGTTTTTGACATATGATGAACAGATTTCATTTTTGTCAGAACAAAAGCAGTTGATAATTGAAGATCAGGAATATGCAAAACGGATTCTTTTTCAAACTGGATATTTTGCATTAGTCAATGGATATAAACGGATATTTAAAAATCCACAGACAAATAAGTTTCAAGTAGGAGTAAGATTTGAGGATGTCTATGGAATGTATTGTTTTGACAGGAATCTTCGAAGCATATTGCTGAAATATATTTTAATCTGTGAACAAACAATCAAATCTTCATTGTCATATCATTTTTGTCAAATATATGGTGAGGATCAAAAGGCATATCTAAATCCTATTAATTATCTGCAGTCCGAGAATCACTCCCGAATAATCAAAAAGCTAATTCAAAAGATGTCAGCACAATTGAATGAAAACAGCAGTTATTATTATATCCGACATTATGTAAAAAGATATCAATCGGTTCCATTTTGGGTGTTGGTGAATACCTTGACTTTGGGGCAAGTGTCTAAAATGTATTCCTGTCAGAAAAGTCGAGTGAAGATTCAAATCTGTAAAGATTTTGGGGAGATTCGAGAAAATGAACTGGAAAGGATGCTGTCAATTATGACGAAATTTCGGAATGTCTGTGCGCATAATGATCGTTTGTTTAATTTTAAGACTCAAGATGCTTTGCCAGATTTGCTGATTCATCAGATGCTTCAGATCCCCAGGCGGTTAGGAAGGTATTGCTGTGGAAAAGAGGATTTGTTTGCGCAGGTGATTATTTTAAAAATGCTATTACAGGAAGAAGATTTTGAATGGTTTTATACAGAATTGAAACAATGTTTTCAAAGACATTCTGTATATGAAACAATATTATACCAAATGGGGTTTCCAGAAAACTGGAAGGAAATTGCAAATATAAAATGTAGGAATGATAAAGACACCTTATGACACGGTGTCGTAAAGAAAAAACAGCAGACTCGTTGGAGAATGCTGTTTTTCTTTGCATGAGCAATAGCGTTTGATAATGGGGAAGAGAACATATGAAAAAAGAAAACCAACATTTGATTAGATACAGTATGCAGTTAGCTATGCTTCATCAGTTACTTTATAAGAAACTCATTACACAAGAAGAATACTTTTTAATTAAAAAGAAGTTGATGAAAGATTATAATGTGATTTCTGATTTGATGACTTGACTTCTGATATATAGTGTCATATTATATAAATACACAATACTATAGGAGTACAAAATGAATGGAAGTAGAAGTTATTAAAGCAAAAAATAAATTTGATGATTCTGCAAAACAAAGATATAAAGACCGATTAAGAGTAGCGGCGTATTGTAGAGTAAGTACGGATGACAAAGAGCAGGAAAAAAGTTATAATTCCATGATTAAACACTACACGGCTTTGATTCAGGAAAATAAGCTTTGGACATTTGCAGGGATTTATGCAGATCCAGCTGTGACAGGAACGAAAGTAGACAAAAGGGATGAATTTCATCGTATGATTCAAGATTGTAAAGCTGGAAAAATAGATATGATCATTGTAAAAAATATCCCAAGATTTGCGAGAAATACATTAGATACCTTGAAATATGTGAGAATGTTGAAAGAAATTAATGTTGCAGTTTATTTTGAAAAAGAAAATATTCATACTATACGAGATGGAGAATTTTTGATTGCTGTGCTTGGTTCTATTGCACAACAAGAAGTAGAAAATACTTCAGCAAATGTAAAAATGGGGTTAAAAATGAAAATGAAACGAGGGGAAATGGTTGGATTTAATAATTGTTTAGGATATGATTATGATAAAGAATTAAAAACCATTTCTATAAATCCCGAAGGAGCTAAGGTAGTTCGATACATTTTTGAAAGGTATATAGCGGGAGCTGGAAGCACCATGATTGCAAGAGAATTGAATGAAAAGGAAATTCATACAATAAGAGGAAATAAATGGACTGCATCAAGTATCATGGGTGTTATAAATAATGAAAAGTATAAAGGGGATTTACTTTTGGGAAAAACATTTACAGTAGATCCACTATCCAAAAGACGATTGGAAAATTTTGGAGAGGAAGACAAATATTATGTACGAAATCATCATGAACCGATTATTTCAGAAGATATGTTTGAAAAGGCTCAGGCAATGAGAAGCCGCAGAAATGGAGGAAAGCTCAGTGTAGTTCCGGGAAAGAGGGATAAATATAGTCGGAAATATGCTTTTAGTAGCTTGTTGGAATGTGGGTTTTGCGGAGGCCATCTGACACGTAGACAATGGCATAGTAATTCAATATATAAGAAATCGATATGGCAGTGTATAGCGGCTAGCAAAAATGGAAAGTACAATTGTCCAGATAGCAAGGGAATTCCAGAGCAAGTGATAGAAGAAGCATTTCTTGAATCCTATAGGTTATTATGCCGAGATAATAAAGTGGTAGTAGATGAGTTTATAAAAAGAGCAGAGCAAACGTTAGGAAAACAGAATTTAGAAAAGGAGATAAAGAAGTGTAAAAAGAAGATAAATGAAATAAAAAAGCAACGTCAGAAATTGTTGGATAATTATATGAATAATATAATTGCCCAAGATATGTATGAAGAAAATGAAACTACATTGGTACGGGAACTTTCCAATGTAAATATTCAGTTCGCTCAGTTGCTAGAGAAACAGAAGGATCAAAAAAGTTTAGAAGAGAGAATTTCAGATTTCAAGGAGGCTCTATTAAATGATGAAATAATAACAGAATTTGATCGAGTTGTTTTTGAAAGTATTATAGAGAAAGTCATTGTTGGCGGCTTTGATGAAAATGGTAATAAAGATCCCTATAAGCTTACTTTTATATATAAAACAGGATTTACGAATGAAGTGAAAGATGCAAAAAAGAGATTTGCTAGGAAGGATAGCATTATAGATAAGACTAAAAAAATGTGTTCCTACATAGCAGACGAGATGCAAGGATTGTGCTCATATGTTAGCAACGGTGCATGTGGAGACGGTAGTACTGCTTTCCCACAAAAAGCCAGACGGACATATCAACGTAAAAGTTGAGTTTGGCGAGGGTGAGGGAAAAGTTCCGCTTGATAATATCGCTAAAAGAGCCGAAGAATATAAGCCCAAAGAACGAGTGACCTACAAAATGATAAAGGAGTACATAGAAGCTAAATACGGCTTCAAGGTACATACCGCATATATCGCAGAGGTAAAGAGAGATTTAGGCTTGCCAATGTACGATGCTCCTAATGCGGTAGAGGAATTGAAACAGCCGAGGAAGCATCCGACAGCAGAGAAAGTGGAAGCCATAAAGGATGCGTTGAAGCATTTTGAAGTGATTTAATTGTAGCAGGGAAGGGGTGCAAATGAGTATAGATAATGTAATTTCCATAATTATTAGTATATTAGGTTCTTCTGTAATAACGTTGATTTTGTCCACATTTATTTTTCAACCATTGCAAGATAAGAAAAAGTATGTTTTTGAGGAAAAAAAGAGAGTATATGAATCTATAATTGTATTTGCGCAAATTGTACTTTTTCCAGCCGAAGCGAAATTTTCTTTAGGAGTTGCAAGGTATAATATACAAGAGCTATCAGATGATGAAAATAGAAATAATGCAATAAATGATTTGAAGATGGCAATTCCTAAGTTGAAGTTAATTTCAAAAGATGATGGTCTTGTCAAGGAATTAGAAAAATTTATTTACCAGAAAAGTGAGGAACAATTTAATATACTTGTAAATCGATTGAGAAAGGATTTATACAAATAAAACTAGGTGTCTTGCGGAGGTTTTTATGGAACAAAAATTTTATGATGAGATAAAGAACATCTTGATAACAGCAAGAAATAAAGTCTATCAAACAGCCAATTTTGCAATGGTCGAAGCCTATTGGAATATCGGAAAATCAATCATTGAAGAACAGGGCGGTAACGAAAAGGCGGAGTATGGGACAGGTTTATTGAAAGAATTATCGAAACAAATGACTCAAGATTTTGGAAAAGGATTTACTGTTGCCAATTTGAAAAATATGAGGCAGTTTTATTTGACATTTCCAAATGGCTACGCACTGCGTAGCGAATTGAGTTGGACTCATTATCGGCTTTTGATGCGTGTGGAAAATGATAAAGCACGAGAATTTTATATGCAGGAAGCTGTAAAATCACAATGGAGTACCAGACAGCTTGAAAGACAGATAAATTCTTTCTTTTATGAAAGATTATTATCCAGTAAAAATAAAGAGCAGGTTGCGGCAGAAATTCAGACATTGGAGACGGCAAAAAGCCCAGAAGATGTTATCCGTGACCCATATGTACTGGAATTTCTTGGACTGACACCCAATGATGATTTTTATGAAAGTGATTTAGAGCAAGCGTTAATTACACATTTGCAGAAATTCCTTTTGGAACTTGGCAGAGGCTTTTCATTTGTCGCAAGGCAGAAAAGAATAACGTTTGATGGACGCCATTTTAGAATTGACCTTGTATTTTATAATTACATCTTAAAATGTTTTGTATTGATTGATTTAAAGGTTGGAGACTTAACACATCAGGATTTAGGACAGATGCAGATGTATGTTCATTATTATGAGCGAGAGCTTATGAATGAGGGAGATAATCCGCCGATAGGTATTGTGTTATGTGCAGACAAGAGTGAGTCTGTAGTTAAATATACATTGCCGGAAAATGAAACACAAATTTTTGCTTCAAAGTATAAATTATATTTGCCAAGCGAAGAAGAATTGTTGAGAGAATTAAATCAGGAATATCGAGCATTGGAAGCTGGCAAGACAGATGAAGAATATATTGACGGTATGAAAAAAGAATAAATTTTACATCAGGGTGGTGCAAAATTTATGGAACTAATATTTTGTGGGAAAGAGGATGCACGTGCAGTATTAGTACTGTATAACTATTGATCATATTTCTGTGGTTTTGTGGAGATATGTTTTAATTTGGTATGCATGTGGAGACGGTAGTACTGCTTTCCCACAAAAAGCCAGACGGACATATCAACGTAAAAGTTGAGTTTGGCGAGGGTGAGGGAAAAGTTCCGCTTGATAATATCGCTAAAAGAGCCGAAGAATATAAGCCCAAAGAACGAGTGACCTACAAAATGATAAAGGAGTACATAGAAGCTAAATACGGCTTCAAGGTACATACCGCATATATCGCAGAGGTAAAGAGAGATTTAGGCTTGCCAATGTACGATGCTCCTAATGCGGTAGAGGAATTGAAACAGCCGAGGAAGCATCCGACAGCAGAGAAAGTGGAAGCGATAAAGGATGCATTGAAGCATTTTGAAGTGATTTAATGAGGATAGGCGTATCATTAGAAATAGTGGTACGCTTATTTTTTTACATAGTTGTCTTTTCGTTGACCAATATTTTATTTGGTTATAAAAGCGGAGGACAGATTTTATACTAAACTGCCTAATTGATAGAGTTAAAAGCGTTCACTTTGCTATTATTGACTTAAAGAGAAAAATCAAATATAATATAGTAAAGTGCCCAATCGTTGGCTTGATTAGGGGCGATTGAATAGAGGTGAAGATATGCTTCAGAATAAAGATATTGAGACACTGAGAATGTTGTTTAGCAGTCATAATTATGTTATGACTACTGCTGAACTTACAGCTTCAAAGTTATACTATGCAGATATAAAACAACTTTTAGATGAAGGATTGATTGAAAGAGTCAGGCGAGGTTACTATCACTGGACTCAAGATTATGGAGAAAGTGAAGTTGTCATTATCAATCGATTGTTTCCCGATGCAGTGTTCTGTATGGAGACTGCCCTATTCTATTATAGATACAGTGACAGAAATCCTGCTGAATGGAACTTTGCAATAGATAAAAATGTCTCTAAGCGGCGAACAAAAATCGATTATCCGTTTATAAAGGCATATCGTGTTGAGTCAGAGTTGGTTACGCTGGGCGAAACCGAAGGTGAAATTGATTTCCACAAAGTCCGCATTTATGACCGTGACCGTACTATTTGCGATGTGCTGCGAAATATGAACAAGATAGATAAGGAGGTTTTTAATAAAGCAGTACAAGGCTATGTTAAGGACCCGAAAAAGAATATACCGAATCTTATAGAATATGCGAAAGTTTTGCGTGTTCAAACGCGTGTAAAAGAATTGATTGGAGTGTGGTTGTAATGGCAGATATAGCAGCTTCCGTTCTGGCAAAGCTGAGAAATAAAGCAAAAGCTTCTGGTATCAGTTACCAGCAATGTTTGCAGCTTTTTGTGCAGGAAGAATTTTTGAGAAAGTTATCAAAATCTGGGTGTGAGGATACGCTTATACTCAAAGGTGGATTGTTCATTTATACTTTAACTAATTTTGAAAGTAGAGCAACAATTGATGTCGATTTCTTGCTCCGTGGATACTCTAATACAATAGATGATGTAAAAGAGTTGATTTGTAAAATCATCGACACGCCGACTGGTAACGATTATATAGAAATGCGAGCAAAAGGCTTTGAAGAGATTTCTCCGCAAAGAAAATATCACGGTATCAGTACACAAATTATTGCTCAAATAAAAAATGTGCGTGTGCCGTTTAATGTTGATATAGGCGTGGGCGATATTATAGTCCCCCGTGCCGAAGAACGCACAATCAACACTCAGCTTCCAGATTTTGAAGCACCTGTAATCAAAACTTATTCCCTTGAAAGCACCATTGCTGAGAAGTTTGATGCTATACTGCAACGTTTTGAGCTGACAGGCAGAATGAAAGATTTTTATGACATCTATTATCTTTCAAGGACATTCAATTTTGAGGGTGCAAAATTGCAGGCAGCTATATTTGAAACCTTACAGCGGCGTGGTACTCCCTATGATAGAGATAGTTTTAAGCGAGTTGTTGCACTTGGCGATGATGAAGATATGCAGAAGCGTTGGAAATTCTTTTTGAAAACCATAAAAGATAATACGCTTGAGTTTTCATTCATCATTACGGAAATCCAGACTTTTCTTGAGCCTGTGTTTGATGCGATTGTGAATGAGAAAGAATGGCAAGAGCAGTGGAACTTTATTATGAAATGGAATAAAAATGAAAGGAGTCCCAAATTATGAGTAGCGTACTTACTGTTGAACAGCGTGAGCAAGCAGGTTCTGACTTGTGATGCATAAGGGGAGGGGAATAGGCATATGGGTACGGGTCGTATAAAAAAGAATACATTGAGAGCGAAGATGCTTGGCATACTGATGCTGTGTGCGATGACTAGCCTTCTGGCTGCAGGAATCGTCTCTTATATGGCGCTGAGAATGATACAGAATGACAGTATAGAGGATAATATGAAGATGTATCTGGATCAGATCACGCGGAATACTGACGGCGCCTATTATGATATGCTCAGTATTATGAACTACATGGGTCCGGGAGGGCTGGTCGGAAATGTGACGGACAGTTATCTCGGTGCAACGGATAATTTTGACAGGTTTATTGAACAGCGGACACTTAGGGAAGAGATGGCAGGACTTGGTTATGTCAACACAAAACTGGTAGGTGTCATGTATTATGACCGGGAGGAGAAGAAGGAACTTATCAGCGGCATGAATGTCAGGGCGCTGGACGGAAGCCATGCTTCACTGCCCGAGGTTGTGGAGTGCGCGGGAAATGTCATACAGGCGGCCCATTCGTCTATTCTTGGGAGTGGCGAAGAACCGGTCTTTTCCGTCATGAGAGAGGTGGTCTTCGGAAACGGGAAAAGGCTGGATGTTTATGCGGAGATCGAGGCGGACATGAAAACTCCTGAAGAAATAAATAAGGCAGGACGGCCCTACACTTATATCCAGACGGATGAGAGAAGAATCACGCGGTACAGTACAAATCCTGTCATTATACAGGGACAGAAACTCTTCTCCACAACACTCTCAAAGGGAGATTACCAGGTTGAGACAAGAGAGGGATATAAGATCATGGCATACCGGAGCCAGATGGGATACATTAATGCAGTGGCGCTGCCGGACAACATGTATCAGAATGAGATCAACCATTGGAGAATGAGGATGACGCTCATCATAGTTGCATCGTTTCTGATCTTCGCCCTGTCTGTTTTTTATCTTTATCGGATAATCTGCCGGCCGTTGAATCAATTTCGAAGGCAAATGGTACAGATTGGAAACGGCGCTCTTCAGGCGGTGCATGAAGAGTCGGATATCGCGGAGTTTGACAGCCTGATGAGGGAAGTAGAACAGATGAAGTGTCAGATCGAGAATCTCATCAGCAATATGGTAGAAAAGGAAAAGAGTATACAGAAGACGGAGTATGAGAAACTTATCTATCAGATCAATCCACATTTCCTTCTCAATACGTTGAACTCGGTCCAGTGGATGGCACAGATGAGCTGCCAGAGAGATATCAGCGAGTTTGTGCAGAGATTAAAGAAGCTTCTTTCGTATAATCTGGGCAAAGAAGGCAGTCAGACGACGCTGCGGATGGAGTTGGAGATCGTAAAGGAATATATTGCCCTTCAGCAGATGAGGTATGACTTTGTTATCGAGATGCATATCGAAGATGGTGACTATCTCGACCAGCCGACGGTCCGCATGCTTTTTCAGCCGCTTGTAGAAAACGCGATCCGTTATGGACTTGGGGACGATGAGAAGATCAGTATCCAGGTGTTTGAAGATGTGGCGAGACATCTTGCTGTCGTGACTATCTCTGACAGTGGAAAGGGACTGACTCAGGAGGAAATCGATGAGATCAACCAGCCATTTGATTATGACTGGGAATACCGGAAGAATGAGAACAGAGGCATCGGGCTTCGCTACGTCAAGGCTATGCTGGAATCATTTTATGATGGACAGACAAGTCTGTTTGTAAACAGCAGAAAAGGAATCGGGACAAGGATTACAATCCTCCTCCCGATCCGGGATCTGACAGAACAAAAGGGGAAGGACACAGAGGTTACATTGGAAGAAGATAAGGTGGGACAAGCAGATGAACGTATTGATCGTTGATGATGATAAACTTGCCAGAAAAGGCCTGATCGCTATTATGGACTGGGAAAAGTATGGATTCAAGGTGGCGGGAGATGTACAGAACGGAAGAAAGGCTCTGGAATTTCTCCGTACTCATCCGGTGGACATCGTGTTTACGGATATTGATATGCCGGAGATCGATGGACTGGAACTGATGCAGATGTGTAAAGAAGAATTCCCGGATATTAAGTTTGTAATTTTTTCTGTGTATGAAAATTTCAGTTATGCACAGACTGCGATTCGTATGGGGGCGTTGGACTATATCTCGAAGATCAGTTTTTCCCCGGAAGAGTGTGAACAGATACTGGAGCGGGTCAGCGCAAAGTACAGGCAGACAAGCAGAGACGGGCAGGCAGACGGGGAAGACCGGGAAAAACTCAGGGAACTGAGCAGAAGATGGATGTACACCGGATGGATCTTCAATGAGAAAGAATTTGAAGATCTCTGCCGGGAGACTAAGGAAATCAGTCTGAGGAGTGCTGAGAGGATTTTTGTAAAGAGCTTTCACGATATTCAGATCCTGTCAGGCGGGGAAGGAGAGTTCCCGTCGCTGGATACGGTTGAGGAGATGCTGGACTGGGTTCGCCGCTGGCGGGAAAACATCTATGAAGTATGCCGCAGTACGCCGCAGAAAAATGATATCTGTGCGTTTGCTGCTGTCATCCTGTATGTGGATGAGCACATCGGGGAGGAGCTGCGCTCTGAAGACGCGGCTGAACAGATCGGGATGAGCAGGAGTTATTTCAGCACAAGATTTAAAGAAATGACAGGAGAAACATTCCATCAGTATGTGATACACAGGAAAATGAAAGCCGCGGCTGAGCGGATAGAGGAGGGCGGGAAGAGCATTACCCAGATCGCCACCGAACTTGGATATGACAATTTCCACTATTTTGCAAGAGTATTTGCAAGGGAGCATGGGTGTAACCCTTCCGAATATCGAAAAGAGAGAAAAAATGTCTGATTTTCATCGGACATTTTTTTTGTGATAAAAAAACATTTGGTAAATCAGAAACAATATCATCTGGCAGGATATGGGTGTAGAAGATAAACTGTTTACAAAAAGGAAGGGAGGTCTTAGTGTGTATATCAAACGATTTGTGAAGCATTACTACATTATGCTGATCCCGGCGCTCTTATGGCTGTTTTTCTTCAGTATCGTTCCGATGTTCGGTATCGTCATGGCATTCCAGGACTATAATCCGGGCAAGGGAATCCTGCATTCTGAGTTTGTCGGGCTTGAAAATTTTGTGTATATGTTTCAGATGAACGACGTCAAACAGGTGCTGTGCAATACCGTTGTGATCGCGGTCGGAAAGATTATCGGAAATATTATCATTCCGCTGCTCTTCGCACTTCTGCTTAATGAACTCTGCATTAAGCGGATCAAACGGCCGATCCAGACTATCGTGTATCTGCCTTATTTCCTGTCCTGGGTTATCCTGGCAAAGATTGTTCTGAACATCTTCGGATATACAGGACCAATTAATCAGCTGATCGAGGCGTTCGGAGGAAATCCGATCAATTTCTTCGGGGAGCCGTCACTGTTCCAGTCTCTGGTAATCGGCACAGATATCTGGAAAGGATTCGGGTACAATACGGTAGTTTACCTGGCAGCAATACTCGGGGTAGATCAGAGTCTTTATGAGGCTGCGGCGGTAGACGGAGCAGGAAGGTTCAAACGTATCTGGCATGTGACGCTTCCGGGAATAAGGACAACGGTCGCACTCCTGGCGATCCTGTCACTTGGAAACGTGCTCAACGCAGGTTTTGATCAGATCTACAATCTGTATAATCCGCTTGTTTATTCTACAGGTGATATCATCGACACCTGGGTATACCGTGCAGGTCTTGAGAATCTGCAGTACTCGCTGGCGACGGCAGTCGGCTTGTTTAAGTCGGTGATCAGCGTTATCTTGATCGTTATAGGATATAAGCTGGCAGATAAGTTTACCGGTTACAAACTATTCTGAGGAGGTGCAGTAAATGATAGAAAATAAAGGTATAGGATCGAAAATATTCGATGTGATAAATGTCGTGATCCTTGTTCTGATCACGCTGATCTGCATCCTGCCTGTATGGTATGTCCTCTGCGTCTCTCTGAGCAGCAGGGAGGCTGTCAATGCAGGACAGGTTGCTCTCTGGCCGGTGGGATTCAATCTCCTGTCATATCAGAAGATCCTGGGGGAGAGTGATTTCTTTGGTTCCTTTCTCGTATCTGTCAAGCGAGTTGTGTTAGGAACCGGGGTCAGTATGGTGTGCATACTTCTGGCAGCATATCCGCTGTCAAGAACAAAAAAACAGTTTCCGAAGAGAGACATCTTCATGTGGATCTTTGTATTCTGCATGCTGTTCAACGGAGGTACTGTTCCGTGGTATGTCACAATGAAAAATTACGGTCTCATGGACAGCATATGGGGACTTGTTCTTGGTATGGGTCTTCAGGTTTTCAATGTTATCCTGGCAGTAAACTTTTTCAAGAATCTGCCTGTTGAACTGGAGGAAGCGTGCTTTGTAGACGGCGGCGGACCATGGAGGAATCTGTTTTCCATCTACATTCCTCTGGCAAAGCCGATGGTTGCGACGATCTCCCTCTTCACGATCGTTCAGTACTGGAATGAGTTCTTCCAGGGAATGGTGCTGAGTACGAGACAGAGCAGCTATCCGCTCCAGACATACATACAGCAGATGGTAGTAACACTTGATTATTCAAATATGAATGTCGATCAGATCGCACAGGCGATGAAATTGAACAATCTGTCGCTGGACGCGGCGAAGATATTTATCGCCATGATCCCGGTACTGATCATATATCCATTCTTGCAGAAATATTTTGTATCCGGCATTACTCTGGGATCGGTAAAAGGATAGTAGCGATACGGGAAAGTGTTCGGTGAAAATAGAGAACAGTAAAAAAAGAAAAGGAGAAAATGGATTATGAAATTAAAAAGAGTAATCGCTATAGCGTGCACTGCAGCTATGACGGCGTCTTTGATCTCAGGCTGCGGCGGTTCGTCTGACGAAGGGCAGAAAGAAGCGGTCAAGGAAGCAGAAGGAACAGCAAAGGAAGATCTGCCTCTGGCAAAATATCCGGAGACAGTTACAGTACATCTGGGCGGGAAAATGAATCCGAATGCGAAGATCCCGGAAGGAATGTCGTTTGAAGACAACTCCTATACAAGACTGTTGAAAGATGACCTGAACATTGAGGTAGTATACGACTGGGTTGCATCTATGTCAGACTATGATGAAAAAATGAGTCTCTGCATCGGAAGTAATACAGTTCCGGAAATCATGAATGTAAATGCAGCTCAGTACAGAGCTCTTCTAAAATACGATATGATACAGCCGTTGGATGACTATTTTGATGATTATGCATCTGACGCCCTGAAGAGTTATGTAGAATCCGGCGGTGATGAGCTGATGGACTGTATCACAAACGATGACGGTGAGATTATGGCAATCCCTGCACCGAACCTGACTGCAGGCGGCGTGAACGAGATGTGGATCCGTCAGGACTGGCTGGATGCTCTTGGACTGGAAGCACCCCGTACATGGGACGAGCTGGCACAAGTGGCAAACGCATTTGTTACAGAGGATCCGGATGGAAACGGAGAGGACGACACGATTGGTATTCTTGGACCAGGAAATGCGGATCATATGAATGCAGTCGGCGGCAACCAGTTCGGACTTGACCCGCTGTTCAGCTGCTATCAGTCTTATCCGCAGTACTGGCTGGAAGGCGAGGACGGAAAAGTAGAGTATGGTTCAATTCAGCCGGAGACAAAGACTGCACTGGAAAATATCTCAAAACTTTATGCTGATGGAGATATCGATCCTGAGATGCTCGTCAGAAGCGACAGCAAGGAACCTCTTCTTGCCGGAAAAGTTGGAATCTTTTTCGGACCGTGGTGGTGTGCATATACATTTGCAGATACAACTCTGTCAGGTTCAGCAGACTGGAGGGCATATTTCACACCTCTTTCCGAAGACGGAAAATATTATACTCATATGGCAGAGCCGACGACGCAGTATGTTGTGGCAAGCAAGGACTGCAAAAATCCGGAAGCTGCATTTAAAATCATCAACTACCTGATTGCAAACGAACAGACATGGGTAGAAGAAGGAGTAACATCTACAGAGATGGGAACGGCAGATTTCTATCCGCTGTACAATGCATATGACAATGCGGATGAGATCGAGACATCTTATGAAGTGCTGACGCAATATCTTGCAGGAGAGGTCGGCATTGACGATGTAGATTTTTCAACACATAAACTGCTGAAGAACGATATGGAAGCAATTACGGAACTCAAGAAAGAGCCTTATGATGACTTTAGTCTTGAATACTGGAATCTTGACAGTGACCTGGCACAGGGGAACCTGCCTCGTCTGGTAGCGATCATGGTAGGTGACGCTCCGCTTGTCAATGAGGAGTATGTTCCGATTTACAATGTTTACAACGGACAGACAGAAACCATGGAAGCGAAATGGGCAAATCTGAAGAAGATGGAAGAAGAAACTTTCGCAAAGATTATCATGGGTAAAGCTGATATCAGTGAGTTTGATACCTTCGTAGAGAACTGGAAGAGCCAGGGCGGCGATCAAATCCTGAAGGAAATCAACGAGGAACTGGGCAAATAAGGAATTAAAATAGGGGGCGGTCAGGCCGCCCTAAATATTGAGGTGCTTCGATGAAAGAGAATAAAATCGTATATGGCCTGATCGGCTTCGGCGGCATGGGGAAATGGCACACCGAGATTTTGGAAAATGTGCCGGAGATCGAGCTCGCCGGGATTTATGACATTAAAGAAGAAAAAAGAAAACTTGCAGAAGAAGCAGGATTTCATACATATGAGACAGAAGAAGCCATGCTTGCAGATGAGAGTATAGACGTGATTCTTGTGGCAACACCGAATGACACACACAGACCGATCGCACTGCGCGCCATGGAGGCGGGGAAAAATGTCATTGTAGAGAAACCCGCTACTCTCTCTCTGAAGGAACTTACAGAACTGGAGGACATGGCCGGAAAGACAGGCCAGTTCCTGACGGTACACCAGAACAGACGATGGGATGAAGATCTCCTGACAGTCCGGGAGATACTGAAGGATCAGACGATGGGAGAGATTTTCCGCATAGAGAGCCGGGTACATGGATCCCGTGGAATACCGGGAGACTGGAGAAAAGAAAAAGCACACGGCGGCGGAATGGTGCTGGACTGGGGCGTCCACCTCTTTGATCAGATCTTTCGTCTGACCGGGGAACGCAGGCTGAAGACGGTATATGCCACTTTGACCAATGTGACAAATCAGGAGGTAGATGACGGGTTTACCGCTGTTCTCCGGTTTGAAGGCGGCCTGGAAGTTCTTGTGGAAGTAGGTACGAATAACTTTATTTCTCTGCCCCGCTGGTACGTTCTGGGAGAAAACGGAAGTGCCGTTGTTGAGGACTGGGACCTGTCCGGAAAGATTGTAAAGGCTTTCTCAGAAGAGGAGAAAGAAATAGTTCCGGTGCGGACAGCAGCAGGACTTACGAAGACGATGGCTCCAAGAAGAGAGGATACGATCCGTGTAGAAGAGCTTCCGAGAGTGCCCGGAGATATCGCCGATTTCCATCGAAATGTCGCTGCTGTACTTTTAAGAGGAGAAGAACCGGCAGTGAAGCTTCCGGAGGTAAAAAGAGTAATGCGCCTGATGGAGACAGTGTTCGAGTCTGCCGAAAAGAATCATGTTATGGACTTTGAATGAGGAAGGGAGAGAGTGAACAATGAAACAGATCAAGATCGGAACATGCATCCAGGGACCAAGGGCAGAAGAGTGGCTACCGGGATTTCTGGGAAAAGGATTTGAAACATTTTCTCTGAATTTTCATATGTCTCTGGAAGGGACAGATCTGGAACAGCTTGCCGGAAAGACAGAAAAGCTGCTGGAAGGAAGACCGGAGCGCATCAGCACGATTGGATTTTACTGCAATCCGATCCAGTATCCGGAACACAGGAAGACGCTGGAGCAGGTTATCAGGACAGCGGGAAGATTCGGAGCTGATCATGTAAGCACTTTTGCAGGGGCATTTGAGGACCGCCCTGTAGAGGAATCTTTCGCCGAGTTTGGTAAAGTATTCAGGGAACTTGCAGACCTGGCGAAAGAGAACGGAGTCAAACTGGGAATAGAGAACTGCCTTATGGACGGAACATGGGAAAAAGCTACATGTAATATTGGTTTTCATCCACGTGCGTGGGAGGCAATGTTTGAAGAGGTAAAACAGGACAATTTCGGTCTGGAATGGGAGCCGACCCACCAGATGGTACAGCTTATAGATCCGGTTTCTCAGCTCAGAAAATGGTGTCATAAAATCGTGCACGTACACGGCAAAGATGCAACTATCGACTGGAATGCTGTACGTCATGGAGGCATTTCAGGGGCGGAGACTTTTGTATGGCACAGAATGCCGGGCTTTGGCAACACAAACTGGAGCGATATTATTTCTATCCTGAGGGCAAACGGATATGAAGATGATATCTGTATCGAAGGATATCATGATCCGGTTTACTCAGGAGAGTGGGAGATGACAGGACAGCTCCATGCTCTCCGGTATCTGAAATGGTGCCGGGGCGGCGATTATGAACCGGTTCCATGGGAAGTATAACAGGAGAGTAATGCCGGAGTTAAGGTGAAAATGTTGACGAAAGGATACTCCTGCGCAGAGGCCGGGAGGAAGAAGGAGACAGAAATGAAACTTGGATTTATTACATCAATTCTCGAAGATTTTACTTATGAAGAGATGATCGACTTCGCCTCAGAGCATGGATTTGAGTGCGTAGAGGTGGCGAGCTGGAAGAAGGAAAAAGCAGAACGCAGATATGCCGGAGTAAGTCATATTGATGCGGAGAGGGTTCTTGGCGATGACAGTTATGCCGCACATATTTCAGGATACGCGAAAGAAAAAAATGTAGAAATTTCGGCTCTTGCCTATTATCCTAACGTGATGGATGCGGATCGGAACAAGGGTGAGGCTGCGGTGGAGCATTTAAAAAATGTCATTCTCGCCAGCGCAAAACTGAATGTGAACATGGTGACCACATTTATCGGGAGAGATCAGACAAAGACTGTGGAAGAGAATCTTCTTTTAGTAAAGAAAGTATGGGAACCGGTCATCCGGCTGGCAGAAGAAAACGGCGTAAAGATAGCAATAGAAAACTGTCCGATGCTGTTCGGACCAGATCAGTGGCCGGGCGGTCAGAATCTTATGACGACTCCGGCAGTGTGGAGAAAAGTTTTTGAGATCCTGGACAGCGACTGTCTGGGTATTAATTACGACCCGTCGCATTTTGTATGGCAGATGATAGACCCGATCCGTCCGATCTATGAATTCAAAGACAAGATATTCCACGTGCACTATAAGGATATCAAGCTGTATCCGGAACGTCTCAATGACTGCGGCATTATGGCTTATCCTCTTGATTTCATGTCTCCGAAGATCCCCGGACTTGGAGATGTGGACTGGGGCAGATATGTATCTGCTCTTACAGACATCGGTTACAATGGTTATTCATGCATTGAGATCGAGGACAAGGCGTTTGAAAGTTCAAGGGAAATGATTGAAAAAGCGCTTGTTCTGAGCCAGAGATATTTGAGACAGTATGTGATTTAGAAAACAATATCAAGAGACATAAATGGAGGAGATAACGATGAAAAAATTACGTGCAGGTATCGTAGGATGCGGGGGAATTGCCAATGCAAAGCATCTTCCGGCAATGGAAAAGTGCGGACTCTATGAAGTGGTCGCATTCTGTGACATAATCCCGGAGCAGGCACAGGAGACAAAAGAAAAGTTCGGCAGCAGTGACGCAAAGGTATTCACTGACTACAGGGAACTGGTAAAGGAAGATCTTGATGTGGTATATGTGACGACACCGAACAGATCGCATTCCGAAATTTCCATCGCTGCCATGGAGGCGGGCAAGGATGTCATGTGCGAAAAGCCGATGGCAAGAACTTATGCGGAAACAGAGAAAATGCTGGAGACGGCAAAGCGGACAGGGCGAGTGCTGAATATCGCATACCAGAACAGGTATCGTCCGGACAGCGCCTACCTGAAAGAAATGTGCAAAAACGGAGAGATGGGAGACATCTATTTTGCAAAGGCGCATGCGCTCAGAAGGAGAGCGGTGCCTACCTGGGGGGTATTTCTTAATGAAGAAGAGCAGGGCGGCGGTCCGCTGATCGATATCGGTACTCATGCGCTGGATCTGACGCTCTGGATGATGGACAACTATGAAGTGGCTTCTGTGACCGGAGCGGTGTTCCACAAACTGTCTCAGCAGACAGATCAGGGAAATGCATTCGGGAACTGGGATCCGGAGCAGTTTAAAGTAGAAGACTCGGCGTTCGGATTCATCCGGATGAAGAACGGGGCTCTGATCGAACTGGAATCAGCCTGGGCTTTAAATACTCTGGATGTGGACGAGGCAAAAACAAGCATATGTGGAACAAAGGCCGGAGCGGATATGAAAGCTGGACTTCGCATCAACCGGATCCATCATAACACCCAGACTGTAGAGATACCGGATCTGTCAGGCGGCGGAGTGGCTTTCTTTGCAGGCGAAGAAAAATCTGCGGCAGATGTAGAACAGGAACTTTTCTACCATATTGTTGTTGACGGACAGGAACAGATCGTAAAACCGGAACAGGCGGCGGTAGTAACCCGCGTTCTTGAAGCAATATACCGTTCAGCAGAGAGCGGAGAGACAATTTACTTTGATTGAGGGAAAAGGAGATTATGGAGGAAAGAAAATTAAAACAGCTGCTGTCTGAGATGTCGCTTCGAGAAAAGATCGGACAGATGATACAGCTGACCGGAATTTACTTTGATGAGGATGCAGTTCTTACCGGGGCGGTGGGGGAAGGCCAGCCGCCTCAGTGGGTGATCCGGTACGCCGGTTCAGTGCTTGGTATGATCGGGGCAGAAAAGCTCAGGGCGATCCAGAAAAAATATATGAAAGAACATCCGCATCACATTCCGCTGCTGTTTATGGCGGATGTTATACACGGGTGCAGGACCATAGCTCCGATCCCTCTTGGTCAGGCATGTTCCTTTCATCCGGAACTGGTTGAGAAGATGGCGGGGCATGCCGCGGCAGAGTCTGCTGCTGAGGGGATCAAGGCCACGTTTTCTCCGATGATGGATGTGTCCAGAGACCCGAGATGGGGAAGGATAATGGAATCTTTCGGGGAAGATCCTTTCCTTAGCGGGGTCATGGGCACAGTAATGCTCAGGGGATATCAGAAGGGAAACGGTAATGATCAGAAGGGAAGCAGAGAAATACCGGAGTCCGGCATTGCCGGATGTCTGAAACATTTTGCCGGTTATGGAGCGGTGAATGCGGGCAGAGAATACAATGACGTGGAAATATCTCAGAGGACGTTCCGCGAGCAGTACCTCAAACCGTTCCGCATGGCGATGCATGCAGATCCCGCGATGGTGATGACTGCTTTTAATGCAGTTGACCGCAGACCGGTCAGCGGCAACAAAGAGCTGCTCGAAGATATTCTCAGGAAAGAAATGGGGTTCAGCGGCACGGTGATCTCCGACTGGGGGGCTGTGGGCCAGCTGGAGGAACAGAATGTAGTGTCAGGCCAGGCAGAGGCTGCAGATGCGGCAGTACATGCAGGAGTTGATATTGATATGATGAGTCCGGCATACATGTTTCATCTGGAAGAACTGGTCGAAGAAGGTCATGTCCCCGTTTCGCTGATAGATAGAAGCGCGTGGAATGTGCTGGTGATGAAGAACAGACTCGGACTGTTTGAGGATCCGTTCGCAGGAATGGAGGGAGAAGAACAGCTGTCTGCGGAGGCAAAGAAGATCGCACTTGCCCTGGCATGTGAGAGCTCGGTTCTGTTGAAAAATGCGGATCTGCTTCCGCTGAAACCGGAACAGAAGGTGTTCTGGGCCGGCCCTTATGTGGAGTCGACGGAACTGCTGAGCAGATGGGCGATCTTCGGCCGTCACGACGATGTGGAGACGATCAGCGAAGTTCTGAGAGACCGGAAGCTGCCGGTCAGGTTTGTTCCGGGCTGTGAGATACTCACAGAAGAAGAAAGACGGCTTTGGCAGGCTGATAACTGCCGGATTCAGGGTGAAGAAGAACAGAATAAAGAAATGTCGGGATCGTGCGGTGACCAATACGCAGACCTTGAAGAAATCGGACCGGAGGATACAGTGGTACTTGTGCTTGGAGAACATGAAGCACAGTCCGGTGAGGCGGCGAGCAGGGCATTTCTTGATCTTCCGGAAGGTCAGCAGAAGTTTTTTGACGCAGTAGCTGAGCGCACCTCCCATATTGTAGCGGTCATCATGTCAGGACGTCCGCTGGATATACGGAAAATAGCAGAAAAGTCCCAGGCTGTCCTCCTTGCCTGGAGACCGGGAACGATGGGAGCCGAGGCTGTCGTCCGTCTGGTGTACGGAGAAGAGACGCCTTCCGGTAAACTGTCAGTGAGCATACCGTGGGGTGTGGGACAGGTGCCTGTCAGCTACTGGGATGTAAAGACCGGACACCGGATGACGGAGACGAATCCGGAAAACCGCTTTACGAGCCGGTATATGGATATTCCGAATGAGCCGCTTTATCCGTTTGGATTTGGTCTCTCTTACACAGGATTTACCATTACACCTCCTGTACTTGAGAAACAGGAGAGAGAAGATAAGATCGGAATATTATGTAAGGTGAAAAATGTGGGAGAGGTGCCGGGGGCGGAAGTTGTACAGTGTTATGTCGAGACACTCTGCGCTCCGGTCGTACGGCCGGCCAAAGAACTTATCAGGTTCCGGAAAGTTTTCCTGCAGCCTGGTGAAGAACAGAAAGTCAAATTTACGATTGACCGGAAAGAACTGGCTTTTTACGGAGCGGATATGGAACTCATAGATGGAGGCATTCCGCTTCGGATTACCGTCGGGAACAGCAGCAGGGCAGAAGCAGGGGACGTCAGTCTCCAGCTAGACAGAAGATCGTAACACAGAAGGTCAACAGACAGATCGTAAAACTGAACAAGGGGCGACGTAAGCCCCATTGTTTCCATATATCAGCTGCCGTCAGGAGCTGAAAGAATATATGCTGCGTTGAGGATTTCTCATAAACGAGGGTGTCCCAAAAGTCATGAAATGACTTGAGGGATACCCTCGTTCTTTTGTAAAAAAATAGAGAACGGTTACCACGCCAATGTCATTTAGTTAAGACATCCGCTGTGGAAACAATACAGGTGCTTCTGTCTACGATGACAGAGGAATTTTGTTCATATGAAAATGGAGCCCTTGTTTTTTATACAAAAAGCTCCATTACTGTTTATTTATTTGAATTTATGATTCCTTCAATATCACGGCCACCGTAGAATATTCGAGCTACTGTAACTGCCCTTTTCTCGTCATCAACAAGATAATACACAATAAAGTTATCTACCGGAAGCTGATGCATTTTCATCGAATGCCAAGGCTCCCAGTCAACTAACGCATAACGAGCTGGCATGAAATCCAATGAACGAATCTCTTTTCGTATGCGGCCCAGCTGAGAAGTAGCAGTCTCCGGAGCCAGGAGTTCATTCGCAATGTACGAATAGATTTCACGTAAATCGTCAAGTGCATCTACAGAATAGCCGACCTTATAGCTATCCGTCATATGCCAAACTCCTTTGCAAGTGCCGCATCGACTTCATCTGCAGAATATACCTTTCCTGCTTTGATGGAATCAACACCCTTCTGGAGTTCTGCATCAAGCTGTTCTCTGGTCATTGCACCAACAGCTAATGGCTTAGAAGAAGGAAGTTTCAATTCAAATGGCATACCCTTCTTCAGTACAATCTGGCTATAAAGCATCTGAATTGCACTGGATGGAGAAATGCCAAGCTGAGAAAGAATGCTCTCAGCATTATCCTTGAGATTGGTATCTATTCTTGCATAAACAGCGGATGTATTTGCCATAGTATCGCCTCCTTTTTCTTTATTATATTCGCTTTTGCTTGCGATTGCAAGCATTTGCATAGATTGTTTTATGACGAAACTTTGAATTTTATACGCCCTTTGAGGCAGAAAGGAATATTTATGGGATTTTTATCAGGACTGTTTCATTCCAGAGACAAGCCCACCAACAGCACCAACGGCAGCGCCTATTGCTTTCTCTTTGGTGGAAGCAACTCTGGCAAAGCCGTTAATGAACGAAGCGCCATGCAGTGAATAACTAGAAAAATTATAGTGAAAGAAGATAATGGATATAGTTGAAAAGGAAAGTTAGGCAAAAGCTTACCATTATCGTAGAATATTTCTCTAACAAGGTTTCTCTAACAAGCGTAAAAAATATCATTGACACATTATTTCGTTTGTGCTAAAATCCAAAGCAATTTAACATAGTAAACCGGTGAAGCGGAGATAACGGCAATGATGCCTTTACAGAGAGTCTGAGGTGCTGAGAATCAGGCAAGAAACAAGTTGTCAAATGGACCGCTGAGGGTGCAGTCAAATGGGATCTTTTCCCAGAGTATTCTGCAACGTGTGGGCATACGTCAGTTGCCGGGGATATGTTGGTATCCTGCTAAGCGCACGGGTTATACCGTGAATCAAGGTGGCACCGCGGGTAGAGTCATACTGTAGATGCATCTATTCGTCCTTGACAGAGGCTATACTTCTGTCAGGGACGTTTTTTATTTTTATAAAGCTTCTTTGACGAGAGATATTAGTCAAAGGAGCTTTTTTAAAAGGAGGTTGCAATATGCTGTTGACGAGATATTGGCGGTGCTTTTGTGCGCCGGATATAGAATTTAAATAAGAATCTTGATCGTAACCGAAATTAATGTAATGTTATCAATTTGGAGGTGCAGGTAATGAAAATTCTTCCAACGTTAGCTGAAGTCAGAGAGATTGCTTCAGATGTAAACTACAATGTGCTGCCGGTCAGCTGCGAAATACTTTCCGATTTCACAACCCCCATCGAAATCATAAAGATACTGAAAAATGTATCGACTCACTGTTATATGCTGGAATCCGCCCAGGCGAACGAAACCTGGGGACGTTATACATTCCTCGGCTTTGATCCAAAGATGGAAATTACTTGCGTAGATGGTGAAATGAAAATCGGAAATCTGAAATTAAAAACCGAACATCCGTCCGACTATCTGCGGCAGATCCTTGCAGATTATAAAAGCCCGCGCTTTGATTATCTTCCGCCATTTACGGGAGGTCTTGTCGGATATTTTTCATATGACTATCTTGGTTACAGTGAACCAACAGTGAAATGCGACGCCAAAGACACAGAGGATTTTAAGGATGTTGATCTGATGCTTTTTGATAAGGTCATCGCTTTTGATCATCTCAGGCAAAAAATCGTTCTTATTGTCAATATGCCGCTTGATGATGTTGAGGTCAGATATAATAAAGCAGTTATGGAACTGAAGCGACTGATTGAACTTCTTAGAAATGGAGAAAAGAGGGGGGAGCCAGGCGGAAAACTTCTGGGAGAGGTTACATCGCTGTTTGGCAAAGAACAGTTCTGTGCCATGGTGGAAAAGGCAAAACACCATATTCATGAGGGAAACATCTTTCAAATTGTGCTGTCAAACCGACTGTCTGCTCCCTTTGAAGGAAGCCTGCTCAATACCTACCGTGTTCTCCGAACGATCAATCCGTCTCCTTATATGTTCTATTTTTCAGGAACGGATGTCGAGGTTGCAGGCGCTTCGCCTGAGACCTTGGTAAAGCTGGAAAATGGTGTACTTCACACCTTTCCTCTCGCTGGTACCAGACCGAGAGGAAAAAACGATGAGGAAGATAAAGCACTGGAAACAGAGCTGCTTGCAGATGAAAAGGAGCTGGCCGAACATAATATGCTGGTTGACCTTGGCAGAAACGATCTTGGTAAAATCAGTAAGTTTGGCACCGTTCAGGTGGAAAAACTGCATTCTGTTGAACGATTCTCCCATGTTATGCACATTGGCTCTACTGTACGGGGTGAAATAACAGAGAAACACGATGCACTTGATGCCATTGAAGCGGTATTGCCTGCCGGAACACTTTCCGGTGCACCGAAGATCCGGGCTTGTCAGCTTATCGGAGAACTTGAAAACAACAAGCGGGGAATCTATGGCGGCGCCATTGGATACATCGACTTCACAGGAAATATGGACACCTGTATTGCGATTCGTATCGCCTACAAGAAAAACGGGAAGGTTTTTGTTAGGAGCGGAGCCGGGATCGTGGCAGATTCCGTACCTGAAAAGGAGTATGAAGAATGCATCAACAAAGCCAGATCCTCGCTGAAAGCGTTGAAACTTGCACAGGAGGCAGAATTATGATCTTACTTATCGATAATTATGACAGCTTTTCTTATAACCTCTACCAGCTCATTGGCGAAATAGATCCGAATATCAAAGTCATCCGTAATGATGAAATGACAGTTGATGAGATAAAAGAACTAACACCCGACCGCATGATTCTTTCTCCCGGTCCGGGCAGACCTGAAGATGCAGGCATGATTGTTGAAGCCGTAAAAATACTCGGGAAGGAAATTCCGATTCTCGGTGTTTGTCTCGGACATCAGGCAATATGTGCGGCATTTGGTTCAACCATTACTTACGCAAAAGAACGAATGCATGGAAAACAATCGGATGTCAAATTTGACATAAATTGTCCGTTGTTTGTGGGTTGTCCTGAAACTGCTCCCGTTGCCAGGTATCATTCTCTTGCAGCAGATGCCGACACAATTTCCGAATGTCTGAAAATCACCGCTTTCACTGCGGACGGAGAGGTAATGGCAGTGCAGCATAAAGAATATCCGATCTACGGGGTACAATTTCATCCCGAATCCATAATGACACCGGATGGAAAGCAAATGCTTAGAAATTTTATAAAGGAGATATGAGTCATGATCAAAGAAGCCATTGTAAAAATCGTCAATAAAGAAGACCTCACTTACGATGAGGCATATTCTGTTATGAATGAAATCATGAGCGGTGAAACAACTGCGACGCAGAACGCTGCATTTCTTGCAGCTTTGTCAACCAAAAGTGCCAGAGCAGAAACAACCGATGAAATTGCCGGATGTGCGGCCGCTATGAGAGCGCATGCCATGAAGGTCGAAACAGGAATGGATCTTTTTGAAATTGTAGGAACCGGTGGTGATAATGCGCACAGCTTCAATATTTCCACTACATCAGCTCTGGTTGCCGCTGCAGGAGGTATGAAAGTGGCCAAACATGGAAACCGTGCAGCATCCTCACAATGCGGAACGGCAGATTGTCTGGAAGCCCTCGGCGTAAACATTCAGCAGAGCCCTGAGAGGTGCCTGGAACTTTTGGATGAAGTGGGAATGTGTTTTTTCTTCGCACAGAAATATCATACTTCAATGAAACATGTGGGAGCAATCCGCAAGGAGTTGGGATTCCGTACGGTGTTCAACATCCTCGGCCCTCTTACCAATCCGGGGACACCTTCTATGCAGCTTCTCGGTGTGTATGACGAGTATCTTGTGGAACCATTGGCACAGGTATTGATTCAGCTTGGTATCAGGCGCGGGATGGTTGTGTATGGGCAGGATAAGCTGGACGAAATCTCCATGAGCGCACCAACCACGATATGTGAGATTCGAGACGGCTGGTTCAAATCTTCAGTGATCACGCCGGAAGATTTCGGGTTCGAAAGATGTACGAAAGAAGATTTGAGGGGTGGTGCGCCTGAAGAAAACGCAAAAATTACCCTTGCAATTCTGAACGGAGAAAAAGGTTACAAGAGAAATGCTGTGCTTTTAAATGCCGGTGCGGCACTTTACATTGGTGGAAAATCAGACAGTATGAAAGAGGGTATCGCACTTGCCGCAGAAATCATTGACTCGGGTAAGGCGCTGGAAACACTGAATAAGCTCATTGAAGTCAGCAACCGTTCGGAGGTGTGAGTATGACGATTTTAGATCAGCTTACCGGCTGCGCCCGAGAGCGCACCGTGCAGGCAAAGTTAAGAATATCACTTGAAGAGTTGAAACAGCAGGCGTTATCCCTGCCGAAAGGCAATTTTACATTTGAAAAAGCAATCAAAAAACCGGGACTTTCTTTTATCTGCGAGTGCAAAAAAGCCTCTCCATCCAAAGGAATCATCGCTCAAGAGTTTCCATATCTGCAGATTGCAAAGGACTATGAAGCGGCAGGGGCAGACTGCATCTCGGTACTGACCGAACCAAAATGGTTTCTCGGAAGTGACCAGTATCTGAAAAAAATTGCCGACGCTGTTTCTGTTCCCTGTCTGCGCAAGGACTTTACGGTGGATGAGTACATGATCTACGAGGCAAAGGTGTTAGGCGCATCAGCGGTGCTTTTGATCTGCTCTATATTGAGTGAGGAACAAATAAAAGAATATATCAGCATTTGCGATGAGCTGGGACTTTCCGCTTTGGTCGAGGCACACGATGAATGCGAAGTGAGAATGGCATTAAATGCCGGGGCACGTATGATTGGAGTCAACAATCGCAATCTCAAAGATTTCTCGGTGGACACCGGTAATAGCGGCAGATTCAGAAGGCTGATTCCACGCGATGTGCTGTTTATTTCTGAAAGTGGTGTAAGCAGTGCCGAAGATGTAAGAAAACTCTGCGAGATCGGTGCGGATGCTGTTTTGATTGGAGAAACACTTATGAGAGCAGAGAATAAAGCAGCAAAGCTTGCCGAATTGAGAGGTGTGCTATGACAAAAATGAAACTCTGTGGACTGTTTCGTCCTTGTGATATAGATGCAGCCAATCAATTGAAACCAGAATATATTGGTTTTGTGTTTGCACCGAAAAGCAGACGATATGTAACGCCTGAAGAAGCAGCAGAATTAAAAAAACTGCTTGCTCCTACCATTCAAGCAGTTGGGGTATTTGTAAATGAAGCGGCTGAACGGATTGCGGCTCTCTTAAATAAAGGAATTATTGATATTGCCCAGCTTCATGGCGTTGAAGATGAAAATGAGATCAATCAACTGAGGGCGCTTACGGATAAACCGATCATCAAGGCTTTTTGTATAAAAAAGTCAGAAGATATTACAAATGCTGAATCCTGCTTAGCAGATTATATTCTGCTTGATTCCGGCGAAGGGACAGGAACTGTATTTGACTGGAAGAAGATACAAAACATACAAAGACCGTATTTCCTCGCTGGCGGACTTTCCATTGATAATGTAGAAAATGCGGTGAGACAATTAAACCCGTATGCGGTCGATGTCAGTTCAGGCATTGAGACAGATGGGCTCAAAGATAAAACGAAAATGGCGGCATTTGTTGCTGCTGTCAGAAAGGAAGAACGATTATGACGAATCCAAACGGACGCTTCGGGATTCACGGTGGACAGTATATTCCCGAAACATTGATGAATGCAGTGATTGAACTGGAAGAAGCATATAACAACTATAAAAACGATCCCGAATTTAACCGGGAGCTTACAGAACTTTTGAATGAATACGCAGGCAGACCATCCAGATTGTACTATGCAGAGAAAATGACCAAAGACCTTGGCGGCGCCAAAATATATCTCAAACGTGAGGATCTCAATCATACCGGTGCGCATAAAATCAACAACGTACTGGGGCAGGCTCTGCTTGCAAAAAAGATGGGAAAAACAAGGCTGATCGCTGAAACCGGAGCAGGTCAGCATGGTGTTGCAACTGCAACTGCTGCAGCCCTTATGGGGATGGAGTGCGTGGTGTTTATGGGCGAAGAAGATACCGTTCGCCAGGCGCTAAATGTATATCGTATGAGACTGCTCGGAGCAGATGTGATTCCGGTTAAAACAGGGACGGCAACTCTGAAAGATGCGGTTTCTGAAGCAATGCGTGAATGGACGTCCCGTATTTCAGATACGCATTATTGTCTCGGCTCAGTCATGGGACCGCATCCGTTTCCGACGATCGTGCGTGATTTTCAGGCAGTGATCTCCAAAGAAATCAAAGATCAGATGCTTGTCAAAGAAGGAAGATTGCCGGATGCGGTGATAGCCTGTGTAGGCGGTGGTTCCAATGCGATTGGCAGTTTTTATCACTTTATTGAAGATGAGAATGTCAGACTGATCGGCTGTGAAGCGGCAGGAAGGGGCGTTGATACATTGGAAACAGCAGCCACGATTGCAACCGGCAGACTTGGTATTTTTCATGGAATGAAGTCTTACTTTTGCCAGGATCAGTACGGTCAGATCGCTCCTGTTTACTCCATTTCCGCCGGCCTGGATTATCCCGGGGTAGGTCCTGAACACTCTTATCTGCATGACATCGGAAGAGCCGAATATGTGCCGGTCACGGATGATGAGGCAGTAAATGCATTTGAATATCTTGCAAAGACGGAAGGCATTATTCCGGCAATCGAATCGGCGCATGCAGTTGCTCACGCGATGAAGATTGCACCGGCAATGGATCCGAATAAAATCATTGTGATTACGATTTCAGGCAGAGGTGATAAGGACTGCGCCGCGATTGCCCGTTACAGAGGGGAGGATATTTATGAGTAACATTAAAAAAGCATTTGAAAAAGGAAAGGCTTTTATCGCCTTTATTACTTGCGGCGATCCGGATCTGGAAACAACAGCCAGGGCTGTCCGGGCTGCCGCAGAGAATGGTGCAGATCTCATCGAACTTGGCATACCGTTCTCTGATCCTACCGCAGAAGGTTCCGTCATTCAGGGGGCAAATTTAAGAGCATTAAAGGGAGGAATCACTACGGATAAAATATTTGCATTCGTAAAAGAGCTGCGGAAAGATGTAACAGTGCCGATGGTTTTTATGACTTATGCAAATGTAGTTTTCTCTTACGGTGCAAAAAAGTTTATTTCTGCGTGTCGAGAGATTGAGATTGACGGATTGATTCTTCCTGATCTGCCATTTGAGGAAAAAGAAGAATTTCATCCGATCTGCAGTCAGTATGGTGTGGATCTGATATCTTTAATTGCTCCAACCTCTAAAAACAGGATTGCAATGATCGCAAAAGAAGCGGAAGGTTTTATTTATATCGTTTCCAGTCTCGGAGTGACAGGTGTGAGAAGTGAAATCAAGACGGATTTGGATTCGATCGTAAAAGTGATAAGAGAAAATACGGATGTACCCTGTGCAATCGGATTCGGCATTTCCACGCCTGAGCAGGCAAAGAAAATGGCAGATATCTCGGATGGAGCCATTGTAGGCTCTGCGATTATCAAGCTTTTGGAAAAACATGGAAAAGAGGCGCCGGATTACATCGGTGAGTATGTAAGATCCATGAAGAACGCCATAAGATAAATCTGTTGTCAGAGACATCCAAACATGATAAAATGCCGATAAATAATAATTGTGTTAGAAGAGACTGACATTCTAAAGGAGTGAAAGCATGCATTCAATATTAATTGTAGAAGATGATATGAACATAAACGGGCTGTTAAAAGAGGCTCTTGAGAAAGCGGACTATCTCTGCACACAGGCATTTTCAGGAACAGAGGCGCGTATGCTTCTTGCAATGAACCGGTATTCGGTAGTGCTTCTGGATCTGATGCTGCCGGGAATTTCCGGGGAAGAGGTGCTGCAGGAGATCCGAAAGCAGGGAAATACTCCGGTTATTATTCTGACAGCGAAGGATACAATTGATGATAAGGTGGAAGTGTTGCAAAGTGGTGCGGATGATTATGTGACGAAGCCATTTGACATCAAGGAGGTACTGGCTCGTGTTGCAGTGCAGATCCGGAGAATGGAAGGGAGTTTCAGTGAAGGCAATTTGGTTTATCAGGGTTTGGAACTGGACAGAGAAAATTTTTGTGTGAGGGTGGATCAGACAGAGCTCCCGAAAATTACAAGGCAGGAGTTTTCTATTTTGGAGCTTCTTTTAAAGCATCCGAAAAAGGTATTCAGTAAAGAAGAGATTTTTGAGTATGCCTGGGAAGAGGCCTATATGGGAGAGACAAAGACGCTGGATGTACATATCAGCAATATTCGCAAGAAGATAAAATCTGTGACCAGCAAGGAATATATTGAGACGATATGGGGAATCGGATACCGTCTTCATCCGTAAATTTACTCTTTTTTTACTTTTTATTTGCGATGGATTAGGAGTTGCCTCGTAGAATAAGAGCAGATCAAAGGAAAAGGAGAAATAAGGATGAGCGAGTATTTACTGAGTACAAGCGGACTGACAAAGCAGTTCGGGCATCATAAGGCAGTCAACAATGTAGATCTGCACGTGAAAAAAGGTGCGATTTACGGATTTATCGGAAGAAACGGCGCCGGAAAGACAACATTTTTAAAAATGATCAGCGGATTATCAAAGCCGACCGACGGTGAGATCCAAATGTTTGGATATAGAAATGAGGAACTCAAAAATGTCAGATCCCGTATCAGCTGTCTGATTGAAGCACCTGGGATTTACGGGAATATGTCAGCGTATCACAATCTTGCGATCAAGTGTAGATTATTCGGAATCAATGATTCAAAATATATTGAGAATATTTTGAAGATTGTGGGGCTTTCGGAAGTCGGAAAGAAGAAAACAAAGCATTTTTCGCTTGGAATGAAACAGCGTTTAGGGATTGGGCTGGCGCTTGTGGGAGAACCGGATCTTCTTGTTCTGGATGAGCCGATCAACGGTCTGGATCCACAGGGGATTGCGGAAATCCGTGATATGCTGCTGCGGCTGAAAGAGGAGCAGAATATGACGATCATCATTTCCAGTCATATCCTGGAGGAATTATCAAAGATCGCGACACACTACGGAATCATTCACAACGGAAGTCTGATCCAGGAGCTTACAAGAGAAGAATTGATGACTCGCTGCAGTGAGCGGATGGAGCTTACGCTTGATGATCCGAAGGCGGCGCTTCCGATCCTGGATCAGATGGGATTTACCAACTATCAGGTTGTGAACCAGAGTACAATCCATATTTATGAGAGGCTGAATGAAAGTGCAGCTGTCAATATGGAGTTGGCAAAAGCAGGAGTTCCGGTAAAAGGGATCGGAATCACAAACGAAGAACTGGAAAACTATTTCTTGAATCTGACAGGAGGTGCCCACAATGCTTAATATGATTCGGATGGAACTATATCGGATGTTCAAAACAAAAAGTTTGTATGTGATATGGCTGGTTCTGGCGGCGGGAATTTTGTTTACTACAGGGCTGTCAGCGGATGAAATGAAAACATATACAATGGAAGAAAAGCAGGAAATGTATGAATATGCGACAGGGCAGCAGAAAAGCGACACTGTCAATCTTGGAATGGACGTAACTGTGCCGACAAAACCGGGAGATACGGTTTCAGTATTTGACCTGTTTTATGGAAATATCAAAGGAAAGTTTCTCGCACTTTTTATGGTGATTTTTGCAGTGTTATATTCCACGGCAGATATGACGAGTGGGTTTATCAAAAATATTGCGGGGCAGGTAAGAGACCGCAGGGGACTCGTATTTGCAAAAGGAGTGTCTCTGTTTGTCTACACAGTTTTAACGATGCTGATTTTTACAGGGATTCAGACGATCAGCAATGCACTTTTCTTTGATGAGCTTGTATTTGGACCTGTAAAAGAATTTCTGCAATATGCGGGAATACAGACGCTGTTACATTTTGCACTGCTTATCATCGTGATGTGCATTGCGATCGTACTGCGCAACAATGTCATCAGTATGATGCTGAGTGTTTGTCTCTGTATGAATGTGCTTGTAATCTTTTACAGCTTTCTGGATAATCTGATCGCAAAGGCACATATCAAGAATTTTCATGTTCTGGAATATACAGTGACGGGAAATATCTCGTTCCTGGAAACAAATGTCACGGCAAAGATGGCAGTAACGGCATTGGCAGTAAGTATTGCATTTGTCATTGTGATGATCGAAGTATGCAGTACCGTATTTAAGAAGAGGGATATATAGGGATGTACATCGTGATTGGAGTGTTATCCATAGCAATTCTTATTTTCATATGTATATTGGTAAATTATAAGCGGCAGATAAAAGACATCTGCCGCCAATTGCGTTTCCTGCAGGAACATGAAAGTAATATGCTGATTACGAAAGAAATGCAATGGGGACATATTGGCGAGCTGACAGAGCTTTTGAATGAGATGCTGAAAGAAAGGAAAAAAGAGCGGACAGCCTATCGGAAGAAGGAGCAGATGATCGCGGATATTTATACGAATCTTTCTCATGATATCAGAACACCGCTTACTTCTCTTGACGGGTATTTTCAGCTTTTGGAGGAAGCGAAAGAAGAATCTGACAGAAAACGTTATATCGGCATTATTCAGGAACGAATCGGAAGCCTTAAGGAGATGCTTGAGGAATTATTTACCTATACAAAGCTCCAGAACGGGACATATGAATTAAAGCTGGAACGTCAGAATATGAGTCAGATTTTAAAAGAGACAGTATTTTCTTATTATGATAATTGGATGGAACAGGGAATTCGTCCGCAGTTTGAGATAACAGAAGAACCGGTGTGGATACAGGGCAACCGGCAGGCGCTGAGACGTACCATGCAGAATATCATCAAAAATGGACTGGATCACGGAAATAAAGAAATCAATATTCAGCTCACAAAGAATGGAAATGAGGCGGAGCTTGTCTTTCGAAATAAAGTGACAGATCCGGGAGAGATTGATATCAAAAGGGTGTTTGAACGATTCTATAAAGCGGACAGAGCAAGAAGCAAAAATTCTACCGGACTTGGGCTTTCCATATCCAGAGGCTTCGTCTGGAAAATGAACGGGGAGATTACTGCGGAAATAGAGGGAAACTGGTTTTGTATTAAAATCCGATTTGCTTGTGAGCAGTTTGAAGGAATCCATTGAATATACGGAAAATCTATTAAATCTGGAAGCATTGTCTATGCAGCTTTGAGACATACTATATAGAGGCAGACAAAGCTCGGTATAAAACGAAAAAACAGAGAAAGAGCCATTATACAGTGACAAGAGGGAAACGCTGAAGTGGATGGAATAGTCAAAAAATGCAGCCGCAGGTTACAAAATGCAGAGAACCTGCGGCTGTGTTTTTTATGCCTGAATATCTTTTCTGCTGTACTTCCAATAAGCGGTTAAAATCCCGATTACAGCAAACAGCATCCCCGTCAAAACCATACCGGTATCCAGACTGCCGTTTTCAACAATATCTGCTCCGTTTGCATAACCAAACGGGGTGATATATTTCAGAAATTTTGCCTGATCGGAGATATTGGCAATAATGTTCAGGAAATACATCATTGTGGCAATGCCAAGTCCGATGCCGAGTCCGCTGCGGCGCAGGAATGCGGAGATTCCAAAACAGATGCCGGCAAGCTCAATCTGGATCAGAAAATAGGCAAGATGCAGCAGGCAGATTTCTTTCCAGAGTATTTCTTCACCGATCAGTGAAATGGATCCAACGGAAAACAGGAACACGATCACATTCAATATCAGAAGCTGGAACAAGACAGAGGTCAGTTTTTCCGTGAGAATCTTTTTTCTGCTGATCGGGTGTGCGAATAAAAATTCTGCGGTGTGTTCTTTCTCCTCTTTGGCAAGGCTGCTGACTGCAATAAGAGATGCAAAGAATGCACCGCCCAGCCCTAAAATATTGCCACATTCTGTTGCGTAGAAACCGATCAGAGTGCCAAAATTCAGACGATCCATACCAAATGCTGAACTAAAGGCTCCCATAGAGGAGAACATTTCGTTCATGTCTTCCATTTCTCCCTTCATTTCCGGATACAGGAACACACAGATGATAATAAAAAATCCGATAGAAGCAGTCCAGACGGCAAGTGATTTCCATCCCTGTTTTAATTCATGCTTGATTAGAATCATACCTGTTCACCTCCGTTTTCATAGTAGTGCAGAAAAATTTCATCCAGATCAGGGTCCGAAATGGAAAGATCGGTGATCGTTCCGGCTGAGAGTGTTTCAAGGAGCCGATGGATATCTCCACCGTAAAGAAAGCTGAAAACACCGTCATTTTCCTTCAGGTCACGAATTTCTTCCAGAGAATCAAGCGATACCTGTCCCTGTACGCTGATCCGCTTGGCATTTGTTTTAGAAAGCGCCTCCACACGGTCACAGGCAATGATCCGCCCTTCTCGGATGATCGCGGCTCTCGTACAATTCCGTTGAATTTCTGAGAGGACATGGCTGGAAAGAAATACGGTAGCGCCCTGTTCATTGCGCTCCCGGATAATATGGAAAAACTCCCTCTGCATCAGAGGATCCAGACCACTTGTCGGTTCATCTAAGATCAGAAGCTTTGGCTGATGTTGGAGTGCAGATACGATTGCTACTTTTTTTCGATTACCGAAAGATAATTCATCGACCTTCCGGTTGACATCCAGCTGCAGGCGTCTGCATAGTATCTCTCTTTCCACAGAACAGTCTTTGTAATGAAGATCAGCAGATAATTTTAACAGGTCTTTGACTTTCATTCCACGGTAGAACACCGCCTCAGAAGGCAGGTAGCCGATGTGGGAACGAATTTTGGGATTGCGCTTCCGGATTGTCTCATCAAAAATCTTTGCCTGACCGGATGAGGGCGTGATCAGGCCGAGCAGTGTACGTATCGTGGTGGATTTACCGGCGCCGTTTGGACCGATAAAGCCAAAGAATTCCCCTTCTTTTACATCCAGGTTTAAATTTAAGATTCCCCTGGATTTTCCGTAATATTTGGTTAGATTTGATAGTTGGATCGCATTCATAAAGTTACCTCTCTTTCTGCAAGTAAATGGATTTCCAGAAATCAATCAGTTTTATAAAATCCGCTTCGATCTCATCAACATTGATATGATCATGCTGCAGCTTTTCCCAGATATATCCTTCAGATGCCCATAGCATATCGAGATACATCATTTCCAGATCAAGTCCTTCAATAAAATGTTCCGGATTCAGATTTAACAGGACGGTATTTGTCTTAAAATCAGCGTATTTTGCAATGCTTTCCTGAATCGCAGGGCGTACATCTGGATCTTTTTCATAATATGCTTTCATTACAAATGTACCCATATGCGGATATCGGCGCATGATCTCCAGCTTTGCCTGAAGACCTAAATTCATGGAATCGAACAGATCAGTCTGCTCATAACAGCCGCTTTTTTCCAGAGCCTCCATGGTAATCTGCGCACATTTTTCCCATAGAAAAAGATACAGTTCTCTTTTGTTGTAAAAATAGTGAAACAACAGGGATTTACTGATACCTGCAGCATCGGCAATTTCACTTGTAGGGCTCTTCTTATAAGAGTTCTGTGAGAATACACAAAATCCCGCATTGAGAATCGCCTCCTGTTTCTGGACGGGCAGTGCAAAAAATTTTTTGTTCATGATCTTCTTCCTCCTTAACCGCTGCGGTTAATTTTAATTATACGCCGTTGACCGTTTTTGAGAAGACCTAAAGAAAAAAGGATTGAAAAAATATCTTCGTCCGACAATGTATAAATTGAGAAATGCATGTAAGAACTGACTCCTTTCAGGTAAAAGTGTAGCGTGGCGGTTTAGTATGTATTATAAAGAAAGAGGCGAAAGACATGATGGTGGAAAAATATGACAGCAAAAAAACACTATTACTGTTCAGCCTTTTGAAAGGAGGAATAAGATGCAATTGAATATTGCAACAGACTATGCCATTCGTATAGTCATCTATATGGCAAAGCAGCGGAGAATAGTGTCATCCAGAGAGTTGTCAGAGAATCTGAAAATTTCACAGCCTTTTATTTATAAGATTATGAGGAAATTGAATCATGCGGGGATTTTGGCCATAAATACGGGAATTCATGGCGGGTATATTTTGCAAAAAGAGACAGAACAGATTAATTTATTCGAGATTATGGATACCATGGAAAAAACCATGAAATGGAATCGATGCCTTGAGGATGACCGATATTGCAGCTGTTTTGCAACAGAGGCATGTCGTTTGAGAGAAACGTACCTCAAAATGCAGGAGCATTTTGAAAATGAACTAAAGGAAACTACAATACAGAAAATTATTAAGTGATATGTGTTTCATATCAAAATAATACACCAACAAAGACCCGCATGATTATTTAAAAATGAGATCTTGTGGGTCTTGTTGAGAATGCTGAAGAAGGTGACAGTATTTCTGAATTATGTTGGAAGTTTAAAAAGCAGCGTGGTAAAACAACTCTGATTATGTAATAATGAAGGAAAGAAAGTACCGTATAAATAGAAAATGAAAGAGGAGAGGGATATATGGATTTGAGTGAACAGGATTTAAAGAAAATCAAATCGTTACATGTGATGTTGAAAATGCCCATATGGATATTGGAAAGAGAGACAAATCGGGTTTTGAAAAGCTACAAATCAATTTATAAGCATCCGATTTCATATGAATTTAAAGAAAAAAATATTTCAGATGAGGTTGTACGGTTTTACAGCGGGATGTTAAATGAAATTTTTCTGTGCTTATGGTATCAGGATGTCAGAATTGTAATTGGAGCGTTTCGAATAAATAATGTTACCAGTACAGAGTTTTCTCATGTATATGACAATCTGACTCCGGAAAATAAGAAAATTTTGTCAGAAAAAGAATGCTGGGAATATTACTCTTCACTTCCGGTATATCCACTGGGAGATATTCGGGATTATCTGATTCTTCTTGGATTTTTGTTTGATATGAATTTGGAAGAGATTTATTCTGAAGAGCTGCATAAACAAGTGGGCGAAAATCAGCTGGAGTTGGTGCGGAAATCAGCAGAAGATACAGCATATGAGACATTCTGGGTAGAGCAGTATACATTTTATTATGAAAATAAGATCATGAATCTTGTCAGTCAGGGCGACCTGGAATTATTAAAAAGTGGTCTTGCAGAAATGGGAACGAGAGACACTGCAATCATACATTTTACAAAAGAGCTTCATGGTGTTTCCAATCAGGCAAGAACATCACTGATCCGATGTATCCTGCAACATATTAACTTGAAAATTTATGACACGATTAAAGTTACAGAGCTTGCAAAGCAGTTCTATTTGTCAGAAAGTGCTCTTCGTCGCAGATTTAAGGAGAAAGTAGGGATATCCATTAATGAATATGTCAATCAGAGAAAAATTGAAGAATCGAAGATGATGCTCCAGTCGGGCGTACCGGTAGGAGAAATCGCACGGAGATTGAGTTTTTATGATTTGTCACACTATTACCGGACGTTTAAAAAGTATACAGGTATGACACCGCAGTATTTCAGAGATACGAATGTTGTAGCATAGGAAAAAAGTGATATATTATGAGTATTTTTGGGTTTGTACTTCTTTTTGTATTACCCTCTTTTCCGGGTTTTGTGATGGGAGCGGGATTGATTGAATTTGGATTTGGTGTGGAACAATCTGCCACTTCAACCTGGATGTGCGATTGTATAGAAAGTGAGACAAGATCTGCTTACAGTTCGATCTTCAGTACGATTCAGAGTGTTGCCGGATTTATTATTATGAATCTTTTGGGAGTGCTGACCGAATGGAACGGAGTCAATGCGGCATGGTGTGTGGCAGCAGTGGCGATGGGAGTGGATATTGTGATATTGGTTATTTTTAGCAGGAAGTACAGAAATCGTGTATAAATGGAAGATATTAAAAAACAGTCGGCGTACCTGTTGGTATGTCGGCTGTTTTGTGCTATGATAAAAAACGGATTGTGAAAAAAATAAAAGTTTACCATAGTAAAAGAGGAGTTGATTACATATGACAAAAAAGCAACTTGCACTGGAGATCATAGAACGACTTCGCACGGCGTATCCGGATGCGGATTGTACGCTCGATTATGACCACAGTGAGGCGTGGAAGCTTCTGGTAGGAGTGCGTCTGGCAGCACAATGTACAGATGAGAGAGTCAATATTGTTGTAAAAGATCTGTATGCAAAGTTTCCAGATGTAAATGCACTGGCAGAAGCAGATCCACAGGAGATTGAAGCAATCGTAAGACCTTGCGGGCTTGGGAAAAGCAAAGCGAGAGATATCAGCGCCTGTATGAGGATTCTGCGTGATGAGTATCATGGAGAAGTGCCGGATGATTTTGATGCATTATTAAAACTTCCGGGAGTCGGAAGAAAAAGTGCCAATCTGATCATGGGCGATGTATTCGGAAAACCGGCGATCGTGACAGATACACACTGTATCCGTCTGGTCAATCGAATGGGACTTGTAGATGGGATCAAAGAGCCGAAAAAGGTAGAGATGGCTTTGTGGAAGATCATTCCTCCGGAGGAGGGCAGCAGCTTTTGCCATCGTCTTGTATATCATGGAAGAGAAATCTGTACTGCAAGGACAGCACCATATTGTGACAGATGTTGTCTGTTTGATATCTGCAAAAAAAGAGGTGTTTAGAAATGAAAGCAAAAGGACAGATGTCAGAATCCATGCCGCTGGCAATATTTCTTACATTGGCCGGTGGTTTGCAGGATGCCTATTCTTATAATTGCAGAGGCAAAGTATTTGCCAATGCCCAGACAGGAAATATTGTACTTTTGGGACAGAATCTTGCAGAGGGAAACTGGGGCGTTGCGCTTCATTATCTGATTCCGTTGCTGGCGTTTATCAGTGGTGTTTATGTGGCAGTCCGCATTCAGAATCTGTGCAAAGAAAGCGAAAAAATCCACTGGAGACAGATTGTGCTGGTCATTCAGATCATATTGCTGTTTTTGGTAGGCTTGTTTCCGCAGAGTATGAATGTACCGGCCAATGCGATGATGTCATTCAGTTGTGCGATGCAGGTAAATGCCTTCCGGAAATTCCACGGGATTCCGTGTGCAACGACCATGTGTATCGGAAATATGCGAAGTGCGACAGAAATGCTCTGTAAATATCAGGTAACGGGCAATCAGGAACTGAAGAAAAAAAGTATGCATTATTACTTTGTAATTCTGGTTTTTGCGGTTGGAGCGGCCATGGGAGCATTATTCATCCGGCAGATTGGTGATCGGACGATCTGGATTGCGGCGATACTGCTGCTGGCAGGATTTGTTTTGATGTTCATAAAAGAGGATAGAGAATACGTGAGAAGATAAATCTGCAAGATTTGTTCTCTATTCTTGCATAATAGAAACTATGGGTGTATCCTAAGAACGTATTTGATCAAAATGATTTGACAGAACATAAAGAGGGGGCAAAAAAGTGGATGCACAAAAGCATCTATTTGATAACAAGAAAATGGCGGCTCTATTGATTCCGCTTGCAATCGATCAGCTTTTGAATTCCTTTATGGGAACCGTGGATACTCTGGTAGTCAGTAATCTTGGTTCGGCAGCTATTTCAGCGGTGACGTTGGTGGATTCCATCAATATTCTGATCGTACAGGCATTTTTTGCACTGGCATCCGGGGAACGGTAGTCTGCTCACATTATTTGGGATGCAAAAAGCAGGATCATGCAAAAGAGGCAGCGAGACAGCTGATTTTTATCACATTTTGTTTGTCAGTGTTGATCGCAGTTATCTGTCTTTTATTTAATGGACAGATTCTGGGGCTGATCTTCGGAGAAGTCGAGGAGAGCGTGATGGCAAATGCAAAGCAGTACTTTTTCTTTTCCGCCATCTCTTATCCGTTTATTGCATTGTATGATGACGGTTCCTGTATCCTGAGAGCACAGGAGAACAGCAGTCTTCCGATGAAAATCTCGATTTGTTCGAATATTGTAAATGCCGTACTGAATATCTGGTTTGTATGGGGGCTTCATTTTGGTGTGGCAGGCTCTGCCTGCGCAACAATGCTTGCAAGATTGTTTGCCATGTTTGTAGTTATGTACAAACTTCGAAAACCAGATCTGGAAATCCCCGTGTACGATTACTTTACGATTCATCCGCAGTGGAAAGAGATCAGAAGAATCTTGAATATCGGAATTCCTTCAGGAATTGAAAACAGTATGTTCCAGTTTGGAAAGCTGGCAATCCAGTCTACAGTTTCTCTGATGGGAACGGCTGCCATTGCGGCTCAGGGAATGGCAAATCTGATTGAAAATCTGAATGGAATCCTGGCGATCGGAGTTGGTGTCGGGCTGATGACCGTTGTGGGAGAAAGTCTCGGCGCCGGTCGTAAGGATGAAGCGATTTATTATGTGAAAAAGCTGAGTATTGTTTCAGAGGTCGTAATTGTAATTTCCTGTCTTGTGATGTATATTCTCGTCTATCCAATTACAAAATTCGGGGGAATGGAAGCGGAGAGTGCAAGACTTTGTATTCATATGGTAACCTGGATCACGATTGTCAAACCTGTTGCATGGGTATTTTCTTTCATTCCGGCATATGGATTCCGTGCGGCTGGAGATGTGAAGTTTACAATGACCGTATCAGTACTTTCGATGTGGTTTTGCAGAGTGCTTCTTGCAATGATTCTCGCAAGAGGATTCGGAATGGGACCGATGGCGGTATGGATCGGAATGTTTGCAGACTGGTCTGTACGTGGAATCATTTATGCGATTCGGCTGAAAAATAAAAAATGGCTGAATCATCAGGTAATCGGTTAAAAAAGAATAATTTCAGAAAAAAACAACATTCTAGTAGAGAGGTTACAAAACTGGAATGTTGTTCTTTTTTTAACACAATCAGGAAAATTCAGGAAAAAGAATTGCATAATTCCTAGTTTTATGGTAGGGTTTAAAACAGTAATAGTTATTATTTTAAACAAAAGTGAGGGAGATCGATATGATAAATATTCAAAAAGCAGCAGTGATAGGATGTGGATTTGTAGGAGCATCTACGGCGTTCAGCCTGGTGCAGAAAGGATTGTTTTCAGAGCTGGTTCTGATCGATGCGAACAAGGAGAAGGCGGAAGGCGAGGCTATGGACCTCAGTCATGGAAGACCGTTTGTTCATTCCATGAAGATTTACGCAGGCGATTATGATGATATCAGTGACTGTGCGTTGATCATCATTACAGCGGGAGCAAACCAGAAACCGGGAGAGACAAGACTGGATTTAGTACACAAAAATGTGGCGATCTTCAAATCAATTATTCCGGAGATTACAAAACGAAATTTTGAGGGAAACCTTCTGATCGTGGCAAACCCGGTGGATATTCTGACATATGCGGCATTGAAGATTTCCGGTTATCCAAAAGAGCGTGTGTTTGGAAGCGGAACAGTTCTGGATTCTGCAAGATTCCGCTATCTGTTGAGTGAACATCTGGATGTGGACAGCAGAAGTGTTCATGCGTTTATCATCGGAGAGCATGGAGACAGTGAGCTGGCTGTCTGGAGCAGTGCGAATGTTGCGGGAATTGATATCCATGATTTCTGTGAGCTGCGCGGCCATTATGAGCATGATGCGGCAATGGAGCGGATTTATAAAGAAGTTCGCGACAGTGCATATGAGATCATTGAGCGAAAGGGTGCGACCTATTACGGAGTAGCTATGGCAGTAGGCAGAATTGCAGAAAGTATTATCCGTGATGAAAATTCTGTTCTGCCAGTTTCCAGTCTGATGGAGGGCGAATATGGATTGGAAGATCTTTGTATCAGTGTTCCGACTCTGGTTTCCCAGAAAGGAGCAGAGCAGGTGCTTGAGATTCCATTGGATGAAAAAGAGCATGAGAAACTGAGACAGTCTGCCGCGGAATTGAAAAAAGTCCTGGAAACTCTGGACTTATAGGACATTGACGATAACATATTTTTCGTGATATCCTTGTACGAATGGGGTGTTTTTTATACACCTGAAAAGGAGAGAAAGAACGGGGATACAAACGATGGATGTTATTGTGATTATGTGTATTGGAGTGCTGGCCGGCAAATTTTTATTGCCACGCAATTTAAACAGGTGGAATCAGATCTTGCAGGTAGTGTGCACACTGTTTCTGATTTTTTCCATGGGAGTTCTGCTGGGAAGCCGGGAAAACTTTCTGGAAGAACTTTCTACATTGGGAATTCAGAGTGTGATTTTCTTTTTGCTGCCGTCTGTGGGATCGGTTCTTCTGGTCTATCCTCTGACCAGACGTTTTTTAGAAAATAAAAAGACTGGAAAGGGGAGAAAATAGACATGGTATATCTGGCAATTATTGCGCTGCTTGGCGGCATTGCCTGCGGAATGACAGGATTGGACGAGAACGTGATCGTATCCTGGATTACTTCGAATAAAGATATGATCTTATACCTGCTGATGTTTCTGGTAGGAATCAGCATTGGTTTTAATCAGGGGATTGTCAGTAAGATCAAGGAATATCATATTAAAATTTTTGTGATTCCCCCGGGAATCGTAGTTGGCTCTATTTTAGGAGGAATCGCGGGAGGACTTCTGACAGGGATGCCGCTTGGTGAGAGTACAGCAATTGCCAGTGGACTTGGATGGTACAGCCTTTCCGGGGTTACCATTGGCAATCTGGCGGGAGCACAGGCGGGAAGTATCGCATTTTTAAGTAATCTGCTGCGGGAGATTTTCTCCTTTTTCAGCATTCCGTGGATTTCGAAAAAACTGAATTATTATACCTGTATTGCGCCGGCGGGAGCAACCAGTGAAGATACGACACTGCCGATGATGATACGGTATACGAACGAAGAGACCGTGGTACTGTCTGTGTTTAACGGAGTGATCTGTTCCGCACTGGTGCCGTTTCTGATTTCGTTTTGTTATAATATTTTTTAAAAATATGAGGATAGTGTGTAATCAATGTTTTGCAAAACAGGAGGTTTTACAAAATGCTTACGAATCTTTAACAAGCTTAGCATGGATATAAAATGAAGAACATGACATAATTAAACCCAACGATAGTGGAACTGAAAGGAACCTTCATAAAAGGGGAAGCCTGCAATTTATAACGTGCAGTCTTCCCCTTCTTTTATAGTCTTTATAATCAGGTTACCGTAAAAACGTATTGATCACATGTAAAATCCCATCTTCATCATTGGATTTCGTGATAAAATCAGCCGTTTCTTTGACGATCGGCTGTGCGTTTTCCATGGCAACGCCAAGTCCGGCGTATTCGATCATGGAAATGTCATTGAAGCCATCTCCGCAGCAGATCATAGAATCTGCAGTCAGTCCGATGCTGTTTAGCAGTTTTTGCAGAGAGTATGCTTTGTCGATATTCTGTGGCATGATCTCCAGGAAAAACGGCTCAGACCGGTAAATATTCAGCAGCTTATGAAACTTCTGCTGGAGGTGCGGCATCAGTTCTTCCAAGATAGACGGTTCTCCTGCAATCAACAGTTTGTTGACAGGGAAAGTCAGTCGGGATACGAAATCCGGTACCTGTACGATTTCCATTTTATTGATAAAAGATTCTTTTTCGGTATATTCGTTGGAAGCAATACCGGACAGAATCTGGTTCCCGTCATAAGTCAGAATATCCAGTCCCGGATAGGTGGATGTAATTTCATAGATCGGCGCAATCACGTCGGCAGGCAGGGTACGATTATAGATGATCTCTCCGGTAGAGCACTGGGTAATCCTGGCTCCGTTGAAGGAGAGCATATATCCGCCGTATTTGGAAAGATTCAGCTTTTCTGCCAGAGGAACGATACCGTTGATCGGGCGTCCGCTGGCAAGTACAACTTTCTTTCCTTCCTCCTGAATCTCGATGAGTGCCTGTTTTGTCGGTTCTGTAAGTTCTTTTCTGGAATTGGTCAAAGTGCCGTCCAGATCAAGAACGAGCATCTGGTAGTCCATATGTTACCTCTCTTTTAGTACACTGACGATCTCGGAAAACTTCATACCGTTGGAAGCTTTGACAAGAACTGTATCCTTTGGATTTAAAATACGGTCTGCCTGTTCGAAAAAGTCATCTTTTGTTTCAAAATAAAATACCTGTGTTTTGGAACACTGTTCACTTGCACCGGTTGCCATATGTTCTGAGAGCTGTCCGATGCAGACAAGTATATCGATTCCAAGGCCGGCAGCATATTTTCCGACCTCATAGTGCATCTGTTTTTCTGTCGGCCCCAGTTCAAACATATCGCCAAGGACTGCAATCTGACGAGTGTCTGCCTTTGCAAGAACATCCAGAGATGCTTTTGTGGAAGCCGGATTAGCATTGTAGCAGTCATCAATGATCGTAAGGGAATCTGTCTCGATCAGATTGTTGCGTCCTGCCAGAGGAACCAAAGCTTCAATGCCGGCTTTGATCTCTTCGTCGTTCATTCCCAGTGCATACCCTGCGGCAATGCCGGCAAGTGCATTGAGAACCATATGTTCTCCCGGAATCGAGATGTGTGCAGAGAAGGTTGAATTTGGTGTGTGGAAGACGGCATTGGTACCGCGCAGTCCGCAGGATTCTACCTGATCCGCGTAAAAATCCCGGCTGTCATCCAGACCAAAGAAGACCGGCTGGATTCCGTTTGCAGGGTGAACGGTTGAGAGTTTATCATCATCCCCGTTTAAGATAATGGAACCGTTCGGGTTCATATAGAGGAAAATCTCCGTTTTTGCTTTCAAAATACCGTCTCTGGACTTTAAATGCTCCAGATGGGCAACTCCGATATTGGTGATGACGCAGATGTCAGGACGGGCAATCTTTGCAAGCCGTTCCATCTCGCCGAAATTGCTGATACCAAGTTCCAGCACGGCAACCTCATGTTCTTCGCGGATATTGAAGATCGTAAGCGGGAGCCCGATCTCGTTGTTGAAGTTCCCGGCTGTTTTCAATACGTTATATTTTTCTCCAAGCACAGATGCGATCATTTCTTTGGTGCTGGTCTTTCCCACACTTCCGGTGACACCTACGACTTTCAGATTAAGGCTTTTCCGATAGTGCTCGGCAATATCCTTCAATGCCTGTTCACAGGAGGTGACCAGAATGTATGGATAAGAGGCATTTTCAATCCGTTTTTCGGAGAGCGCACACAGAGCGCCGTCCCGGATCGTCTGCGGGATGAACATGTGTCCATCCACTCTTGCACCGCGAATGGCGATAAACAGACAGTCTTTTTCTACTTTCCGGCTGTCGATCACAACGCTGGAAACTTCTTTATAATAGCTTTCATCATCGCCGTAATAAATTCCACCACAGGCAACGGCGATTTCTTTCAATGTCATGTTTTTCATAAACGTTCCATCCTTTATTGTATTTGCTTACTGATATCTTGCTTCCATGGATTTCTGGATGATCAGCTCGCACAGATCTCCGTATTCAATTCCGTCTGCAAGTGCTTCTTTTGGAAGGAGGCTTGCAGAAGTCATGCCCGGAAGGGTATTCATTTCCAGGCAGTACAGATTGCCGTCTGCGTCCAGGATAAAGTCAGCCCGGCTGTATACGTTCAGCTTCAATGCCTGGAAAGCGCGGACTGTGAGAGCTTTCATGCGCTCTGCAATCTCTTCGCTGATATCGGCAGGGCATACTTCTTCAGTCGCATTTGCCTGATATTTGTTGGCATAGTCAAACCATCCGTTTTTGGGAATGATTTCGATCGGAGGAAGTGCTTTTCCATCGATCACGCCGCATGCAAATTCGCGGCCTTTGATGTAAGTTTCGACGACCACTTCGTTTTCATAACGGAAAGAATTTTTCAGTGCCTGACGGTATTCCTCTTCTGTATTTACAATATATACTCCGATGCTGGAGCCGCCGGAGCATGGCTTTACAACGACCGGGAAGGAAAGTCCCAGAGATTCCAGGGAACAGTCACTGTCTTCTTTATACAGGCAGACTCCGGAAGGTGTGTCCACACCGGCTTCCATAAAAATCTGTTTGGTGAGTCCTTTATCCATGGCAACAGCACATCCAAGCGAGTCAGGTCCTGTGTAGCGGATTCCGAGCAGATCAAATGAAGCCTGCAGCTTTCCGTTTTCTCCTTCTCCGCCGTGAAGTCCGAGGAAGGTCATATCTGCCAGGCGGCAGAGTTCGATGACATTCGGACCGAAGAAGCAGTCAGACTGGTCCGGACGGGAAGCTTTTACAGCTGCAAGATCCGGCTCTGTTTCGGAAATATTCTTTGCGATTTCCAGACCGTGTCCGGGCAGTGTAAAGACGTCTTCCAGATTCTCGGGTGCGTTCTCAAGGCCGAGAAATACGTCCAGAAGAAATGCATCGTGTCCTTTCTCCAGTAATGTTTTACAGATTCCGGCAGCAGAAGCGAGAGAAACGTCGCGTTCTGTACTGAGTCCACCGGCTAATACGATAATTTTCATGATGATCTCCTATCTTATTTATTTACTTCATTTAACAGTTTTGCTTTTGTGTCATAGAGCTTCCGGGACAAATCCACATAAACTTTGTGTGGATATAAGAGACGTTTTGTCTCATCCCAGAGAGTCTCTTTTTCCTGTTTGCAATATGCTGCGATCTCCATGACAGAAGGAGAAGTGTAGACACATTCTCCGTGGATGAAGATTGGTTGTAACATCTCACGCATCGTGTAGCTTCCGCCCGGAAGACGAGTCTTTTTCCAGGTTTCGTTTGGATCGAATAAAAGCAGTTCTTCGGATGTGTCATAGGTTTCGTCCGCAAAACAGATCAGATCCGCACGAAGCTTTCCGGTCTCTTTATCGTATACACGATAAATGGTTTTGTTTCCCGGATTCGTGATTTTTTCCGTATTCTCTGAAATCTTGATCTTCGGAAGGAATTTGCCGTCTTTTTCAATGGCAGCCAGTTTGTAAACGCCGCCGAAGGAAGGGCAGTCCTTGGAGGTGATCAGATGTGTTCCGACTCCCCATGAGGTGATCGCTGCACCTTGGATCTTCAGATCATTGATCAGCATCTCATCCAGATCGTTGGAAGCTGCGATCACGGCATCCTCAAATCCTGCGGCATCCAGCATGACACGTGCTTTTTTGGACAGGTATGCGAGATCTCCGCTGTCCAGACGAATGCCGTAGCTCTTTGGATGGATACCGGCGTCCTTCATTTCACGGAAGACACGGATCGCATTTGGAACTCCGGATTTTAACGTGTCATAGGTGTCCACCAAAAGGGTACATGCATCCGGATATAATTCGGCATAGGCTTTGAATGCGGTGTACTCGTCCGGAAAACTCATGATCCAGCTGTGGGCATGGGTTCCCATGATCGGGACATCAAACATCTTGCCGGCAAGCACATTAGATGTGCCGACACATCCGCCGATCATAGCGGCTCTGGCTCCATAAAGTCCGGCATCCGGTCCCTGAGCACGGCGGAGACCAAATTCCATGACACCGTCTCCCTGTGCCGCATGGACAACACGGGCTGTTTTTGTCGCGATCAGGCTCTGATGATTGATGATATTCAAGATCGCAGTCTCCACAAGCTGTGCCTCCATGATCGGAGCGATGACTTTTAAGATCGGCTCCTTCGGGAAGATCACACTTCCTTCCGGAATCGCGTAAATATTTCCGCTGAAATGAAATCCACTCAGATAGTGGAGAAAGTCCTCACTGAAAATGCCGAGTCCCCGCAGGTAATCTACATCTTCGTAAGAAAAATTCAGATTTTTGATGTATTCGATGACCTGTTCCAGACCGGCCATGATGGAGTAGCCGTTTTTTACCGGATTCTCCCGGAAAAATACATCAAAGATCACGGTTTCGTTTGCAGACTGTTTTTCAAAATAGCCCTGCATCATGGTCAGCTCATATAAATCTGTGAGCAATGTTAAATTATCTGCTCTCATAAAAAATCTCCTTTTTTAAATCAGATTAATTCTGCATTTTTATTGATCGTTTCCTGAATGATATTCTGTACATAAGCACCGATGTGTTTTTTGTCCTCCGGTGCAAGATCTTTTGGATAGATCGGTGTTCCGTATTCTACGACAACATTGACCTTTTTGATCCTTGGAAACTGATTTTCAAAGATCGCGGCAGTGTTGTTCATGGAAATCGGAACGATCGCACATCCTGTTTTGGCGGCGATCTTAAAAGCGCCCTCTTTAAAAGGAAGCATACTGAGCTCTTCGCCTTTGTTTCTCGTTCCCTCAGGGAAAATACAGATGGAAATTCCCTGCTTCACATAATCGATCGCCTGAAGGATGGTTTTCAGTCCCTCTTTTGGATTCTCACGGTCCAGAAACAGACAGTATACAAAGCGCATCCAGGTAGATAAAAGCGGAATTTTTTCCATCTCCTTTTTCGCCACATATCCGGTCAGTCTCGGACAGCGGGAGTACGTCAGAAGAATATCAAAGAAACTGCGGTGATTTCCGATAAACAGCACGGGCTCGTCCGGAATATTTTCGAATCCGATTACGGTCGTGTGTACACCGGTTACTTTTAAGATTGCTTTGAATCCCCACTGTACGATTCGAAGACAACTGTAGTCTCTTGCATTGCGGTTGAACTTTCCGATCAGCCATTCAATGAAAAATACCGGAATTGTCAGAATAAGAAACAGAATAAGGAAAACAACAACACAAATAAAACGAATCATGTTATAAACCTTCTCTCTTAGTTTTTTAGACGTTGGGGGCAAAGATGCCTGACATCTTTTTAGTCTAGTACAGATTATACTAAAGCATCCTGTGAAATACAAGTTTCGCGGTCATAAAAAGACAGAAATGTTAATAAGATAAATGGAAAGAGGGACTCCGGAGCAGAGGGTGAACAGAAAAAGAAAAAATAAAACATTCAAAATTGTGGTTTTGTGGATGATGATTCTGTCAGCGATCTGGCTGCCCTGCGGCTGTATCCGCAAAAAGCCGGAGATCACAGGGGAGAAAAGTGCAGCATTTCAGCTGATGAGTGAAAGAGAAATCCCGGAAGAACTAAAGGAATGGATGGAACAGGAGAAAGCCCATCCTTTTATGCTGACATATGCCGTGGAGCAGGATATTTACGCTGCCAGAAGCTACGGACCGCAGAATAAGACCGGATATCAGATCAAGGTCGATGCCGTCCTGGAGGGGGAAAAAACGGTGCGGATCCAGACAAGTCTTCTGGGACCGGAAAAAGGAGAGAAAACAAAGGATGTCGTAACCTATCCGTATGTGGTGGTGAAATTAAAAAAGACAGAAAAAGAAATTTTATTTGAGTAGGAGGAGTTTATGGAGCTGATACAGAAAACAATCCGTTATAATCAGGAAGGAAAAAAAACATTTGACCAGTTTTATCTGGACGAAGATTACAATGTTCCGGATGCAAAGCAGGATGTGCGGCGTATCATCAAGGGACAGGGAACTGTCAAGATCGAGGATGTCAAGCTGGTGGAAAATTATGTGCGGATTTCCGGAAAGCTGTATTTCCAGATTTTGTATGTGACGGATCAGGGAGAGCCGATGCCGGCAGTACTGGATGGCAAGATTCCGTTTGAAGAAATGGTGTACACGGAGGGAGAAGAGCGCACCCAGTATTTTGTCCGGAATATCCGGGTAGAGTTCGGTACGACCCTGGTACACTCCAGAAAGATCAGTATCCGCGCGATGATTGAGATGGAAGTCGGATGTGAAAATCTCATTGAAGAAGAGACGGCGGTGGATCTGGAGAGCAGTGCTTCTATTTACAAGAAGCAGAAACCGGTGAATCTCTTAAAGCTGCATACTGCGAAAAAGGATACATACCGCATCAAAGAAGAAATTACGATCCCCGGAACAAAAGAGAGCATCGGTCAGGTGCTTCTGACGGATATTACAGGGCGCAAGCTGGAAGTGCGGGCAGCACAGGATGAACTGCTTCTGCGGGGAGAACTGCAGATTTTCTGTATGTATCTCTCAGAAGAAGGAAAGACCGACTGGCTGGAGCAGAGTGTTCCTTATGAGGGACGAATCGAATGCAGCGGGGCGACAGAAGGGATGTATTATGATGTGCAGCACGCGCTGGAAGATACACTGGCAGATGTACGGATGGATGAGGACGGAGAGATGCGCATCATCGGGATTGAGGGAACCGTAAGTCTTCGGATCAATCTGTATGAAGAGGAAGAGCTGAATCTTCTGGAAGATCTGTACTCTCTGGAACAGAAAGTTTCGTATCAGACAAGAGAGGCAGTCTATGAAGAATTGCTTTTACAGAATCAGTCCAAATGCAAGATTGTAGAAAACCTGTCGCTTCCGGAGCTGAAAGACGATGTTCTGCAGATCTGTCACAGCTCGGGAAGTGTGCAGATCGAACATGTGGAGACAAGAGCGGAAAAACAGGGGGGAATCCTGATTGAAGGAATCCTGCATGTGTCATTTTTGTATCTGAAAGCGGATGATGCGCTTCCGTTTGGAAACTGGCAGGGAATGGTTCCGTTTTCTTATCTGCTGGAATGTCCGGATATGCCAAAAGACGTGCGGTATCAGTTATCCAACCGAGTGGAACAGATCTCAGTGACCATGACTGGCAGTGATTCAGTAGAAGTAAAGGCAGTTCTGGATTTTGATGTATTTTTAAGAAAAGAAGTGCCGATGCAGGTCATCACAGAAGTGTCTCTGGAGGAAACAGACCGGGAGGAACTGGCGAAAAAACCGGGGATCGTAGGGTATATGGTAAAATCCGGGGATGATCTGTGGACGCTGGCAAAACAATATATGACGACCGAGGAGAGTATCCGTCAGATCAACCATCTCGAAAATGGAAAAATCAAACCGGGCGATAAGCTCATCATCTGTAAAGAGATCGGAATGTAGAGATATATCGTTGATTTTTGAAGGCAAAATGGGTATACTATAAACACAAATGTATACAAGATACAAACGGAGGACACAGGATGAAACAGATAGAATTAAAGGCACTTGCCAAGATCAATCTGGGACTGGACGTACTGGGAAGAAGAGAAAATGGATATCATGATGTGCGGATGATCATGCAGTCCGTTTATCTGTATGATGATGTTGTGATCGTGAGAAAGGATCTGCCGGGCATAGAAGTGGAGACGAATCTGCATTTTCTGCCGACGGATGAAAATAATATCGCGTATAAGGCGGCAGCCATGCTGATGGAAGAATTTAAGCTTCCGGGCGGCGTCAGGATTGTTTTGAACAAGCACATTCCCGTAGCGGCAGGTATGGCAGGGGGGAGTTCCAATGCAGCGGCAGTTTTGTTTGGGATGAACAAGATGTTCCGTTTGGGCTTAAGTCAGAGATCTCTGATGGAGAGAGGTGTCCGTCTGGGAGCAGATGTTCCGTATTGTATTATGAGAGGAACGGTACTGGCAGAGGGAATTGGAGAGGAGCTGACTACACTTCCTGCACTTCCGGCGTGTACGGTACTGATCGCAAAACCGCCGATCAGTGTTTCTACCAAAGTGGTATATGAGGCACTGGATGCAAAAGAGATCGTGGATCATCCGGACATAGACGGGATCATCCGGGGGCTGGAGACGGGGTCTCTTTCCGAGATTGCCGCTCATATGGGCAATGTGCTGGAGGATGTTACGATTGGGATGTATCCGGTCATTGAAAAGATCAAGGATGAGATGAAAAAAGCAGGTGCGCTCAATGCGATGATGAGCGGGAGCGGTCCTACCGTATTCGGGATTTTTGAAAGCCGTGCGGCAGCGCGCAGAGCGCAGGAGCAGATCCGCAGGAAGGCACTGGCAAAACAGGTATATGTGACAAATGTGCATGGCGCAAGGAGGACATAAGATGGAACCGAAATTAGAAGTGACAATGGATGAATATCTTCCGCTTCGGGATGTGGTATTTAAGACACTCAGGCAGGCGATCCTGCGCGGAGAATTAAAGCCGGGAGAGCGTTTGATGGAGATCAAGCTGGCAAATAAGCTGGGTGTGAGCCGCACACCGATCCGGGAGGCGATCCGCAAGCTGGAGCTGGAAGGTCTCGTGCTGATGATCCCAAGACGCGGGGCAGAAGTCGCAGAGATTACGGAGAAAAGTCTGAATGATGTGCTGGAAGTCAGAAAGGCACTGGAAGAGCTTGCAGTTCAGCTGGCTTGTGAGCGGATGGATGAAGAAGGACTCGAAGCGTTGAAGAAAGCGGCGAAGGAGTTTGAAGAATCTCTGGGAAGTGAGGATGTGACCAGAATCGCAGAGGCTGATGTGGCATATCATGATATTATCTGTCGTTCTACAGACAATCAGAGGCTGATGCAGCTTTTGAATAATTTCAGAGAACAGATGTACCGCTACAGAGTAGAGTATCTCAAGAAGAAAGAATGTTATCCGCAGCTTTTGAGAGAACATCAGGCGATCATCGAGGCGATCGAGAAGAGTAATAAAGAGACAGCATCTGAGATCATGGGACAGCATATTGAGAATCAGGTGACTGCAGTGACAGATTCATTGAGACATAAGTAAGGGCGTAGTGAAGGATTTCTTCACTACGTCTTAAATTACGGAAATTTGTATAAACTTCCTGTTTTTGGTACATACTTCGGATATCAAAATGAAACCGGAGGAGATACATATGAAATTTTCAAATCAGAACAGGAACAGAATCATTGCATTGCTGTCCATGCTGGCAGCGGGAATTCTGATCGGACAGATCTTTAGTACAGCAGAGAGAACAGTACAGGCAAAGGTACAAAAGGAACTGGCAGATGAGGTGCTCAGATTTCATGTGCTGGCAAACAGTGACAGTACCCTGGATCAGGAGATGAAGCTGTGTGTACGCAATGAGATTTTGGAATTTCTGCAGACCGAGATGCCAACAGGTGCAGGCGCAGAAGCGACAAAAGAGTGGGTGCGTTCCCACTGTGATGAAATTGAGCAGACTGCAGAAAAGTGCCTTACAGAAAAGGGATACGATGATCCGGTCAACGCGGCTGTGACAACCACCTATTTTCCGGAAAAGAAGTATCAGGATATGACATTTCCGGCAGGAAATTACGAAGCACTCCGTGTGGAGATCGGAAGTGCCAAAGGTCACAACTGGTGGGGAATGCTCTATCCGGAGCTGGCATTTTGGGATGCAGTGCATACGGTAAATGAGGAGACGAAAAGTGAGAGAGACGGGATCCTGTTGTCAGAGGAAGAAAAAAAGCCGGAGAAAGTAAAATTTCGCTTTTACCTGCAGGAGATATTTCAAAAATAAAACAACAGAAGGAGACGAAAGAGAAGTATGACGGAATTTTTAGTCAGACATTTTGTGAAAGACTATGAAGCGGTAGAAAAATCTGCGGTCCGCACTGCATATGGAGTGTTGGCGAGTATGGTGGGGATTGTTTGTAATGTATTTCTGTTTCTTGTGAAGTTTATTGTGGGGCTTTTGCTGCACAGTGTTTCTGTCACAGCAGATGCGTTTAACAACCTGTCAGATGCGGCATCTTCGATCATCAGTTTTATCGGGGTGAAGATGGCGGGCAAGCCGGCGGACAAGGAGCATCCGTTCGGACACGGAAGGATTGAATATATAGCGGCTTTGATTGTATCATTTCTGGTACTGGAAGTGGGATTTACTTTTTTGAAGGATTCTGTTTCCAAGATCAGAACCCCGGAAACCTTGAATTTTCAGTTGATTTCGGTAGTGATCCTGATTTTATCCATCGGAGTTAAGCTATGGCTCGGTGTATTTAATAAAAAGCTGGGAAAGAAGATTGATTCCAAGGTGATGATGGCAGTCTTTACAGATTCTATGGGAGATGTGATCACGACCAGTGCAACGATTTTGTCTTTGGTGATCTTCCGGCTGACCGGGCTTAATATTGATGGGATTGTGGGGATCGGAGTCGCTCTGGTAGTTATGTGGGCCGGTGTCGGAATTGCAAAAGACACGCTGGAGCCTCTGATCGGAGAAGCAATCGATCCGGAAGAATATGATAAAGTCAAGCATTTTGTAGAGCGTTATCAGGGAATTGAGGGAACTCATGATCTGATCATACATAATTACGGACCGAATCAAAGTATGGCATCCATTCATGCGGAAGTGCCAAACGACGCGGATATTGAGGAAGCCCATGAGCTGATCGATCGGATCGAACGGGATGCGGTGGATGAGCTGGGAATTCTTCTGGTGATTCATATGGATCCGATCGAGATGAGGGATGAACAGGTGATGACGGTGAGAGGAGAAGTGGAAGCCGCATTAAAGGAACTGGATTCTCAGTGCAGCATTCATGATCTGCGTGTTGTCAACGGGATGGGGCAGATCAATCTGATCTTTGATATGGTCGTACCATTTGAATATGATGAGGAAGAAAAAAATAATCTGCAGCTTCAATTGATGGAAAAGCTGCAGGAGATTGATAAAAGATATCAGTGTGTCATTACGATGGAACACAGCTATAAGGCACACGTATAAGGAACAGGAACTGTTCGGGAAGGAAGAAAAGATGTACACATTTGACAGCAGAGTAAGATACAGTGAGATCGATCATACCGGGAATATGACCCTGCCGGCACTGATCAATTATTTTCAGGACTGCAGTACGTTTCAGTCTGAGGATATCGGGTTGGGCACAGAGGTGTTAAAGGCAAAGAAAAAAGCATGGATTTTGTCTTACTGGCAGATCGTGATCGAACGTCTGCCGGCATTGGGAGAGCGTATTACAGCAGGAACCTTTGCGACGGAATTTAAAGGCTTGTATGGAAACCGGAATTTTGTGCTCGATGATGCCCGGGGAAACCGGCTTGCGTATGCCAATTCTGTGTGGGTGTTTATGGATATGGAAAAAGGAAGACCGGCAAGACCTGAGCCGGAAGATGTACTTCCATATGGATCAGAGCCTGCGCTTGAGATGGAGTATGAAGACAGAAAGATCCGTCTTCCGGAGAATCTGGAGGAAAAACCATCGTTTCCGGTGAGAAAGTATCACATTGATACCAACGAGCATGTGAATAACTGTCAGTATGTACAGATGGCTCTGGAGGTTTTGCCGGAAGAGACAAGAGTCCGTCAGATTCGGGTGGAATACAAGAAATCAGCAGTTCTTGGAGATGTGATCTTTCCGAAAGTGGCAAGAGAGGAAAATCGTATTGTGACAGAATTGTGCGATGAAAACGGAAAACCGTATGCAGTGATTGAAATCAAGTAAGGGACCATGTTATACTGTTCAAAGAACGGTGAAGAGGAGATTTTAAATGAAATTAGGAGAAAAGCAGGTTTTAACTGTTGTAAAGATTGTAGATTTTGGTGTGTATCTGGGAAATGATGAAGAACGTGTACTTCTTCCGAAAAAGCAGGTACCGGAAGGAATTGAACCGGGGGATCCGGTGGAAGTATTTTTGTACCGGGATTCATCTGACCGTCTGATCGCGACGACGAATGAGCCGAAGCTGACTATGGGACATCTGGCAGTTCTGGAAGTGGCAGATACAGGAAAGATGGGAGCTTTTCTGGAATGGGGACTGGAAAAAGATCTGTTCCTTCCATTTAAAGAACAGACAGCAAAGGTACAGAAAGGAGATAAGTGCCTTGTTGCATTGTACGTAGACAAGAGCGGAAGACTCTGCGCCACCATGAAAGTTTATCATATGCTGCGTACAGACTCGCCGTATCAGAAAGACGATCAGGTAAAAGGAATTGTATACGACAGAAGTGATGAGTTTGGAGTTTTTGTTGCGGTGGATCATCAGTTTTCTGCAAGAATCCCGAAAAAGGATGTTTTTGGAAAAATCCGCATCGGTGATGAGATCGAAGCGCGTGTGACAAATGTAAAGGAAGATGGAAAGCTGGATTTAAGTGTCAGAGGGAAGATTCCGCAGCAGATGGATGCAGATGCAGAACTGATCTTGAAAAGAATCCAGTCTTATGACGGAGTACTGCCGTTTAATGACAAGGCAGATCCGGATACGATCAAGGCAGAGTTTGGTATGAGCAAGGCTGCATTTAAGCGTGCCGTCGGAAGACTGCTGAAAGAAAACCGCGTAAAAATCTTTCCGGACAGTATCCGAATTCGCTAAAAAGCCTTGCAATCCATGGTAAATAGGCTATAATGAAGAAAGAAATAGAGAAGAAAGGGGACAGATAGAAATGAAAGTACAGAATATTACAGACATAGACGCATTTTTTAAAGTAGTAGACAACTGCAAAGGAAGAGTAGAACTGGTAACAGGAGAGGGAGACAGACTGAACCTGAAATCCAAACTTTCCCAGTATGTATCTATGGCAAATATTTTCTCAAACGGAGAGATTCCGGAGCTTGAGATCATTGCTTATGAGCCGGAAGATACAGAAAGACTGATCAATTTTATGATCAACGGTGAATAAGAATATCTCAGATTTTGAATCGCCGGTTTTGACAGACACGAGAAGATGTAAGGGCAGTTCTCTGTAAGGGAACGCCCTTTTTAGATTTACAGCAATACTGGATATAGAGGTGAATTATGAGTTTTGCGCATTTACACGTCCATACGGAGTACAGTCTTTTGGACGGTTCCAACAAAATAAAAGAATATGTATCCAGAGTTAAAGAACTGGGCATGAACAGTGCTGCGATCACGGACCACGGGGTTATGTACGGTGTGATCGATTTTTACAGGGAAGCCAGAAAGCAGGGAATCAAGCCGATTCTCGGCTGTGAAGTTTATGTGGCGCCGAATTCCCGGTTTGACCGTGAGACTGCCGGTGGAGAGAGCAGATATCATCATCTGGTACTTCTGGCAGAAAACAATACGGGATATGCCAATCTGATGAAGATCGTTTCCAGAGGATTTACAGAAGGGTATTATTATAAGCCCCGTGTGGATAAGGATCTTCTGCGTCAGTATCACGAGGGAATCATTGCCTTAAGTGCCTGTCTTGCGGGGGAGGTACAGCGGTATCTGAGCCGGGGACTTACCGAAGAGGCGAAGAAGGTGGCGCTGGAGTATCAGGATATTTTCGGAAAAGGAAATTTCTTTCTGGAAATGCAGGATCACGGGATCCCGGAGCAGCAGCTTGTAAACCAGAGGCAGATCCAGCTTTCTAAGGAGACAGGGATCGAGCTTGTCGTGACCAATGATATTCATTATACGTACGCGGAAGATGCGAAGCCTCATGATATCCTGCTCTGTATTCAGACCGGGAAGAAGCTGGACGACGAGAACAGGATGCGGTATGAGGGCGGTCAGTATTATGTAAAGTCCCCTCAGGAGATGGAAGCGCTGTTTCCATATGCAAAGCAGGCACTGGAGAATACGCAGAAGATTGCGGATCGGTGTGAGGTAGAGATTGAATTCGGAGTCACAAAGCTGCCAAAGTATGATGTGCCGGACGGCATGACTTCCTGGGAGTATTTGAACAAGTTATGCTGGGAAGGACTTGAAAAACATTATGGAGAGTCTTCCAGGGAGCTGAAAGAACGGCTGCGCTATGAGCTGGATACGATCCGCAGCATGGGATATGTCGATTATTTCCTCATTGTATGGGATTTTATCAAATATGCCAAAGATCACGGGATCGCAGTAGGACCGGGGCGTGGCTCCGCAGCGGGAAGTATTGTTTCTTATTGTCTGGAGATCACAAATATCGACCCGATCCGGTATCAGCTTCTGTTTGAGCGTTTTCTCAACCCGGAGCGTGTGACCATGCCCGATATCGACGTGGATTTCTGCTTCGAGAGACGGCAGGAGGTGATCGACTATGTTGTGCGTAAGTATGGAAAAGACCGGGTAGTCCAGATCGTGACGTTTGGTACGCTGGCTGCCAGAGGTGTGATCCGTGATGTGGGACGCGTGATGGATCTTCCGTATGCATTTGTGGATTCGATTGCCAAGATGATTCCGCAGGAACTCAATATCACGATTGATAAAGCACTGCAGATGAATCCGGAATTACGTAAAACATATGAAAATGATCCGCAGGTAAAACTGTTGATCGACATGTGCAAACGACTGGAAGGACTGCCGCGCCACAGCTCCATGCATGCGGCAGGGGTTGTGATCGGTCAGAGAGAAATTGATGATTTTGTTCCCCTTTCAAGAGCTTCTGACGGCTCGATCACAACTCAGTTTACAATGACCACTCTGGAAGAACTGGGACTTTTAAAAATGGACTTCCTGGGACTTCGGACGCTGACTGTGATCCAGAATGCGGTGCAGCTTGCAAAAAGCAAAAATCCGGAACTTGATATGGATCAGATTGACTATAACGACAAACAGGTACTTTCTTATATCGGAACCGGTAAGACCGATGGAATCTTCCAGCTGGAGAGCGGCGGAATGAAAGGCTTCATGAAAGAGCTCAAGCCAAACAGTCTGGAGGATATTATTGCCGGTATTTCCCTGTACCGTCCGGGTCCGATGGACTTTATCCCACAGTATATCCGGGGAAAAAATGATGCAGGATCGATCACCTATGACTGTCCGCAGCTGGAGCCGATTCTGGCGCCTACTTACGGATGTATTGTCTATCAGGAGCAGGTTATGCAGATCGTGCGTGACCTTGCCGGATACACACTGGGACGAAGCGATCTTCTTCGCCGTGCCATGTCCAAGAAAAAGGGCGATGTGATGCAGAAAGAGCGCCAGATCTTTGTCTATGGAGATGAGGAGAACGGTGTGCCGGGCTGTATTAAAAATGGAATTGATGAAAAGACAGCCAATAAGATCTATGATGAAATGATCGATTTTGCGAAGTATGCATTCAACAAATCCCATGCGGCGGCCTATGCGGTTGTTTCCTATCAGACAGCATACCTGAAATATTATTATCCGGTGGAATACATGGCAGCACTGATGACTTCTGTGATTGAAAATCCGTCCAAAGTGGCAGAATATATTTATGCCTGCCGGCAGATGAATATTCAGATTCTGTCACCGGATATTAACCGCGGGATCGGCAACTTTTCGGTAGACGGCAACAACATCCGGTACGGACTGGCGGCCATCAAGAGCATTGGAAGACCGGTGATCGCTGCGATCATAGAAGATCGGGATGAGTTTGGGCCGTTTAAAAATCTGGAAGATTTTATCAGTCGGATGTCAGTCAAGGATGGACTGAATAAACGGGCAATTGAGCATTTGATCAAATCAGGTGCGCTGGACTGCCTGGGAGGCACGAGAAAGCAGTTTATGAGCATTTATGTTCAGATCGTCGATCACGTCAATCAGGAAAAGAAATATGCCATGACCGGTCAGATGACACTGTTTGATATGGTGGGTGAGGAAGAAAAAGAGCAGTTTGAAATCAAACTGCCGGATGTCGGGGAGTATTCGAAAGAGAATCTGCTGGCGTTTGAAAAGGAAGTGCTGGGAGTTTACTTAAGCGGACATCCATTGCAGGAGTATGAGGACAAATGGAGAAAATCCATTTCAGCCACCACACTGGATTTCCAGCCGGATGAAGAGACAGGCCGGGCAAAGGTGCATGACGGAACGAGGGAGATCGTAGGCGGCATGATTACCGCAAAAACGATCAAGCATACAAAGACAAATCAGATGATGGCATTTTTGTCTCTGGAAGACCTGGTGGGAACGGTAGAGGTGATCGTCTTCCCGCGGGACTATGAAAAAAACAGAGAGTATCTGGAGATTGATAAAAAAATCTTTGTAAAGGGAAGAGTATCCGAGGAAGAGGAGCGGCCGAGCAAGCTGATCTGTGAGACGATCATTCCGTTTGAGCAGACCAAAAAAGAGCTGTGGGTGCAGTTTTCAGATAAAGAAGATTTTCTGCGAAATGAGCATATTTTATATGGATACCTGGCAGACTCGGAAGGAGATGACGAGGTTGTGATCTATTGTCAGAAAGAGCGGGCGATCAAGCGGCTTCCGAGAAACAGAAACATTCGGATCGGCCAGGAAGTATTGAGCAGATTGATGAATCATTACGGGGAAAAGCGAGTAAAAGTCGTAGAAAAATCTATTGATAAAGGAATATAAATAAGGTAGAATATACCCGGAGTGTTAAAAAATAGGCAAACTTTACTTTTGAAGAGTAGAAGAATTCAGAAAGGTGGAAAAGTTATGGCAAACAAAGCAGACAAAGAAAAAATGTTAGAAGAGATTGAAGATAGAGTTCGTACCATTGGAGTACTTACAAGTGGTGGAGATGCACCGGGAATGAACGCTGCGATCCGTGCAGTTGTAAGAAGAGCTCTTGCAAAAGGACTGAAGGTACGCGGAATCAGAAGAGGATATCACGGACTTTTAAAAGAAGAGATCATTGATTTGACGGCACGCGATGTGTCTGATATCATCCAGAGAGGTGGTACAATTCTTCAGACAGCACGCTGCCAGACAATGCGTACAGAAGAAGGACAGCAGAAAGCAGCAGCAATTTGTAAAAAATACGGAATTGACGGTCTTGTAGTAATCGGAGGAGACGGATCTTTTGCCGGAGCACAGAAGCTGGCGAACCTCGGAGTAAATACGATTGCTCTTCCGGGAACGATCGATCTTGACATTGCATGTACAGATTATACGATTGGATTTGATACAGCTGTCAATACAGCTATGGAAGCGATCGATAAGGTCCGTGATACATCTACTTCACACGAGAGATGCAGTATCATTGAGGTAATGGGACGTGATGCAGGATACCTTGCGTTGTGGTGCGGTATTGCCAACGGAGCAGAAAAGATTCTTCTTCCGGAAGAAAAAGACTATGATGAGCAGGCGTTGATCGAAGATATTTTGGAGAACAAAAAACGCGGTAAAAAGAATTACATCATCATCAATGCAGAGGGAATCGGTGATTCCATCAATATGGCGAAGAGAATTGAAGAAGCAACAGGAATCGAGACAAGAGCAACAATCCTCGGACACATGCAGCGAGGAGGAAGCCCGACATGTAAAGACAGAGTATATGCGTCTACAATGGGGGCACTGGCAGTTGACTTACTGTGCGAAGGAAAATCCAACCGTGTCATTGGATATCAGGATGGAAAATATGTAGATTTCGATATTGATCAGGCATTGTCCATGAAGAAGACAATTCCGGAGTATCAGTATAAAATCGCAAAATCATTTGCAATCTAGGAGAGAAAAATTATGAGTATGGAATGTGAGAAGAAAAAGGCTCCGATCGGAGTATTTGATTCCGGTGTAGGGGGACTTACTGTTGTACGGGAGATAACACGGCAGCTGCCGCATGAAAATATTGTATATTTTGGTGACACTGCCCGCGTTCCATACGGAAGTAAATCTAAGAGCAATATTATTCGCTTTTCTGAGCAGATCATCCGTTTTCTCAAAACAAAACAGGTCAAAGCCATTGTCATTGCCTGCAATACGGCAAGTGCACTGGCTTTGGATGCTGTTCGGGATGAATTTGATATTCCAATCATTGGTGTGATCGTTCCGGGAGCAAGGGCGGCAGTAGAAGCTACGGCAAACGGAGAGATCGGTGTGGTAGGAACGGATGCAACGGTGAAGAGCGGTACTTATACAAAGGTGATTCATCAGATGGATCCGAATATCCATGTGAGGGAGAAAGCCTGCCCGCTGTTTGTCCCTCTTGTGGAAGAAGGATTCAAAGAACATGTGGTCACAGAAGAGGTTATTGAATATTATCTGGAATCGTTAAAGCATACAGAGATCGATGCGATGATCTTAGGATGTACCCATTATCCGCTTTTACGTTCCAAGATCCGTTCTTATATGGGAGAACGAATCCAGATCGTCAATCCGGCCTATGAGACCGCCATGGATCTCAAACGGCTTCTTCAGAGTGAAGATATGGAAAATGACGGGGAAGAGGGCACAAGTAGCAAATATGAATTTTATGTCAGCGATGCGGCGGAAAAGTTTGTAAATTTTGCAAATACAGTGATGCCGTTTGATATTTCGAAAGCAAATATTGTGAATATAGAAGAATATTAGGGGAACACAGATGACAAAGGATGTATTGGTCAGTATTTCAGGGCTGCATATGGATATGGACGCCCAGATTCCGGAACCGGATGAGGATGATGTGATCGAAGTTGTGACACCGGCTACTTACTACTACAGAAATGGAAAACATTATATCATCTATGATGAGATCGTAGAAGGAGTCAGTGACACGATCAAGAATAAAATCAAAATATCAGGAACAGACAGTCTTGAGATTATGAAAAGCGGATTATCGAATACACATATGATATTTGAGAAAAACAAGAAGAATCTGACATATTACAAAACACTATATGGTCAGATGCTGGTAGGATTGAATACCAGAAATATGGAAATTGAAGTTTCGGATGAAACGATTAAAGTACGGGTGGATTATGAACTGGATGTGAATCATGAACCGCTTGCGAATTGTAAGATCCGAATGAATATTGTATCCAAAGGCAGCGGGATTGCTGTATAAAAAAGAGCACTGCAGCGCAGATTTTCTGCCGGCAATGCTCTTTGTCTTATTTGTTGTCTTTTTTGAATCTTGCAAAAAAGCCTTTTTTCTTTGCTTTTTCCGGAGCCTCGAGTGGTCCGCGAACACCTTTTACAGCAGTGATGTAGATGCCGCTTACGGTGGCTTTGACTTCTTTCTTGATTGGGATGAGGTCAAAGATCTTAGCATCACACATCAAAGTCATCACTCTTGGGCCGACTTTTGCTTTTACAACAGGTACTTTGGTACGTCTCAAATATTTTGGCGTATTCTCCAGCACTGCGGAAGGAAGATTGGCTTCTTTGAGTTTCATTTTCTTTTTATCGATGATCAGCATGTTGACAGTCTGCGCCATGGCATCCATCTGTTCCTGCTGTGCTGCCTGCTTCTTCTCTGCTTTTTTTCCGAAGAAATAAAGGCCGACGAGTACACCGATCAGAATCACAAGTACAACGATCAGTACGATCCATCCTGTAGACACGATAAAACCCTCCTAAAATTCTCTTTTTTCATAATTATGCATGTAATATTGTAACATTGTTTCCCTGGAAGTGCAAGAGATTTGGACGGCAGGGCTTTACTTTTCTTGGAGAAAACAGGTATACTAAGGAAATGAGAAAAAGATAGGGGAGAGGTATTTATGGCAGAAACGATATGGAACAGTGCAGTCAGTGTGTATCATTTTATGATGGACAATCTGGTTGTGATTAATATTTTGCTTTCTCTGGTCATTGTGTTTTTTCAGAGAAGATCTCCGCAGACGGTATGGACCTGGCTGTTATTGCTGTATTTTATACCGATTCTCGGATTTGTCCTGTATCTGCTGATCGGGCAGGATTTTCATAAAAGCAGGATGTTTAAGGCAAAAGAGATTGAAGGAGAGATAAAATATGCTGTGCGCAGGCAGGAAGAGACGATATACAGACGTAGGCTCCGCCTGACGAATCCAGCGGTGGCAAGATATCGGGATCTGATTTTATATAATCTGGAAGCAGGGCAGGCTGTTTTGACAGATAATAACGATGTGCGGATCTATACCGATGGAAAGGAAAAATTCAAAGCGCTGCTGGAAGAGATGCAAAAAGCAAAAAAATATATTCATTTTCAGTATTATATTATCCGTAATGATGAATTGTGGCAGCATATTGAGCCGGTGCTGATCAAAAGGGCGAAAGAGGGAGTTGAGGTCCGCATTTTGTTTGACAGTATGGGCTGTCGAGGGATGCATAACCGGGACTGGGAACGTCTGGAGAAGGAAGGAATCCACGTGGCAGAATTTTTCCCGGCGCTGTTTGGAAATCTTCAGCTTCGAATGAACTACCGGAATCACCGCAAGATTGTCGTGATAGACGGCAGGGTCGGATTTGTGGGTGGTTTCAATGTAGGAAGGGAATATCTGGGACTGGACAAAAAGAAGTTCGGTTACTGGAGGGACACCCATCTTTGTATCGAAGGGGCAGCCGTAACCTCTCTGGCCGTACGGTTTGTACTGGATTGGAATTATGCGGCAAAGGAAAATCTGTTTCAGGAGGATACCTTATTTGAGATTCCGAAGTATGAGCGGGAGGGAAGAGACCCGGTGCAGATTATTTCCAGTGGTCCGGACTCGCAGATCAAAACAATCCATGACAATTATCTGCGACTGATTCACAGCGCAAAAGATCATGTATATCTGCAGACACCGTATTTTATTCCGGATGATTCGATTCTGGATGCATTGAAGATTGCCGCCCGTTCCGGTGTGGATGTAAGGATTATGATTCCGTGCAAGCCGGATCATCCGTTTGTATACTGGGCGACCTATTCCTATATTGGTGAAATGGTGGAGGCCGGAGCAAAATGTTATGTGTATGACAACGGATTTCTGCATGCAAAGACAGTGATGGTGGATGGAACCGTAGCGTGTGTGGGAACTGCCAATATGGATTTTCGCAGCTTTGGATTGAACTTTGAAGTCAATGCAGTGGTATACAGCGAGGAGACAACGCAGAAATTGGAGCAGAGCTTTGAAAATGATATGACAAAATCTACACAGATCACGAGAAATGCGTATCACCAGAGAAGTCTTATCATCCGGGGAAAAGAGCAGTTTTCAAGATTGCTGTCACCGCTTTTATAAACAGACAGAAAAAACAGTGAAAATCTTATGAACTCTTAAGAAAAATGTACGTCTCATTCAACAGAATGTGGTATAATAAAAAACAGGCTGTCAAAAAGACAGGCAGAGGATCATATAGGAAATGGAAGGGCAAGAAGATGAAAAAGAAGTTAATTGCAGTAATTGCAGGTGTATTCCTGATGGGATCACTGACAGGGTGTTCCAGTCAGTTATCCAATGAGTATATTACGATTAAACAGTACAAGGGACTGGAAGTGCCGCAGGTGGAAGCAACTGAACTGACAGATGATCAGGTGACGAATTATGTGAATTATTTTCTGCAGGCAGATGCAACCAGAACAGAGGTGACAGACCGTGCAGCGCAGACAGGGGATACAGTCAATATTGATTATGTCGGAAAAGTAGACGGTGTGGAATTTCAGGGTGGTTCTGCCCAGGGAACAGACCTGGAGCTTGGTTCCGGTTCTTTTATCGGTGCAAACGGAGACTACCAGGGATTTGAAGACCAGATTGTCGGTCATAACAAAGGAGAGCAGTTTGACATTACGGTACAGTTCCCGGATACGTATATGAATACAGAAATGGCCGGAAAAGTCGCAGTGTTTACCATTACTTTAAATGGCATTTATACAGTAGATGTGCCGAAGCTGACAGATAAGTGGGTCAAAGAGAACAGTGTAGAAGCGACAACTGTAAAGGAATATAAAAAAGAGATCAAAGAAAAAATCGAAAACCAGCAGATGTACCAGAATCTTTTGAATGCTCTGGTGGATCAGATCGAAGTGAAAAAAGATCTTCCGAAAGATAAAGTAAAAGAGCAGAAAGAGGCGATCATAAACCAGTATGAGAGTACAGCAGAATACTATCAGATGGAGCTGGGAGATTATTTGACTCAGTACATGGGAATGACAGAAGATCAGTTTAAAGAGAAGGCACAGACAGTAGCAGAGAATACCGTGAGAAATCAGATGGCAGTAGAGCTTCTCTGTGAGAAAAAGAATTTAGAACCTACAGATAAAGAGTATGAGATCGGGCTGAAGCAGTATGCAGCACTTGCCGGATATCGTACAGATCAGATTGCGGAATATGAAGAGAAAAACGGAAAAGAAAACATCGAGCAGTCCATCATGCAGGAAAAAGCTGCCAAGTATCTGCAGAAGAGTTGTGTTCAGGTAGAGCAGGAAGACGAAACGACGAATGAAAATGCGAAAGATACACAGAACAGCACAACAGAGAACAAAGATCAGAATACCGATCAGAGTTCGGACGAGAGTTCAGATCAGAGCAGTACAGATAATGCACAGGAATAAAAAGAGAGCGCCGGAAAACAGATTTTGTTTTTCCGGTGCTTTCTGGTTGTACTGACAGGCAGAATGGTGTACAGTTGTAGTAGACGAATGAAAAGAAGCGGAGGGAGTTTTATGAAATTGGAAAACGCATGCCTTTGTGTGGAAATCGCAGAAAAAGGCGCAGAACTGACAAGAATTTTTAACAAAAAGACAGGAGCAGAGATCTTGTGGAACGGAAATCCTGAATTTTGGAACCGGCATTCTCCGATCCTGTTCCCAAATGTAGGGAAGACACACGGAAATACTGTTCTGATCAAAGGAACACAGTATCCGACGTCTCAGCATGGATTTGCAAGAGACAGCCAGTTTCGTTGTGTAAAATCTGCAGCAGAGGAAGCGCAGTTTTTATTTTGTTCGAATGAAGAGACGAGAGAAGTGTATCCCTATGACTTTGAGCTGTATATCACATACCGTCTGGATGGAAAAAATATTTTTGTAGACTGGAAAGTAAAAAATCCATCAGAAGAAACGATTTATTTTACGATCGGAGCACATCCGGCATTTATGTTTGAAGGCGCAAAGGAGACGAAAGACGACTATCTTCTGTGGTTTCCGAAGATGGAAACGCTGGAATGCTGCGGGCTGAATCTGGAATGCGGAACAGGCCTGCCGGAAGAAAGCTATTCTCTGGAACTGGAGGACGGCTATCTGCAGCTTTCCGAAAAATTGTTTGAGGTGGATACACTGATCTGTGATGATTATCAGTTAAAAGAAGTATGGCTGTGCAAAAAGGATGGAAGAAAGCCATATGTGGGCGTAAAGAGTGAAGGATTTTACAGTTACGGAATCTGGTCACCGAAGAATGCGCCGTTCGTATGTCTGGAGCCATGGGCAGGCCGTTGTGATGATACCGGATTTGATAAAGATATTTCTGAAAAGAAGGGAATCAATGCGGTGCAGCCGGGAGAGATATTTGAAAAAGGATACCAGATTCTGGTGGGATAGTGGTGCAGCATGAAAAAGACAAATGATTTTGGAAGGGATTCCGTTCCACTTTTAGTATTAAAGACATCAATTCCTTTTATGTTTGCCCAGTTCGTCAATGTGCTCTACAGTATTGTAGACCGGATCTATATCGGAAATATTCCGGTGATCGGCGGGGATTCCCTTGCCGGCGCCGGAGTATGTGCTCCGATCATTACGCTTTTGTCTTCGTTTGCTGCTCTGATCGGAATCGGAGGATCGGTTACGTTTTCGGTGAAACTGGGGGCAGGAGATAAGAAGAGCGCACAACGGATATTGGCGAATAGTTTTTCCATGCTGCTTATATTTTCCGCAGTGCTGACAGTTGTGTTTTTGCTGATCAAGGATTTTTTACTGAACTGGTTCGGTGCCAGTGAAGTGACGTTTCCATATGCGAATACATATCTGACGATTTATACTCTGGGGACATTTTTTGCCCTTGTGTCTATGGGGATGAACTATTTTATTACAGCGCAGGGATTTCCGTTTCTGGGAATGGCGACTACATTGATCGGAGCAGTGGTAAACATTGTGCTGGATCCGATTTTTATTTTTGTATTTGATATGGATATTGCAGGAGCGGCTGTTGCGACAGTCATCGCACAGCTTTCGTCCTGTATTTTTGTACTTTTGACTTTACACAGTAAGAAGATGCAGATTCCGATCCATCTTGTAAAGCCGGAGTGGGAGATTGGGAAGCGGATCTGTAAGATCGGTTTTTCGCCATTTTTGATCCTTGCGACAGACAGTGTGATCATCATTGCATTGAATGCTGTACTTCAATATTATGGCGGCGAATCTCAGGGAGATACGCTGATCACGGCAGCAACGATCGTACAGAGCTATATGCTTTTGATTACCTCTCCGATGCTTGGAATTACGGGAGGATCACAGCCTTTGATCAGTTTTAATTACGGTGCGAACAAACCGGATCGTATCCGTAAGACAGTGAAGTGGGTATTGGTGCTATGTATTACATTTACAACGGTGATGTTCCTTGTATCCAGAATTCTGCCGCAGTATTTTGTGCAGATTTTTACAGACAATGCAAGATACCGGGAACTGTCCATATGGGGAATCCAGGTGTTTACATTGATGGTGATCCCACTCAGCCTCCAGTATGTGTTTGTGGATGCGCTGACGGCGCTTGGGATGACAAGGCTTTCCCTTAGCTTGTCACTGTTTCGAAAGATTGTGTATTTTGTGATGACATGTGTCCTGCCGATCGTGTTTGCGGCGAAGAGTGCATTTTATGCAGAGCCCTTCGCGGATGGAGCGGCAGCATGTCTGACCAGTCTGGTGTTCTTTGTGATTTACAGAAAGTATCTGAAAGGAGAAGGCAGACTGGGAGAGATACGGTTGTAAAGAAGGTTGGAATATCAAAAAAATCAGAAAACAGGAGGAAAATGCAATGTTACAAACAGGAACAAAAGCTCCGGAATTTACACTTCCGGATCAGAATGGAGAGTTACACAGTTTAAAAGATTACAGAGGGAAAAGAGTTCTTTTGTATTTCTATCCAAGGGATAATACACCGGGGTGTACAAAGCAGGCTTGCGGATACAGCGAACGTTATCCGCAGTTTGAAGAAAAAGGCGTGGTAATTCTTGGAATCAGCAAAGACAGTGTTGCGTCGCATAAAAGATTTGAAGAAAAACAAGGTCTGACGATTACATTGCTTTCTGATACGGAATTAGAAGTGATTCAGGCATATGATGTCTGGAAAGAGAAAAAGAATTACGGAAAAGTATCCATGGGAGTAGTAAGAACGACCTATCTGATTGATGAAGAGGGTGTGATCATTCAGGCAAACGATAAAGTGAAGGCAGCAGAAGATCCGGAGAAGATGCTGGCGGAGATTTCATAGGGGCCGATACAGTATATTGGGATACGGGGACAATAAAATAAGGACAGATGTGCGGGCGTGTTAGAGTTAACACGTCCGTTTTGATGTATAATTCGCGAAATTTACACGGTCTTTTCTGAAACAAATAACAAATAATTCCGTAAATGAGTATTGCTATCACATTAGCGTGATGAAATATACTCATTTACACGGAGAAAGGAAAGACCATGATGAAAAAAATTAATGAAGTAAGTCAAATTGTAGGGTATACTGTGTATATGATTGCACATAGGAGGAAATGAGAAAATGATAGAAAAGAAGAATGTGAAAAAACTGGCATGGGTGGCAGTGGCACTTGTGATAATGGTCCTTTCGATGACTGTTGTTTCAAAAGCGGCAAGCAATCCGGAAAACCATAAAAAAACGATAGAGGCACTGGATGAGAAGAAGGCAGATATTCTAAAACTAACAGCAACATCAGCGGCAGCATCAACAGCCATTGCGGCAATTCCCGGAGATGCGACAACACCGATAGCAAATAAGCTGACAGATTTAACATCATATTTTCTGATTATTCTGGTCGTTATATTTTTGGAAAAGTATTTGGTGACACTTACCGGATATGCAACGTTTTCTATATTGATTCCGGCAGCGTGTGTTTTGTTCGCGGCAGGAATCGGATTTAATCGAACGGTTTTGAAAATATTGGCAGCAAAAATAGCAGCATTCGGTCTTGTTATATTTATGATTATTCCATTCAGCATGAATGTTTCGGCAATGATAGAAAAAACATATGAGTCAACGATGGAAGAGACTGTAAAGGAAGCACAGGATATAACGAATGAAATTGAGAAAAATACAGATTCAGAAGGTAACATCATAGAGAAAGCATTATCGAAAATCAAAGATGGAATTTCAGGATTGTTGGAAAAAGGGGAAGAACTTTTAAATCAATTTATTGAGTTGATCGCGGTGATGTTGGTTACATCTTGTCTTATTCCAATTTTTATATTCTTGTTTATGATCTGGTTTATTCGGATGTTATTTGGAGTACAGATCAATGTGCCGAAAGGGGTATCAAAGCAGATTGCTGCAAAAATGCCAGGGCGTAAAAAAGTAAGAAACGATTTAAATTGAGTGAATAAAGGAAAAGTCGGGAGAGATTCCGACTTTTTATGATGTAGACCCAAGTGATAGAGATGAATATATTGCGTTAGACGACTATTTTTAGTTATTTAAAAATAGCGCGAATAAGAGAATTACAAAAGATTGTGCAGGATCTTGGGGCAAAACATTTTAGAGTAACATACAAAGAAGAAAATGTACCGGAAATACAACGATAGTAAGTGAAGTACACAATGAATTTGCTGCTTTGAGTACTGGAGAAACATGAAAACCATTAAAAATCTTCGAATAGTTTTAAAAATTTGGGTATCATTCTGGGTGTCTGGTGTTATCTTTTATTTATAGCATGAGCCTACGGTTTTTAATTGTTTTTGAGTAACTCAATTCTACCAAACCGGATGGCATCCATACTATTTTTTACGCCCTCAATTATTGGATTTTCAAGGTGTATACGAACTTATTGAAATGCAAAGTTTGAGTAATTAAAAGGGATTCTTTGGAAATTTAATAAATAGTTTATTGCTTTTCATATACTGTCATATTATACTTGAATCATCTAAACTTTCTGATAAATTTCTAAATGATTTCTAGAAGGTCAAGACCGTTCGGTCAGATATTTCAGAAAAAATTTAACTGAACAAAGAGGCAAGTAAATATGATGGAAAAGCAGTTGTACAATAGACAATATTTCTTTATAATGAAAATATCAAAAAAAAACATCATGTATGATTGTGTTTTCCACACCGTGGAAAGGAGCAGTTATATGTGTAAGAAAACGAAAGAACAGAAGTTTATTATGTTACCTAGCGTGGATTTTTGTTTTCAGGAGCTGATGGAAGATGAAGAAGTGCGCCGAGGATTTATAGGTGCGTTTCTTCGGATTCCACCGGAAGAGATTCTGGATATGGAATTACTTCCGAAGAAGCTTCGTAAGAAATATAAGGAAGAGAAGTACGGAATCCTGGATGTGCGAGTTCGTCTAAGAGAGGGAGAGCAGCTAAACATTGAAATGCAGTCTATTGCCTATGATTACTGGCAGGAGCGGTCTTTGTTTTATCTTGGGAAAATGTATGTAGACCAGATCCACGAAGGGGAAGATTATGATAAGTTGAAGAAATGTATCCATGTAGGGATTCTGGATTTTACACTGTTTGAACATGAGAGATATTATTCTTGTTTTCATATCTGGGAGGATACGATACGGGACATGTATTCCGACAAATTCGAGATTCATGTACTTGAGTTGCCAAAGCTTGCGAAGTATGAATATCCACAGACAGAACTCCTTCGATGGGCACAATTTTTCGGTGCAAGGAGCAGGGAGGAAATTGAAGTGTTGGCAGAAAAATATGAATATATCCATAAAGCATATGATAAATTGGAAGAAATCAGTGCAGACGAGGAAAAACGATTAGAATATGAGGAACGACAAAAGGCAATCCGGGATCATCGCCATATGTTAGCTAGTGGAAGGCGCGAAGGATTACGTGAAGGAAAACATGAGCACGCAGTGGAAATGGCGCGTAAGATGTTGGAGGATAAGTTGCCGATAGAAAAGATCGCGGAGTATTCCGGATTATCACCGGAAGATGTGCACAGGTTGGAAGAACAATGAATACAAAGCAGAATTTGATTCTTGCACAGTACAGGTATTCATTCACCATCTTGGTAATTAAGTAGACAAGCAAAAATGAGGCTGGTGTAAAGCAAAATAATCTGCTTTCCCGGCCTCATTTTTACATGAAATATTGAAATGAGTCTGCTATTTTTATTTCAAATTGGAGATGGTGAACGTAACCTCTAACACATTTTCATCTTTATAGTCTGCATCCTGGAAAGAAAAAGATTCTTTTTTCTGCAGACCTTCGATCATCGGCTCTGCTTCGCTCCACTGATTGATCAGATCCATCTGAAGGCTGCCTTTTTCAGAGAAAACCTCATCATTTTTATTTTCTTTTACCGTGTAATCCGTTCCATTAAAAAGAACCTTGTCAATTACAATCTGAGCATTGGTAAAGTCGGATTTTGTCTGATTTCCAAGTTCAACGTCACAGTCTTTTAAAGCAATGGTTGTAATGTTTAAAAGCATATCTTTATCACCTTTCAGTTTCAGCGTATAGGTGCCGCCTTTTTTGGTAATTCTTGCAGTGTTATCACTTTGAATGGTCGTCCAGTATTTACTGTCTGACACATACAGGCGGACGGACATCAGAGTGCTGTTTTGAGATGCTTTCTGACCAAAACCTTCCATAATGGCATCAATAATGACAGGCTGTGTGACTTCACATGTTGTACTTGTTTTGGAAGGATCATCCGCTTCGTTGCCCCATTGAGTGATCACACCGTTTTCTCCGCCACAGAAGTCCCAAGGAGAATAATAGTGAACAGAAATCATAATTCGTTGTTCTTCTTTATCGATTGATTTGTCGCGGTATTGATCCGTAGGAAGTTTAAAACCGTAATCTCCGGCGGTATAGTCAATATTTGTGTTCCAGCCGGGAATAATCAGCCAACGCTTTGTATTGTTATCTCCTGTTTTCCGAACAGTATCAACGAATATCTGGTTGTAGTCATTAATATTTTGATAGTACTCTTTATTCGGTTCAGAATAACTGCCGTCAAATTCTTCATTCATGGACTCGAACAGTAAGTGCTCATCGTAATTTTTAAATCTTTCTGCAATTTGCTTCCATACCTTTTTATATTTTTTCTTAATCTCTGTTTGATTTTTTCCATTGCACAAAAGCCAGCTGCCATCGATGGTATTATAGCCATCTCCGTGAATGTTGATCACTGCATATAAGTCATTTTTAATGCAGTAGTCTACAACTTCCTGTACACGATCCAGCCATTTGCTGTCAATCGTATAATCTTTGTCATCGTCGATTTTGGCAAAATAGGATACAGGGATACGGATCGATTTAAAGCCTGCAGCCTTTACACTTTGAATGAGTTTTTCTGTGATTACAGGATTTCCCCAGTTTGTTTCCTCCGGAACGTTGTCAGTGACACTTTCCAGCTGATTTCCTAAATTCCAGCCAGGTCCCATTGCTTCTACTATTTGAGACTGGTTTAAATCTTCAAAAGATGTGGTGTCCTTTTTCGCTGCCTGAACAGAAAATGGAGCTGTGAAGCTTCCTGCGACAACTGTGCCAACCAGTACGGCGGCTATAAACATGGATCGTAAACGATTTTTCATAGTGCCTTCCTACATAAAAAATTTACTCTTCTTGTTATCCTTCAGATCGCGCGTGTTTGAAAAACTGGAAGAATTGTTTTTATAATATCATGGTTTTTTGGCGTGTAATACTATAAAAATTGGTAAAATATTACAATAAAATTTTGAGGTTTTGAAGTGTGGAGAATGGGGAAAAAGTAATGACTGCAGGGGAATTCCGGTCTTTTTGTCACTCATTTTCTTGAGTTACAGATGAAAAGCAGTTAAAATGAAGGATAGGAAGTGAAGTTCGATGATACGACAAAATTGAGCAATATTTTTAAATCGGCATCTACCTGTATTTATACATATGATTTCGGAGACAATTGGATTCATATCATTACATTGGAAGAAGAATAGAATCAGATAACCGTTTTCTAATTTTGATGGATAGAAAAGGAGAAAGACCGCCGGAAGATTAAAATGATCCGGAATTATTCCAATAAATTCTAAGATAAACATATTAAGTATTTCCCCTGCATACATTGTAAAAAGATATTTGCAGGGGAATATTTGTGAAAGATTATATCGAGGAGAGGGCCGTTGAGATCGCAACTTATATAATAGAAAATAATGCGACAGTGAGGCAGACAGCGAAGCAGTTTGGGATTAGTAAGAGTACGGTACACAAGGATGTGACAGAAAGATTACTTCAGGTTCGACCGGTACTGGCGGCAAAGGCGCGAAAAGTGTTGGATATGAATAAATCAGAGCGTCACATACGCGGTGGACTGGCTACAAAAGAAAAATATTTACACCAGCATGAAAAGAACAAGAGCTGACATAGGAATGTGTGCTATAATAAGGAAGAAAGTCAGCAGGTATGCTGAGAATAGAAAGTAAGATACAGGAGAAGCTAATTGAGACAAGGAAAAAACGGGCAAATACGAGGCACCCTGAAACGCAGATTAATGACAAATTTTCTTTTGACAGCATTGATTCCGGTTTTGATCTTTGCAATTATCTCGCAGATCAATATACAGCAGCGGTTAAAAGAAAATCTATCAGACCGAATAAAGAGTAATCTGGATACTGCAGAGAAAAATCTGGAGATGGTTCTGGATAAGTACGAGACAATCTTATATGATTTCAGCACGGATGAAGATGTTCTGGAAATTGTGAGAGAATTGAACGAGAACCGGGGCGATCGTGAGAGGAACAGCACCAGTCTCAGGAAAAAACTGAGTCATATCTGCAATCAGTTTACCGGAGTGGAGGGAATCACGATACAGTTAAAGACAGGAGAGATCATATATTATGAGAGTCTTTCGTCATTTTCTGGAAGTGAGACGTGGGCAGATAAGGTTGAGATTCCGAAAATAGAACGGGGGGCTGTTTATTTCGGAGATGGAAAGCCAGTGAAGATTGCTGACAAGAATCATTACATGTTTTATATTGCAAGAAATATTACAGACTATCGTATTATCGAGAATTTTCAGGGAACGGTCGTATTAAGTGTCAATGAGGAGAGAATTCGCAGAGCAATTGCATCGGATATTGGTTCCAGAGAATATCTGCTGAGCGACGATGTGATTGTGAGCGCGCCTGATCCAAATAAGATCGGGAAGAAGCTCAGTGAGATACAGGATCCCGAAAATTATCAGTATACGACAGCAGACCATGAAATCAGCGGATTTGCAATCTGCAATGGGCAGCCACTTTCGTATTACTGGAAAATGTCCGTCAGTCAATGGATTTATCTGCTTATCATTATCAGCATGACGATCGTGATCGTGTTTATATTGCTTCATTTTTTCAGCAAACCGTACATTCAGGCGGTAGAATCAATTACCGGCGTAATGAGTTGTGTAGAACAGGGTGAGTTTGATCAGCAGGTGAGAGTAGATCCGCATCTGCCTATGGAGATACAACAGATCAGTTCAGGATTTAATGAGATGGTTGCACATCTGGAGATGTTGATCGCAAAAGTAAAACAGGCGGTTCTGGATCAGAAGAATGCAGAATTGTCAGCGCTGGAGGCACAGATCGATCCTCATTTTCTCTATAATACGCTGGATACGATCAACTGGAAAGCGATCGAAAATGAGCAGTATGAGATCAGTGGAATGGTTGGTGCGCTTGCGGACATTCTGCGTTATACAGTGAAAAATGCAGGAGGAACGGCGAGTATCAGCGAAGAAATTGCCTGGCTGAAGCAATATATTATGCTGCAGAGTGCAAAATTCGGAAAGCGTCTGGATGTAAAGATTTATATGCCGGAAGATGTGAAGGAATGCAGAATCCACAAATTGCTTTTACAGCCGTTTGTGGAAAATACGATCAAATATGCGTTTGCAGATCAGGAAACGTGTGCTTTGAATATCCGCATGAAGAAAAGCGGAGAACATCTGCATATTCTGATTCAGGACAATGGACAGGGAATGGATCCGGACATGGTAGCCAAACTTAATCAGGAAGAGTGCGAGATGGAAGGTCATCTTGGAATTGCAAATGTAAGAAAGCGCCTGAAATTGTATTACGGGAGACAGGCAGCATTATATTTTGAAAGTGAAGCTGGAAACTATACCAAAGTACATTTATTTATACCCATAGAGGAGGAAACTACATGCGTATTGTAGTGGTTGAGGATGAAGCGCCGATTCGTGAGGGAATGGCAAAGCTTTTAAGCAAGATTAATCCGGAATATGAGCTGGTAGGAAAAGCGGCGGATGGGGAAGCAGGATACCAGCTGATTCGTGAACTGAATCCGGATCTGGTCATTATGGATATCCGGATGCCCAAAATGGATGGGATTGCCATGATAAAGAAATTGCGGGAGGAAAATATAAAATGTAAAGTCATTATACTTTCGGCATATTCGGAATTTCAGTATGCCCAAAAGGCGATTGAACTCAAAGCAGACAGCTATCTGCTGAAGCCGATTAAGATTCCGGAATTGAAAAGTGCCTTAAAACAGGCAGAGAGAGAAATTTCAGAGGACCAGGGGACAGAGCAGATCTTTTCCGTGGAAAATATTATGTTGGCCTGCATGCATGGTCAGGTGCGACAGAATTCACAATTAAATAAAACGATGCAGCAAAAATACGGTGTTTCCCTGGAGGAACCGGCAGAACTTTTTGGTGTGTGGCTGGGGGACAGTTACAGAAAACAGAAGTCGTTGGCCAGGCAACTTTTGGAAGCGGTGAGGGCTCATGCTATACATTATAAGTCCTGTATTTTGGAATCCGACAGCTGGCAGTTATTGACAATGGTGATTTATCAGGCGAAAGACGGAGCATCCCAGAAAGAACGGTTTGAAAAGTCTGTTGTCCCGATGGTTTGCAGTCAGCTGGAAGCTCCGGTCGTCTGTTTCTGGAAAACGGTAGAACAGCTGTTGGATATGCCGTCTGCATTGCAGGAGATTCGTGTACAGAGGGAATGGAATCTGATGTTTCCGAAAGGAACACTGATCAGCAACGAGTTGATTGAGCAGCAGCATCCGGTACCGTTAAAATATCCTGTAGAATTGGAGAAAAAGGCAAAACAGGCGGTTTTACAGGAGAACAAAGAGGAATTAAAAAAATGTTTCTGGAAACTGGCGAACTGCTATCAAGAAGAGTTTCATACACCGACAGATATCAAACAGGCGATCATTCATTTGAGCCTGGCTGTATTCGGAATCTATAAGGCAAAAGTTTCGGTTGAACTGGATCTGGAAGTGCAGAATATCCTGCAGGAAATTACAGTAGCAGTGAGCTGGAATCAGCTGGAAGCTGCATTGAAAGCCTTTTTCGGTTTGTTTGAGTTTGAGACGGAAGAGGAAGGCGAGGAGACAAGTGTTCTGGTAAAACAGGCGAAAAAGCTGATCCGCAAATATTATGATCAGGGGATTACACTGGAGGAGATTGCGAATAAGCTTTATGTATCGGAAGAATATTTAAGCGCACAGTTTAAAAAAGAAACCGGAAGTACTTTTACCGAGACAATCCGCAAATACAGGATAGAGAAGGTAAAGGAGCTGCTTTTAAATACACATTTGAAACTGAATCAGATTGCGGAGCTTGCCGGATATTCAGATCCGAAATATATGAGTAAGGTATTTAAAGAGGAAGTTGGGATGCTTCCAAATGACTTCAGAAAATCGGTTCATTAAAAAAATCTCCCTTTTTAAGATATTTCACCCTGTTTCTTTTGACAGAATGTGATAACCTCGTAAGAGTGAAACATGGAAGGCATCATAGGAAGACATCAGTATAGATAGAAGAGGAGTATTTATGATGAGCGAAATGTTAGTTAGCTTTAAAAACCCCGAGGAAATTCTAAATTTTGTAAATACAGTGGCAAAGTATCCATATGATATGGATATGAAGAGAGGAAGATTTGTGGTAGATGCAAAATCTATTTTAGGAATCATGAATCTCGGGCTGAACAACGTGATATCACTGCAGGTTTACGGTGATCATTGCGAAGAACTGAAAAAGGAAATCTCCCGTTACGCTGCCTAGCGGCAGCCCTCCTAAATATGATGTTAGATGAAAATCTGACTCCAAATTCCCCAAACTAAGCAAACCTAAGGGAGAGAATTCCAAAGGCCGATGTACGAAAGTGCATTGGCCTTTTCAGTATACAAAGAAATAGAAAATAGAAGAAATGAGGATAGAGAAATATTTTTCAACACTTTTGTCCGGTTATCCGTCTTATAAGTGAAAGGCAAAAGAAAGGATCGCAAGGTATGATAGAGGAACTGTATAAGAAATATTATGAGGAATTGATCAATTGGTGCCATAGTATGACAGGAAACCTGTATACCGCGGAGGAACTGGTGCATGAAGCTTTCTTGCGCGCAATGCTTCATGAGGATACCTTATCCACGCTGAAAGAACAGCAAAGTCGCTCATGGTTATATCGAACTGTTAAAAATTTATATGTAGATCGTCTCAGACATGGCAAGAAGGAAATCATCTTGGATGAGTTTTCGCAGCCACAAATAGATTCTGAAGAACTGGTTCGATTAGAATGGGAGAAGCTGCTGGAAACTTTACCGGATCTGGAAGGAGTAATTTTTTCGTTACGTTACTTGGAAGGGTATAATTCCAAACAAATTGGAGATATCCTTTTGCTTTCACCAGGAACGGTCCGATCCAAACTTTCTTCTGCACGTCAACATTTAAAAAGAATTTTAGGAGGGAACAAATATGTTTGATAAGAAAAACTATGTATTAAATTGTGATATCTGTGATGCCAGAAAAATGAAAGAAGAAGATTACAACAACTATAAAAACATGATAATCAATGCAGATATTGTTATCGTCAGTACTTCCAGTAAAAGTATTTTAAATCGTCTTCCTGTCACGATAAATCAAGATTATACAATAGAAATTGCAGATGATGTTGAGACAGAGTTAAAAGTAATCAATGGATCGTATGAAATAACAGATTCTATGGTTGTTCAGGAACATACATTGTTAATCGTAAATGGAGCCCTCAATATACATTCAGGTACAAAAGAAATTTTAGAGAAATATGAGAAAATTCATGTGAACGGTTCTGTTCGATGTGCGGAAAGTATTTCGGGTTATCTGACAAAATTATCCGCAAGTAATTCCGTTTCGATCTATCCGGATGACTGTATGATATTAAATGACACATTCATTGTAGATAAATATTTCCCTTTGAGAGCAAAAGAAGACAACAAATATTATGTAAAAGACAAAGTAATTATTCAGGATAAATCGGTAGATATGCAAAAGCTAGTCGAAAAAAATGTCCGGTTTGTTACAGAACAGTTGATCATTCCGGAAGAAATGGTGGAATCGTGTATCGAGCTATTTGATGCAAAAGTGAATTTTGTAGTCATCCCTGCAGGAATGGCACTTCATTATGGAGATGCAGTTTTAAATGAAGAATTACTGAAGAAAGAGGGAGACAGCATTTATGTGTACGGAAATCTAAAAGTACCGGAAGATGTCAAATTAGATACATTAGATGAGTTGATTTCAAAACTCATGGTAAAGGAAACGGTAGTTTTGATGAAAAATCAAGAAGCGTCATTTAAAAAGTTAAATGTGGACTATCAGAGACTTGAATTTGAATGGGAGGGCAGAATCATTGAAAATAAGCCTAATATTAGCATAGATAAAATGTTGCTTGAAAATTCTTCAGATCAAGTTCTTGTAAGAAATATAGCCACTGTAAAGATTGCACAAGATGTAACGCCGGAATTGATATTAAATTACCTCAGGATTCAAAACTGCGCACAGGTATTGTGTAATGAAGAACAGAAAAGTGTGATTGTAGCCATTTCGCAAAATGTAGCGCAAATTGGAGAAGCTGATGGAGAAGAGCTGCCTGGTAAGAATATCGGAATTCAGGATCTGCTCTTTGCGAAAGTGATCAATGCAGACAGCTATATCCTTTGATCAGACAGATTAGAATTAGAGTATTTGAAAGTAAAACTGGTGAAACTACAAGAAAAGAAACTTGTAAATTCAGAAGTGCTACATTATAATAAAAATACTAGGATAAACATTAGGAGGAAACATTTGTGAAAAACGAATTAGTAATCGTACTCGATTTTGGCGGACAGTACAATCAGCTGGTTGCAAGACGCGTTCGAGAATGCAATGTATATTGTGAGATTTATTCTTACAAAACAGACCTTCAGAAGATCAAGGATATGAATCCAAAAGGAATCATTCTGACAGGTGGTCCGAACAGTTGCTATGAGGCAGACTCCCCGACCTATACAAAAGAATTGTTTGAACTTGGAATCCCTGTATTGGGACTGTGTTATGGAGCCCAGCTGATGATGCATGTACTTGGTGGTGAAGTAAAACGTGCAGATGTCAGAGAATATGGAAAAACTGAGGTGTTGATCGATAAAGCCTCTTCAAAAGTATTTGAAGGCGTGTCAGCATCTACAATCTGCTGGATGAGTCATTTTGATTATATTGCGCAGATCGCACCGGGATTTGAGATTACAGCACATACGGCAAACTGTCCGGTAGCAGCCGCAGAGAATGCAGAAAAACAGCTGTATGCGATCCAGTTCCATCCGGAAGTACTTCATACAGTACAGGGAAAAGAGATGCTCAGCAATTTCGTGAGAAATGTGTGCGGATGTGCCGGCGACTGGAAGATGGATGAGTTTGTAGAAAACTCAATCAAAGAGATTCGTGCAAAAGTAGGCGACGGAAAAGTATTGTGTGCACTTTCCGGCGGTGTGGATTCTTCCGTGGCAGCAGTTATGCTTTCCAAGGCAATCGGAAACCAGCTTACCTGTGTATTCGTAGACCATGGACTTCTTCGTAAAAACGAAGGAGATGAGGTAGAAGCAATCTTCGGACCGGAAGGTGACTATGACCTGAACTTTATCCGGGTGAACGCACAGCAGAGATTTTATGAGAAACTTGCAGGAGTGACAGAGCCGGAGCAGAAGAGAAAAATCATCGGAGAAGAATTCATCCGTGTATTCGAGGAAGAAGCGAAAAAGATTGGAACGGTTGATTTCCTGGTACAGGGAACCATTTATCCGGACGTAGTAGAAAGTGGTCTCGGCGGTGAATCCGCAGTGATTAAGTCTCACCATAACGTAGGAGGACTCCCGGATTACGTAGATTTCAAAGAAATTATTGAGCCGCTTCGTGATTTGTTCAAGGATGAAGTAAGAAAAGCAGGTCTGGAGCTCGGACTTCCGGAGCGTCTGGTGTTCAGACAGCCGTTCCCGGGACCGGGACTTGGAATCCGTATTATCGGAGAAGTAACAGAAGAAAAAGTAAAAATCGTTCAGGATGCAGATGCTATTTACCGTGAAGAGATGGACGCAGCAGGCATGAACAAGACAGTCGGACAGTATTTTGCTGCATTGACAAACATGAGAAGCGTTGGAGTTATGGGGGATGAAAGAACCTATGATTACGCAGTTGCACTTCGCGCAGTCAATACGATTGACTTTATGACAGCAGAGTCAGCAGAGATTCCATGGGAAGTACTGCATAAAGTGACAAGCAGAATTGTCAATGAAGTAAATCATGTGAATCGCGTAGTGTATGATCTGACGGGAAAACCACCTGGAACGATTGAGTTTGAATAAATCGAGTTGCTTAAAAAAGCCAGTGTTTATGCGGGTTTCAGCGATTTCGATTAGTCTTTTGATAACAAATTGATAACAGTCATAGCAAGTGCCATTATTCTTGTTATCCAGTGGTTTATGGGTAACGGAACAATTAACAGGTGGCTTGCAGACTAAAGTTCGGAGCTTGGCTCTGAACAAATTCCATATTATAAACTAAGCCCTTAGCTGTGGTTAATAACCATAGTTAAGGGCTTTTTTGTCGTTGCCAAAGCATCTGTAGGGAGCTGCCAGTGGCAGGTCCTGTAGGTGCTTATTTATCTTTCAAGTGGTCTTTGAATGCTTCCACGAGAGCGTCACTTAATTCCTGTGATGGAACTTTTGCCCAACGCTGTGTGGTGTCGAACTCTGGATAATGGTAACGCCAGTTATCGTATTCTTCTCTGTTGATTTCTTCGGAAGATAGCTTGTCTGCCTGTTCTTTCCAAGCATACAGCATTTTGAGGAGTTCATATGCTTCTCTGCCTTTGTCCTTGTTGACCTTTAAGCATACCTCTCCGTCTGCTTCACTGACAGTAAGACCGTAAATATCTTCAAGGGTAAACAGAGTGTGCATAAGACCGATATAGCTGTCTATGTCAGGAACATCAAGAGCCTGTGGAGAAACATCAAGCACCTGTGCCAATGCATTTGTAAGGTCTGCTTTCGGTTTGCGTGTACCAGTTTCGTACTGTGCCAAACGCACATCAGCACTCTTTTCTGGAAAACCGATTGCTGTACCGAGATACTTTTGTGTCATACCACGCATTAGTCTGAAAAAATGTATTCTTTCGCTGATAGCCATAATGATACGCTCCTTTTATATTTAGTGAAATAAGTATAGCAGAAATGTTTAGTGGAAGTCAAGAAAAACCGAAACAAAAATGTTTAATATTTTCTTTGCAACCACTTGACAATAGCAAATATGTTTAGTAAAATAAATTACGAATTAAACAAATATGCTTAATGCGACAACTGAATGACCGTCCGAAAAGCCAAACCGCCAAGACCTCGTCGGAGCAAGTTCCGTATCGTTCGCTTGTGTGCAAGCACAAAAGCTCATTCGCTGCACTGCTCCTCCTCTTCCCCAAAAGTCTCCGACTTTTCGGGAACCCCTATACGAGCGAGCGCCTGATGTACTGCGGTGCATTGGGACAGCACAGCGCCTGCCGACAAGCAGGAGTGCCTGTTGGAACTTTAACACGGAGAAAGCGGCAAGCAAAAAATTATTTTAAGAAAGGAAGAAAAAGGATATGGAAAACAGATTTATCCGAGCCGAAGATGTGGCTCAGGAACTAAACGTATCAAAACCTTATGCATATAAACTCATCAGACAATTAAATGAGGAATTGAAAGCAAAGGGCTTTATTACGATTGCAGGGCGTGTAAATCGCCAGTATTTTTACGAAAGGCTCTACGGAGCAGGAAAGGGGGAAATGTAAATGCCGGTATTTAAGAATGAAGATAACGGTACTTGGTATGTGATGGCAAGGTATGTGAACTGGAAAGGGGAACGCAAGCAGAAATGCAAGCGTGGCTTTGCTACCAAACGAGAAGCACAGGAATGGGAAAGAATGTTCAAATTGCAGACTTCTTCAGACCTTGATATGAGTTTTGAAGCCTTTACGGAGCTTTATATCAATGATGTGAAGAACCGTTTGAAGGAAAACACGTGGCTTACCAAAGAGCATATCATACGCACAAAGATACTTCCGTATTTCGGGAAACTGAAAATCAGCGAGATTTCCACAAAGGAGATTATTACTTGGCAGAATGAAATGCTTGCCTATCGTGATGAGAAGAAAAAGCCTTATTCACAGACGTATCTGAAAACGCTGCACAATCAGTTGTCCGCCATTTTCAATCACGCTGTCCGCTACTATGAACTGCGTTCCAATCCTGCGGCAAAGGTGGGAAATATGGGACGTGAGGAACACAAGGAAATGCTGTTCTGGACAAAGGAAGAATACAAGAAATTCTCTTTTGAGATGATGGACAAGCCTGTTTCCTTTTATGCGTTTGAAATGCTTTACTGGTGCGGTATCCGAGAGGGCGAGCTGTTAGCTTTGACTCCGGCAGATTTCAACTTTGATAAGGAAACAGTCACAATCAATAAATCCTATCAGCGTTTGAAAGGGCAGGATGTGATTACTTCTCCGAAAACGAAAAAGAGCAACCGCACGATTAAAATGCCGAAGTTTCTGTGTGAGGAAATGAAAGAATATCTCGGTATGCTTTACGGATTGAAGAAGAAAGACCGTATCTTTACGGTGACGAAAAGCTATCTTCATCACGAGATGGACAGAGGGGCAAAGGCGGCAGGCGTGAAGCGTATCCGCATTCACGATCTCCGTCACAGCCACATTTCACTCTTGATTGATATGGGCTTTTCTGCGGTGGCGATTGCTGACCGAGTTGGTCACGAAAGTATTGATATTACTTATCAGTACGCACACCTCTTTCCGTCAAAGCAGATTGAGATGGCAGAAAAATTAGATGATTTAGGGAAAGGAGATTTTGAAAATGTCAGCTAAGAACAGAGATAACAAAAATCGTTGGAGGAATATCACAGTAGGGTTTCGAGTATCGCCCGAAGAAAACGAACTCATTAACAGAGCTGTAGCTCTATCAGGATTGCCAAAACAGGAGTATTGTTACCGCCGTTGCTTAAATCAGGATGTGGTGGTACAGGGCAATCCGAGAGTGTATAAGGCGTTGAAAACGGAATTTGCCACAGTCCTTGCGGAACTGAAAAGGATTGAAGCAGGAAAAGGTGTGGATGATGAACTGCTGAGTGTAATAGAACTGATTTCCATTATTCTCGGCGGTTTGAAAGGAGAGGATGCGAATGGAGAATAAAAAAGAAATGACTATTCCAAATGTATCTGCGGCAACAGATGCGGAACAGTCACTTTCCAAATGTACTGACAATAGTATAGTCAATCAGGATACGGATTTCAAGGGGTACGAGCAATCTTTTGAAGAAATGCAAAGGGAAATACTCAGACAGTTAGACCCTTCCTATCTGAAAACAGTATCAATGACAACGCTGTATGATACGGTGTTTGAGGTTCAGACACCACTTATCGACGGTCTGCTCCAAAGGGGAACTTACCTTTTCGTAGGTTCCCCGAAAGTGGGAAAGAGCTTTATGATGGCACAGCTTGCCTATCATATCAGCACAGGCACACCGCTTTGGGAGTATAAGGTGCGTAAGGCAACGGTGCTTTATTTTGCCCTTGAAGATGATTACCCACGTTTGCAGAAGCGATTGTTTCAGATGTTCGGTGCAAAGGAGACAGGCAATCTGTATTTCGCAACGGAATGTAAAACGGTCAATGGCGGACTGGAAGAACAGATAAGAGGGTTTATGAGGGAACACCCAGACACAGGCTTGATTATCATAGACACCTTAAAGCGTGTGCGTGAAGCAGGCGGAGCAGATTACAGCTACGCAAGTGATTATGATGTTGTGGCAAGGCTGAAAGCGTTGGCAGACAGTTACAAGGTTTCAATGCTTATTGTTCATCATACACGCAAACAAAAATCGGAAGATATATTCGATATGATTTCAGGCACGAATGGTCTGATGGGTGCGGCAGACGGTGCATTTGTTCTCAGTAAGGACAAGCGTACTTCCAACAATGCCACACTTGATGTTGCTGGCAGAGACCAGCAGGATATGAAAATCCATCTTGTAAGGGACAGCGAGCGATTGGTGTGGAACTTTGCAAAATCGGAAACGGAGATGTGGAAAGAACCGCCCGAACCTCTGCTTGAGAAGATAGCGGATACGCTCTTTTCGGAAAGTGACAGATGGGAAGGAACTGCTTCGGAACTTTGCGAAAGGCTTGCGGTGGATATAAAGCCGAATGTACTTTCTTTAAGGCTCAGTATCAACGCAAGCAGGCTGTTTCGTGATTACGGTATCCGTTATCAGAACAGCCGCACACACGACGGAAGAAAGGTTTCACTTTGGAAAGAAACCGAGCAGACGGCGTGACAAACGGTGTCAAAGGTGTCAATGTTTTTGAGAGCAGCACGCTGTGAAAAACATTGTCACCATCGTCACACTTTGACACCGGATAAAGTTTAGGGGAGTGTGCAGAGAGTGCCTTTTCAAAGGCGGCTCTTTGGTCTCGCCTGCTGGCTCGGTCGGTTCGCAGGCGTGTGTGCCACCGGCACACGCTCACCCCTCGGAGAGCCTTCGGAGAACGCAAAACCTGTTTACAGGTCGCATTTTTGATGGGTGTACCCGTCAAAAGTGCTTTTGCGTTACTTTTGACAAAAGTAACAAAACCTGAGAATGTTGAAATTTACAGATGGGAGATGAAAAAATGCAGAGAACGATAAGTGCAATGGTCGGTAAAGGCTCGGTCAATCACAATAGCCGAAAGTTCCGAGCAGAAAATGTAGACGGAACTCGTACTCATCTCAATATCGACTACTGCAATGAAAATATAAAGACAGTTTATCACGAATTGTTTGATGAAGCATTGGAAAGATACAATGCCAAGCAGATAAGGTCAGACCGAAAGATAAAAGATTATTATGAAAAAATCCGAAGTTCCAAGCAGGAAAAACCGTTCCACGAAATCATTTTACAGGTGGGCGGTAAGGGAAATATGAACGCCGATACGGAAAACGGAGAACTGGCAAAGCAGATTTTAGATGAATACTATCAGGGTTTTCAGGAGCGAAATCCACAGCTTCGGGTGTTCTCGGCTCATCTGCATATGGATGAAGCTACACCACATCTGCACATAGATTTTGTACCTTTTACCACAGGCAGCAAGCGTGGACTTGATACAAGAGTGTCACTAAAGCAGGCTCTTGCAACGCAAGGTTTTAAGGGCGGCAGTCGTGGCGATACGGAGTGGTCGCAATGGATACAGTCCGAAAAAGAACAGCTTGCGGCGGTGATGGAACGTTATGGGATTGAGTGGGAACATTTAGGCACACACGAAAAACATCTTTCTGTTTTGGATTATAAAAAGCAGGAAAGAGAAAAAGAAGTGGCGGCATTAGGTGCGAAAATCGAGCAGAAACAGATTGAATTTGATGTGTTGTCGGAACGAGTATTGAACTATGATAAGGCAAAAGACGAGCTGTCAAATCTTGAAATAGAGCTTGATACTGCACCGAAATATCAGTTGCCAGAACCAGAGAAATTTATGACTGCAAAGGCATATAAAACCAAAATGGCAGAGCCGGTTGTAAGGAAATTGAAGCAACTTGTCAAAACGGTGCTTGCCCGCTGCTTTGAGGGGTGGGACAACTATCATAGGCTGAATACAGCGAATGCACAGTTATACCGCACCAATCAGCGTTTGGAGAAAGTCAATGAAAGATTGACCGAAGAAAACAAAATCCTAAAAGCAGAAAATAAAGATTACAGCCTGCTCCGTAAGGTTTTTGGTCGCAAACAGATAGATGATTTGTTGGAGCAGGCAAGAACAGTTAAAGGTCGCAAGCGTGATAATACACGATCACGATAGACAAAAATCACAGGAGGAAAAGGAAAATGACAAAGACAATTTTTGAAGAAATGGGCGGAACTTATAGACAGGTGGGTGATTATTTATTGCCGAACATCACAGTACCAGCCGAAGAAGAAATAGAGCCGATTGGTTTATGGGGGAAACGACATGCAAGGCATTTAAAGGAACACTATAAAGTGTTATATATGAACCTGCTGACAAGCGGAAAGCTGCATAGTTATCTTGCAGAAGTCGATAAGCAAGCAGAGGATATGTTTCTTCGACTGGTAAAGGAATATGCCGACAGACAAGATGTGACGGAACAATTAAAGAAAGATAATCCCTACGAATGGATTGGAAGAATGAATAATATTCAGGCTTGTGTGAGGGAAGTTGTAGGAACGGAGTTGATTTACACATAAGCGTTTTACGGTATGGTGCTCCTGCGTTTGCTGGAGTGCTGTGGTTGTGGTTGTAAAGAGGTTGTGAAAGATTGAATTTCGTAATGGTTGGATGTATAATTAGGAAGTGAAAATTTTAATTTGCACTTCCATAAGGTGAAATGTATTGACACAAAAAATACAGTATGATAGTATTGCCATTAGAAGAAAGAAAGGCACATTTTGTGTAAGGTGAGGAAATGATTAATAGATAATTTGATTTAAGTAAGACACATATAGTTATTGAGCCTGTAGAGAATAGGTTTGTTTTGTGTACGCTTAAGTTGGATTATCGCAAGAGGCATTTCCTTTGTTTTCCTTTTGGAAAAGAAATAAGGGTCTATTTAGCGAGTCTATTTTTGCGTATGCAAAAAAGACTCGTTTTTGTGTGTTCAAAATAATAATTGGCTCAGACTTCGAAAAGGAGAAACTTTAATGTTGCAGATAAAAAAATTAAATTTAACACATAAAAAAGACCTGAGAATAATTCTTAATGATTTCAACCTTGTGCTAAATGATGGAGATAAGGCAGTTATTATTGGAGAAGAGGGAAATGGGAAATCGACATTAATGAAGTGGATATACAATCCGTCGCTTGTAGAAAACTATATAGAAGCAGATGGGGAAAGGATAATGGGACACGAACGTCTTGGTTATCTTCCGCAGGAGATGCTCGATGAAGATAAGGAAAAAACAATATACGAATATTTTTCTGAAGAGGAAATATTCTGGGAGAAAACGCCTAAAGAATTGTCTGTTATTGCGGGAAAATTTGGAATGAAAAATGATTTTTTCTACAGTAACCAGACAATGGGTAGTCTTTCAGGAGGCGAAAAAGTCAAGACACAACTTATGAGGCTTTTCATTCGCGATGTTTCTGTGCTGTTGTTGGACGAACCTTCCAATGACATCGACATTGCGACGCTTACATTACTGGAAAAAATCATAAATGACTGGAAGCACATTGTGCTTTTTATTTCACACGATGAAACGCTGATAGAGCGTACTGCCAACATGGTGATACATATCGAGCAGATTATACGAAAAACAAAGGCGAGATATACCGTGGCAAAGCTTCCCTATAGACGCTATGTGGAAGAACGGCTTCATAAATTTGAAATCCAAAAACAGCGGGCACTGAGTGACCGTAGGGAGAAAAAGATTCGCGATGAAAAATATCAAAGAGTTATGCAGAGTGTACAAGGTGCATTAAGAAGTTGTACCAGACAAGCACCGTCTGTTGCCAAAAACTTAAAGGACAAAATGCATACGGTTAAGGCAATGGAACGAAGATTTGAAAAAGAAGATGAAAATATGACTCAGATGCCGGAACAGGAAGAAGCAATCTTTGTCAAATTAGGGGATGAAAACTCACACATTCCCGCAGGAAAAACGGTCATAGAATATGAACTTTCAAAGCTTGTGACTCCGGATGGCAAAAGAATTTTAGCAGAAGGAATTCATTTAAAAATAAAAGGTTCAGAAAAAATCTGTATGATAGGAGCCAACGGGGCAGGAAAAACGACTCTTCTAAAAAAGATAGCGGAAGAACTCCTAAATCGGAATGACATTAAAGCAGAATATATGCCTCAAACTTATGAAGACCTGCTGGATTTGGATGTTACACCGGTTGATTACCTTGATAAAACAGGAGATAAAGAAGAGCGTACAAGAATTAGAACATACCTTGGTTCACTTAAATACACACCAGATGAAATGGAGCATCCGATTCGGGAGTTATCAGGCGGACAAAAGGCGAAAGTGCTTCTCTTGAGGATGAGCTTAAGTGGTGCAAATGTTCTTATTCTGGATGAACCGACAAGAAATTTTTCACCATTGTCCGGTCCGGTAATAAGAAAAATGCTCCGAGAATTTCCGGGGGCTGTCATTAGCATTTCTCACGATAGAAAGTATATTGAAGAGGTGTGCGATAAAATATATCAGCTAAATCCTAATGGATTACAGCTAATTGGTGATTGATAACAAAAAGGATGAAAGACTGACAAATTTCAGGCTTTTAGTGAGTTGGAAAGCATACAAAGATTTGAATTTGGAGGATAGATTATGGTACGTACAGAAGATGCATGTGAAATTATAAAATATGCTTTGCAAAACGAAATTAAAGTATATTTAGATGGCGGATGGGGTGTTGATGCACTTCTTAAAAGAGAATCAAGAATACACAATGATATTGATTTGTTTGTTGAACTGAAACATTATCATGATTATATTTATGTGATTAAGCAGCATGGATTTGAGGAAGTAAATACTGATTATACAACGGATGGTCATACTGTCTGGAAAGATGATAAACAAAGAATCATTGATTTACATTGTTTTGAATTTACAGATGACGGAATTGTTTATGAGGGAGATATATTTCCATCAAAAACTTTTTCCGGTATTGGAAAAGTTGGAGATATAACTGTTTCTTGTATTGAACCATTGAGTCAGGTAATGCTTCATTTGGGATATGAACACGATAAAAATGATGTGCATGATGTGATGCTGTTGTGTGAAACATTTCAAATAGCAATACCAGATGAATATAAGGAAAAGTAAAATTTCAGTTTTGTGTTGAATCTCTAAGCAAAATAGCTTATAATTTGACATGCTACATATAGTTATTATCCACAGTTATCGAGTAGGTGTTATCAATGCCGATAACAAAATGATAACATTAGCTCGTATAGGCAGGATAATATGGATATATCAAATAATCAAAAGAACGAGAAACATTACAGAGAATAATTCCTAAACAAAAAGCGTTAGTCTTTGTAGAGTTTGAATAGTTGGAGCTAAGCTGTAAAGCCTTTGTTTACAAGGGTTTTACAGCTTTTCCTTTATAGGATTGCATTTTCATTGCATTATTTTTCTTCAACTGTTCTGTGATAGATTGCTGTATGTTGATTGCTGGTATAATTAGCAATGCTTTCAGTAGCAGATTGTACTTGTAATATTCCAGTCAGCTTTTTAGCAACTTCAAGATTCGTATTTGGATACAGATGACCATAAGTGCCGAGTGTTGTCTGTATTTTTTCATGTCCTAAACGTTCCTTGATAAGTAAAGGATTTTCGCCCATGCTGATAAGCAATGAAGCGTGTGAATGTCGCAAGGCATGAATTTTAATACGATGAACACCTGCTAAATTTGACAACTTTTCCAAAGCTCTGGGAAGCGTTGTTTTACTGGTTGGAGTTCCGTTATAACTTAGTACAAGTGGACAATCGGGAAGAACCTGTTGCTGAACACTTTGCCAAGTCTTTAGCTCATTGAGTGTATCTGAATCAATATAAATAGTACGGATACTTGCCTGTGTTTTCGGCTCAACGAATTTATAGTCCGTCATTGTTCGGTAATATAATGTTTTGGTAATGCTAAGCAAGCCTGTTTCAAAATCTATGTCTGACCAATGTAATGCTGACGCTTCGCCAATTCGCATACCAGTCATAAATAATAACCAGAACGATATAAACAGATAATGTTCATAATAGTCTTTCTTACAGAGTAAGGAAATAACCTTTTGAAATTCTTCTAATGTCCAGAAATCAACTTTGGTTTTCTTGCTTTTGATATTTCCTATCATTCGAGAGGGGTTTTTCTTTGCAATCCCAAGCACGATCGCTCTGTCAAATGCAATGGAAAGCATTCCCTGTACAATACGGATGTAATTAGGACTAAAATCTTTTGCAAGTTTTAACTGCCAGTTTTGCACATGGATAGGTTCTATTTCATCTGTTTCCATTTTATAGAAATATGAAAAATGTTTCTTGATGGTAGTGGCACGATTAAGATAAGTGCTTTCTTTTACCTGTGTTTTATACCACGGCAGGTAGGTTCCTTCTATAAATTGCTGAAAAGAAACGCCATCTTTTTTTGTTGTCAATTCTTCGGTAGAAGCTAACACCAGTTTTGAATATTCTTCCTTTGCTTCTTTTTTTGTTCTGAATCCACTTCGGTATTTCTGTATCTGTTTTCCGGTAATGGGATTGTAGCCTAAATTAGCTCTGAAATAATAAGTTCCGTTATCTGCTTTCTTAATAGGGTCTTTTGCCATGATTTCACTCCTTACATGATATGCAAGAAGTACAATCAATCTTGTTTTTCTGATAATGTTATTCCTAATAATTCTTCAACAGCTTCTTTGGGTACTCTATCTAATTTTCTTGACTGATAGTAAGTATGCCCTTTAGCAATCATAAGTTTTTTTGATTCTCTTATGATATCTGCTGCAAAAGAAGTTCCATAACCTAGTTCTATTAAATCTTTTTTTGTTACAGTAATCATAGTCCTCCTTTCTATAGACTAGATAAGGAAACCTCAATATCTGTCTATCATTATATCAAATTATAGGCAAAAAAGCTCTATTAAGATAATTGTTTCTTGCAAAATGTTGATTTAAAGTGTTATATAAACAATCAGATGGCTTTGGCAAGCTCCACAGGACTTTCACCTTTCCCATTCTGATGGGTGAACCGTGTCATACGGGTGTATCATTATCCAGATATACAGGTTATGGCTAAACGACCATTCCAAAAGTCGCTCACAGATCATTGCATGAATCGCTCACTTTGTTTTGAAAGGTCATGGCGTGCAATATCCGCTGGCTCGCTGCATATCAAACGTATCTGATTGCTTTATTCAGTTGTCAAAGAACACCCGACTGTATTTGTCAGTCTGTGAAAATCCATTATCTGAAATAATAGACTTTCATAGATTGACAAGCGGAGCATAGGGAAAGGGAGAAAAGCTCCGCCTGTCGGAATGGTTAAATTACGATAATCTCAAAGTTTGCAATCATATCCAGTACCGCAGCCTGTATTCTGCCTTTCAATTCAGAATCCACTACCATGTAGACATTTCCATATTCATCATACAATTTGCGTAAGCTCAACTTTGATATGTAACCGTCATAAAAATCCAAGATTTTCTGTATTGCAGCTTCATCACCAATAGTAGCCGCCACAATCACAGCAAACGGTATGTGTTTTGTGCTATTATCCACTTTTATTCCTCCTCCATCATTTTTCGTAAATCTTCCAGAGTGCTTGTCCTGTGACGGTAAACAGTGGTACGAACCACATTCATAAGCTCTCCAATTTCTGCGTCAGACATATCCATAAAGTATGACAACAAAATAATATTTCGTTTTCTCTCTGGTAAACATTTGAGTGCTTTACTCAACTGGTCGTCAGATACTTGTACTTCCATGCCAAGAACATTGAACGCTGTATAATCGCTGGAATACTTGTCGTAAACGCCAGCTTTATTCAATTCCAAATCTGATATTTCAGAAAATGGAACTTCATGCTTCAAGCGTCTTGATATATCACGGTTATACTTCATTGCTGCTCTTTTAATGACTTTCTTTGTAAGGCAATCAAACTGTGCTTGAATAGCCTGCTCGAAAGAAGATGACTTCATAGTTTTTCACCTCCTTTCTGCGTGAGAGTGAATAAGGGTTGTTTTCCCTCTATCCCCCTTTCCGCACAGTAGCTACCCACGCAGCAGCTATTTGTTGCGTTTTCAGAAAAGAATTTGAAAAAAATTTTTAAGCAGCAAAAAAGCACAAGAGCATAAAAGAAATGCTGTTCTTGTGCTTTTACGATTGTTCCTGCTATATAATGTGAAAAACCACATTCAAGGGTATTTTGTACCGCTTTGAAAGTTAAGATTTTTTTGATAATAACGAATCTGTCGAAAAATGTCGGCTATACAGGTCTTTCAATGCGGCTACCTCCCAAAGCCGCTAAACCAATATGCTGTTTTTTGATGGAAAAAGAAAAAGGCGGCTTATCAAACCGCCATTGAAGTAATGATATTTTTTGACACGCAAAAATGATACTGTTAATAACGGTTTTTTTATTTACCGCTAGGCAGTACCTTTTTTGGTTTTATACGCATAATAGGAACTCACAAACCATACTATACGTTTTTCTATACCTGTTAGAAAATCAACAGGAACAGTAAAATATAGTGAGGTGATTACATATGCGTAAAAAAGAAGATAAATATGATTTTAGAGCTTTTGGTCTTGCAATCAAAGAAGCTCGTAAAAAGCAAAAATTAACTCGTGAGCAAGTGGGAGCAATGATTGAGATTGACCCACGCTATTTAACAAATATCGAAAACAAAGGGCAACACCCAAGTTTACAGGTGTTCTATGACCTTGTATCATTACTTAATGTTTCCGTTGATGAATTTTTCCTGCCTGCGTCTGATCTGGATAAAAGCACCAGAAGACGACAGTTGGAAAAACAACTTGACAGCCTTTCCGATAAAGATTTAATTATAATGGAAAGTGTCGCTGATGGAATTATCAAATCTAAGGAAGTGGAGGACGAGTAATCCTCCACTTTTTAGCTTTTAAATAAAATAAGCCGATAATCCAAGAAATCTCATTCATTCTCGGTATTATCGGCTCTGCGTCTTAGCGTCTGGCTCTTTTACAATGGTAACTATTTGATTCTTTACATTGATTAGACTTTCTTTCCTGCATTTAGGACAATATAACGGAAAGTTTATCAATTTTGTATCTTTTCTTATCTTTGTTCGTGTTTTATTTCCACAAACAGGACACAGTACCCATTGCTGACTTATCATAATTACCTCCTTATTTTATTCCGTTTTTTCAGATAGAAATTTTTGTTTTGTTAATGTTAATTCTTTGTGTAAGTGTAATGCCATAAATATTGTGATAATTGCAGAAAGTAAGTCTGCAATCGGTTGTACATAGAGAATACCGTTTATACCCCAAAATGCAGGAAGTATCAAGATAACTGGTACAAAACAGATACCTTGTCGGCAAGATCCCAGAATAAATCCTGCCAATCCTTTTCCAAGTGCAAGGAATAATGAGGAATATACGGTATAAAATCCAAACAACATGAATGAAATACCGTTTATTCGTAATGACTGTGTTCCTACACGAATCATTTCTAAATCACCCTTTGTAAATTGAGATATGATTCCCTTTGAAAATATCGTCAATACCAATCCGTAAATCACACAAAATGCAGTAGACCATATAATAGAGGTCTTGATTGCTTCATGTAATCGGTCAAACTTTTTTGCACCATAGCTATATCCAGCAATCGGTTGGAATCCTTTAATGAATCCAAATACCATCAAACTTCCCATAGAAACAACTCTTGTCACAGCACCCATGCCAGCAATAACGGAATCTCCATAAGGTCTTGCCTGTGTATTGACAAGTGAAATAGAAAGACTTGTCAATATCTGGAATACTAATGTTGGAATACCAATTTTAAATATCTCCGATATGATTTCTTTTGTAAATGTACAGTTCTTGATTCTAAAATTGTAAATACTCTTTTTTCTAAGAACAAATGTCAAATAAACTAAAGTTGAAATAATCTGTGAAATTGCGGTTGCGATTGCTGCACCAGCAACACCCATATCTAATACATAAATGAAAACTGGGTCTAACCCAATATTCAATATTGCACCAGCCATCAAAGCAAGCATAGTTGTCTTTGCAGCACCCTCACTTGTTACAATATTATTCATTGTCACATTAAATACATTGAATATACATGAAACAATATAAATACTGGCATAAGTTACAGCATAAGGCATGATACTGTCTGTCGCTCCCAATAATTTCAAGATAGGGTGAAGAAAAATCATTGAAAAGATAATCATAATCACACCCACTGTAATACTGCTATACAGAGCTGTACTGGCAACTTGATTTGCCTTTTCTTTATCACCCTTTCCTAATAATCTGGAAAGATAAGACGCTGCACCATTTCCAAATAACAACCCAAGACCGACAACAACCTGACCGAGAGGATATACGACAGAGATTGCTCCCATCTGACTTGTACCCAATCCCCCAACAAAATATGCGTCTACCAAGTTGTAGATGGCATTTACCATCATACCGAGCATGGTAGGGATTCCCATTGATATAAGAGCTTTGGGGATTGGAGCATTACCTAAAAGCTCCATCTTATTGTTTTTACTGCTCATGTTAAAATCTCCTTTCTCTTGACATGAAGTGTAAAATATAATACTATAATTTATAGTAATCGCAGCTGCGGTATTCATACTACTATAATTTATAGTAGTTGTCAAGAAGAAACGGAGGACTATTTCATGGCAACGATTGATTTAATTGTTTTAGGTATTCTGAAAAAAGAATCATTAAGTGCATACGATATTCAAAAACTGGTTGAATACCGTAATATCTCTAAATGGGTAAAAATCAGCACACCTTCAATATACAAAAAAGTAATACAGCTAGAAGAAAAAGGATATATTACCAGCACAACAATCAAAGAGGGTAAAATGCCAGAAAAGGCAGTCTATACATTGACTGATTCTGGACACCATCAGTTTGAAAAGTTGATGATGGAAATTTCCTGTAAGCCGATTAACATTTTTTTGGATTTCAATGCGGTAATTGTCAATATTGATAGCTTATCAAAAGATACTCAAAAATTGTGTCTTGCTAATATTGAAAGTAATGTCCAAACGCTAAAATCATATCTTGAGGAAAACATGAATCTCAAAAAAGATGTTCCCGAAATTCCAGAAACAGGTATAGCAGTTTTGGAACAACAATATATTCTCACACAGGCAATCGAAACATGGATTGCGTCTATGAAAGAGCGATTTGACTTATAACATTACTATATAATAATCATACAAGGTTACAGATCAGACAAAGTATGAAATGTAACCTTGTAACATGTATAGAAAGTTATTATAGTTTTTGATTATGAGATGAATTACCTGCATAATCAAACAAAGGCTCAAATATTTTAAACTCGAATGGTCATTGGTGACTATTTCCCATTTTCACTATTTTACAATCTTCCAGTTATTATCTTTTTCCAGTGTCAATTCAAATTGTGAAATCTGTGTTGCCTTTGTCCTCTGGTCGAGATATTTCACCGATACCGACACTTTGACCTGTTCCCCATCTTTGATGAAGATAGGATTTACCAGTTCCGAGAACACATAATCACAGTTTACAGGTTCAAGTACATTGCCAGACACATAGTAGGCAATCTCCTTTTCCGTAGCTGTTGGATAGAGCTTGAAGAAAGTTTCCAAGAACTCTGTCACTTCCTCTGTTGTGGTAGCGTCCACCGTACCGTCCGATTCTTTTGCTTTGGGTTCATAGTTGGATTTTGTCGGTGTGCTGCTGATGGTCGGATTCTGTGTAATTATCATGTTTCCGTCACTATCTACATGAACCACCACCATATAAGCGGAAGTGTAGCCGATTGAGGTTTCCCCCTCCGTTACCGTTTGATCTACCGAGTAGACAACGGTAAAGTCGTCCGTTCCTGCCTGTTCTATATCCCATATCTTTACATCTGTGACCGTAGAGCTTGTTGGTATGTCCTGTCTTACGGTATCAACATTCAAATCCTGCAAACTCTTTGTCAGATAGTTATTGATGGCTGCGGTTCGTGCGTCAATGGATTCCTGCGTGTTGCTCCAAGAATAGTAGGACTTCGCAAAGGCTTTTACAAAGTTTTCTATCTTGTTGGTATCAACGATACGCTGTTCAATGACTTCTTTTTCATGTACCGTGTGCATATCAATAGCGGTGAAATTCTTATACACCCCAAAGCTGACACTTGCAATCAGCACCAGCCATAGGGCAATCACGGTTTTCTTTTGCGTGCCGACTTTCATCACAGGCACTTTTTTTCCCTTTTTTGGTTTTGATTCCTTATCCTTTTTCTTAAATATCATAGTACCATTTCCTTTCTATTTCGTTTTTATCCGTCCAGCACCAATCAAGTGTTGCTGCCAGTACGAGCTTGTTAAATCTGCATATCCGATAGGATTTCCAGCGTGATACATTCTGTTGTTTCCTGCATAGATTCCCACATGAGTAACATACGTTCCAGCGTTATAAGTCGAGTGGAAGAATACCAAATCACCAGCCTTTGCCTGTGATAATGGTATGTGCTGTGTAGCGTCATACTGTGCCTGTGCGGTACGAGGTAAACTGATACCAGACTTTCCATAGCACCAAGAGGTAAGACCAGAACAATCAAAGCTGGTGTTTGGATTGCTGCCGCCATAGACGTACTTCCAGCCTTGATACTTCAATGCTTCATTGAAGATTGCCTGCACCGTAGCGTCGCTAAAGTTTGGAACAGCTAAATACTGATTTACCAGACGCACATAGAACATATTCCCGTACTTGTAACGCCAGCCGCCATTTTCCTTAATGGAAATCTCATTTTTATAGGTGACTTTCACACCGCCCGATTTATCCTTTGCGAAACTGACAGCCAGTTCAAAAGTATATTTTTTTCCGTGATTCGCCACATAATCAATAAAGCCGCCGCCATAGTTATAGGCTTGTACCACCGTGTTGATGTCACAGCCTTTTGCTTCTGCGGATTTCAAAAGCTCCGAAAAGTATTTACACCCCTGTTTGATGGATTCCTCTGTGGAAAGGGAATTAAGCGGCAGACCAAGTGATTCACTGGCTTGCATAACGTCTGTTGTACCTGTGCCGCCAGATTCCACCTGCATAATCGCAAGCAGATAATTCACATAGTCTAGGGTTCCGTATTCTTTCGCATATTTTTCTACCGTTGGCTGATGTTTCAGCACTTCCTCTGACAGATTCAGTCCAGAAAAATCATAGTGGGAAGTGCTGCTTTCTTCATCATCTGCGGTCACGATAAACAGAAACAAAAGCAGACAGATAATCACCGTGAAAATCCCACCAAACACAGAGAAGTGTTTCAGCTTCATTTCTTGCCACCTTTCCTGCTGGACGTTTTATTGACGATTGACTGATTCGTGGTCTTTTTCTGTACCGTCTTTGTCTGCTTCTGACGCTGTACGGTCTGACGGGTAGTAGGGGCAGATTGTTTATTCGCTGTTGATGTAGATTCTCTGACAACCTGTGTCCTTACATTCTCCTGTTGCCTTGTCGCTGGTTCTTTTGCTCTGGCAGATTGTGACTGTTCCTTTGTCACAGTTGCAGGACGTTCTTTCGCAGTAGATTCCTGTTTAGAACCTGCCGCCTGTGGAGCTGCTTTTGCAGATACAGGCGTTGTCACTGGTCGCTCATGCAATGGGGCAGTTCCTTTCGCTGTACCAGCTTTTGTCGCTGATCCATTGTCCTGTCGCTCCTTATCCTGTTCCACAGATTTCTTATCAACAAGCGGTCTTTGTTTATCCTGTTTCTCTGATGACTGTTTTTTCGATACCGCTTTTTTATCCACGATATCACGCTTAGAAGTTGCACTCGTTTCCTGCGTCTGGCTTGCAGAGCTGCTATGTACTGTCTGTGAAGAATCGCTGTTCTGCTTATCGGGCAGAGCAGTCGGCTTTTGATTCACTGGTAAAGCAGGCGGCTTTCCATTACCTCCACTATGGGAAGATGGCGTATTATTCGGTCTGGTATGACCGTTGCCTGCTGATTTTGTATTATCCGTCTTTTTCGTGGCAGTAGCAGCCGCAGCACCAGCGACACCGCCAGCAGCACCAGCCGCAACCGTTCTTCCGATTTTACGCTCCAAGCGTCTTGCCCTGCGGTTAAGGAACATATAAGGTCGTCGCATGATTCGTCTGCTGACCTGCTGTGTATCGGAAGATTGCAGACTGAACATTGCCATCAAATCACCGAGTTTGAAGTAGATTCCTGCAAAAGTGACTATCTGTAAAAAGGCAATCATAAAGAACGGATAACCAGAAGAAATCGAGTAAAACATGGTGGATATGCTGAAAGCAGTCGTAATAATCAGCGTGATTCCTGCCCTCATCATAATGGTATTGAACAGCTTCGTAAGTGCTTTTTTTGCCATGCCCTCATAAGTCGGTATCATGGATAAGATAAAGCTAATCGGTAAAAACATGGCGTAAATGATAAATAGCACCTGTGAGAAAATCATCAAACCTGTAAGCAGGAACACGAAAGCCGATATGCCGATATTAAAGATAAATAAAAATACCACCATACCTAAACGTGTCATTGTCTTTGTAACGCTTAGATTGTCATTATCCTTATCCTCGATTTCCTCAATCACAACGTCCTCTCTGTCGTCCGTATCTGGACTTGCCGATAACAGGCTTTCCACACGGTCAGAACCAAGTGTTTTTATATCGGATTCCCCGTATTGTAAGAGCAGCCACGGTTGTTTCACCTGTATGGAAAACAGGCTGTCACGAATCAAGTCCACGCTGTCTTTTCCTTTGCTGCTGGAATCGGGCAGCACAATCTTTGTACCAAGCGATAATGCCGAGCTGCTTATATCAGCGGAAAAGTCATTGATTTTGCTGATATAGTTTGGAGCGTAGGCAATAAAGGACGCTGATAAAATAAACACCACAAGAAAGTTGATAACTGCATGAACCGCCTTTGTGGTTTCCCTTTTGATAAGTCCTGTATAAGCGACATAGATACCCATTACCAGAATAAGGATAAGCAGGAATCCTACATAAAATCCTTCACTGGAAAAGCCGCTGGAAGTCACGCCTGCCAACGTCTGAATGTTCTTTCCGATTGAACTTGCGGTATCAGAAATAAAGTCCAGCTTGTAGGCTTCCTGTACCACATATCCCGTTGCATTGGAAATGTATAAGCTCACCGTCCAGACAAAGTTTGTGATAGCGTATAAGCCATACTGAATACTTTTGCCGATACCGTCCAGCCAGTTCCACGGTAGCCAGTCCCAGCTTGAATCCACATAGAAGTCCAACTGGTAGTTTTCCAGCGGATATTTTGAATAGGCGTTAGCGTCACTCACCGTATTGTCTACCAGACCAGCCGCATGAGCCACCGTTCCTGTAATTGACAGGAATACCAGCACACCGAGAATCACCAGCAGAGCGATACCGAAGAATCTTAGGATTTTTCGTTTACGCATAGGCTTCACCTCGATTCTTCCGTCTGCACTGGCGGTCTGGTATCAAAGGCATGGAATAAGTCTGAAAATACAGGGTGAATCTGGATAACGCCCACACGCCCGTATAAATCTTGAAACAGGCATTGCCCGTTTTCCAAATCCCTAAGTCGTTTCTGGTTGCCCTCGTCCTCTTTATCCACACCGAAAAATTCAAGGGTATTCTTGATTTCCTTTATATCTGTGCTTCTAAAGGCAAATTTCAGACCGATATTGTTCTTCATTTTCTCGTCGTCCACATCACCAGAGTTTTGTGTGACAAAGTAAACAGCGGCGTTCATGGAACGACCAGCACGAATCAATTTATTTGAGAGTGTTTTTCCCTGTGCCACCTGTAAGAACGTCCACGCTTCGTCCAAATCCACCATCTTGAAAATACTTCTGTCCGAATGGATAAAGTCTAAGGCAAAGGTACTGATAACGATAAGCATTGCCACCGACAATAATTCCATAGTGGTGTATTCTTCAAACTTTGTGTCCTTGTCTGGCAGTACAAGGTCTGCTACCTGTATGATATTAAGCTGTCGGTCTAAACTGATGGATTGCTTCACATCACCGTCCGAGAACAGTAGATGTGCAAAGTCATAGTCCGTCATGCTTTCGATATGGTCTGCGATATTTTCTGCCACTGATGAACCGTCTTTCCTTAATTCATCAATGACACGGAGTAGTCCACGCTGCTTACTCTGGGTGACAGAACGGATTGCACGACGCAGGATAGGAAACTTCTCACCATCACGACTGCTGATACCAGTTAAAAAAGTGAGTATGTCGATAGCCAGACTTTCAGCGTCCTTTGTACGCTTCATAATCACATACGGGTCAAGAAGTCCTTTGTTCCTGTCCTCACTGGTGAGATTCACGATTTTGATTTCATGTGCAATATCGGGTAGTGTTTCCTGCCAGTTGCCACGCTCTGATTTCGGGTCTACAATGACCGCTTTTCCTCCAAACAGTACCGCATAATAGATGATAAGGTTGTTACAGAATGACTTTCCGCCACCGAGCGAACCAAGAAAGGCGGCAGCCAACGCATTAGTCACCGAACCCTTAACGCCCTGTGCCGCAAGGCTGGGTTTCAGATATACATTTTTTCCTGTGTCAAGGTTATAGCCGATATAGATACCGTCCGTTTCCCCAAGCTGCTGTGTCGCACCGAACCCAAGACCAGCGAGAAAGTCAGAAGTGACATACTGGATATAGTCATTGATGTAACGCTTGCTTGCTGGAATAAATTCACCGTGAAGTCCTAACATATCACCAAACGGACGAACCAGTTTGACATTCAAGTCGTCATAAAAATCCTTGACTTCATCACAGCGTCGCTTCAATTCGTCCAATGAATCAGCTGCCACACGGATAACGTAAGACAGCTTATACATGGATTCCTTTGACTGGTCGAGATTCATTTCCAGCTCATTCACCGAATCTAGAGCTTCAATGACATTGTTTCCCGTTTCGTTGTTGGATTCCCAAGCGTGGTTATCCAAGTCTTTCAATTCTTTCTTTTTATTCCTTACCGTAGTCAGAGCTTTTTTGTTGGTGACGATTTCCACATTCATAGAAGTGGAAACAGGAAATGTGAATTGCTGCTGTTGATAGTAGAAGATTTCCGAAGATGGAAAGTCCAGCTCACCCACGATATTGTTAATCGTGAAGTAGGCAACATACGTTGTCTGATTTTCACGCTCAATCTTTAGGTATCGCTGGTTTTCTTCTATCATGCAGCGTGTCGGACGGATAAGGTCATATCGCTTTACCAGCGTTTCACGCTTTAACTTTTTTATTGGTAAGTCATAACTGTAATCACTGTAGGCAACGCCTGTATTCCCGTAGATATGTTCCAAGAGATAGCCGAAGTCGTTCTTATCCAGCCTGCGGAACTGAAAGCGGCGTGAGATTTTGCTTTCCAAGAGCTTTTCCATCTTTAGGAAACGGTTGATTTCATCATTGCTCATGGAAACGAAGTCACCCATCAGCTTGTGATTGACTTCATAGATAAAATCCGTAAAGGTCATAGTCGCTGATTTTCGCATACCCTTGAAGCTGATTTCTTCCTCATTCACCAGCAGCTTGAAGCCAAGAAAAAAGCGGTAGTCAATCTGATTTTCCCCAATCATTTCAACCAACGCTTCTGACTGTTCGTCTACCTTTTTACAGGCAATCTCTTTTAACCTGCCCGTGATTCCTTTTTTGGAACGCTCCTGTACCGCACGCAAGCTGTCCTCTGTGGCAATCTGTAGGGCATGGATTTTTCCATCACGGTTCTGGGCGATAAGTTGACGGAAGTTGTCATGCACCATGTACTTTTCTTCTGGTGACAGGAACGAATAATTGTAAGGTGTCAGCTCATAGTAGGCGAAACACTCACCGTCATGGTTGAACACCAGATTGTTTTCTATATACTTAATCGGGAACATACATCACACTCCTAACTGTTGTAATAACGGGATTGAATCTTTCCTTTTTCAGTCTGATGGCTTTTCCGGCATAGGTAACTTTTGGTCGCAAGCAAAACGAGATACAGGATTTTAAAAATCCGAATGGCTTCTTTCCGTCAAAGGTCTTTTGCGATACAAACCAAGTGAACGCTACAGGGATTCCAAAGTATTTGAGGAACGCACCGTCAATCATATTAAAGGGCGGCAGCTCCCCAAAGAGAATCACCACGAACAGCGACAGGACAAACCAAGCCATCTGACTGAACGTGACAGGGAACGGGAGCTGAAAGTCATTGATAGCGTAAATGACTTTTTCCACGCTCCATATGCTTGTATAGCTTTTGATTTTCTTCAATTTTCACAGCTCCTTTCTTTGAAGATTTTTCTTTACATGAAAACAGCAGCCTGTTTTCACAAGCTGCTGTAAAAAAATAACCAGTGTGATTTCACTGGCAGATAGTAAAATATTCAGTTGTCATTGTTAATACGGACATTCAAACACACCATGATTGGTGACTACAAAACGCCCCTCTAAATCAAGGTCACGCCCGTAGGCTTCATAGTCTATGTAGCTTCTTATCCTGTCTGGTATTTCACCCAGACTTTGACATTCATCTATGAAGTAATAGGCAACGTCTGTCATATCGTCACAATCGGGATAATGGATAATATCGTCTGCGTGTTCGCACAATTCCTCCAAGCTACTGAAACAGCAGAGAAGTTCCGATAACTCGTCTTGTATGTCCTCTGGTAAATCCTCCACCATTTCACAAAGGCGGTTGACTTCCTCAATGGGCGTGTATTCGTCAATCTCAAAGGGCAGCTCGTAATCATGGATAGCGTATTCCTCGTATTCGTCATTCAAGCCGATACGTTCTGCCATCTCGTCATAATCAACGGGCGGCGTAAACCACGCACCCACAAGCTCACCCTCATTGTATTTTCCAAGATTGGCGATATAGATTCGCATTTCTTCGATACCACATCACCCCTTTACTGATAACGGAACACGCCGCTTGTAGTAAATAAGTATCTGTCGTCCATTTCCAGCTCATTCCCATAAGAGTGATAGTCGATATGCTTTTGCAGTTCGTGAGGAATCTCACCGAAAACATTTTCCTCACAGATAAGGTATTCTGCCAGAGCCGCACCGTCACCCACATCATAGTAACGTATCTCGTCCTTATGGTCGATAAATTCATCAAAGCTGGAAAACCATTTCTGCTGAATGGCTTTCATTTCATTGCCGATAGGCGTACCCTCCAATTCAAGCACCATGCGGCAGTTGGCGTTGATTTCCCAGAGTGGCGTATCGCTGTGCAAATCAAAAGGCAGCTCATAGTCGGCAATCTCAATCTGTTCTTCATGTTCCACACCGAGTTTTTCCTTGACTTCCCCAAAATCCACAGGGCAGTTGAACCAGTCGCCAGAGTAACCATCGTTCTCGTCATGGTAAGGCTTTGTATTGTTTAACAGGTAAACTCGCATTTCCTGCATGGTCTGTCACTTCCTTTCATTTCCAGTATTCCCATTATAACAGCATAATCTACACCGAACACATAGTGAGAAAACTTTTCTAACTGTTCTTTAGGATATTGAAGCGGTAGCTGTCGTTTGATTTCTTCCCACACCTCACGTTTATGGTAAGGCAGGTCGGAAACATCATTGCAGCCGATACAATCTTTCATATCCTCAAAAATATCTGTTTTCATGTTATCCTCCAATCTTAAAAATTTGCATGAAAAAAGCAGCAAACCGTTAAGATTTACTGCTTGAATTTTGCTACTTGTGATACTTTGGAAAAATATTTTTTATATTCTTTTCCCTCAGTATCTTTAGCATATGCGTAAATTTTTGTCGAACCGTTAAGTTGCATATCAAATATTGCTTTTTTAAAATCATTGATGTCGTAATATTGGCTAGTTACTTCGCCCTGTCCAAGTATTATTTGACTTTCATGTATTGTATGCGTATTTATGTACACATGTTTTTGTATTTGAAATCCGATGTTGGAAATTTTAAGTTGTCTATTCCCTACGTTTGTAGCTGTAATATACAATCCTATTCCACCAGCACTAATAAACGAACCGCCACTTACTATTAGTTTTTTCTTATAAGGTAATCTTGCTGTGCGTATAGAAACTATAATTGCAATTATACTTACCAAGAGCGTTAATGCTGACAGTAATATAGTAGCAAATCCATTATTTGAATTACACCAAGTAATTATTTCTTCAATCATTCATGCTCCTATTCTGGAATAATATCTGCTAATTCATCTTCAACGTCTATACCATATGCTTTTGCAATTTGACCTATCATTACGCCAAAAACGCCTCTCAATTCGCCAACAGCAGATGTGAAAATCATATTATCAAGCGTCCCCGGTTGACATGCGTGACAACGAAATTCTTTTTTATTTGGACACTTATTTAGAAATTTATTACATGAGCTTCGCATGGCTCTTATATATCCATTTAAATTGGAATTTTCATTAACATTTGGTAATTCAGAGGTTAAATAATTTTTAATTTCTGTTACGGATGTTATACAAGGGCATAAGGATTCATAATCTAATTCTCGATATAAAACTCGGCGTGGCTCAAGAAAAATAATAATTCTGCGTGCAATGGAACGCTCTGTGTCAACTGGATTCCATGAAATTCCGAAAACAGGGCAGCTAATGCCAGTTAATCTATTTGCCAATTCTGTAAATCTCATAATGTGTACTTCCTTTCATTTTTATACACATTATATCAATTTACAGTCCATCAAGCAATCTTTCTATGCACCAATAATTTTATTGAATAACTGCAACAGTACGTCTTTTACGCCGGAAGCATTGAATACCAAGCCGACAGCGATTAAGGCAATCACCAAGAATCCAATCAGTTTAGAAAATTCACGCTTGAATCCGAGATACACGCCGATAACCACGATTGCCATTAACACAAGGCTTTGTGCATTGCTCAAAAACCAGTTGTATAAGTTCTGTCCAAAATTCATTATTTCTTGCTCCTTTCCATCATTTCAATTTCTCTGTCTGCGGCTGCTCCTGCCTGCATAAGACACATCATAATTACGCCGAATCCTGCTCCAAGAGAGAACAGGAATAAATGAAATAAGATATGCTTCATGTTGTCATTCCTCCGTTTCTGTAATCATTTCCTCTGTGGAAGTTGTCTGCTGTTCAATCAGCTTTTTGTGACGCTCCGTGAGCTTCGCATGGTCTAAAATGTCTTTGAGATAAGTCGTGCCATTTTTACTGTCAATCATCTCTAAGACTTTCCAAGTGGGAGCGACCTGTCTGCTTATCCAGTTCAGCGTCCTTGTGAGCGTATAAGGCTCTGGTTTGGTCGTCAGTTTCAAACGCCCACGATCAGAGCCGATAAAGTACGCCCATTTCTCATTGGTCTGCCATTCGCTGCGTCTTTTCTCCACCTCCCTGTCAGCGAACCGCATATAACGGTTGATAATGTCAAAAGCGGTACGCTCTGCGTCATGGTAGGTCAGCAGGTCACGCACCGCATAATAGGCTCGCTCATTTTTCAGCCGGATTTCAAAACGGTTCTTGATTTTCGTATCTTCAATCGGAATATCGTATTTCACATACTGCTCATAGTCCTTTTCGTAGATACAGAAATAAACCTCTGATTTGAGCGAACCGATATACAATGTATTTCCCATACCGTATTTATCCTGTTCATTGCTTCTTACCAGCTCACCGCTACGGTAGCTCTTGAAGCTGCGGAATACGGAAATACATTCTTCATGGTTGCATTTCTCTGTCAGCTCTGGAATGTCCAAGATTCCTGCCATATCGTTGATGGCAAGGTCAAGACGTTTCATCGCACCTCCCTCCACCAGAGTGTCCATGAGAAAGTCATACCAGCTCCTATGCTGTGCCAGCAGATAGCTTTCCATCTGCCGACAGCCTTTGCCTTTCAGCTCCAGCAATGTGCCTTTTTCCTTATCGGGTGATGTCAGCACGAACACATCACCAAGCACATAATGTTCCGCATAGGAGTAGAACCCGTAGTCCTCATGTATCATTACGTCCAGTTTTAATTGCAGAATATCTTCAACAACGTGCCGAACATCCTGTGTAGGGAATCGGATTCTGACGTAATCCAAGACCATTTCCAGCGGATTCTCTGGATTCAGTTTTTCCAGTGCGTCCGTGAATTTCCCCTTGATTTCTTCCGTCAAGGCTACTTTTCCAGATTCAATCCTGCTGACATACTCACGACTGACACCAGCCATGACCGCAAGACGATTCTGGGAAACGCCGTACTGCGTCCGTTTTTCCTTAAAATCATTTATCCAGTCAGTATCATTCAGTTTCAATCCCTCCAATCGAAAAAGGAATGTGACAGTTACCGATTTTGTCACACTCCCTTGAATGTTTGAAAAGTCCTCTGTTTTCAAGGACTTTTTGATATGTAATTGACTGTTTCCAGATGATTTGTGCCCCCCCTGTTAGATAACGGGGGCAGATGGTTGGGGCGGCTCACGCCACCCCAACACAGGCTAGTCCGTACCTGCGGCTTTCGCTTTGCACGCCGCCTGTCCGTCCTGCCTGTTTTGTGACAATCTCCCTATCTCTTTTAGGAAGTCGTGTCCTTTGGGTACAAGGGGAGTGTAAAACTCGGATATGACGCTGTTTCCCGTATCAACGTAGCCACGTCCTTTGATCTGTTTCAGAAAAAAGTCCTTGTCTACTTCACCGAACATCATACTGTAACCAAGTTCTGACATACGCCCCAATGCCACACGGAAATTGAACTGGTCACGAATTCCATCACCGAGATACTTTGCGTCTGGTCGCTGACAGGCGAGAATCAGAAAATATCCTGCCTGTCGTCCGAGCATGACTATCTGTTTCAGCTTGTTAAGAACAGCAACATTTTCCTTTGTGGTGAGCATTTCCATGAACGCCACATATTCATCAAAGATAAGAAAATGCGGAGCAAGACCGAGATAGGCATAGTTTTCACCTGTCTTGTAGTTTTCCATGAGCTTCATAGCTTCACTTCTTGCCATCATACCATCATAAAATCTATCAATACAGGCGGTTATATCTTCTTTCTTGTACCAGACCTCCGGCATGACAACGGACAAATCCGCAAGGTCGGCGTTCTTTGGGTCTAATACATACATGACTGCATTGCTGCGGAGCAGAGCTTCAATGAGAGTGAGGATAAAATACGTCTTTCCTCCACCTGTACCCCCGGCAATCAGCATATGGGGGAGCTTGTCATACTCCCACCAGACATTTTTCATCAGACGTAAGCTGCCATGTTCCGCTTGTACCTCATTGATAGTGATTCTGTTCGCAATCGTATCATAGAGCAGCACATATTCAACGTAGCTGTCCTTTAATTCTTTAGACACCAATTCACAGTACAAGCCTGTTTCCAGTTTCTTTTCCAAGTGTAAAAGCTGCTCTTGATATTTCCCCAATGTGATTTCTGTACGGATATATAAAAGTCCATGCTCCATACGATAATACACTTTAGGAAAATAGGTGATTTTATCTTTTTTAGTAGTGGCTGGCAAGTCTTTGAAAAAACCGCTGTCCTGTGTGGATTCTGATTCATACCAGCCATTTTCCAGCAGCATACGAGCCAGCTTTTGACGGTGAAAGAGCTGCTTCACTCTGTTATATTGGAATCTGCGATAGAAAAGGGCAGCCAGCATACAGAGCAGAGCCGATATAATTATCGTAGTCACCAAGTATGGCGTGACCGTCAAATGGACGCTGCCATCTTGAAAAAGTGAGATTGCTTTCCAGTCCGTAGTGAGGATTGACTTTAGGTTCAGCAGCATAACCACCGCAAGGAACAGCAGGAGCAGCGAACCAGCCGAGAAACGAAAAACCAGTGATTTGTCACTGGCTCTAATACGGTTTCCTTTCTTTTTGAATTGTAGAATAATAACCCTCCTTTGCATAAAAAAAGCAGCAAACCTTATAGATTTACTGCTAGAGTAATTATAAAATTATTAGTCATTAGTTGAAAAGTCCTTAACAATTTTCAATGCAAGAAAATCCATTTTCACCTTTTCTATTTTAGCAAATTTTTCATTCCAGCTTTTTTGGACTTTTGATTGTTTCAAAACCTCTTCTAAAGTGTAATCTTTAAAATATTCCAGCTTTTTATCAGAATAAAATCGCTCTTTACAATAATAATTGAAAAGGGATACTATAGCTTCTTTACATTCTGCTGGTTCAATTTCAACAATATACTTTTTTAGTATGTTTTGTAAATCGATGTCTATATAATGATAATCTGGAGGGTAATCATATCCGACTGTTTCATCTTCTATAATAATGGGAACAGGTTTAACCACAATTCCATTATTTTTGAGTGTGTATTCAAAATAAGAAATTAAACTGTCAGCATTTACATTGATTTCTTTATAGTTACTAACCTCGCTGTATGCAGACACCAACGAAACTAAAACAGCACGCTCTTTTTTTGTTAAGTACCTAGCACAATAATTTTGTGACAAATCACATAAATTCTTATAATTTGCCAAAGAGTAAGAGTCATTTAGTAAACGCACAATCGGAAAGAGCATTGTCATTTGAAGATTGTTTCTGTTCCCTTTATGATAATACGCAGCAGAAACAACCAATGAAATTATTCCAGACAAAATGATAGAAACTATAGTAAGCCAGTTAATAGCCAACCATTGTATAAGTTCGTCCATAAACACACCTCTTAAAATAAGTATTTTTAGACAATTATACCTTTTCTACATATCATAATCAATTAAATTTATTTCTTATGCTGCGACTGCTGGTTATGGTGCTGCGGATTTTCTGCTGGCTGACCATTCTTATTCTTCAAGACAATATCATCTGCCTTGATATACCAGTCAACGTCTGCACCTTGAAACGTAGCGGTTGCCACCGTATCAGCCACAGGATTGATGATTTCCACCTCGGCGTTGTAGTCAAATTCCTTTAATGGAACAGAAGCCGGAATACTCACCTGTATCATGCGTCCTTGCTCCTTACACTTCAAATCGTAGGTACGTTCTTTAATTTCTTCAGAAACCGTACCGTCCTCATTTTGAATATGTACCTCTCGTCTTAATGCAGAGAATTTCAATACTCCGAAAGTCTTTTCCTTGTCTATAATGATTCCGTTTGCTAATCTCATAATCTCTGTACCTCCTTATGCTTTCACCATATCGTCTGCTGACAGGATATAGTTCGTGAATCCTCTTGTGCCGATTTTATAACCCTCTGCGGTGATTTTAGGATTGATAAGTTTCACTTTTTCCTCTGATTCAAAGTTCTTCTCACCAGCAGAAGCGGGCAGCACCACGATAATATCATCTGCCCTCTGTACATCCGAATAAAGGTTGAAGCTACGGGAAACGACCGTCATGCGTCCGTTGATCCTACGCTGTTCCACCTTATTCTCACCTGCAAACTCCAAATTCCCGAATGTCTTTTCCATGTTTGGGATAACGTGTTTTAATTCCATAAATTGTTTACCTCTTTTCTTTCTGATTTTGATTGATTTGTTATTTAGTGTCATTCTGCTGTCGAGATAATATCTGTCTGCCTGTGAATTATCAAGGGCAAGCGTTGTGCTAAAAGCACCCTTGACAATCCCCATTCAGAAAGATAAATCGTAATCAAGCAGAAGTTAGATATAGTGTCAGCCACAGACTGACTTTTTTATGATGGGCGGTGAACGGGGCGTTGCTTTCATAAGCTGATACCTCCCGTATTATTTAGACTTTTTTACTCTGCGGAATCTCTTATAACATGCAAAGATAAGACCAGCAGCGGAAATCCCCATCATGGCGAATAATGCGGCAAATGGCGTATTGTCACCTGTCTTTGGTGATGTGCTTGCCTTAGTTGGTGTGCTAGGTTCATCTGGTGTGGTAGGGGATTCTGGTTTCTCTTTGATTGTTACAGTCTGCCCCTCATCTTTGATGTCCTTATGTTCAGCCACTTTGATAGGCTCGTCTGGATTGGTTACGTCATATAATTCTTCAAAAGTAACAAGCTCCTTACCTGCAAGCTCACTGGCATTGAATGTAAATTCAATCTGAACTTCCATCTTCGTGTCAGTAGCGGTAAAAGTAAGGTCATTTTCCACACGTTTACCATTCGCCAGAAGTTCAGCATTTTCAGACTTCACCATTTCCCAACCTTTAAGAGTATATTTCACGCCTTTTTCAAGACCATCTAAAGTGACCGTATCAACGATAGTTACTTTGTCGTCTGCTTCAATCGTCTTTTCACCTGTTGCCTTGCCAGTGGCGGTTGTGTGCATAGTGATGATACGTTCTGTAATCGTTACGGTTTGCCCCTCGTCCTCGATGTCTTTATGTTCCGCTACCTTTGTAGGTTCGTCTGGATTGGATAAATCGTATAATTCTTCAAACGTCACAAGTTCTTTGCCTGCAAGCTCGCTGGCATTGAATGTAAAGGCAATCTCGACTTCCATACTGGAATCTTTTGCAGTAAAGGTATAGTCGCTTTCTACAGGCTTCCCGTCAATCAAAAGCTGTGCATTTTCAGATTTCACCATCTGCCAGCCTTTAAGCTGATATTTTGTACCTTTCTCCAAACCATCTAAAGTGACCGTATCAATGACAGTCACCTCTTTACCAGCAACAATCATCTTTTCATCTGTAACTTTGTCGGCAGCGTTGGTATGAATTTCAATCACACGTTCTTCAATCGTCACGGTCTGCCCCTCGTCCTCAATGTCCTTATGTTCTGCTACTTTGACAGGCTCGTCCGGGTTGGATAAATTGTACAATTCTTCAAAGGTTACAAGGTCTTTACCACCAAGAGCAGAAGCATTGAACGTATAGGAAACCTCAACTTCCATTTCTGATTTTTTCGCAGTGAATGTATAATCACTTTCCACAGGTTGACCGTCAATCAAAAGCTGTGCATTTTCAGACTTCACCATCTGCCAGCCTTTTAACTGATATTTTGTGCCTTTCTTCAAACCGTCCAAAGTCACGGTATCAACGATAGTCACGCTCTTTCCGGCAACGATTGATTTTTCACCCGTTACTTTGTCTGCGGCAGTCGTATGGATAGAAATTTCTGGTTCGTAATCATCTGTCAAAGTACCTAAGTCAATGACAGTCTTATTTCTTGAAACCACTACATCAAAGGCAGGAATCAGCGTCATTCCCTTGTTGGAATCGCAGCGTAATTCTTTGATTGTGTAGGTATCATAGAGTAAAGCACCTTTGCTGTCGTCTGGTGTGGAAGTACCAAACCAGATACCATCTTCACTGGTCTTTCCGGCATTGGTATTCTGCTTATGAGATACCCAGTCAGCAGCGGTAGAAAACTGACCGTTTTTATCTGTCACAATGATATGGCTTTCACCAGTCGTCTTGCTTGTGATCCTAAAGGGAACATTCGCAAGTCGTTTGTGAGTACCGTCACCGATTTTGACACCCTCCAAATCACCACGCTTAATCTGATTGTAGACAGAATGTGCTTCGTCCGTTAAATCCACGATTTCACCGTCATTCACAATGTCAAATTCAATCGAGTTTGCACCGTCTGTCAAATATCCCTCTGGGGCGTTACTTTCCTCAATACGGTATTTTCCGTATGGTAATGTATCAGCGGCAGTTGCAGCGATACCATCAACACCTGTATGGATTGTCTTGACGACTTCATTTTTGTTGTATAACTTGCCATCTACCAAGACAGCGTTATCATTTAAGGAAATGATTTCAAAGGCAGTATCTTTCAAAGTCGCACCGCCTTGTGCTTTCGTATCTTTTGTTTCAAGGTCACGTTTCTGGATTTTCACACCGCCACGGATAACCTTGTCTGATACAGAATATTGGTTGCTGACGTTTAACGCTGCAAGCTCACCATCTTCTGTAATCTGTGCCACATAGACACCTTTTATCTGTTCCGAACTTCCGGCAGCCTGCATATAAGCACCCTCCAATAAGTAACCGTTTGGAGCTGCCTTTTCTTCCACAGTGATAGTACCAAGCGGCAAGCAGATAGTACCGTTTTGTGTATAGAAGCTGTCACCCGATACCTTGTAGGAATCCGCTAATCTTGTGATGTAATGGACTTCATTCTTGCTGTCTTTTTCAGCGATTGTCTTTGTCGTCCATGTGCGTGTCGGCTCTGATGGAAGATTGTCTTTGGTATGGTAACCGTCATAATACTTCCAGACGAACTCCGCACCCTCTAAAGAAGCGTTACCCTGTGGCGTAGCTTTGGAAGTTTCCATATCAATCTTGAAAAGCTCAACCAAAGTGTCTGTGACTTTTGGTATATCGCTGACTTTTAAAGTCGTAGTTTCATTAACCTTGACCGTCATAGTATAGACGTTCTTATCTAACTGGAATCCCTTTGGAGCTTTCGTTTCTTTCACATAGTATGTTGAGGCTCTTAATTCCACAGTGTCAGTATTGCCATTGGCATTTGTCGTAAGTGTGGCAACAGATTTCGTGCAGCCTTTATCAGAATAGACACCATAAGTCGTACCAGAGAGAGAATAGCAGTCATTCCCGTTTGTGACTGTGGTATTACTGGAAGATTTCTGAATCTTGCCATTTCCGACAGCCAGCTCTGCGAAGAACTGTCCTAAATCCTGCCCCTCACCAGTGTAGATATATCCGTAACAGTCATAGCGTCCTTTATTTTCTTTTACAAAGGCTTTCGCTCCGGCGAACACTTCATCTTGTACGGACTTTGAGATTTCATCATAGGCAGCTCGTACATTGTCACAGCTCCACCCAAGATGGACACTCAATCTCTGCCAGACTACTAACTGTCTTAAAAGATAGGCGTGCTGGCTGCTCAATCCTGTATGGCTTTTCGTATACTGTTTGACATACTCAATGGATAAGGCAACGTCAGCTATCTGGTCGGCAGTCATGCGTGTGCTTGCGTCACTTCTGGTCTTATATCCATTCTTAAAGCCTGTGTTGATGTCGATACAGTAAGCGTCCTCACCATCAACGGTCATATGCCCCTCGTTGAATGTAGAACCGATAGAACCGTCATTCATTACTTTCTCAACGATTCCGACACGTTCCTCTGTTTCCGTCCAGTATTGCGTTTCCGCAGCATGGACAGCAGTTGTGGGTAGAGCAGTAAAGACGGTTGCCAGAGTGAGAACACCTGTAAGCAATCGTTTCAATATCTTATTCATATTTCTTGATTCTCCTTTCATTTGGGTAAAAAAATAGACGCTCATTTCTGAACGTCCATCTAAAAATTAGATATTGAGGTTTTGAATTTTAGGTACTGAAATAAACAAAATTAAGTGTACCTCATTGCATTAAAATTGCATTTTTTTATTTTCTAATATTGTTTTTTAGTAGTCTATATTGATTGAAAATGCCTTAAAATCAACGATTTTTGCCAATCCGCTTCACTGTCTGTCTGGAGTTTGAATAGAAAGAAAGAACCTAGAAACCTTGAAAAATCAAGGGATTCTAGGTTCTTTTTTGGTGATTGAGTACAGTTTGAGTACAAATTTGTTTTAGAATAAGGAGGAGGCATTGCTTAGAATTTTGTTAAATCCCAATATATTCTTTAATTTCATTAACTGTAGGATGAAGAACTCTATTTGTTAATTCTAATTTTTTGACAGAGAGTCCTTGGAAAAGTCCATTGTTTTTATACTTGCAGAGAATTGCATAATCTTCCTTAGTAATATTGGTCTCACCATGCATGGATTGATTTCTGAATTGATAGAGGTCATCTAGTGCTTCATGTAATTTATAAGGAAGATGATCGATAGTGATTCCCTTTTTACGTACTCTGTTTTTCATATCATACCAATTTAGGTGTTCATTTGGATTAGGATTAAATCCAGCAAGGACAATAATTTCATTTACTTCACGTTCAATAATGGAAAGATACTGTTTCATTAAAATACTTGGTGCAATAGTAAAGCGTTCATCCTTTAAGTAATATCCTTCTTCAATAACATCAGCGGAGACTAGATCTAAAATTATTGGTTGTCTTTTAAAGCACGTTTTTCTTTACGAGCAGCCAACCAAGCATTAATTCCCATTTTGGCAATGGTGACTAAGACGATTGCGATAATAGGAGATAAGAAAGCTGATGAGGTGCCCAATATAGGTGCAAGAGCAACAGAAATTGCTCCGACAATATAGTTTTGAGCAGCTCCAGATTCTTTTAATATGGCTAATCTATTTTCACTATATCGTTCATCACCTGAGAAGAATGCTTCTATCTCATCAAGAACTTTTTCGTAGAATATAGAGTGTCCTTTCTGTGCACCAAAAGGAACGTTTGTAGACATAGATGCTGTTAACCAAGCCTGTGCTACTTGCTCATAATCTCCTAATTGACAATATAATTCATTGATTGTTTTCTGCTGATATCCGGGAAGGCATAGCAACCAAGAGTCTGGGTATTCTGTAAAAATTTCTTCTATGGTAGTCATTCTGTCATCTCCTTTATGTATGTGGCTGAAATTGCATGTGTTGTTTGATGTAGAGTTTGAGGATCAATCCCACCTATACTGATTCCACCATGAGTTCCGGCTGGAGCATAAGAGCCAATTAGCATTGCTGCAATAGAACGACTTTCTGGAATAACTATAGGACTACCAGATTGTCCAGGACGTGATTGTATATTCAATACAATGTTCTTTGCCTTTATTCTAGAAGAATCAATCAATATTTTAGCACCTACAGAAGTATTTTGTTGAGTTAATACCATTCTTCCGTGATCACAATGTGGATAACCGAACAAAGAGATGTTTTCACCAACATGAACAGAATCTGTTGATGAAAGTGTGAATGTTGACTGTGTTTTTTGAGGGATTTCTAATAAGCAGACATCATATAAGGGATTGATTTCTTTTATTTTGGCAGGAATACAGTTTACTTGAGTATCGGAAGTATCTTGATAATCCTGAATAGAATTTACCTTATTCATAATGATGACTAGGCCGTTATCGTTATTATCTACGACATGAGCAGCTGTTGCAAGTAATCCCGGTTTGTTAATGAAAAAAGCAGTGCCTAAGAGAGTAATTCCATTTGGCGTAATTCTGCCGACTGGATGTACTACATAGCTAATATCTGTAAAAAACATAATCATTCCTCCATATTTTTATGATTTTTAATTATTGGATTCATTTTTGCGAAAAGCAAGAACTTCATTGCGAAAGCGTTCTGTTTCCAGTTTTGGATAGTGGTAACGCCATTCATCGTATTCATCTTGTGTGATTTCTTCCCTGCGGAGTTTTTCAGCAATACGATTCCAGGAGTAAAAAAGTTCAAACATACTTAGATACGATTTGGAGCTGCGGTCTAATCTCAGGCAGAGTTCACCTTCAATCTCGCCGATTTTAAGTCCGTATACATCTTCCAGAGTAAAGAACGTATGCATGAGTCCTACATAGGTGTCAATATCTGGAACATTTAATGCTTCCGGAGCAACATCAAGTGTTTCTGCAAGGGCATTTAGATAAGCTTCTTTTGGATTTCGTTTGCCTGTTTCATATTGAGCAATTCGGACATCAGCCTGATTTTCGCTGAATCCGATACATTTACCGAGATATTTCTGTGTCATGCCACGGAGATTACGGAAAAAGTGGATACGTTCGCCAATAGCCATATTTTATCATCCTTTCAAAATAAGTTATTTATATTCGTATTTATATAAAAAATCATAACATATTAGTATTGGTGATTCAATAAATTTAATAAAAAAATATAGAAATAGTTCAAAATAAAATAAAAAAAGTTAGTAAATGACTTGAAAGCCTATTGCAATGTATAGTATATGGTGTTATTATAATGATACAATACAAATATGTATAGTATAAATGAAAAACAAAACAAATATATTTCATATAAAGGAGGGTATTTATGCAGAAGATGTTTATGAGAGTAGAAGAAGTGGCGGAGGAATTGGATGTATCTGTTCCATATGCGTATAAGTTGATTCGACAGATGAATGCAGAATTAAAGAAAACAGGATGTGTGACGATTGCAGGAAGAATTGATAGAAAATATTTTTACGAACATTTTTACGGAACAAAATCATACGAAAGGGGGTAAATGGATGCCAGTATACAAAAATGAAAAAAATGGAACATGGTATGTAATGGCTCGTTATGTGGATTGGCGTGGCGAGCGTAAACAAAAATGCCAGAGAGGTTTCGCAACGAAAAAAGAAGCACAGGAGTGGGAACGACAGTTCCAGCTTCAGAAAAAAGCTGATATTGATATGACATTGGAGAGTTTTTGCAAATTATATGAAAAGGATGTACGACCGCGACTGAAACTGAATACTTGGCTGACAAAAGAACATATCATTCAGACAAAGATTCTTCCCTATCTTGGAAACAGAAAGCTTTCCGAGATTAAAGCAAAAGATGTCATTGACTGGCAGAATGAAATCAGAACCTTGAAAACACCGGGAGGAAAGACACTTTCTCCCACATATTTGAGGACAATTCATGCACAGTTGAGTTCTATTTTCAATCATGCAAATCGGTATTATGACCTGAATATCAATCCTGCAAAAAAGGCAGGAACGATGGGAATGGAAGAAAGTAAAGAAATGCTGTTTTGGACGAAAGAAGAATATCTTCAGTTTGCAGAAGCTATGATGGACAAACCGCTGTCCTATTATGCATTCGAAATGCTGTACTGGTGCGGTATCAGGGAAGGCGAACTTTTAGCACTGACTCCGGCAGATTTTGATTTTGAAGCAGAGACTGTACGGATTAATAAATCCTATCAACGTCTGAAAGGGGAAGATGTGATTACATCTCCGAAAACACGGAAAGGTAACAGGACAATTAAGATGCCGAAGTTCCTGTGTGAAGAGATGCAGGATTGTCTGAAAATGTATTACGATTTGAAAGACTGTGACCGACTTTTTCCTGTCAGTAAACATTATTTATTCAGTGAAATGGACAGAGGATGTAAAGCTATGGGTGTGAAAAGAATCAGAATCCATGATCTTAGACATTCGCATGTTTCTCTGCTGATTGATATGGGATTTACAGCATTAGCGATAGGAAACCGTGTTGGACATGAAGCTGAAAAAATCACATATCGTTATGCACATCTTTTCCCGTCGGTGCAGACAGAAATGGCAAACAGACTGGATATGGAACGGGATGCGAAAGGAGGTGGAAATGATGTCAGAGAGAGTAATGGACAGACAGGGGCGTTGGAGAAATAAAACTGTGGCATTTCGGGTGTCACCGGAAGAAGATGAAGTGCTTGAAACAGCAGTAAAGTTATCGGGACTGACAAAACAAGACTACATTATTCGTAGACTTCAGAAACGGGATATTGTAGTGCAGGGAAATCCAAAAGTATACAAAGCATTAAAGGATGAAATGAAGAAGATTCTGACGGAATTACAACGGATTCAAGATGCATCGGAAGTAAATGCTGACTTGATGGAAGTGATTGGTCTTGTTGCAGAAACGATGAGAGGTATGAAAGAAGATTCAGACTGGTCAAATGCCGGCAAAAAAGAAAGCCCGGACAGCGGCAACTGTTAGGGCTTAAGATAACTGGAAAATCCTCTGTTATCTAAAATATTATCAATTCAAGTATAGCAGAGGTTTTCCATAGTGACAATGAAATTTTACGAATGGAGGACAAGAATTTGGAACAGAAGATGGAGCAGAAATTAGAACAAAAAACAGAATTAAAAATGATAAAACTGTCAGAGGTGCAGTCGCAGGAAATTGAATGGCTGTGGTTTCCATTTATCCCATATGGGAAGCTGACAATTATACAAGGGGATCCGGGAGACGGAAAGACAACGTTGGTTCTGAATCTGGCAGCGAAGTTGTCGAAAGGTGAAGGAATGGATGAAAACATGTCTGTTCTGGCACCAATTAACATTATCTATCAGACTGCTGAAGATGGCCTGTGGTCCTATGTCAAGAAAAAGTACAAATTAAATGTAACCAATTTTCTCTGTTCTGAGCGAAGTTTAACTTGCTATTTTTATTGCATTCTCCTCGATGTTTTCAAGATATTGTTCCTCATATTCATTTGGAGACAAATATCCACAATGACTGTGAATGCGCACGGTATTGTAAAATGTTTCGATGTATTCAAAAATCAATTTATGTGCATGTGCATAATTAAAGATTTTAAACCGGTTGATCCATTCTCTCTTCAAAAGTGCATGGAAAGATTCTATACAGGCGTTATCCCATGGATATGCTTTCTTTGAATAACTGTGAATCATACCTTTGGTTGCTTTTTGAAATGCTTCCGATACGTACTGGCATCCTCTGTCGCAGTGGAAGATCAACGGTTTTTCAACATTTCTGACACGTTTTGCTTTTTCAACACATTCCACTACGTGGGATGCCTCCAGCGTCTCACTCAACACCCAGGAAATGATTTTTCTTGAATACAGATCCATCACACTGGTAAAACCTTCTGAAATTGTACATCCCTTAACATTTAAGTAACTGGAAATACTTAATTTCACCAGATTCTCAAATGTTGGTGCTGTAAATACATTATAAATACAAGGCTTCACATTACTCCGCATTACACTTTAAAGCTACATATGTTCAATATAAAATTCATCCTGACAACTTCGCCCCTCATTTTTTAATAGTAATTTATGCTCATCATATGAACGCATTCCATTCACACGAAGTATTTCCCCTATATTCTGTCTGCTACTTGGAATGATTCTACTCTGTACCCAATGCATACTCCAATCTGAATTCATGGTTCGGATACCTTTTTTCAAAAGTAACGACATCATAAACGGAGCTTCCTTTGGCGTAACATTTTCCGGAATCTCAATTGTGTATTTCTTTGCTTTCTCATCATAATTTAATATTCCGACAATTTTATTTCTATTATTTCTCCTGATTGCGTACCTGTTCAAAAAAACACCACCTTTTCCAAATCATCTCCCATATTTTATTCCTATGACCCTCCGATAAAACATGCTTTATACCACTAAAAATATAATCCTGATCTTCTTTTTTTAATTTCCAAATCTGTAAATCGTATCCTTTTGGTATCAATGACAGATTATACTCTAAAGATTTTGATCCAATATAATTATTAACCGGAAAATCTCTCATCACGTCCGTTTCTTCCAGAAGTTTTTCATTACCATATGTTGAAAACAATAACGATACTCCCTGATCAAACAAAGGAGCTATTCTCACACTATCGTCTTCATCATTTCTTAACACTTCCAGATTGCTTCCATGACGGTCTCTATTGGCAATCAAATAATCAATGCAAAACATCTGGTACATATATAATTCCCAATTGTTTCTTATTGCAAATTCTAACGGAGATTCATTTCCTTCTTTTTGCAAATCATAATACAAATCATATGCCAACTTTTCTTCATTATCCTTACGAAAGTTTTCCGAAACAGAAAGCCATGTTTCCTGTTCTTTTCCATCTATGATAATCTGCGCATGTATCAATTTATATTTCACATGGGGAATTCTCAAAATATCCATTACTCGACTTACAATCAATTCATTTACACATTCATGCCCAAATACACCGCGATAACTATCATAATTCGATAGTTTATAATATAATCTTTTTCCATTCACTTCTTCATATGCTTTCAGAAAACATCCCGGGGTTCCCGGTGACATTCATCAATGCTGACACAAATTCACATCAAAAACTCCCCAAGACCGAAGTCCTGAGGAGTCGAAAAATCTTTTTTGAAATTGTACGTTCCGAAACGTATAATTAACGTTTTGAGAACTGTGGTGCTCTACGAGCTGCTTTGAGACCGTACTGCGCGAGTTTTTGAGCTGTTTTCCCTTGATACTCCGGGCTTTTCCGGCTTTCTGCCTCTCAGTTATCCGGTGTGCGGACCATAAAAAACGGCCTTTTTTCATTCAGCAATAGCCTGATGAAACGCACCATTTACTACCCCAAATAGCTCCTCTGGTTTATTGTACTTCACTTTTGCATAGATGTCCATAGTTGTTTTGC
>OGIT01000009.1_pt1 | contig 173873 bp, 142 predicted proteins | sample 1571881 | NCBI WGS metagenome assembly OGIT01 (sample SAMEA2582101, study PRJEB24529) | metagenome | biome: Human gut stool | place: China | collected 2011 | reverse complement strand
TTACTTCATTTGCTTCAGTTTCCTGAAGCGTCGCGCTCAAAATTATCGACTGGTATTTCTCAGAAGCTTTCGCTTCTGCATCATTCCATTCGTCTTTTCAAGCACCTGATTTTTTATGAGTTGAAACTCGATCAAAATCAGATGCCCACGCTTATCGGTTCGTTATTGTGTTTTTAAAGAACGTCGCTGTTGAACAGCGAGATTGGTATTTTACGAATTTTCATTCTCTTGTCAAGCCTCAGTTTTGAGGTTTTTTAGGAGAATAAAAAAACCGCTCTTAACCCTGAGCGGTTATCTGCTACTGGTTGCGGGGGCAGGATTTGAACCTACGACCTTCGGGTTATGAGCCCGACGAGCTACCGAGCTGCTCCACCCCGCGGTAACCAAATGCATCAAACAGGTATCATTATACATATGCTAATCGAATTGTCAAGAAAAAATCAGGTCGAATATTTTTATGACAGCTCAATCCCGTATTCCCCATTTCTGCGCGATGTGCGGAAATCCTCTTATAGAAGCCATTCCTGAGGGAGAAAACCGCCCCCGGGCAGTTTGCCCCAGGTGCGGCCATATTCATTATGTGAATCCTCTTCCGGTATGCGGAACCATTCCCGTCTGGGAGGATAAGGTGCTTCTGTGTCTGAGAGCCATCGAACCACGGAGAAATTACTGGACCCTCCCGGGAGGATACCTGGAAAGCAATGAATCCTCTTTTGACGGCGCCTTCCGCGAAAATGAAGAAGAAGCCTGCGCCCGGGTACTGCCCCGGATGCTATTTACCGTAATGGATGTTCCTTTCGCGGATCAGATTCATTTCTTCTATCTCTCTGATCTGAATTCCCCGGACTTTGCCCCGGGACCTGAATCTCTTGAATGCCGTCTCTTTAAAGAAGAAGATATCCCCTGGGATCAGATTGCCTTCCCGACGATCACCCGTACACTGCGATTCTTCTTCGATGACAGGCGTACGGGACTCTTCAGGACGCATCACATCATCCTCAGAAAACCTTAACTTCTCCAACACTGGTCGGGACACATGGCTGACGAACATATCAAGCGAATCATTTTCAAGGAGTACACGACCCCGCCGAACCCCTGCTCTTATTACGAAGACTCAAGAGACATGATGATGGCGATTGAGCACCCCGTATCCTGCACGTCCTCAGAGCTCTATAACCATCTAGCTCTCCATGGCTGCCGCCGTCAGGGAACGATCATTTATAAAACCTGCTGTCCTCAGTGCCGTGACTGCATTTCCAGCCGGGTTCCCGCCGATGAATTCCGGCCTAACCGTACCATGAGGAAACTGCTGAAGCGGAACAGTGATCTCACGCTGATCCCTATTCGGGACCCCAAACCGACCTCCGAGTACTACGACCTCTATCAGAGATATGAAGCATCCCGGCACGTCGGCTCCATGATGACGGACTACAGCTACGGTGAATTCATGGAAGCCCTCTTCGAAACCAATGTGAATACCATTCTTCTTGAAACCCGCCTAGGGCGTGAACTCGTTTCACTCGCCATTGTCGATCTGTTTACCCATGGCGTCTCCGCGGTCTACACATTCTTTTCCCCTGACTACCCTGCCCGCAGCCTCGGTACTTTTTCAATCCTGAAGCAGATCGGTCTTGCCCGTGCCCGCGGTGCTCATCAGTACCTGTATCTCGGCTACTGGCTCTACGAACTGCCTCAGATGGACTACAAACGCCTCTTCAAACCCTTCCAGGTGTTCTGGGACAGCAGGTGGCAACTGCTCGAGGACTGCGAGGGCGAAATCCGTGAATCACGCGATCGATCCCGTGAACTTGCCGCCTGTCCGAGAACAACCTTGTCCGTAAGTATCTAAAATAAAGCTGACTTTTTTGATCCGATAAAAATTACCCTATGCTCTACGACCTCGCTCGATCAGTTCTTTTCCGCCTGTCCCCTGAAACCGCCCACGCGGTGATCATGAATAACATTGACTGGGCCGTGCCTTTCGGACTGATCAAACTGGTGACTCACATTCCAAAGGATGATCCCGTCACCGTCATGGGACTGCGCTTCCCTAACGCCATCGGGCTTGCCGCCGGCATGGATAAAACCGGCTCCCATGTGAGCTCTCTCGGAGGCATGAGTTTCGGTCATATTGAGGTCGGAACAATCACGCCCCGTCCCCAGGCTGGAAATCCCAAGCCCCGCTGCTGGCGTGTCATCCCCGCCAAGGGCGTGATCAATCACATGGGATTCAATAACTGCGGCGCCGATCAGGCCATTAAAAACCTGAAGAGTGCTGATGCCTTCCGGCTTCGGGGCGGCATCCTGGGTATCAATATCGGCAAACAGAATTCCTCACCGCTTTCCGGCGCTCTCGCTGACTACCAGGAGTGCATGGATAAGCTCTATCCGCTTGCGGATTACCTGGCAATCGATATTTCCTGCCCGAATACGCCGGAACTCACGAAACTGCAGGGAGAGGATGAACTCGGACCTCTGCTGAAGGGGATCGCAGATAAGAGAAAGGAACTCGCGGACCGCACCGGCCGCCTCGTTCCGATTACCGTAAAGATCAGCCCGGATCTGGATGATGACGCTATCCGCCGCGCGGCTGATCAGTTCGTGGAGTACGGGATGGACGCTGTCACAGCCACCAACACCACACTCGCCCGGGACAACATCAAAGGTCTTCCGAATGCAGATCAGGTCGGCGGTCTCTCCGGACGTCCGCTCTTCGAGCGTTCAACCGCGGTGGTGCGCGTTCTCTCCGACCACCTGAAGGGAACACTGCCGATTATTGCCTCAGGCGGCGTTATGTCCTCTGAGGATGCTGTGGCAAAAATGGAGGCCGGGGCGAGCCTTGTTCAGCTTTACACGGGCTTTATTTACTCCGGTCCCGCTCTTATCGCTTCCGCCGCCGAAGCGATCGCTGAATGGCGCCATAGCCACAAAGCCTAAATTAGGGCAGTTACCCGATTAAAGGCTCTGCCCCTGCCAATTAAGGGGCAGAGCTTTTTATATATCCCCGTGCTTGCGGTAATGCGATCGGGTTCCGTCAAATTGGCAAACATGAACCCCTGTTTTATTATTTGATCCCGTTAAAACAATCTCGGCACGCAGACACTCTGAAGCCGACACCCGCAGCCCGGCCGGTCTTTTCCTCCTGTCCAACCCAAAAGGCCGCAGCCTGCTCAGGATTTAAATTCCATGACCCCAATACCTTCTCGTCCGACATTTTGGAACGTGCCTGTCTCCGGACAGGTTCTGATTTATGTTCTCGGCATACTGTCTGTTCTGCTCTGTGCCTGGGGAATCGTCAAAGCGGTGAAATTCATCCGCTCAGGTGCCGCCGCGCAGCTGAAAAAAGACGTTCCGGAACGGATGCGCAGACTATGGACCGAAGGCTTCGTGCAGAAACGGATCGTTCGCACACCTGTCGGAAAAGCGCATTTCGCGCTTTTCTGGGGATTCATCTTCCTTTTCTTCGGTACATCGCTCGCCACGATTGACTGGGACATCACCCGTCTGCTCTTCGGCTTCCGGATCCTTCAGGGAGACTTCTACCTCTTCTACAAACTGATCCTCGACTTTGCCGGACTTGCGACACTCGCGGGCCTCGGGGTCGCCGTCTGGTCCCGCTGGATCAAAAAGGGTGTGTCTCTTGAAGCCTCTCCCCGTTTCGCGATGCTGATCGGGTCTCTCGCCCTCATCATCATTACGGGCTTCTTCCTTGAAGCGCTCCGCCTTGCCGCACAGAAACCGGCCTGGGCCGGCTGGTCCTTTGTGGGCAACTTCATCGCTACAACGCTCTTCTCCGGTATCTCTGCCGAAAAGCTGGAAACCGCGCATCTGATCCTCTGGTGGATTCACGGCATTGGTTCCCTCGCTTTCATTGCGTCGATCCCACTTAACTTCTTCTCTCATATGTTCAAGACCCCCTGGAACATCTTTGAGCAGAAGCTCGAACCAATGGGTGCCGCTCCGAAGATCGACAACATTGAGGAACAGGAAACCTTTGGCATTTCCCAGATGAAGCAGTTCACCTGGAAAGACCGTCTGGACTTTGCTTCCTGCACGGAGTGCGCCCGCTGCTCCGCTGTCTGCCCGGCAGTCAAAATGGGAACCCCGCTTGATCCGAAGAACGTTGTGCTGAAGCTTCAGCACGCGTTTGCGAACGGCGGTGAAAATGAACCGACGGAAAAATTCATTTCTGAGGACGAACTCTGGGCCTGCACCACCTGCGGCGCCTGCACCAATGCCTGTCCTTCCCGCATCAATCTTCCGGATGCCATCGTGAAGATGCGCACCCACTATGCGCTTGAAGAAGGCAAGTTCCCCCCGGGAGTCGCGAAGACCCTGCAGAACATCGCATCGGTCGGCAACCCGTGGGGCATGGATCCGGATTCGCGGCTCGACTGGGCCGAGGGCCTGGATCTTCCGATCATGGATCCGGATCGTCCTGTCGACATTCTTTACTGGGTCGGCTGCTCAGCCTCCTTTGATAAGCGGTCCCAGAAAATCGCCCGCTCGATGGTGAAGATTCTGAAAGCCTCCGGTCTGAGCTTTGGCGTCATGGCTGAAGAGCGGTGCCACGCGGATTTCGCCCGCCGTCTCGGCGAGGAGTACCTCTTCCAGACCGCGGCTGCTGAAAATATCGCCAATCTTTCCCAGTACAAGTTTGGCAAGATCCTCTGCGCCTGCCCTCACTGCTTCAATACTCTGGAAAATGAATATCCTGAGTTTGAAGGCGGTAAGTTCGAAGTGATTTCTCACGTTGAGCTGATCCGGAATCTCATCCGTGACGGCAAACTTCCTAATCTGAGCGAAAACGATATTGCGACGACCTACCAGGACCCGTGCTATCTCAGCCGCTATAACGGTCTCTCGTCAGAGCCCCGCGAAATTCTCTCTGCGATGAAGACAGACATGCATGAGCCGCTGTTCTGCAAGGAGAACACCAATTGCTGCGGCGCCGGCGGCGGTCAGTTCTGGTCGGATGGCAGCAAGACTCAGCGCGTCAATGTGATCCGCTTCAATGAGCTGAAGGACACCGGCGCGAAGCAGCTCGCGACTGCCTGCCCCTTCTGCCTCTCGATGATGGAGTCTGCCAAGGCCAAAGAGAAGGATGAGACGATTCAGGTGAAGGACATTGCCGAAATCGTGGCGGAGCACCTCGCCTGATTGCTTCCTCTTCCGCCCATAAAAAAACCGCCTTCGGGCGGTTTTTTTATGACTTCTGAAAAAGCGTTACATGAGGTTATAGGAAAGCTTGGCCGCTCCGCCCTTAACGCCCAGCTGACGCTCATACCAGTCACGCATGCGCTTCATATCGGTAATGCGGTTATTGTTGCTGGTCGAATTCAGAACCACCATCAGGACGCGGTTGCCGCCGACCTCGGTCTGCAGCATCATGCAGTGACCCGCGGCACCGGTGTACCCGGTCTTCTGCATGCCGATATCCCAGGCCCCCTCACGGATCAGGCGGTTCGTCGAGCGGACCTGGATCAGACCGCCGCGCGTGGAGTACCTCAGCTGCTGAGAGGTGGAATACTCACGGATCTTCGGATAACGATAGGCTTCCGCCGCGATACGCGTAATCTCGCGGGCCGTCGTCCGGTTGTTGGCAGAAAGCCCTGTCGGCTCTTCAAAGTGCGTGTGCTTCAGCCCCAGCTCGCGGGCAGTTTCGTTCATTTTCTCAACAAATGCCGGAATACCGCCGGGGTAAGAGCGGGCCAGAAGATGAATGGCCCGGTTATCAGATCCGGTAAGACCGATGTGAAGCAGATCGTCGCGCGTAAAGGTCATCCCAATACGGAGGCGCGAGAAAGAGGAGGACGGAAGATGATAGTCCTCGCTCTGAACCGTAAAGGCTTCATTCATCGGCAGATTCGCGCGCATGATAACCAGAGCGGACATCAGTTTCGTGAGCGATGCGACAGGAAGCTGCGCGTCCGCGTTCTTCTCGAAAAGAACCCGGCCGTTATCCTGATTGAACATGAAAGCACTGGCCGCCGTCAGATTCAGATTGGCGGGGGAAGGTGCCTGGCGAAGCTGCTGAGCGAGTTTCTGATCTTCGGGAATGACGACCGGAGCGGCCTGACGCGGGATCGATGCCTTCACTACTCCGGATGGCGCAAGCTGCCGGTGAACACGGCGTCCCGTGGCTTTGGCCCTGGATACCACCTTCTTTTTGGCAGCCGGTTTCTGAACCTTTTTACCCTTCGCCTTTGCTATCGCATGCACCACAGGATCTTTGGCGGCTGTTTTTGCGGAAGCCACGCCTTGTCCGGCCAGGACAAAACAGGCCATCGTCACGCTAAAAACGATTTTTTTCAGGGCAAAGGACATAGGAGCCTCTGTTTCAGGATACAAACCACTTGATCAGAATAACGATATGCCGCCAAAGGCTTATCCAGCCTAGCGTAGAACGCATACCTCGCCTTTTGATGGTACATGGGATTGGCACCCCTTGCAATTAGTGCGAACGCATGCGAACAAAATTGCATAAACGAAAATGTAACTAAATTAATTTTTAAAGTTATTCCGAATCAAGTGTTTGCGGCATAAACTCAATATTTAATTGAATTCCAAATTTTTTGTAACCGTTTAACAGAAACCGGGATCGGAGTCCTCAGCTGCTGTGCGAAAAGCGAAACGCGAAGCTCCTGCAGCTGCCAGAAGAAGTCTTCAAGCCGGGGTTCCTTCTGTCCCCGGAGCTCCGCTATACGGCGGAAGTATGGGACCTCAAGCTGATGAATTTCTGAGGTTTTCTCCGCATCCCGGGCGGGCGAATCCCTGAATTTTTCCAGCCTCATCACAATGGCCGCAATATAGCGCGGGTAGTTCGAAAACGCTTTTGCAGGCACGGTCACCAGGAAGTGTTTCGGGAAAAGCTGTCCGAGCTGCTCCTCGACATCTTCCCGCAGTTCCCTTTGCCCCTTATAGCCATTCAGAAGCTTCGGAATCCTCACCGCTTCCCGCATCAGATCCTCAAAAGTCCGTGCCAGATCCTGCGCGACGAGTGAGAGACGTCCCTTGGTATCCTCAAGCCGGCTGTAAAAATCCTGGCGGTTCTTCGGCAGAGGATCCGCAAGAGCGGTACGCTCGAGGGCGCCGTCAATCACCTGCGTCTTCAGATCCTCGAAGTTATCGAAGCTTCTTGAAATCTGCGGCACTGCGGCGCTCTGCATCAGAGCGCTCTGCAGACTGCGGAGATTCTTATCGATAAATCGGACCTGCTCGCGCAGCTGAATTCTGAACAGACGGCGAAGCCCGTCCCTGTGAACGGAAGCCGCTTTCTGAGGATCATCAAACACTTCAAGCGACACCGTGTCGCCATGATCCACCAAAGCGGGAATACCGATCAGGGTCTGCCCCTTCCGGTGAATTTCCATCAATTCAGGCAATTCATCAAAGGACCAGGTCGTAATGGAATCTTCAAGTTCATCCACCACTTTGGCGTCATGGTCGGCGAGGCCCTGGAAGGTTTCGCGCGCCTTGGCGCCGAGATTGGAGCGGAGCTTTGCGAGGCTGCGATCCATATCAAGCTGTCTGCCGTGCTCATCGATCACTTTGTAATTCATGAAGAGATGAGGCGCGAGCTGCTCCAGCTTGAAGTCGCGCTGCTCGCAGATCGTGCTCTTTTCCTCCCGGAGATCCCGGATCAGAACATCGAGCAGATGTTCCTCCGGCACCTCGCCGATCCCGTAACGCTCAAAAAATCCTTCGGCATACTCCGGAATCGGAATGCAGTTGCGGCGGAGTCTCGGCGGAAGGCTCTTCACGAGCGCCCGGATCTTCTCCTTCAGCATGCCGGGAACGAGCCACTCGCAGCGTCTCTCGTCCACCTGATTCAGCGCGAAAAGCGGCACGACGAGTGTGACGCCGTCTCTCGGGCTGCCCGGGTCGAAATAGTAATTCAGCGCCATTGATATGCCGGCCATCGTAATGGTCTTCGGGTACATATCAAGCGTGATGCCCTGTGCGCTGTGACGCATCAGGTCATCGCGGCTGAGCCAGAGAAGCTTCGGATTGGCAGCTTCCGCGTCCTTCCTCCACGCTTCAAGCGACGCCGCATCACACACTTCATCCCCAAGCTTCCCGTCATAGAAAGCGAAGATATCCTCATCATCCACCAGCACGTCGGGCCGACGGCTCTTCTGCTCGAGATCGCGGATCTCATGAATCAGCGTCTGGTTATGCTGGAAGAACGGCGCCTGGGAATCAAACTCTCCCTCAACCAGCGCTTCGCGGATAAAGATCTCGCGGGACAGTTTCGGGTCATGCTTCGCATAGGACACCGTGCGGCCTCCATAGACCGGGAGTCCATAGAGAGTGCCTTTTTCAAGCGCTACCACTTCACCGCGCTTCTTTTCCCAATGCGGTTCAGTCCAGCTTTTCTTGATAAGGTGAGCGCCGATCCGCTCAATCCACTCAGGCGTCACATCCGCGACACAGCGGGCAAACAGCCGGGACGTTTCCACGATTTCAGCCGCCACAATCCAGGGACCGCATTTCTTCGCCCGGGGAGACCCCGGCCAGATCCAGAACCGGATACCGCGGGCTCCCATATAAGGAGGCGCCCGGAAATCAGCGTCAACCCGCCTCATACCGACCGAGCCGAGAAGACCAGTGAGGAGTGAGCAGTGCACCTGCTCAAAAGTTGCCGGAGCAGTGTTAATCCGCCACCCCAGACCCTTCACCATATCGAGCAGCTGATTCACGACGTCATGCCACTCATGCAGGCGGCGGGGTGACAGGAACTGACGCTTCATCTGATCCTGGAATCTTCGGTTTGATTCCTTATCCCGATACGCCTTCTCGACATAGTTCCAGAGCTTCACGTAGGAGAGGAAGTCACTCTTCGTGTCAGAGAGTTTCCGGTGGGCTTCGTCAGCCGCGGCGGCCTGTTCCGGCGGACGCTCACGCGGATCCTGAACCGAAAGCCCTGCCGCGATAATGAGCACCTCAGCGAGGGCATCATTTTCACTGGCCGCGAGGAGCATCCGGGAGAGCTTCGGATCCACCGGAAGCTGGGACAGCGTCCGGCCAATCTTCGTGAGACCTCCCCTGTCATCCACGCAGTTCAGTTCGGAGAGAATCGCGTAGCCATCTGAAATCGCGCGGGCAGGCGGCGCCTGCACAAAGGGGAAATCCTTCACATCACCGAGACCGAGTGACTTCATGCGCAAAATCACCGCGGCTAGATTGCTACGCATGATTTCCGGATCGGTATAGGCCGGCCGGCGGGCAAAATCTGTTTCGCTGTACAGCCGGATGCAGATACCGTCAGCCACACGGCCGCATCGGCCGCTTCGCTGATTGGCTGCCGCTTGTGAGATCGGTTCAATCAGCAGCTGCTCCACCTTATTGCGGTAGGAATAACGCTTCACGCGGGCAAGACCAGTATCAACCACGTAGCGGATTCCGGGCACCGTGATCGAGGTTTCCGCCACATTGGTCGCGAGAACAATACGGCGTTTTCCGCCGCTCTTAAACACCCGCTCCTGCTGCTCAGCAGGGAGCCTCGCGTAAAGCGGAAGAATATCAACACGGCTCTGGGGATCATTTTTCCTCAGCGTCTCAGCAGCCTCGCGGATTTCCCGCTCACCCGGCAGGAAAACGAGAATGTCGCCGCGGCCTGCCATTTCGAGCTCATCCACGGCGTCCGAGATCGCTCCCATGAGCGTTTTATCGTCGTTTGAGTCATCATCCTCAATCGCTCGGTACCGGACCTCAACCGGATACGTGCGGCCAGACACCTGAATGATCGGAGCGGGGTGATCCTCATCGCGGCCGAAATGCTTCGCGAACCGCTCCGTATCAATCGTGGCTGAGGTAATGATCACCTTCAGATCGCGGCGCTTCGCGAGAAGCCGCTTCAGATAGCCGAGCAGGAAGTCAATATTGATTGAACGCTCGTGGGCTTCATCGATAATCAGCGTGTCATAAGCCCGCAGCAGCGGATCGGTCTGTGTCTCAGCGAGCAGAATACCGTCCGTCATCAGTTTCACCGTGATGCCGGATGTCGTATGGTCAGAGAACCGGACCTTGTAGCCCACGACCGTGCCGAGGTCCGTATGCAGTTCTTCCGCGATGCGCTTCGCAACAGAGCTTGCCGCGATACGGCGCGGCTGCGTGTGGCCAATAAGCCCTGCTGTGCCGCGGCCCGCCATCATGCAGAGTTTCGGGAGCTGCGTGGTTTTTCCTGAACCGGTTTCGCCGGCCACGATCACCACCTGATTCTCCCGGATCGCCTTGACGATTTCATCCGCGCGGGCGGAAACCGGAAGCCCCTCCATCAGCTCAAAAGGAGGGACCGGATTCCTGACCGGCATCTGAACGGGCCTGGCGGCATCCGTCCTCCGATCGGCATGGCGGTGATGCTGCTTCGGTTTTTTGGGATGTGCGTCCTGCTTCGGCTCCGGATGGGACGGCTTCCCGGCATCTTTCGTCTGGGATTTCGCCTGAGGCTTCTGCTGCTGCGGCTTCCGGGACGGTGTCTGAGACTTTTCCTGAGTGTTCTTTAATTTCGGGAACCGGATGCCCTCTCTGGGCTCTTCTTTCTGAGGAGGCACCGGAGACACCCCGGCACGGCCTGCCTGATCCGGTTTCGGACCAGACGCCTTCCGTTCAGACCGGACCGCCTGATCCCGGCTTTCTTCCGCGCGCGCCCGTTTTGCTTCACGCGCGTCGGGCAATACCGGTTTTGCCGGCTCTGTATGGGCGGCTTTCACCGTGGGACGGGACACAGGAGTCTTATAGAGAGATGAGGCTTTTTTCTCAGACTTCTGAGGAACCGGGGTAACAGCGGTTTCGGACTCTGTTCTGAGTCTGGCCAGAGCCCCGAGGCCAGAGGCGCCTTCCTTCGGGAATAAAGGCTTCGCTCCCGCAGGCACCGAAGCTGAACGCTTTTTTCTGGCCTTGAAAGGATGCAGCGGATCGAAATCTGCCTTCGCTGCTTCATTCCCCTTTTCCTTGCCGCTGCTACTTCTTTCCGTAAGGAGAGAGGCGAGATCCGACAGACTTTTTCCCGTGTTTTCCAGTTTCATAAATAAGAGGCTCTGAAAGCCTTAAGCGTTAATTCGGAGTATGTCAAAATTATAGGAGTCACTTCTCTGCCTCTGCCGGCTCAGCCCTGGCACCCGGTCGGGAAGAACAGAACAAAAAGAGTAAAGTGTCTGCCGGCAGCGTTGAGGAAGGCCTCACGGTTCTGCCGCACCTAACGAAAAGGATCCCAACTCATGGCACGCATGGTGAAATGCATCAAACTCGGCAAGGAACTCGAAGGACTTGACTTCCCTCCGATTCCCGGCGAACTCGGAAAGAAGATCTGGCTGAATGTTTCCAAAGAAGCCTGGCAGAGCTGGCAGCAGCTCCAGACCATGATGGTAAATGAGTACCAGCTCAATCTGTCGGATCCCAACGTCCGCAAGCACCTGCTGAACCAGTGTGACAAGTACTTCTTCGGCGACGGCGTCGGCACCGAGGCTGTGCCGAACTATGTGCCTCCGACTGAGGAAAAGTAAACCTGATCGGTTTCACAGTGAAAAAGGCGGAAGCATTGCTTCCGCCTTTTCTGTTACCGGCTCATGGAACTCCGCGGCAATCAGAGCGCGGCGCTTTCCTTCACGCCGTCCGCCGTGGCGAGCAGCAGCACATCAGCCCCCCGCCGCGCGAAGAGACCAACCGTCACAACGCCGGGGATCTGATTGATCTTCTCCTCAAGCGCGACGGGATCCGTGATCTGAAGACCGGAAACATCCAGAATCTTGCAGCCATTATCCGTCGTGAAGTCACGAAGCTTCGGCTCGCCGCCCAGCGCTTTCAGCTGACGGCTCACAACACCCACCGCCATCGGAATCACTTCAACCGGCAGAGGGAACCTGCCGAGCACCGGCACAAGCTTGCTTTCATCGGCAATGCAGACGTAAGTACGCGCGAGCGAGGCAAGAATCTTTTCCCGCGTCAGCGCTCCGCCGCCGCCCTTCACCATGTGGAAGCCGGAATCGATCTCGTCGGCACCGTCCACATAGACCTCGATCTCATCCACTTCATTCGGATCAAGCACCTTGAAGCCGAGGCGCTCCAGGTGTTCGGTCGAACGGACCGAGCTCGAGACACAGGCCGGAACCTTCTTGCCGGAGGCGGCCAGCGCGTCGATGAAGAAATCAACGGTAGAACCTGTACCAACGCCGAGAATCCGGCCTTCCTGAACAAAAGACACCGCGCGCTCCGCAGCAGCCTTCTTCAGCTCATTCTGATTCATAGGAAATATCGCTTTTTTTGTTGGGGGATGTATTGCTGGTTCTCATTTTAATAGTCAAGGCCTTAAACTTTTAGGCGAACCCGCATTAAAGCGATATCCGGCACGGAAGACGCGGCGGCTCTGGGTGCCGGCGCAGGTATAAGGAGACAGGGAAATCGGGCGGACCTGAAATCCCAGATGAACAGATGAAAGTCCTCGCAACGCGAAAAGATGAGAGCCTATTTCAGGGGCTTTCACGCACGGAAGAAATTTCACCGGGCAATTTCGGCTTCTACGCGACATGGATCGCGCTCGCCGTGATTCTTTCGGTTTTCGTTATTTCCGCTCTCTATATCTCGCATATCTACCGCACAAATGAGCGGAATGATATTGCCCAGTCCGCGGAGCTGCTCGCGGAAACCGTTGACGCCCGTCTGTCGACGACGAGCGAGGCGGTTTCCCGCTACTCCTTCAGCATCTTTCACCACCCGAACTGGCGTCTTTCCACCCGTGCCCAGGGGCTGGCCAGACGCCTGATGGAGTCCCGCCCCGAGATTGTTGAAATCAGTCTCGTGAAGGATGAGACTGTTCTCACCTCGTACGCTTCAGGATTTGCGTTCGAGGCCCTCAGCCTCCCCGCGGGCCAGAAGCTCGCGATGCAGGACACACTGGAAACCCTGAAGCGCGCCCACGACAGTGAGACCGCGCTCTTCTCGAATCCCTATTTCTATAAGGGGAACTCAACCCCCTATATCAATCTCATTGTTCCGTCGACCAATAATGAAGCCATCATCGCGCGCATTTCGCTCGCGGGCTTCATGCATCAGGTAACACCGAGCTCGCTCCTTGACCGGGCTTCTCTGTCACTCAAAGTGAACGGGAAGAAATTCATTTCCACTTCCTCCGTCGCTCAGACGACTGAGGAGTCGTTTGACATTCTCCTCCCGCCGCTTCCGCCTGCGGTGACACTCTCTGTTTCCCCCTTCAACCGCCCCTTCCTTTTCACCAAGGATCTGTCAACGCTCTCCATTCTCGGGCTTGGCACCGCGCTGCTTGTGGCGTTTCTGGGTCTCGCCGGGTTCCAGATCCGTCAGCGCCGGACATCCCGGCATCTTCTCGCGGAGTCCGTGATCCGCCGCGCGATGTCTGAAAGCATCGCTTCCGGCCTCCGGGTTACCGACATGCGGGGAATGATCGTTTATGTGAACCGCGCCTTCCGGGATCTCTTCCGCCTCGGAAATAAGCAGATCGCTGGAGAAATGCCCCCCTACAGCTACTGGTCAGAGCACGAACGGGACGAGTATCTGAAGCTCGCGCGTGATGTGACAGACGGCGAAAATCTCCGCCGGCAGTTTGAGACCACGGTCACCCGTCCTGACGGCACAACCTTCATTGCGTCGATCGAACTCAACCCGCTCACCGATGACAGCGGGAACCAGATTGGCTGGCTTGAAATGGTCTCCGATATCACGGAGGCGAAGAAGATCGCGGACGAGCTCGCGCGCGGCCGCGAACGCATCACCAAGGTGCTCGACTCGATTGACTCCGCTGTGAGCGTCCTTGGGAAACGGAACGGCGAAACGATTCTTCTCTACACGAATCCGACGTATCACAACCTCTGGGGAGACGATCCGTCGCCGCACCAGAAACTGGTGTCCGAAATTCCCAATAAGGATGCCTCATCCGGCACTCTCACCGGCATCATTCACTATCTTCCTGAAGACAAGTGGTTTGATGTCCGTGAGCGTGAACTCGTCTGGACAGACGGTCTCACGGCAGAGCTGCAGATTGCCACCGATATCACCGAACGACGGAAAAATGAGGAACTCGTCGCACAGCAGGAAAAGAAGGCTGAACTCTCGTCCCGCCTGATCACAATGGGCGAAATGGCGAGTTCGCTCGCACACGAACTGAATCAGCCGCTCGGCGCCATCACGAACTACGCGTCCGCCGCTCTCACGCTCATGCAGATGGGGAAACTTTCCGAAAGCGACTGCGCCCAGGCCTTTAACAAAGTGTCCAATCAGGCCGAGCGGGCAGCGGCGATTATCAAGCGGATCCGTTCATTCGCGAAGCGTACCGCGCCTGAAATGACACCCACGCCGGTTCAGAAACTGATTGATGAAACGATGGAGCTCGCGCTGATTCAGGCGAAAAAGCGTGACGCCACGGTGAAGCTTGATATTTCTCCTGAAGTGAGCAGCGTCGTGTGCGACGCCGTGATGATCGAGCAGCTGCTTCTCAATCTGCTGAAGAACGCCATGGAAGCCGCGGAACCCTGCGAGAATCATGAAATCACGCTCACCGTGAAGCCAATTGAGTCCGAGCATCAGGTAGCATTCGAGATTTCTGACCACGGCCCGGGCATTCCGGCTGACGTGAAGGCGAAGCTCTTCGAACCGTTCTTCTCCACGAAGGCAGAAGGAATGGGCATTGGCCTCAACATCTGCCGCTCCATCGCAGAAATGCATCAGGGGCGGCTCCGCGTCGAGGACAATCCGGGCGGCGGCACAATCTTCATCCTGACACTGCCGGCCTATACGGAAGGCGCCGCCTTCCAGGCGTAAGTCAGGAGCTTTTCCACAGAACTAGGGTTATAGTTATTTAATGGGCACGATTATTGATTATTCAGGCCCGGGACACCGCAAGGAGTGAGGACATCAGATGACGGTTTTTTCTAATACATCGACTCAGGATACCAAGGGTACCGTTTACGTCGTGGATGACGACGACGCCATCCGCGACTCTCTTCGCTGGCTGCTCGAAGCAAACGACTATAAGGTCGAGCTTTATGACAGCGGCGAATCCTTCATCGCGAAGTATGATCCGAACGCGATTGCAGTTCTGGTGCTTGACGTCCGCATGCCGGGCATGAGCGGCCTTGAGGTCCAGGAGCATCTCCTTGCGAGAAAAGCCGATCTGCCGATCATCTTCATTACCGGCCACGGCGACGTCCCGATGGCGGTCCGCGCTCTGAAGAAAGGCGCGGTCGACTTTATTGAGAAGCCCTTCCAGCAGGCAGCCCTGAAGGCTCAGGTGGAGCACATGCTGAATGAAGCGCGCGAACGCCGGATGAAGAATGAGCGTCAGAGCCTGAACGAGGCGCTGCTCGCGAAGCTCACGCCGCGCGAGCAGCAGGTGCTGGAACGCATCGTTGCCGGCCGTCTCAATAAGCAGATCGCCGATGACCTTGGCATTTCAATCAAGACGGTTGAAGCTCACCGCGCGAGCATCATGGATAAGACAAATTCTGGTACCGTTGCGGATCTTATGCGTGTCGTGATGGACACGTCGCAGCCGGCCAAATTCCTCGATGGATCCCAGGCCGCCAAGTAAACCGCACATTACCGAACAGACAGAGAACGAATGACAGCAAAACTGATTGACGGCAAGGCGCTCGCCGCAAAAATCCGCGCCGATATGAAGGTAAAGGTTGCCCAGCTCGAAGCTGAGCACGGCTACCGCCCGGGGCTCGCAGTCGTCCTCGTGGGCGAAAATCCGGCGAGCCAGGTCTATGTCCGCAATAAGATCAAGGCCTGTGAAGAAGCCGGCATCCGCTCGATTGAAAAGCGTCTTCCGGAAAGCACCTCCGAGGAAGAGCTTCTTAACCTCGTGCGCAGCCTGAATGAAGACCCGTCGGTCGACGGCATTCTCGTGCAGCTCCCGCTCCCGAAGCACATCTCGGATCTGAAGGTCATCGACACGATCAGCCCCGATAAGGATGTCGACGGTTTCCATGTGAACAGCGCCGGACGCCTTCTCGTCGGCCGTCCCGGTTTCCGTCCCTGCACGCCGGCCGGCATTGCCGAAATGCTCGACTCGATCGGTTTCGACTGCACAGGCAAGCGCGCCGTCGTGGTCGGCCGCAGCAATATCGTCGGCAAGCCCATGGCGCTGATGCTCCTTGAACGGAACGCCACCGTGACAATCGCTCACAGCCGCACGAAGGATCTCCCGGCGGTATGCCGTGAAGCTGACCTCCTCGTTGTCGCTGTCGGCCGCGCGAAACTGGTGACTGCTGACTACGTGAAGGAAGGCGCTGTCGTGATCGACGTCGGTATGGACCGCGACGAAAACGGCAAGCTCTGCGGCGATGTGAATACTGAATCCGTCCTCGAAAAGGCCTCCTACGTCACCCCCGTTCCGGGCGGTGTCGGCCCGATGACGATCGCGATGCTCCTGACGAACACCGTGAGCGCCGCCTTGGGTAAATTCGGGAAGTCGCTAAACTAATCATCAAGCATTCACGAGGAAAAAAGCTTCCCGCGTCTGTTGCCGGAAGCTTTTTTCTTTTTACAGCTATTCAATTTAGGAAAAAGTATTTGCCTATGTCGCAGAATCCCCTTCTTAATCTTGACGGTCTTATTGATTTCGCGGCGATCCGCCCTGAACACGTCGCGCCGGCTATCCGCGAGCTGATTGCTGAAGCGCAGAAGACGCTTGACGCCGTGACAAAGCCTGAGGTTCCCGCGGATTTTGACTCGGTCGCCGAGACCCTCACCACGGCGACGCTCCGTCTCTCCCGCGCCTGGGGTGCCGTGAGCCACCTGATGTCCGTGAACGACAGCGAGGCGCTCCGCAACGTCTTTAACGAGATGCTCCCCGAGGTTACGCAGTTCTGGATCGGACTCTCCCAGAATGAGAGCCTGTACGGAAAGTACAAGGCGATGCATGACGCCTCCGGGTTTGAGTCCCTGACACCTGTCCGCCAGAAGATCATCAATGATGAGCTGCGGGACTTCCGCCTTTCCGGCGCGGAGCTCCCCGAGTCTGATCGCCAGGAAGTGAAGGCGATCAGTGAACGGCTCTCCGCTCTCTCTCAGAAATTCTCTGAAAATCTTCTTGACGCGACGAACGCCTGGACGCTTGATCTCGCGGATGATTCCCGGCTGAAGGGCATTCCCGAAGACGCCCGTCTGCTCTTCCGGGAAACCGCAAAACAGGCCTGCAAGGAAGGCTATCGGATCACGCTGCAGTTCCCCTCCTACATCCCAGTTCTGCAGTATGCGGAAGACCGCTCGCTGCGCGAGGAAGCCTATCGGGCTTTCTCTACCCGCGCTTCCGAACTCGGCCCCGATAAGTTCGATAACACGCCGGTGATCCGTGAAACGCTTGAGCTCAGAAAGAAGCTCGCGTCTCTCCTCGGCTTCCGTAACTACGCGGAATATTCTCTCGCGACAAAGATGGCTGAGACCCCCGAACAGGTGGTCGGATTCCTGCGCGATCTGAATAAGAAGAGCCGCCCCTATGCGCTGAAGGATATGGAGGAGCTGCGGGAATTTGCCGCCAAGGAACTCGGTATCGAATCGCTTCAGCCCTGGGACATCAGCTTTGCCGCGGAGAAACTCCGTCAGGCGCGCTACGCGTTTTCGGATGAGGAAGTGAAGCACTACTTCACGCAGGACGCGGTCTTCAAGGGACTCTTCCATCTGGTCGAAACGCTCTACGGCATTCATATCCGTGAGGATCACGCGAGCGTCTGGGATCCGGATGTGAAGTTCTTCCGGATTGAAGATAAGGATGGCAAACTGATCGCCCAGTTCTACTTCGATCTCTATGCCCGTCCCACGAAACGGGGCGGTGCCTGGATGGACGGCGACAGAACCCGCCGCCTCTATAAGGGCAAGCTCGATACGCCGGTTTCCTATCAGGTCTGCAACTTCACGAAACCTGCTCCCGGGAAGACCGCCACGATGACGCATGACGAGGTGCAGACGCTCTTCCACGAGTTCGGCCACGGTCTCCATCATCTCCTCACCCGGGTCGATGAGGCTGAGGTCTCCGGCATCTCCGGTGTTGAATGGGATGCGGTGGAAATGCCCTCGCAGTTCATGGAAAACTTCTGCTGGGACTGGTCTGTCGTTGAATCCATTTCGAAGCATGACGTGACGGGTGAACCGCTCCCCCGCGCGCTCTTCGACAAGATGGTGGCCGCGAAGAACTTCGAATCCGGCATGGCGATGGTGCGCCAGCTTGAATTTGCGCTCTTCGACATGCTTCTCCACATGGACTTTTATCCGGAGCATGACAGCGTGCTGCATCTGCTCACCGAAGTCCGCAAGGAAGTCTGCGTGATCCCGGTGATCCCCGAGAATCGCTTCCCGATGAGCTTCTCGCACATCTTTGCAGGCGGCTACGCGGCTGGCTACTACAGCTACAAGTGGGCTGAAGTGCTTTCCGCGGACGCTTTCTCGCTCTTCGAGGAAAACGGTGTTGTCAGTCCTGAAATCGGCAAGAAGTGGCTTGACGAAGTGATTTCCCGCGGCGGTTCCCGTCCTGCGATGGAAAGCTTCGTTGCCTTCCGCGGACGTAAGCCCACGGTGGATGCCCTGCTTCGCCACTCCGGCATGAGTGAAGACAAATGAAAATCGCGACCTGGAACGTCAACTCCCTGCGCATCCGGCTGCCGCACGTCCTGCAGTTTCTGAAGGACGAGCAGTGCGACGTGATCGGGCTACAGGAAACCAAACTCGATGACGACAAGTTCCCCGAAGCTGAAATCCGGGAACTTGGCTACAGCTGCCTCTTCTCGGGGCATAAGGGCTATAACGGCGTCGCGATCCTGACCCGGGACGGATCAGCTGCGGTGTCCGACGTCTCATTTGGAGTTCCGGGGTATCCGGATCCTCAGAGGCGTCTCGCCGCGGCGACCATTACGGCACAGTCAGGAGCGTCGTTCCGGTTCGTCTGCGGTTATTTTCCGAACGGTCAGGCACCGGGCGCGGCGAAGTATCTCTATAAGCTTGAGTGGTTCTGCGCGCTCAGGTCCGCGCTTGAGGCGCGCCTCCACACGGACTCGAACCTTATCCTGGTGGGCGACATGAATGTGGCGCCGACTGACGCGGACATCTGGGATCCGGAAGGCTGGAAGGGGCACATCCTCGTCTCTGACGCGGAGCGTGACGCATTCAACTCCCTCATTGCCCTGGGACTCACGGACGCGTTCAGAAAAGCCCCGGTCACGGAAGGGGACTGGAGCTGGTGGGATTACCGCAATAACGCCCTGCTCCGTGATCAGGGAGCGCGGATTGACCATACGCTCGTCAGCGAAGCGCTTGCAGGTAAGATCAAATCCGTGAAAATCCGGCGCTTCTACCGGGAGCTGCCGCAGCCTTCCGACCACGCTCCGGTGGTGCTGGAACTCAGTCTCTGAGTCTTTCAGGGCTGAAAATTCTTCAGAGTGCGGGCTCGGAGCTGCCCGCACCCGCCCTCCACATCCTGAGCCGCGGAAACGCGGATTTTGGCAACACCCCCCCGGGACCGGAGGATTTCCGCAAGCTCCAGACACCTTCCCTTCTCGGGCCGGACAAAGTCCGATCCCTCCACCCGATTCACCGGGATGAAGTTCAGCATCGCGTTTTTCCCTTCAAGAAGAGAGGCGAGTTTCTCTATCTCATCCTTCCCGTCATTCACGCCGCGGATCAGCACCCACTCATACTGAACCGGGTACTTCACCGCGTCCGAATACGCCTGGGCGCGGCTGATGATTTCTGTGACGGAAAGCGCTCCGGGCTTCGCGATCAGATGCCTGCGCTTCTCATCAATCGCTGAGTGAAGCGATACCGCGAGCCCCGGCCGGACATCCGTTGGCTTCAGGCTGAGCAGCGCATCAAATATCCTCGGATCTCCAACTGTGGAAATGACAAGGCTCTTATGCCCGAAGTCCCCGTAAGTGCCGAGAAACTGGACCGCCTCCAGAACCGCCCGGAGATTGTGGGACGGCTCCCCCATCCCCATAAAATCCACTTTCCGGATGCCGGGATTGATCCGGCGGGCTGCGGCCACCTGAGCCGCGATCTCAGCGCTTCCAAGCTGCCGGATGAGTCCCGAGCGTCCCGTCATGCAGAACGCACAGCCCACCGCGCATCCGACCTGTGTCGACACGCAGACACCGTCCTTCGGGAGAACGACCGTTTCCACGGTCTCTCCGTCCCGAAGCTTCATCAGAAGTTTTTCTGATCTGCCGTCACCGCCCCCGCTTCGCCGCGCGGGCACTACAAGCGAGTCAAGATACCGCCTGAGGTCCGGCAGCGCTGCCCTCACGGGTTCCGGAAACCGGAGATCATCCTCCGCCGGCCACGCGGCCCGCCCAAGCCAGGCTCGCGCAATGCCTCTCAGATGCTGCTCCTTCGCTCTGAGCGACCGCAGCTTCTCTGTTACATCACTCAGGCGCGGGGCGCCGTCATTCGCTATGAACTCCATGGAGCAGTTTTCCTGATTGGGCAAAGGCGTCATTTTAAAGCCTCCCGGCTTTCCGTTTCTCATCCTCACGCATGGACAGGTATCGTCCGGCGATTAAAATGCATCTACTTATCCAACATTTGGCCCGGCCGTATCTCCATGAATAATCTTGCTGTACTGATCCTCACAAAGAATGAAGAAAAGAACATTGCGGAAACCATACAGAGCGCCAGGCAATGTACGGACGAAGTGATTCTGATCGACAGCGGCAGTACAGACCGGACAGTGGAAATCGCGGAAAAAGCCGGTGCCCGGGTGGTCTACCGGGCCTGGACAAATGACTTTTCCGCTCAGCGGAACTTCGGCCTCTCGGCAACCGACGCGACGTGGGTGCTTTACCTCGACGCGGATGAGCATCTGACACCGGAACTCGCCTCCGCGATCCGCCGCGCCACGGAGCCTGGCGCTCAGCCCGCCGCGTATCGCATGCTCAGACTCTGCTGCGCCTTCGGAAAAACATTCCGCCACGGCGTGATCGGCCCCAACTGGGTAACGAGACTCTTTCCGAGAACGGATGTGACCTGGGTGAACCAGGTTCATGAGCATCCCGAGTGCAGCCTTCAGGAAAAAACCCTTCCCGGCTACATGGAGCACTACACATATGCCGACTGGAGCTCCTGGGAGCGGAAGATGAGTCTCTACTCAACGCTCTGGGCGGAGAACGCTTACCGTCAGGGCCGCAGAACATCGCTTGGCGGTATCTTCGGGCACAGCGCGGGCAGCTTCTTCAAAATGCTGATCCTGAAGCTCGGGTTCCTTGACGGCGCTCTTGGAACCTACCTCTGTTTCCTCAACTTTTCCTACACGATGATGAAATACCTGAAGCTGCACGAGCTTCAGCGCACCGCGGCGGATAAAAAATAAGCCTGAGAAAATCTCTCAGGCTCTGCAGGATCTTTACTCTTCCATCCGCAGTTCTTTGATCTTCCGCGTGATGGTGTTCCGACCCATGCCAAGCCGGGCCGCCGCGTCGATTCTGCGGCCGGATGTCTTTTCAAGCGCGGCCTCAATCACCGTCCGCTCAAACTGATTCCGGAGCGACTCCATGATGTCAGGAGCGCCGCGGTCGAGCATATCGGACACGGTCTGCGAAAGCGCGTCCTTCCAGTCAGAAAGCGCCCCCATATGTCCTTCCGGAAGCGCCGCGTCTTTCCCGGCTTCCCAGTTTCTCACTTCCTCAGGAAGATCCTCCGCTCTCACATTCTGAGAGGGTGCCATGACCGTAATCCAGCGGCAGACGTTTTCGAGCTGACGCACGTTTCCCGGGAAGGGATAGCGGGTCAGCGCTTCCATTGCGTCCGGTTCAAGCCTCTTCACCTCAACCCCAAGCTCCTTCGCGGTCCGGATCAGAAAGTGGTGAGCGAGAAGCGGGATATCCTCAGATCGCTCTTTAAGCGACGGGAGCCGGATCCGGATCACATTAAGCCTGTGGAACAGATCCTCACGGAACTTCCCCTCCGCCACGCGGCGCTCGAGATTCTGATTCGTCGCTGCGATGATCCGCACATCGGCGTGAAGCGGCTGATGACCTCCCACCCGATAGAAATTTCCGTCAGAGAGCACCCGGAGAAGCCTCGTCTGAAGCTCCATCGGCATATCGCCGATTTCATCAAGGAACAGCGTGCCGCCGTCAGCCTGCTCAAACCGGCCGCTTCGGGTCGCTAGAGCTCCGGTGAAAGCGCCCCGCTCGTGGCCGAAGAGTTCAGACTCCATCAGCTCCCGGGGAATTGCCGCCATGTTGAGCGCAATAAAGGGAGCCTTGCTTCTCGGGCTGCTGCGGTGCAGAGCCCGGGCCACGACTTCCTTGCCGGCGCCGGATTCTCCTGTAATAAGGACCGTCATGCTGGAGTGAGACAGTCTGCCAATCGCGCGGAAGACATCCTGCATCACCGGAGCTTTCCCGATCAGCTCCAGCGTTCCGTGTCCCTCTTCCTCATTTTCCTCAGCCTCATCAGCGGCAGCCGATGGCTCCTGATCCGCCATCGCGCGCTGCACAAGCTGGACCGCTTTATTGATATCAAAGGGCTTCGGCAGGTATTCAAAGGCCCCCTTCTGGAAAGCGGACACCGCGCTTTCCAGATCGGAAAACGCCGTGGTGATGATCACGGGAAGCTTCGGATACTTTTCCTTGATGCGCGTGAGAAGGTCGATCCCATTGGGTCCCGGCATCCGGATATCGGAGATCAGCACACCAGGGCAGTCATTCTGAAGGGCGGTCCAGGCGGCGTTTCCATCAGAAAAAGACCGGCAGGTGAACCCGGCCTTTGTCAGCACCTTTTCCAGAACCCAGCGGATCGAGCGGTCATCATCCACAATCCAGACTTCATTCATGAACTTTTCTCCTTAATCACGCGGGGCTGATATCGCCGGTCTCAGGGGGAGAGAGCGGCAGAAGAATGCGGAAATCGGTTTTTCCGGGTTCGCTCTCCACATCAATCGATCCGTCATGCTGACGGATGAAATTCTGCGCGAGTGAGAGTCCGAGACCGCTCCCATTCGCCTTCCCGGTTACGAGCGGATAGAAGATCCGATCCCGGATTTCAGGCGGAACCCCCGGACCGTTATCCTGGATATGAATGGAAAGCGCGAGCCGGTAACGCCTGAGACCGATCTGCACCTGCTGGGCCACGCGCGTCGTCACCCGGATCTCAGCCGTGCCTTCGGCAATCTTTCCGTCAAGCACCTCGGCGGCATTCTTTTCGATATTGAGAAACACCTGCAGCAGCTGCTCACGGTCGCCCCGGAGTGTCGGAACCGAAACGTCATAGTCCCGGATGAAGGAGAGTCCCTTCGGAAACTCAGCCAGAATGATCTGCCGGACGCGCTCCAGCACTTCGTGGATATTGATGTCAGAAAGCGATCGGCCCGTACGGTAAGGGGCCAAAAGCCGGTCGACGAGATTCTGCAGCCGGTCCGCCTCGCTGATGATAACCCCGGTGTACTCGCGGAGCTCCGGATTCGTGAGCTCTCCTTCGAGAAGCTGCGCCGCGCCCCGGATTCCGCCCAGCGGGTTCTTGATTTCGTGAGCGAGGTTCCGGAGCACCTGACGGCTGGTTTCCGAGAGCCCTACCTTCTGCGCCTCATTCTCCGCAATCAGCACGGCTCCAAGATCCGACACCTCAATCAGAATGCCGCCGGTACCCGGGAAACGGCTGACCGTAACACGGACCTTCCGGCTTTCTGTCGGGTTGCTCGGGCAGAACATTTCAGTCCGCTCTGTGAGGGTAGGTTCCCCCCGGACGGTGTCCGACAGAAACCGTTCATTCCAGCGGCGGGCGGAGGGAAAAACAGCTTCGGATGAAATACCGATCAGGCGGTTTTTGGACGCTCCTGAAAGGACCTCGCTCGCCGCGTTGGCATAGACAATCTTTCCCTTCGGATCTGTCGCGAGGACGCCTGTCGCGAGGGAATCGAGAAAAGAGCCCTCAGGCCACGCTGCGTTCTTCGTCATTCAGCCCTCCGCCGTTTATTGAAAAAAAGAGGGGGAAAAATCCCCCTCCTCTGCTGCTTACTGCCTACGCAAGCACATTAGCTCGCGAAGTAGAGCGCGTACTCGAGCGGGTGCACCGCAGCGCGGTACATCGTCACTTCTTCCTGCTTCACCGCAATGTAGGCGTCGATCAGGTCATTCGTGAAGACGCCGCCGCGGGTCAGGAACTCGCGGTCCTGATCAAGGTGAGCCAGGGCTTCAGAGAGATCGCTGCAGACCGTCGGGATCTTAGCGTTCTCTTCCGGCGGCAGATCGTACAGATTCTTATCAGCCGGATCGCCCGGGTTGATCTTGTTCTGGATACCGTCGAGACCGGCCATCAGCAGAGCCGAGAAGGCGAGGTAGGAGTTAGCCGTGGGATCCGGGAAGCGGACTTCAACGCGGCGGCCCTTTTCGCTGAACACCTTCGGAATACGGATAGCGGCGGAACGGTTGCAGGCCGAGTAGGCGAGCTTCACCGGAGCTTCAAAGCCCGGGACCAGACGCTTGTAGGAGTTGGTCGACGGGTTCGTGAAGGCATTCAGGGCACGGGCGTGCTTGATGATGCCGCCGATGTAGTAGAGGGCGGTTTCAGACAGGCCGGCGTAGCCGTTGCCCGCGAAGACGTTCTTGCCGTCCTTCCAGATCGACTGGTTGCAGTGCATACCGGAGCCGTTGTCACCCGGATAGGGCTTCGGCATGAAGGTAGCGGTCTTGCCATAAGCGGCTGCCACGTTCCAGATCGTGTACTTCTGGATCTGGGACCAGTCGGCACGCTGGACGAGAGAGGAGAAACGGGTACCGATTTCGCACTGGCCGGCAGCGCCCACTTCGTGGTGGTGCACTTCAACCGGGATGCCCTGCTGAGCGAGCAGCGTGCACATTTCAGCACGGATGTCCATCAGCTTATCAACCGGCGGAACCGGGAAGTAGCCGCCCTTCGTCAGGGCACGGTGAGCGAGGTTGCCGCCTTCATACTTGAGACCGGTGGACCAGGGAGCTTCTTCGCTTTCGATCTTGTAGAAGCAGTCCTGGGAATCATTGCGATAGCGGACGCTGTCGAAAATGAAGAATTCAAGTTCCGGACCGAAGTAAGCGGTGTCACCGATACCGGTGGACTTCAGATAGGCTTCAGCGCGCTTCGCGAGGGAGCGGGGATCACGTTCGTAACCCTTGCCGGTGTCCGGTTCCACGACGTCGCAGGTGAGCAGCAGCGTGTTCTGTTCACGGAAGGGGTCCATGCGGGCCGTCTCCGGATCCGGAAGCAGCAGCATGTCGGAGGCCTCGATGCCTCTCCAGCCCTTGATCGAGGAACCGTCAAAGACATGGCCCACTTCGAACTGGTCTTCAGTCAGCTGATCTGCGGGGATCGTGACGCTCTGCTCTTTGCCGAGCGTATCAGTAAAGCGGAAGCCAACGAACTTCACGTCGTTGTCTGTGACCATCTGGAGGACGTCATTAGCCGTCGTCATCTTTTTCTCCTAAATCAATCTTGGGCCGGGAGAGCATTTCTCCCTGGCATTCGCCCATATATAAGCAACTACCGTGCCAGTTTTTACTTTTCAGCAAAACCTCAGCAAATAGCCCTTCTCCGACAGACGGTCAGAATTTCACCGTCTGAGCGGATCAAAATGAGGCAGAATCATGCACCATGATAGTGCATTCGCTCCCCAAAAATGAGATTTTTTCAATCCGCAACACTTTACCAGGCACCGGATCAGGGCAGGAAGAGTTCCTGAAGATCGGAAAGAAAGTCGAGTCCTCTGGCGGTTGGCACAAGACAGCCGTCTTCCGCGGTGAGAAGCCCCTCCCCCACCGCCTCGTTTACCGCGGGCTCAATAACGCTGTATCCGAGCCCAGTCCTTTCTTCAAACGATCGGACTGTGACCCCATCCGTGAGCCTCAGTCCGTCCAGCATGAATTCAAACGGCAGCTCATCCCGTCCCACCCAGCGGGATTCCTGGAACGGCGTTTCCAGCGTTCGGACGTTTTCCATATAGCGTCTCGGATCCCCCGCCTGAGCGTAGCGGAAGACACCCCGCTCATCGCTGATCTTTCCGTGAGCGCCGGCCCCGATCGCCAGGTAGTCGCCGTATCCCCAATAGTTCAGGTTATGGCGACAGCGGCGCCCTTCCTGTGCGTATCCCGACACTTCGTAACGCCTGAACCCCGCGCGGGCGAGTTCGCTCAGCACCAGATCCCCCATTTCAGCCAGCGTGTCCGGATCCGGAATTCCTTCCGGCACCCGCCGGGCGAAGGCCGTGCCCTCTTCGATCGTGAGCTGATAGAAAGAGAGATGCGTGCTTCCTGATCCGACCGCTTCCCGCAGCTCATCGGCAAGCGACTCCAGGGTCTCCCCCGGAAGGCCGAACATAATGTCGATATTGAAGTTATCAAAGGCTGCCGCGGCCTGACGGATGGCCGCTCGAGCGTCGTCAGCGGAATGAATGCGGCCGAGAATCCGGAGTTCCCGGTCATTGAAACTCTGAACTCCCAGCGACAGTCGGTTAACCCCGGCCTCTCGGTAGCGGATCAGGGAATCGGATTCGACCGTCCCGGGATTCGCCTCCATCGAGATCTCACACTCGGGGGATACCTCAATCAGATTCCTGACACCCTGCAGCAGCGTTCCGATCTCCTTCCCTGCCATGAGGGAGGGAGTGCCGCCGCCGATATAAATTGTCTCGATACGTCTGCCAGGCTTGAGATACGCGATCTGAGACTCCAGGTCGCGAAGCAGCAGCGACACATAGGTATCTGTCGGCAGAGCTCCCATCACCGGGCGGGAATTGAAGTCACAGTAAGGACACTTACGGACGCACCAGGGCCAATGAATATAGAGGGAGAGCGGTATACGACTGCTCTCCGGAACCGGCACTCCGCCTGTGCCCGGAAGCGTCTTCATGCGGCTTACCACCCCCAGTGGTTCCTGAGAAGCGAGAGAAGGCCCTGAACTGCCTGGCCGCGATGGCTCACGCTGTTCTTTTCTTCCTCGGAAAGCTCAGCCGCGGTCTTCCCTTCCTGCGGAAGGAAAAAGTACGGGTCATAGCCAAACCCATTCTCGCCCCGGGGCGTATCCACAATTTCACCATGCCAGTAGCCGGTCGAGACCAGCGGATCGGGATCATCCGCTGACTTAACGCCGATCAGCACACAGACATAGTGAGCCTTGCGGTTTGCTTCCCCCTGAAGCCGGCTGATGAGAAGCTCGTTATTGCGGGCATCGCTTTTCGGGAGACCGGCAAAGCGGGCGGAATGAACTCCGGGAGCTCCTCCCAGAGCGTCCACGCAGATTCCGGAATCATCGGCGATTGCCGGGAGTCCCGTCTGACGGGAAGCATTGCGGGCTTTTGCGAGGCAGTTTTCAAGGAATGTCTCAAAAGGCTCCTCAGCCGGTATGACGCCGAGCGATCCCTGAGCCACCACTTCAATCCCGAGAGGGGCGAAGAGCTTATTGAATTCACGAATTTTCCCCGGATTATCCGAGGCCAGAACCAGACGCTTCATCCGTCGATCTCCAAATGGTTTCAGTCTTTCAGGCCTTGAGCGCTTCGTTCTGCGCCGCGGCGAGTTCCTTATTGCCTTTTTCCGCAAGGTCAAGCAGGCGGTTCAGGTCGTCGCGCGTGAAGGGATCGCCTTCAGCCGTGCCCTGGATTTCCACAAAAGCGCCGCTTCCCGTCATGACGACATTCATATCGGTATCGCTCGAAGAATCTTCCACGTAGTCGAGGTCGAGCACCGGCTGACCTTCGCTCATGCCGACAGAAATCGCGGACACCGAGTCCTTGAGCGGGCTCTTTTCAATGAGTCCCTTGGAAATCATCCAGTTAACCGCGTCTGCGAGCGCCACATAGGCACCCGTGATCGAGGCGCAGCGGGTACCGCCGTCAGCCTGCAGCACATCACAGTCGATCTTGATCGTATTTTCGCCAAGCGCCTTGCGGTCGATCACCGCGCGGAGACTGCGGCCGATCAGGCGCTGAATCTCCTGAGTACGGCCGGTCTGTTTTCCCTTCGCGGCTTCACGGTCCGTCCGTGTACCGGTCGCGCGAGGCAGCAGTCCGTATTCCGCAGTCACCCAGCCTTCCCCCCGGCCTTTAAGCCAGGAGGGAACCCCCGTGATCACAGAGGCCGTGCAGAGGACCTGCGTTTCGCCGTCTTCAATCAGGACAGAGCCCTCGGCGTACTTCGTGAAGTGGCGCGTAATTTTTACGCTCCGTTTTTCATCTGCTTTCCGGCCGTTTGTACGTTCCACTTCGCTTTCTCCCTGCAGCCCATCGCTGCGCGTATCTGATGAAACAGAGCCGCGAGGCTGACATGAGCCCGCGCTTCCCTGTTGATGATCCCAAAACCGTTACAATCTGCATGCGCCTTCCGCCTGGACTTTTGCATCGCAGGCAGAGGCATTCAGCAAACTCGGACAAGGATATATCTTATGGCATCCGTTTTCAGCATGACAGGTTACGCGACGATCCAGTCTGCGATCGCCTCCGGCCAGCTCACTGTCGAACTGCGCTCCGTCAATTCCCGTTTTCTCGATCTCACGCTCAGAATTCCTGATGATCTCCACTCTCTGGAATCAGCCATCCGTGAAACGATCGGTTCCCGCGTGAAGCGCGGCAAGATGGAGTGCCGGCTCTCCCTTAAGTCTGAGACGCTCGGTGCCACGTCCCGCCTGAGCCCGTCTGCTCTCACGACGCTCGCGTCCCTGCAGGGGGAAGCGCTCAAGGCTTTCCCGGAAGCCCGCGCGCTCTCTGTGAGCGAAATTCTCTCTTATCCCGGCGTTCTTACGTCTGACACCGTCGACGCGGAGCAGGTATCAAAAGATGTTCTCGATGCGCTGAACCGCGCGCTGGATGCCTTCCTCGCCTCCCGCGAACGCGAAGGTGCCGCCCTTGCCAAGGTGCTTCTCGGTTACTGCGACAACATCGAGGGAATCGCCCGCGATATCGCGTCCCGGCTCCCTGACATCCTCGCCGCCATGAAGTCGAAGCTCGAGGAACGGCTCTCTGAGGCCCTCACCCAGGCGCTTTCCGATAAGTCTTCACTGACCCCTGAAGACGTGAACGAGCGGATCCGCGCAGAACTCACGCTTTACGCACTCCGCATGGATGTGGCTGAGGAAATCAACCGGCTCATCACCCACGTCAATGAAGTCCGCCGCGTGCTGACCGCTGGCGGCCCTGTCGGCCGCCGCCTCGACTTCCTCATGCAGGAACTGAACCGCGAAGCGAATACGCTGGGCTCCAAGGCAGTGGCAATCGAGATGACAAATGCCTCTCTCGATCTGAAACTCAATATCGAAAAGATGCGCGAGCAGATCCAGAATCTGGAGTAACAGAAGAAAGGGTGGCATACACCGCTCTCAACTCTTATAAAAGTCCCGTCTCCGCGGGGCTTTTTTTATTTCACATCATTTTCGGTCAGGGTTTCCCTGCAAACGTTAATCGTTATCAACGTTATTACTCTACAAAGTTTGAGTTTATAATTCTCTCAATTTTCTTCAGGAGTCTTTATATGTACCGCTGGCTTCTAGCAGGCCTTCTCGGTCTCACTTTCACGCTTTCCGCCTCAGCCGCCACGTACCGCTACGGCACCCCGGTTTCTGTCACGGGTACGCTCGGCAGCCGTCAGGGTGTCGACTGCTGCAACATGGGGAAAGAAGAGGTGGTCGAATTCCCCGCCATTATCCTGGATCACCCCATCAACACGATCCCGGCCGACAGACAGGATGAGGAAGGTCCGGTCAACGGCGTTCTCATCATGCAGCTCGTCATGGGCAATGACAGCCAGTGGAAGTTTTATAAAAGCAATCAGGGACACCGGGCCCGCCTCACCTGCTCCATGTTCGTCGCAGAAACCGGTCACCATCTGACGCAGGTCCTGTGCAATGTGGGCTCCATGAAAAAGACGTCGCCGAAGGATACCTTCCGATAAGAGACACGCGGAAATTTCACCGTTCTCCAGTCGCTTCCGGGCTTCTGAAATTTAAATTTTGCTTTTTAGCTTTCCTTATGTATAATTGACTTCTCTCGGGGTGTGGCGCAGTCTGGTAGCGCGCCTGCTTTGGGAGCAGGATGTCGGGAGTTCGAATCTCTTCACCCCGACCAGACAGAGTCTGCAAAGCAGAATCGATCCGCCCGTAGCTCAGTTGGATAGAGCATCTGCCTTCTAAGCAGAGGGTCGCTGGTTCGAATCCTGCCGGGTGGACCAGTAGTAAATCAGTTGTAATGGTGGGTGTAGCTCAGTTGGTAGAGTCCCGGATTGTGATTCCGGTTGTCGTCGGTTCGAGTCCGACCCCCCACCCCAGATTCAGAGTCCGTGAAGGTTGATGCCTTCACGGACTTTTTTCATATCTCTCCCAGAAAAGGAGCAAGGCATGAATACGGCTCAGGATGAAGATGACGACGAAGAAGGCGTAAAGCTGCCAGGACTGCCAGCCAACGCCCCGAACTACATGACGCCGGAATGCTATCGGAGAATGCTCGACGAACGGGAAAATCTCGTGAGGACAGAACGTCCGAAAGTCGTGAGTATCGTCTCCTGGGCGGCGTCGAACGGTGACCGGTCCGAGAACGGCGACTACCAGTACGGCAAACAGCGTCTGAGGGCTATCGACCGCCGGATCCGCTTCCTCAATAAGCGGATTGAGTCCGCCCAGGTAGTGGATGTCCGGGGACGAGACACGGATCAGATTTTCTTCGGCGCAACCGTAACCTATGCCAATAACCTCGGCGAAGAGCACACAGTCCGCATCGTCGGCATCGACGAGATGGATCCGGAGCATGGCGATGTTTCCTGGATCAGCCCGGTTGCCCGTGTCCTCATCAAGGCTCACGAGGGCGATGAAGTGAAGCTTCCGACACCGAAAGGCGTGCAGACGCTCGAGATCCTTGAGGTCCGCTATACCGGCGAACCGCCGATTCCTCACGAAACGCCGAAAGAGGATTAAAAACAAAGGAGCGGAAAGAAATTTCCGCTCCTTTGTTGATTCCTGCGTGAGAGATCAGGCTCCGCTGCCGGTCCGGCTCTCCGCGTAAAGATCCTCGGAATTCAGCTTCTTCATCCGGGGTTCATCAGGAGAGGCTTTCGGCACATCATCCTGTTCTGTAGTCCGGCGCCATACCTGCTGGACCCCCGGAATTCTCGCGAGATGACGCAGCACATGGGAGAGGTGGGTCTTATCACGCACCTGAACCACCATGTGGAGACGGGTTGTGCTGCTGTTTTCCGAATCCACGGAGAAGCCGACAATCGCCGACTGCTCTTCAGCGATAGCCGCAACGCTCGCCGCAATCACAGCTTTCTCCTGATCCTCATCCGCAGTGACCTCGATCGGAACGGGGTAACGGGCAGAGAGCGGCTGCGGGAGCCACTCAGCCGCCATCCAGCGGCCCGGGTCGGCGGAACGCCCCTTCACCGTATGCTCGCAGGAAGTACAGTGAATGGAGAGTCCCTTGCCTGGGCGCATGAAGCCCCAGATATCGTCCCCTGGAATCGGATGGCAGCAGGTTGCGAGACTGACTGCGACGCCTTCGTTCCCCGTTACCTTCACCGCCTTCATCATGGGGTTTTCGGTCCGGCCGGCCATCCCCGTGATCGGAGCCGTGAGCGCGGTAAAGCGGTTCACAATGGCGCCCGCGAGATACTTTCCAAGTCCCAGATCCGCGAAGAACGATTCCTTTGAGTCGACACCGGAATCCTTCAGAACAGCCTTCCAGACGGCTTCCGGCACGCTGTCGATATCGAGATTCACTTCCTCACCCGCGCGCTTAAGGAGCTTGTGACCCAGCTTCACCGAATCATCAAACTTCATCGTGCGGAGGAACTGACGGATTTCAGCACGGGCTTTGCCGCTGCCGACATACCGCACCCATTCAGGATTCGGCGTCGCGTCAGGCGATGTACGGATTTCAACCATGTCGCCGTTATTCAGTTCCTGGGTGAGAGAGCAGGGCTCACCATTCACACGGCAGGAAAGCGCGTGATTGCCGACGTCAGTATGAATCTGGTACGCGAAGTCAATCGGGGTGGAACGTTTCGGAAGAGAAATAATCTTTGACTTCGGGGTGAAGACGTAGATGCGATCCGGGAAGAGATCAATCTTGATGTTTTCAATAAACTCAGAAGAATCCGCGCTGTGCTGCTGGATTTCAAGCAGCGACTGCAGCCAAGCGGTCGTTCTCTGCTGAATTTCGGTAGCACTCGCACCGTCATCATTGAAGAGCCAGTGCGTGAGAATGCCGTACTCCGCGATCCGGTTCATTTCCTCAGTCCGGATCTGATACTCGATCGGCGTGCCGTTCGGACCGATCACAGTCGTATGAAGACTCTGATACCCGTTTGTCTTTGGCACTGCGATGAAGTCCTTGAAACGTTTCGGCACCGGCTTATAAAGGGCGTGCAGGGCACCCAGCGTGAGGTAGCACTCCTCAGGCGTCCGCACGATCACCCGGAAACCGTATACGTCCAGCGCCTCACGGAATCGGATGTGCTTATCACGCATCGTGTTATAGATGCCGTACATCGTCTTGTCGCGCCCGATCACGCGGGCCTTGATACCGGCCTTCGGGAGCATGCGGCGGGTTTCATGCAGAATCCGCTCGAGAATGTCCTTTCTCTTTTCACGCGTTCTCACAACAGCGTCATGCAGCACCCGATAGCGGATCGGATGCATGTTGAGAAAGGCGAGTTCCTGCAGTTCGCGGAATACGTGATTCATGCCGAGACGGTGAGCAATCGGCACATAAATATCGAGCGTCTCGCGGGAAATGCGGCAGCGCTTTTCATAGCGCATGATGCCGAGAGTGCGCATGTTATGCACACGGTCAGCAAGCTTCACGAGGATGACGCGGACATCCTTCGCCATGGCGAGCAGCAGCTTTCTGAAGGATTCTGCCGCGGCAACCTGAGTGCTCTTGAATTTGAGCTTATCGAGTTTGGAGACGCCGTCGACGACGTTTGCCACTTCGATGCCGAAGCGTTCCGCCATCTCAATCTTCGACACGCCGGTGTCTTCCAGCACGTCGTGCATGAGTCCTGCCTGAATGGTCACGCAGTCCATATGCCAGCTCGCGAGAATCGAAGCCACCGCGAGAGGATGCGTGATGTAAGGCTCACCCGATTTGCGGAACTGTCCCAGATGATGTTCGTCAGCGTACCGATAGGCCTTGAGAATGGTCTGGCAGTCGCTTTCCGACAGATAAAGCCTGCACCGGGTCAGCAGCTCGTTTGCAGAAACGATCTTGACGTCAGCCGGCTGCATGTAGAGTGGCAGATCATCTGACGAGTTATCGTCCGTCAGACTTTCCATGTGGGGTATGACCACTTGCGAGTCCGCATTGATTGCAGGCATAGGATGTTCCTCGCTTCCGGTTCGGCGGGTTAGAAATTAAAAAGGTCCTGTCCCTTTCTTGGAACAGGACCCGTAAACGGATTGAGAGGCGTCTTAGCGGGGAACTTTCTCCAGCATCTCTTTTCCGGTCTTGCCTTCAGCGATTTCGCGCAGGGCGACCACCGTCGGCTTATCCTTCGCGTCGACCTTCGGGGCATAGCCCTGGGAGATCTGACGGGCGCGGTAAGCGGCGCACAGCACGAGCTCGAAGCGATTCGGAATCTTCTTCAGGCAGTCTTCAACAGTAACACGAGCCATTTATATTTTCTCTTTCAGAAATTTTGAACTTTCAACGATCAGGCGGGAACACCCAAAGATGCAAACAAAGCCTGCTCACGCCTCGCCTGGCACTCATAGCGCAGACGCGCGGCGCGGATGATGGACTGAAGCTCGCAGGAAGCCTGATTGAAATCATTGTTAATTATAACGTAGTCGAATTGCGGGGCATGGACGATCTCCGCCCCGGCCCCCTTCAGACGACGCGCGATGACTTCCGGTGCATCCGTGCCGCGGCCGACGAGACGCTGTTTCAGTGCTTCGATCGAAGGCGGCAGGATAAAGGTGGAAATCACATCCGGAAAAATCTTTTTCACCTGGAACGCGCCCTGCCAGTCAATTTCCAGCATGACGTCGTAGCCGGCGGCGAGTTCCTGCTCAATCCAGAGACGGCTGGTGCCGTAGTAATTTCCATGGACGAAAGCCCATTCGAGGAACTCATGGTTCTTCTTTCTCTCCTCAAAATCCTCCTGCGAGATGAAGTGATAGTCCACACCATCCTGTTCGCCGGGACGGACCTCACGGGTCGTATAGGAAATTGAAAGATGCACGTTCGGATCCTTCGTGATCAGATCATGCACAAGAGAGGATTTTCCTGCGCCGGAAGGCGCGGAAACGAGGAAAAGAAGTCCTTTCGCGTTCGAATTATCCATCGGTTTAATCCTGTCAATGGGCGAAACCGCTGTCTGGAAATAACTTGATCAAGCTATGGAGAGAAGCGCGAGCCGCGAGAAAAAAATTTTCAAGATTCTAACAAAATAAAACGGGCAGTTTTTCCAACTGCCCGTCTTCATCTTTATGACTTATGACGCAATTCCGGATTCACTGTCCTGAATGACTTCAGGCATCGGCATTTCCAGTTCCGGCGGGAACTGCATCGTAAACGTCGACCCCTTGCCAGGCTCCGACTCGATCTTCAGGTGACCGCCATACCGGATCAGGACATGCTTCACAATGGCGAGTCCGAGTCCGGTGCCGCCCGAGTCTCTCGACCGGCTCTGATCCACGCGGTAGAAGCGTTCGGTGAGTCTCGGTAAAAATTCCGGTGCGATTCCGATACCGTCATCCTTCACCGCAAGCTCCAGCCACTCGGGAGATCGCTTCCAGGTGATACTGATATGGCCTCCGGGCGGCGTATAGCGGACAGCGTTCGCTACGAGATTCCCGATGGCGCTCAGGATTTCATCCTTATACCCCTTCAGGCAGAAAGGCTCCGCGGTCTCCGTGATCTCGTGGCGGCCGCCCGAAATCGCCCGGCCCTCCTTCGCGGTCTCACGGACCAGCACCGGAACATTCACGGTTTCAGGCGCGCGGTCAGGGTTGCTTTCCTCAAGTTTCGAGAGCGTGAGAAGATCATTCACGAGGCGGCTCATCCGGTCAGCCTGTTCCTTCATCAGCGCCAGATGCTCGCGCCCAATCCTGACCGGCCCCGGATCCTTGGAGCTGATGGCAAGATCAATAAAACCGTTGATCACCGTGAGCGGCGTTCTCAGCTCGTGACTCACGTTCGCCACAAAGTCACGCCGGATCGAGTCGAGCTTCTCGCGGTCCGTGACGTCGTGAGTCACAATCACGGCGTTCTTGCGGCCCAGCACCACGACATGGAGCTCAATCGTCTGAGAGTTATCGCTGTTATGGATCACGAGCGGCTTATCAAAGTTGCCAACCGTGAGGTAATCAATGAAATCCTTGGAGTCGTAGACCTTGTAGACCGGCTGACCGCGGTCCTTCATGGAGTCAAGCCCCAGTTGCTCCTCAGCTGATTCGTTGCACCAGTCGATCCGCCAGTCACTATTCACCAGAGTGATGCCGTCAGGGAGTGACGACAGCGTCTTGCGGTAGCGGGTCTCACGCGTCTGCAGATGCTTCGCGTTCTTTTCAAACTGATGACGTTCATCCCGCAGCATCTCAAAAACGATTCGCCACGGGGTCTCACGCCCGGCTGAAGGTATTTCATCCGCGACCGGGTTTTCAAGCCAGCCGATCAGACGAAACAGAAAGAACAGATTCTGAATAAACAGCCAGATCACACCGGCAAGCGCTACACAGAGCGCCTCTACCGGGCCAAACGTAAAGCCTGTCACTATGGCTACGACAGCAATAATGACGAGCACAAAGACCAGCGGCACTGCCAGCCTGGAGCGCTTCATCTCAGCCAAATCGAATCTCCTCGGATCAGAGGCTCTTTTTCGGATCAACCACCCGATAACCCAGACCTCTGACCGTTTCAACCATGTCTTTCGCGTCAGTCGCGGAAAGCTGTTTCCTTAGTCTGAGAATATGCACATCTACGGTACGCTCGTCAATGGTTGCCGCGTCGTCATCCCATACGCGGCTGAGAAGCTGCTCGCGGCTGTAGACCCGGCCAGGAGTCTTTGCCATCTGCTGCAGGAGCTTGAACTCAATCACTCCCAGCTTCACAGGCTGCCCGCTTACCGTCGCTTCGAACTTCAGCTCATCCATGGTGAGAGGGCCGCACTGCAGCACACTCTCCTTCGTGTCAGACCCGACGCTTCCGGTCCGGCGGCGAAGCACGGCACGAAGCCGCGCCACGAGTTCCCGGGGCGAAAAGGGCTTTACGACATAGTCATCCGCCCCCGCTTCAAGACCGCTCACCCGGTCCTCTTCCGTTCCGCGGGCTGTCAGGAGAACCACCGGAATTTCGGCATAGTCCTCCGAGGCCCGGAGCTGCACCAGCCACTCTAGTCCCGAGCAGTCAGGCAGCATCCAGTCGAGCACAATAATGTCCGGCTTTTCGACCGAAAGCTTTTCCTTTGCCTCTGCGACGCTTCCGGCCTTCAGCGCGTGAAAACCGCTTGACTCACTGGCGAAAGCGACAAGTTCAAGAATGGCACGTTCATCCTCAACGATGAGCACTGTATTCATTTCGGTCGTCCAGCTCCTTCAGTATTGGTTATTTGATGGTCGAAGCAATCCGCTCGGCAAGCGTCTGGGCTTCCTCGCGGTCTTCTGACTCCACCATGATGCGGAGAAGAGGTTCAGTGCCCGACGGACGGATCAGAACCCGGCCGCGGCCTTCTAGAATCTTTTCCACTTCTTCCCGCGCTTCGATCAGAGGTTTCTGACGAGTCCAGTCAAAGCCCGGGGCAAGACGGCAGTTCACGAGGACCTGAGGCAGCATGTGAAGATCCTGCGTCAGCTCAGAGAGCGAACTCCCGGTTCTGCGCATCGCAGAAAGCACCTGCGTCGCGCTCACGATACCGTCACCGGTCGTCTGACGGTCGAGGCAGAGGATGTGCCCGGAACTCTCGCCGCCGTAGAGCCAGCCTTTTTCAAGCAGCCGCTCCAGCACATAGCGGTCACCCACCTTCGTGCGATCGAAGGGGATCTGCATTTCACCGAGACGTTTCTCAAGGCCGTAATTCGTCATCAGCGTCCCGGCGACACCGGCCACCGGATGCTTTCTCAGTCGGTCACAGACGATGATGTAAAGCAGCTCATCACCGTTATAAACACGGCCTTCTGCATCCGCCATGATCAGACGGTCCGCGTCACCGTCCAAGGCGAGACCGACATCGCAGCCCGCCTTTGCCACACGCTCAGAGAGTGTCTCCGTGTGCGTTGCGCCGCAGCCCTGGTTAATGTTGAGACCATCCGGATGATTGAATTCACACGTAACCTCGGCACCGAGTTCGTGGAACACCGCAGGAGCCACCTTGTAGGCAGCGCCGTTCGCGGTATCGATATAAATCTTCATCCCCTTGAAGTCGACCTTACCGGAAATCGTCGACTTGCAGAACTCGATATAGCGGCCAGCCGCGTCATCAAGACGCACCGCTTTGCCGAGACGGCTGCTGTCGACACACTTCGCGACTCCGCTTTCAAGCTCCTGCTCGATTTCAGACTCAATGTCGTCCGGCAGCTTCATGCCTTCGTTTGAGAAAAACTTAATGCCGTTATCACTGTAGGGGTTATGCGATGCGCTGATCACGACACCCGCGGTCAGACGCAGGGCCTGAGTGAGATAGGCAACAGCCGGCGTGGGAATCGGGCCGCAGAGCACGATATCAACGCCAGCGCTCGAAAAGCCGGCCTGCAGACAGGCTTCCAGCATGTAACCCGAAATCCGGGTGTCCTTTCCGATCAGCACCGTGGGGTGCTCATCCGAGGAGTGCTTCGCAAGCACCTTGCCGGCCGCATAGCCGAGGCGCACAACAAAATCAGGAACAATCGGGAAGGTGCCTACCGTACCGCGCACGCCATCCGTACCAAAGTATTTACGAGACATAAAACCTCTTAATGAGTCTGAGCGAGGACGGCTTTCAGCACCGAAAGCGCCTGAAACGTCTCCGGCACATCATGCACCCGGACAAGCTGCGCGCCGCGTTCAACTGCGAGCAGCGCTCCGGCTACCGATCCTGAGACACGCCGGGCCGCATCAGCTTCGCCCGACGCGGCGCCAATCGCCCTCTTCCGGGAGAGCGCCATCAGGAATGGCTGTCCCGCCTCAACAAACCGGCGCGTTTCCGCCACCAGCTCGAAATTCTGTTCCACGGTCTTTCCGAAACCAAACCCCGGATCCCAGCAGATTTTATCTGATTGAGCTCCGGCATCCACCAGCACATTCTGGCGTTCCCGCAGATAGCGGATGACAGCCGTCACTTCGTCCGCTTCGCCACGGTCCGCATCTTCCTTCGCAGCGTCCCACCCGTGCATCACAATAAGTCCGGCACCCGTTTCAACGGCAGCCTCAACAGCTCCCGGAAGCGTGAATGCCCGGACGTCATTCAGGATCTCGGCTCCTGCGGCAACCGCTTCCCGCATCACACGGGCGCGGCTCGTATCCACGGATACCGCGAGACCGCGGGACGCAAGCGCCTGAACGACAGGGATCACCCGGCGCAGCTCTTCCTCTTCAGACACAGCGGCCGCTCCGGGGCGGGTCGACTCACCGCCCACATCGATAATATCCGCTCCGTCCTGCGCCATCCTCAGAGCCCAGGCAATGGCCTGCTTCGGTTCATTATGCTGACCGCCGTCCGAAAACGAATCCGGTGTCACATTCAGAATCCCCATGATGAGAGGCTTGCAGAGATCGAAGCGCCGCGTTCTGCACGGCCAGTACTGTGCTTGAGTCATTGAGCTTTCCCCAAAAAAGAACCGGCGCCTGTTTTACCAGACGCCGGATTGAAATTCAATTATTTCTGATTGTCCGGACTGTCAGCCGGGTCCTTCCTTTCGGAAGGCTGAGCGGGCTGAGCAGCCTCAGGAGCTTTGGCTTCAGGAGCCGGGGCAGGAGGCTGAGAGACCTGCGTTTCAGAAACCGCGTTCTGCTGCGGCTCATCCTTCGCTTCCTTCACCTCATTCTGACGGGCGCGCTCCGGATCCACCTGCGGCTGATCGCCGGTAATCACCTGATGCGGGGGACGGGGAGGACGGCCGGCCATGATGTCATCAATCTGGTCGCTGTCGATCGTTTCCCACTCAAGCAGGGCATGAGCCATCGCTTCCATCTTGTCACGGTTATCCGTGATGATCTTCTGGGCGAGAGCGTACTGCTGATCAATGATCCGACGGATTTCCTGATCAACCTTCTGCATCGTGGCCTCAGAAATCTGCTGGCTCTTCGTGACGCTCTTGCCAAGGAAGACTTCGCCTTCCTTCTCGGCGTAGACCATCGGTCCGAGGTTCTCGCTCATGCCATACCGGGTCACCATGTCGCGGGCGAGGCTCGTGGCGCGTTCGAAGTCATTCGAGGCACCGGTCGTCGCGTGATGCATAAAGACTTCTTCAGCGATTCGGCCGCCGAACAGGATGGCGATCTGATTCAGGATGTACTTGTCGTCGTAAGAGTAGCGATCCTCGGTCGGCAGCTGCATCGTGAGACCCAGCGCGCGGCCGCGCGGAATGATCGTGACCTTATGCACCGGATCGGTTCCCGGAAGCATGCGGGCAACAACAGCGTGGCCGGACTCGTGGTAAGCGGTGTTTTTGCGCTCTTCCTCGGTCATCACCATGCCGCGGCGCTCGGCACCCATCATGATCTTGTCCTTCGCGTTCTCAAAGTCGATCATCTCGACGAGGCGCGCGTTGCGGCGTGCCGCGTAAAGAGCGGCCTCATTCACGAGGTTAGCCAGATCAGCACCGGAGAATCCAGGCGTACCGCGGGCAATCAGGTCCTCACGGGCATCCTGTCCAATCGGCACCTTGCGCATATGGACACGAAGAATCTGTTCACGGCCGCGGATATCGGGCAGCGGCACCACAACCTGACGGTCGAAGCGGCCCGGACGGAGCAGAGCCGGGTCAAGCACGTCAGGACGGTTCGTCGCGGCGATAACGATGACGTTCGTACCGGTATCAAAGCCGTCCATCTCAACGAGCATCTGGTTCAGGGTCTGTTCACGCTCGTCATTTCCGCCGCCTAGACCGGCGCCGCGCTGACGGCCGACCGCGTCGATTTCGTCAATAAAGATGATGCAAGGGGCATTCTTCTTAGCGGTTTCGAACATGTCGCGGACACGGGCCGCGCCCACGCCGACAAACATTTCAACGAAGTCAGAACCGGAAATCGTGAAGAACGGAACACCGGCCTCACCGGCAATGGCCTTCGCGAGCAGCGTCTTACCGGTACCAGGAGAACCCACCAGCAGAATGCCGCGCGGAATATGACCGCCAAGCCTCTGATACTTGGAAGGATCGCGGAGGAAATCCACCACTTCCTGCACTTCCTGCTTCGCCTCATCGCAGCCAGCGACATCAGAGAAGCGGACCGGATTGCTCACACCGTCCAGCATACGGGCCTTGCTCTTTCCAAAGGAGAAAGCGCCGCCCTTGCCGCCGCCCTGCATCTGGCGCATGAAGAAAATCCACACGCCAATCAAGAGGAGCATCGGGAACCAGGAGACGAAGATGGTCGTCCAGACAGAAGGTTCTTCCTCAGCCTTGCCGTACACGGCAACGCCATCCTTCCGCAGGTCATCCACCATCCAGAGGTCACCCGGCGACGTAATCTGGTACTCGGAGCCGGAATTCGGCTTCACGAAAATCTTCCGGCCCTGAATATCGACACGCTTGATCTTGCCAGCCTTGGCATCATCCATAAACTGGGTGTAGCTGGTGGTATCAACGGCAACATCGGTGCGGTTGTCGAACTGCTTAAAGACCGTAAAGAGGACGACAGCCACCAGTACCCATATGGCCACGCGTCCAAGCATCTTATTGTCCAATGCTGAGCTCCAATGCTAGAGAAACTGTATCGCAGGCACGAAAACGGCGGTTCCGCTTTCGGTTTTGTGCCGGATAAACATAGTTTATAAGACTAATGGAAAAAAGAGACGGCGTGAGGAATATGCATGGGATGCTTATTCCTCTTTATGAATCAACGGCTCTTTTTAAGATCCCGCGCAACGATGTACTGTTCGGGAGAGGTGTCGCGGCTCGCCTCAGGCTTCAGGGCCTGGACCTTTACGAACGAGCGCTTGACGGTTTCGACAAACTGCGAGTAGCCGCTGCCCTGGAACGCCTTCGCGATGAAGACGCCCCTCGGCTTCAGATGATCGAGCGCGAATTCCAGCGCCAGCTCGCAGAGCAGCATGGAGCGCGAGGCATCGCTTGCCGCAATGCCGGAGAGGTTCGGTGCCATATCAGACATGACCAGATCCACCCGGTCATCGCCCACGATCTCCGCCAGCTGATCGCAGACGGACTGTTCGCGGAAGTCACCCTGCAGGAAATCGACCCCTTCAACAGGGTCCATCGGCAGAATATCCATGGCAACGATCCGCCCATCGAGCGTACCGTCTTTCCTCGAAAGAAGCTTCCTCGCCACCTGAGACCAGCTGCCCGGAGCCGATCCAAGATCGACCACGGACATGCCGGGGTGGAAGATATGCTCCTTCTCATTGATCTGAATGAGCTTATAGGCCGATCTCGCCCGATACCCTTCCTTCTGGGAGAGCTTCACCCAGCGGTCAGAGAGATGTCTCTCAAGCCAGGCCCGGTTGGATCTCAGTTTCTTCGTTGATACAGGCATTTCACCTTCTCAAGCATTCCGCGGTCAGGAAGCAGCGCCCTGGGCCTTCTTCACCGTACGCTTGCGCTTCGGATGAGCGCGGCGGATCGGCGTCTTGCGCTTCGCGATCCGCTTCTTGTCGGTACGGAGAATCTTGCCGCCGCGGCTTCTCGGACGGTCTTCCTCCGAATCCTTGGAGGACACCGCGCGGGAGTTTTCTTTCTCAGGCATCGGGCGCCAGATCGTGACGGTCTTGCCGATCGTCTGGATGCGGGCTGCCCCCATTTCGTTCAGGATCCGTTCAATATCGGCTTCCCGCTCTTCGCGGTCATCGCCCGGGATACGGATCTTCACGAGGCCATGGGAATCGAGCGCTTTGCCGATTTCCTTCAGCACCGCGTCCGTCAGGCCGTTCTGCCCCAGCAGAACCATCGGATTCAGCGCATGGCTCTCAGAGCGCAGCTTGAGCAGCTGCTGACGGTCAATTTTCAGTTCAGTCATATTTTCCTAAATTCAGCCGTGGCTTAGATGTATTCCACCGCGACGACCTCGTAGGTGAGATCGCCCTTCGGGGCGTGCACGGTCACTTCGTCCCCTTCGGATTTGCCGATCAGCGCACGCGCGATCGGGCTGGAAACGGAAACCTTGTTGTGTTCGATATCGGCTTCGTCAACGCCCACGATCTGATAGGTGACCTCCTTGTCGGAGTCCTCGTCAGCGAGCGTCACAGTGGCGCCGAAAACAATCTTGGAACCGGCGTTCAGCGTCTTCGGGTCGATCACCTGAAGCGCGGGAATGCGGCTTTCGAGCACGGCGATACGGCCTTCGATGAAGCTCTGCTTCTCGCGAGCAGCATCGTACTCGGCATTCTCTGAAAGGTCTCCCTTGGAACGGGCTTCCTCAATAGCCGCCACCACTTCCGGGCGGTCAACCTTGCGCAGATGATCCAGTTCCTGCTTCAGCTTCTGGGCGCCGGCGGCGGTAATAGGGATACGGTCCATGATATCAATCCTGAAAACATAAAAAGCCGCCCCTCCGCAGGATTTCCATCCTGCAGAGAAATAGCGGTTAAGTGAAAAGTTAAGCGCCGGAACTGTGCCCGGCGCATTCAGACCAGGAGTGCGGGGCCGGCTGTGCCGCTCCGCCTTTTTTCTGCTGGCCTTCCGGGATGATTCGAGCCGCAACGGCTGAAGCCTCTCCCGGAGAGAGTATGTGTATTAGTAATTCTGCACGGTTTGAACTGCAATTGCAAAAGCTTACAAGCTTTTTTACAAGAGAGTCCGGCGTTACTCCGGGTCCGGATAATTTTCCGGATTGAGCTGCCGCTCAGTGAGCTCAATCAGAATGTGAATCACTTTGATGTGAAGCTCCTGAACCCGATCCGCATAGCGCCCGGCAGGGGTCACAACCGCGACGTCCGCCAGTTCCTCAAGCGGAGAGTCATGACGCCCCGTGAGGCCGATCACTTTCACGCCCTGAGCCTTCGCCGCGCGGACCGCCGCCAGGATATTCCGGCTCGTGCCGCTCGTGCTGATCGCAAGAAGCACGTCTCCCTTCTTAGCCACGCCTTCCACATAGCGGGAGAAGACCGCCTCATACCCATAATCGTTTCCGACACAGGCCATGTGAGAAGGATCCGAAATCGCGATTGCCGCATACGGCTGACGATCGTTTCTGAACCGTCCCGTCATTTCTTCAGCAAAATGCATGGCATCGCAGAGGCTGCCGCCGTTTCCGCAGCTGAGCACCTTGCCGCCCGCCCTCTGGGCTTCCACGATCAGATCAGCCGCACGGCTGATGTTTTCCAGGACTTCCGGAGACCCGATCAGCCGGTTAAGACCTTCTGCTGCTTCCTGAAGGTCAAAACGAATCACGTCAAGCGCATTCATCGGCATCTAAAACTCCTTCCTATACAGTTCGCCCAATTATAGCGGGGCCCCGCCCGGCAACACCGGGAGGGGCCCTGAGAGAAGCGGCTGCAGAAGAGCCTTTATCAGATACCCTGCTCTGTCCTGACACTCGCGGTCTTCGGCTGCCAGCGCATGAGCCGCGCTTCCGCAAGGCTCACAAACCAGTCCAGAATCACTGCGAAAAGCGTCAGCACCAGAATGCCGGCCATCACCGTGTTGATATCGAAAACGCCTTCTGCCTGGAGAATCAGGTAGCCAACCCCCTTCGCGGATCCAAGGTATTCACCAATCACCGCGCCGACGAACGCCATGCCAACCGAAGAGTGAAGCGACGAGAACACCCAGCTCATGGCGGAGGGCAGGTACACTGCGGTGAGGAGCTGACGGCGGTTCGCCCCCAGCATCCGAACGGAATTCAGGACATTCGGATTGACTTCACGGATACCCTGGAAAACGTTGAAGAACACGATGAAGAACACAATCGTGACACCGAGCGCCACTTTGGAGGCCGGCCCAAGACCGAACCACACAGCAAAGATCGGGGCAAGAATCACGCGCGGGCAGGAGTTGAGTCCCTTGATAAACGGGTCAGCGATCGCCGCGGCTCGCGGACTGAGACCGAGCCAGAGCCCCACAATCAGACCGGACACCGTGCCGATCGCAAACGCGAGCACCGTTTCCCAGAGCGTCACGGCAAGGTGCTCATAAATTTCATGGTTCACAAAGAACCAGTCCCAGATACGGTGGAAAATTTCCACCGGCTCACCGAAGAAGAAGGCCGCCTGGGTGTCATTCTCAAAAATGAAGGGGGGAATGAGCCCAGGTTTCGTGAGTGCCCACCAGGCAACGAAAATGACGGCGAGAAGCACCGCCTGCCAGAAGTGAAGGATCCATTTGCTTTTAAACATGACTTACTTCCTCTGCATCTGATTTTCGTAGCCCTTCAACACTTCCTCGCGAAGCACGTTCCAGATCGACCGGTGGAGCGAGACAAATCTCGGGTCCCCCCTCACCTCCGTGACATCCCGGGGACGGGGCAGGTCAATCAGGAATTCGCCGATTGGGTGTGAAGCGGGACCGGCTGACATCACGATCACCCGGTCACTCATGGAGATAGCTTCATCAAGATCGTGCGTGATAAAGAGCACTGCTTTCTTTTCACCTGACCAGAGATCAAGCAGCAGGTTTTCCATCAGCTGCCGCGTCTGGATATCCAGCGAGGAAAAGCTTTCATCCATCAGAATGATGTCGGGATCCATGATGAGTGTCTGTGCCATCGAGACACGCTTTCTCATGCCGCCTGAAAGATGATGCGGATAGCTGTCCTCAAATCCGGCGAGCCCCACACGGCGCAGCCAGTGACGGCCCTTCTCAATTGCCTCGCTCTTCTTCACGCCTTTGAATTCAAGTCCGGCGATCACGTTCCCGAGCGCGCTTCGCCACGGCATCAGGTTCTCCGCCTGGAACATATACCCGGCCCGTCGGTTCAGCCCGGAAAGCGGCTCGCCGAAAATGCGGATCGTGCCGTGAGACGGCTTCAGGAGCCCCGCAGTCATATTGAGAATCGTGGATTTTCCGCATCCCGTGGGACCCACGATGCTCACAAATTCACCGGCTCGGATGGAGAGATTGACGTCCCGGACCGCGGTGTAATGCGACTCCTTCTTTCCGTCGCCGGAAATAAAGGTGCAGGCGAGATCCGAGATTTCGATCGCGGGCGTATTGGTTTCAGGTGTATTCATTTCTTATAGCCTGGGTTTCTGTGCGTGAATTCAGGGGGAAGGATTCCGGGGCTGCCGAGGGGGTCAGCCCGGAATCCTCCTGCGGGGCTCAGCGATAGCGCTTATTCGCTTCCGCCGCGAAACGGTTCGTATAGGTCGCCTCAAGATCAAGCCTCGCGCGCTCAATCTGAGGATTCACCGTGCTCAGGGCGTGCTTCGCGACTTCAGGAGCCTTCGCGGGGATCAGCCCGTCGCGGGAAAGCGCCGGACGGTTGCTGAGGAACGACTGGATATAGAGCTTTTTATCCCCCATGAAGTATCTGGAAGGCACGACCTTCACGACCTGTTCCGGCGTCGCCTTGGCGATCCACTTATCGGCGCGCACCATGGCGTTCGTGATTGCCTGGATCGTGTTCGGATTCTTGCGGATAAAGGATTCCGGAGCGTAGAGGCAGCCTGCCACCATAGGCCCGCCGTAAAGCCGGTCGCTCTCCGCCACCTTGCGGGTATCAGCAATAATCGCGATTTCCTTCTTTTCCATCAGCATCGAAATCACCGGATCCAGCTGCACGAAGGCATCGACCTGACCCGAACGGATCGCGGCAATGGCGCCGGAGGAAGAGCCGATGCCAATGATTGACACCTCGTTCGGCTTGATGCCGGCGGCCTTCAGACAGTAGTTCGCCATGATCTGGGAGGAGGATCCGGGCGCCGTCACGCCGATACGCTTTCCCTTCAGTTCCTTCGCGCTTCGGAAATTCTTCATCGTGTGGAGATTCGCCGCGAAAACGCATTGAGGCGCCCGGCCCTGAAGCACGAAGGCCTGCATGCGCTGACCGCGGGTCTGCATGATGACTGTGTGCTCGAACGCGCCGGAGCAGATGTCAGCCGATCCGCCCACAACCGCCTGAAGCGACTTGGAGCCGCCCTGGAAATCGATCACGCTGACATTCAGTCCCTCATCGCGGAAGTAACCGAGACGGTCCGCAATTGTGAGGGGAAGGTAGTACACAAGCTGCTGACCGCCGACCGCAATCTTGATGTTCTTCTTCTCAGGAGCGGCAGCAAAGGCCTCGCTGAACGGGAAGGCGGAAGCCGCAGCCATGCCGGCAGCAGCGGTGATGAATGCACGACGGGTGATAGTCATTTTCGGTACTCTCCAAACGATTCAGGCAATAAAAAAAGCGGATACACAACAGACTCAGATGAATCCGTGTATCCGCCTATGGCGACAAATATGTTTAAAAAACGGCTCTATTCAGCCCTAAACAATCCTCCCATGGCGGATAACGGGTAGCAGTAGTCCGCCTAGGGCAAGAAGGAATTCACGGGCAGCACGAACGGGGGCTTTCTTGGAAAGTCCCTGGCAGGCGTTCGGATTGTCAGCCGTGAAATGCACTTAAGGTGCCTCTGAATAAAAGTCGTAAGAATTACATTATTCCCGAATAGGGAAAAAAGCAAGAAAATCGCTCTTTTATCGCGATTCCGCGTCACGCCGTCCCAGGATTGCGTGAGCCACGGTTGCCACATCGGTGTACTCGAGCTCAATCCCGGTCGGGATGCCCCGGGCAAGTCTTGTCAGCCGGATATCCGGGCGATGGCGGGACACCGCAAGCGCAATGTAGTGGGCTGTGGCGTCGCCTTCGGCTGTGAAGGAAGTCGCCAGAATCACTTCCTTTACCTCCGGCTCCTTGATTCTCTCGATCAGACGGCTGAAGCCCAGCTGCTCAGGGCCCCGATTCTCCACCGGGGAAAGCCGTCCGCCGAGTACATAGTAGAGTCCCCGGTACGAGTGCGACCCCTCGATCACGAGCTGATCCGCCGGCGTTTCCACGATGCAGAGCTTGTCTTTCTCGCGGGTCTCGTCGGAACAGGTGTCGCAGATCTCGGACTCGCAGAGCGTATTGCATCGGGCGCAGTGCCTGACGGATGCCGCGGCATCCTCAAGCTCCTTCGCCAGACGGTGCGCTTCCGCGTGCTCGTCATCCGAAAGGAGATGAAACGCGATCCGCTGAGCCGAAAGCGGGCCGATGCCCGGCAGTTCTGCGAGCGCCTCCGCGAGTCTTCTCAGCTTGGGACTAAGAGCCATAGCCGATCTCCGGATTCCGGGGCGGGATCATCAGAAGCGCATCCCGGGAGGAAGCGGCATGCCGGCCGTGGCGACCTTCATGCGTTCCTGGGTCGTACGCTCGACTTCCTTCAGCGCGGCGTTCACAGCGGCCGTCACGAGATCCTCGATCATGTCGCGGTCTTCGTCGTAAAGCGACGGATCAATCTGAATCTGCTTGCAGACGTACTTGCAGGTCATCGTGACCTTCACCGCGCCGCTGCCCGCTTCTCCCGTCACTTCGACGTTGGCGAGTTCAGACTGAAGATGCTGAAGGTTCTGCTGCATCTTGGCGGCCTGGGCCATCAGCGAATTAATGTTTCCTCTCATGTTTTCCTCTTACTTAGTGCAGGGGCTTCGGTTTCGTATTCCAGTCCACGGAATCCTCGCGCACCTCGCCCTCAAACTGGTTAATGATATTGCTCACAACACCGGAGCTGCGGAAATCCTGAATCAGTTTCTGCCTCGCGGCAGCTTCCTCCCGGTTCACCTGAGCCCAGACGGTATCCCCTTTCACCTCACCGGTCTGGAAGGTTACTGAGAAGGGATGGCCAAGACGCTTCGAAAGCGCCCGTTCAAGGCTCTTTCTCACGTTATCGGACGTCAGCGTGGACGAACTGTTCTTCAGCACCACTCCGGTGCTCTTCAATTCAACCCATTCGGACCGGGAGGCAGACTGCCACTCCAGCCCTGAAAGTTCCGCGCTGCGGATCAGACTCTGCCAGTCGAGCTCCTCTGAATCGGCGGAACGCTCTTCAGGGGGGATAGATTCCTCGGCTGGCTCAAGCTGCACCCAGGGCGGAAGATCCTCCTCTTGTTCGGGTGAGGACTTTTCTTCCGGGGCCGGCGGCGCGGGCGGCGTCTTAGGCTTGGGCTTGGGTTTGGGTACCGGAGACGGACTCTCAGTCCTGGCGGGCACCGCAGCTGCCGCGGGTTCCGCTCTGGGAGCCGGAGCCGCTGGCGGGGGTTCAAGCGGTTTCCCTCCATGAGGCAGCTTCGCAATACGGGCCGCCACCGGGCTTCCGGCCGGCTTGAAGGCGAGCATCCGGAGGAGTGTCATCGTGAAACCCGCGTATTCATCGGGCGCCAGGTGAAGGTCATTCCGTCCGTTGATCGCGATCTGATAGTAAAGCTGCACTTCGTCTGGCGTAAAAGCCGCAGCCAGCTCCCGGATGGAATCCGCCTCAGCGTCTCCGGAAATACTATCCGGTACCCGCTGGGCAATCGCTGTCCTGTGAAGGAGGCTCGCGATATCGCGGAGCGCCTGACGGAAGGAGAAGCTGCGCATCGCCATCTCATCCGCGATGGCGAGCATGCCGGCCGCGTCGTTATCACGCAGACAGCCCAGCAGTTTCACGAGGATTGAGGAGTCGACAACGCCGAGCATTGACTGAACGCCGGCAAGCGTCACCGCACCATCCGAAAACGCGATCGCCTGGTCAAGAAGCGACAGACCGTCACGCATGGATCCCCGGGCACCGGCAGCGAGGAGCCGCAGCGCCGCGGGTTCGGCTTCGATCTTCTCCACCTGCAGGATATGCGCCATATGGTCCGCCACTTCCTGCGGTGTCATATTGCGGAGATTGAACTGCAGGCAGCGGGACAGCACCGTGATCGGCACCTTCTGCGGATCTGTCGTCGCAAGAATGAATTTGACGTACTCGGGCGGCTCTTCCAGCGTCTTCAGCATGGCATTGAAGGCCGTGCTGGAAAGCTGATGCACTTCGTCGATCATATAAACCTTGAAGCGGGCGTTCGTCGGCGGGTACATAGCCTGCTCAAGCAGTGCCGTCATCTCATCCACGCCTCGGTTGCTCGCCGCGTCCATTTCGATGTAATCGACGAAATGCCCCTCATCTATCGCGCGGCATGCTTCACAGACGCCGCAGGGCTTATCGGTAATATCACCCTTGCCGTCAGGACCCGTGCAGTTGAGGCATTTCGCTAGGATGCGGGAGAGCGTGGTCTTGCCAACGCCCCGGGTTCCGGTGAAAAGGTAAGCGTGATGAATCCTCTTTTCACGCAGCGCATGTCTCAGGGCTTTGACGACGTGCTCCTGGCCCACCACGCTGTCAAAGTTGTGTGGTCGCCATTTTCGAGCAAGAACCTGATAGGACATTAGTCATTTCCTATTGGGAAGAGACGCGGATCCGGCAGCCGGATGTTCGCAGGAGTGCGGCCGGGAGCGCAGACTTTTCTGCCCCGGGATTTTCAGTCGGATCTCCGGACAGTCTTCCGGCGTCTCAGCCGAACCTTATCTGAATGATCGTTGACTCTAGCAGAATTTGACCGCAGGGGCGATCGCTTGGGGAGACAGTCTGGGGAACAGTTCTGAAACGGATATCCGGCGGCGGAAGCGAATGTTCTGCCCGAAACGGATAGTACAGATACAAAAGTGGCGAGCCTTATCCTCGGCACTGAAGAAAATCCACTGTGGCTGCTTCGTTCCCGACCTGACCAGATTCATGGCTTCCTCATGCGAGGGGACCCGCCGAGGACGCATTGTACACGAATTCCCCGGAGAATCCAGACCGGCTCTGAGCTTTCCTTTTTTTTCTCCAAAGTGATACGATGAGCCAGAAAATCGGAATAAGCATTTTTGATTTCCAACTATCGGCCGTTTCCAGGCCGATCCTCCAGCAGCACATTCCAAATTCACAGATCCTCCAGGAAACTGAGCACGCTCGGTTTATTTTCCTATGGGTGCGACTATGGCTTTTACCAACGTTACTGATCAAAACTTCGACGCCGAAGTCGTGCAGGCTTCCTCCACGCTTCCCGTTCTCGTTGATTTCTGGGCTCCCTGGTGCGGTCCCTGCCGTCTGCTTTCTCCGCTCATCGAAGCCGCCGCAGAGGAATTCAGCGGCAAGCTGAAGGTCTGCAAGTACAACTGTGATGAATCCACGTCCGTGGCCGCCGGCCTAGGGATCCGCTCGATCCCAACCGTTGTGGTCTATAAGGACGGAAAACCCGCCGCGACTCAGGTCGGCGCGATGAATAAGAATGAGCTGACCGACTGGATCCAGTCCCTTCTTTAACTTCTAACTTCGTTTCAGGGAAAGCGCGGCGAACCGGAACTGCTTTCCGCACGACCGGTGCCCGTTCGGGCCCTTCTCGTCTGTCCGCCATTTCCCTTTACTCCTATGCATCTTTCTGAACTGAAATCACTGCGTATCACTGAGCTTTTTGAAAAAGCACAGGAACTGGGCATCGAAAACGCCCAGAGAATGCGCAAGCAGGAACTCATGTTTGCGATTCTGAAGAGAAAAGCAAAGAGCGGTGAGCAAATTTTTGGCGACGGCACGCTTGAAGTGCTCCCCGATGGATTCGGATTCCTTCGTTCTCCCGAATCGTCCTATCTCGCCAGCACGGATGACATCTATATCTCTCCCTCCCAGATCCGCCGCTTCAATCTGCATACCGGCGACTCCATGGAAGGTGAAGTCCGCATTCCGAAGGACAGCGAACGCTATTTCGCGCTCGTCAAGGTGGAAACGGTGAACGGCCAGTCGCCGGAAAACCTGAAGCACCGGATGCTGTTTGAGAACCTGACGCCGCTCTTCCCGAACGAGCCCCTGAAGCTCGAGCGCGACATGAAGGGCAACGAGAACCTGACCGGCCGTCTGATCGACATCATTGCCCCGATCGGCAAGGGCCAGCGCGGTCTGATCGTCGCCCCGCCGAAGTCCGGAAAGACAGTGCTGATGCAGCACATCGCGCATGCCATCACGGCAAACCACCCCGAATGCATCCTGATCGTTCTTCTGATTGACGAACGTCCGGAAGAAGTGACGGAAATGCAGCGCTCCGTGAAGGGCGAAGTGGTCGCCTCCACGTTTGATGAACCCGCTGCCCGCCACGTCCAGGTGGCCGAGATGGTGATTGAAAAGGCCAAGCGCCTCGCCGAATCGAAGAAGGATGTGGTGATTCTGCTCGACTCCATCACCCGACTCGCCCGCGCCTACAACACCGTTGTGCCGACCTCCGGCAAGGTGCTCACGGGCGGCGTTGACGCGAACGCCCTGCAGCGCCCGAAGCGTTTCTTCGGCGCGGCCCGAAATATTGAAGAAGGCGGCTCTCTCACGATTCTCGCGACTACCCTCGTTGACACCGGCTCCCGCATGGATGACGTGATCTATGAAGAGTTCAAGGGCACCGGCAACATGGAAATCCACCTGGAACGCCGTCTCGCCGAGAAGCGTGTCTATCCGGCTATCAACGTCAACCGGTCCGGCACCCGCCGCGAGGAGCTTCTGCTCCCGCCCGATGTGCTGCAGCGCGTGTGGATTCTGCGCAAGGTTCTCTACAGCATGGACGAAGTTGAGGCGATGGAGTTCCTCCTCGACAAGATCCGCGCGACGAAGAACAATGCCGAATTCTTCGACATGATGAAGCGCGCCAACTGATCTATTCTCAGCGGTCCGCTCTGACGGTTGCTTTTTCTGGGGAATGCGTTCATAATATTAGACTTTCCCGGTCTGGCACGTGGACTGCATGCCTGCCGTAAGACCCGTTTCGCACGGGCGGGTTTGCAAGGCAAGTCAGGGCGACCGACATTTAACTAGGAATTCATAAAAAATGAAGCAGGGCATTCACCCGGAGTACCGCGAGGTCGCGTTCCTCGACATTTCCGTCAATCAGACCTTTATCATTTCCTCGGCCGTTCAGACCAAGGAAACCATTGATATCGACGGCAAGACCTATCCCCTTTTCAAGGTCGATACCTCTTCTGCCAGCCACCCCTTCTACACCGGCGCTCAGACGCGCATCGTTGAAGCGGGCCGTGTCGAGAAGTTCCGTGCGAAGTTCGCCGCCAAGACCAAGGCTGTGAACGAAGCCGCCGCCAAGGCGAAGGCCGCCGCCAAGTAATTGGTGCCGCGCAGTTAGCCTGGTATTCCAAGGGGCAGTTTTCAACTGCCCCTTTTAATTTGTTTAGAAAATGCCAAATGATTAGCAACCGACAGTCGCCTCTTATTGTTTCTGCAGCCGCTGCGGCCAAGCTCCCCCGCTGGGCATTGCTGATAGTTCTTGCTACCTTCGCTCTGGCATGCTTTTCAGGGCACCCGTTCTGGAACAGCCGGGACGAACAGATTTTCGGCCTGATGTGGAATATGGCGACAGGAAGCGCAAGCGCCTGGTTCCTTCCCACCATCGCGGGAACTCCCTACACAGCGACCGGTCCCGGTATTGCCTGGCTCGGCGCGGCACTTATCAAATTCCTTGGGCTGTTCGCCAAACCAATGATCCTCGCGCGGGTCCCGAGCCTGCTCTGGTTTGCCCTTGCGACAGGCTCCGTCTGGTACGCCACATGGCATCTCGCCAGGCGTGAAGAAGCCCTTCCGATCTCGATGGTATTCGGTCAGGAAGCGAGCCCCCGGGATTACGGCCGTACAGTCGCAGACTCGGCGACGCTCCTCTTCATCGCTACCTTTGGCATCGTATCGCGGCTTCATGAGATCGGTCTCCCGATCGTGCTGCTTGCGCTGACCGGAGCGACGCTTCTCGGCGTCATCTGGTCACTCGTGCACCTTAAGGCCGGTTCTTTCGTGACCGGCCTTTCTCTCGGCGCTCTGGCCCTCTGTACCAATCTGTACTGGTTCCTTGTGGAATCCTGCACGATTCTCGCGATCCTCTGCTGTGTACACGCGTTTGCCCCGTTCAGAACCCGCCGCCTCCTGATTATCGCCGTCACCGCCGTCGCCACGTTCCTCGTGTGGCCTGTCGGAGCGATCCTCTCCGGAGCGTCGTTTGACGCGTGGTATCAGTCATTCGCCCGGATTCAGGCTGCCGGCTTTGCGCTCCCGCGCGCCGGATCCTGGCTCTGGATGGCCCGCAATATCGTCTGGTATCTCTGCCCGATCTGGCCCTTCGCGCTTTACGCGATCTACGCCTGGCACCGCGTGATTCACCGTACGCATATTCTCCTGACCATCATCGCCCTCATCTTCCCGCTGCTCTTCCTCTTTATTTCCGGAACCGCTCCGGAATACACGCTCACCGCCATGGTGGTGCCGACCGCGATTCTCGCCTCCTTCGGCATTGCAAGCCTCAAAACACATTCCCTGAAGAATATCCTCGACTGGTTCTCCGCCACGATCTTCTCGCTTGCGACAATCGGTCTCTGGAGCTACTTCATTGCCTGGACAACCGGATTCCCTCCGAAGATGGCCGCCAGCCTTCACAGGCTTGCTCCGAATACGGTGCCCTGGGTTGAGCCGTCGCTCCTTGTCTGCACGGCTCTCATCACCGCAATCTGGTTCGCCATTGTGATCTGGCGTCTCCGCCGCCGTCCGAAAGCTCTCTGGCGCGGCCCCTGGCTTGCCGCTCTCGGCATCACGCTGATCTGGACCGTCGGCACCGCGCTCTTCAGCCAGATGCTGGATGAAGACCGATCCCACACCACAGCCGCCCGCGAGGTTGCCGGAAAACTGCGTATCTTTGGTTACCTCCCCGGCGACTGCGTCCGGAGCGACGGACTGCCGCTCAGCCTCAAAGGGCTTGTCGCGTATTCCGGCATCCGCTTCTCTGACAGCACGGACTGCCGCTACACCGTCTCCCGCATTGGACCCGGTGAACCGATTCCGGCTGACAAGATCGGCATCCCGACGTCATACCACCGCGGCTCTGAGTTCTATGTGATCCGCCCGGGCGACGCCTCCCCTATCAACAGCGGCACTGAACTCAACAGCAATAACAACAGGAAATCTGAGAAGTAATATGGCAGGAAACATCAATGCGGCGCACCGCCTCACCCCCCCAGACATTTCGGTCGGAGGCCTTGCGAAGCTCGCCAGTCCTATATTCGTGGCGAACCTTGCCGTCATGGGCAACGCAACGATCGACACCATCATGGCCGGCCGTCTCGGCGCTGAGGACCTTGCTGCGGTAGCGCTTGCCAGCGCTTCAACGGGCTGCATTTTCATGCTGCTCGTCGGCATCGTGCAGGGGCTCTCTCCGATCTGCGGTCATCATTTCGGTGCCCGGAAGTTTGAACAGATCGGTTTTGAAATCAATCAGTCGCTTTACCTCGTGCTGCTGCTCTCGATCTTTGGTATCGGGATCCTCAGCTGGACGTCCTTCTGGACGGATCTCGGCGGCGTTACGGGGCGCATCGCGTCGCTTGCTTCGCTTTACCTGATCGCGTCCGCGGTAGCTGTTCCCGCCGCGCTTCTCAATCGGGTCTTCATCTCGGTCAACGCTGCCGTCAATCAGCCGCGGATTACGATGTGGATTTCGCTTCTGATGCTTGCGCTGAAGGCTCCTGTGAACGCTCTCTTCATGTATGGACTCTTCGGTCTGCCGGAGCTCGGAGGCGCTGGAGCCGGGGTCGGCAATGCGGTTCTCGCCTGGTTCGGTCTTATTTTCTATGCCGGATACTTCTTCAAAGGCGCTCACTATAAGCCGATGCACGCGAAGCGCTGGTTCGGACCGAGCTTCGCCGCGCTGAAGGAACAGCTTCGGATCGGTCTCCCGATCGGGCTCTCTGTGTTCTTTGAGGTGAGCTCCTTCACTCTGATGGCGATCTTTATTTCCCGCATGGGTGCTGTCGCGGTATCCGCTCATCAGATCGTGAGCAACATCACGTCGACCCTCTACATGGTGCCGCTCTCCATCGGTATCGCGGCGAGCGTTCTCGTTTCTCAGTGTCTCGGCGCCGGTTTTCCGGATGCGGCTGAACGGATCACGCGCCGGTCTCTTACGGTGACCGTTGCCATCGCGGCCACGGCCTGCTGCCTGCTCTTCATCTTCAGCCACTTCATCATCAGTATCTATACGACCGATATGGCTGTGATGAAGATCGCCGGTACGCTGATTCTCTGCGGCGTGATTTATCACACGTTTGACGCGGCGCAGTCCGTGAGCAGCTTCATTCTCCGGGGCTACAAGATCGCCTGGGTGCCGATGATCGTTTCCGGCATCGCGCTCTGGGGCGTGGGTCTTTTCGGAGGCTATAACCTTGCTTTCCGGGAATCCTTCCTCGGCGCTCCGCTCGGTCCGCTCGGGTTCTGGATTGCCTGCGCCTGCGGCCTGATCCTTTCAGGCATCACGCTGGTTTCCTTCGCTCTCTATCACGCACGGTCTGTGAAGCTCGCGGCTCAGAAGGCCTGATCCCGGAAAAAACTTCCGGCCAGCAAAAAACCTCGTCCTGTCAGGACGAGGTTTTTTATTCCTTCAGGGAAGCGTCTTTCTGGGAGGCGCCTCCTCATTTCAACCGCACTTCGGAGCTGATTACTTCTGCAGAGCCCGGAGCGCCGCGATGCGGTCTTCGATGGAAGGATGCGTGGCGAAGAGCGAGCCAATACCACCGCTTACACCGAAGCCCTTCACCGGGCCGGGAAGCTCTTCCGGAGTGATGGAACCCAGCCTCTGGAGCGCGGCGATCATGTTCTCGGGAGAACCGGTGAGCATCGCGGAACCTGCGTCAGCGTGGTACTCACGCCAGCGCGAGAAGGCTGCCACCACCATACCGGCAAGGAACCCAAGCACGATATCGAGAATCAGGCTCGTCACATAATAGGCCGCACCCGGAGCGTCGCTGTCGTTACGCATCACCTGGCGGTCAACGGCCCACCCGATCACACGGGAGAGGAACACGACGAAGGTATTCATCACGCCCTGCACCAGGGTCATCGTGACCATGTCGCCATTGGCAACGTGGGTCATTTCGTGCCCCAGAACCGCTTCCACTTCCTTCTTGTTCATCAGCTGAAGAAGACCGGTGGAAACAGCAACGAGCGAGCTGCTGCGGGACGGACCCGTGGCAAACGCGTTCGGATCACCCTCATAGATGGCCACTTCAGGCATCGGGAGCTTCGCGCGGTTAGCGAGTTCGCGGACCGTGCTGACGAGCCAGGCTTCGAGATTGGTCGACGGATTGTCGATATCAATCATCTGCAGACCCATCGTCGACTTTGCGATCATCTTCGACGTGAGCAGCGAGAAGATGGATCCCGTAAAGCCAATAATCAGAGCGTAGATGCTGAGGGATGTCAGGTTGATGGACTTGCCCGCCATACCGCCCCAGTTGATTCCAAAAACGACGCTAACAATGCTCAGGATCACGTTGAGCATGACCACGATTGCAATGTTGGTCAAAATCAGAAGACCGATACGCTTTAGCATTACTTACCTTTTTACTTTAAGACCTAAGAATGGGCTCAGACTGTCAGGTCTGGATGAATTAATTTTATGGGAACTGTCGGGACTGATCGTATCCCGGGTAAATAAAGTGTAAGAAATAGTACGACTCTACTTATCCCGCCTGAGTGACTGATCCTGCACCCGAAGCGTCGGATAGGTATCCCATCCGCCGCAGCCCGGGCACTGCCAGAGGTAGCTGTGCGAGAGGAATCCGCAGTGACGGCACTGATAGCGGCCCTGACGGTCAGATTCCTTCTTCAGCATTTCAGAGAGTCCCTGCAGCTGTTCATCATCCGGGGCGATCATTTTGCGGAATTCCATCGCGACGGAAAGCGTGCCGAGCGTCGGATGACCGGAAAGACCCTTGCTCACAATTTCAGCGGCAGCATGCTGACCCTTATCCTTGAACGCCCGTTTCATTGCCTGCTCCACGACTTCAGAGGTCGGGAAGCGGTTCAGGGCGTAATCAATCACAGCCTGAGCGCCGGCTGCGTCACCCAGAGCGTCGTACCCCTTCACAAGGCGCCCGAAAACCAGCGGAAAGTGATCCTCGGAATGCTGGCGCAGTTTCTCCCAGTCTTCCACGGCTTCCTTCACCTGATTCTTCTGGAAGGCGAAGTCCCCCGCCAGCATCAGAGCTCGCGGAGAATACGGTTTTTCTAGCAGCGCGAGCGACACCTCGCGTTCCGCGGCTTCCGGATTCTTCTGCTTCACAGCCAGCTCGGCAAGCTCGCAGTGAAAGTGAGCGATATCGGCGCTGTGGTCTTCAGAAGCTTCTTTCTCAAGGCGCCTTGCTGACTCAATGGCGGCCTCCCAGTCATGCTCGGTGCAGCGGATTCTGAGAAGCGAGCGCAGGGCGTCCAGCCGATACTCGTCATTCTTTGAAAGCCGCTCAAGGCAATCAATCGCCTTGTCATAGATGCCAGCCTTCAGGTAGTCATTCGCGAGCTCTGAGAGCGCCCTCAGCCGATCCTGATCCGGAAGATCCGCGCGGTTGATGAGATGCGTATGAATTCGGATTGCCCGGTCAAATTCACCTCTCTTGCAGAAGAGGTTGCCAAGCGCGTGATGCAACTCGATCGTTTCAGGATCGATCTTCACCACTTCAATAAAGGCGTCAATTGCCTTATCGGGTTCATTGGAGAGGAGGAGAGACAGGCCCCGGAAATAATTGTCCGGAAGATCCTTGTTTTCCTCATTCCGCTGTCTCGCGTCATAGCCTCGCAGATACCATCCGGCCGCAAACAGCAGCGGGACCGCGATCAGATACCAAAGTTCAAATTCCATGAAGTGCTCTCCGCGAGTATTGAGTGGTCAGAATTGTAGCGGTTCAGCGTTTCCGTACCACACAGAAAAGAAAAGGACCACGGGCAGAAATTCCGCCGGTGATCCTTAAGTCGGAAAGAGAAGGCAGCGAAACCTTCTCTCTCCATTTTTTGCTTCTCCGTGCCTCAGAGGAAACGAGGGCAGCGGGTGAAGCGTTTATCAGGGATAAAGCCCTGAATGGAATCCGCAGCGGAAACCGCGGATCCCTCCGCTATTGATTAGCGGCTCTCGAGCTTCGCCTTCAGCAGGGCGCCGAGATTGGTCGTACCGGCGGACGGAGCGTCATTGTTCATGCGATCCATAGCGCGGCGGGCCTCAGCGGCTTCCTTCTGCTTCACGGAAACCTGGATGTTGCGGGTCTTGCGATCCACGCTGGTGATGACGGCAGAAACCTTATCGCCAACCTTCAGCTGGGTCGTGGCATCTTCAACGCGGTCCGGAGAGATTTCGGAAGCGCGGAGATAAGCCTCGGTGTCGTTGCCGAGATCAAGGACGGCGCCGCGGGCGTCGACAGACTTGACCGTACCTTCAACGATGGAGCCCTTCTCGTGGGCACCGGCGAAGTCGGAGAACGGATCACCGGAAAGCTGCTTGATGCCGAGAGAGATACGTTCGCGTTCGGTATCGATCGCGAGAACGACAGCCTCGACTTCATCACCCTTCTTGTAGTTGTGAACAGCCTGTTCGCCGGGTTCCTTCCAGGAGAGGTCGGAGAGGTGAACGAGGCCATCGATGCCGCCGTCAAGACCGATGAACACGCCGAAGTCGGTGATCGACTTGATCTGACCCTTGACGTGATCACCCTTCTTGTGGGTCTGAGCGAACTCTTCCCACGGATTGGCCTTGCACTGCTTCATGCCGAGGCTGATGCGGCGACGGTCTTCGTCGATCTCGAGAACCATGACTTCGACTTCTTCGCCGAGCGTCACAACCTTGCGCGGATCAACGTTCTTGTTCGTCCAGTCCATTTCGGACACGTGAACGAGGCCTTCGATGCCGTCTTCGATTTCAACAAACGCACCGTAATCGGTGATGTTGGAAACCTTGCCGAAGAGGCGGGTGCCGGACGGATAGCGGCGGCTGATGCCGATCCACGGATCCTCACCGAGCTGCTTCAGGCCGAGAGAAACGCGGGCGCGTTCGCGGTCGAACTTGAGAACCTTGGTCTCGATTTCCTGACCAACCTGAACGACTTCGCTCGGGTGGTGCACACGGCGCCAGGCGAGGTCGGTGATGTGGAGCAGGCCGTCGATGCCGCCGAGGTCAACGAACGCACCGTAGTCGGTGATGTTCTTGACGACGCCCTTAACAATGGCGCCTTCCTTCAGCGTGGCGAGCAGCTTGTTGCGCTCTTCGCCCATGTTGGCTTCGAGCACAGCGCGGCGGGAAACCACCACGTTGTTACGCTTGCGGTCGAGCTTGATAACCTTGAATTCGAGGGTCTTGCCTTCGTACGGGGTCGTATCGCGAACCGGACGGGTATCCACGAGGGAGCCCGGGAGGAACGCGCGGATGCCGTTGGTCATAACGGTGAGACCGCCCTTGACCTTGCCCGTGATCGTACCGGTAACCAGTTCACCGGATTCCTGAGCCTTCTCAAGATTCATCCAGGCAGCGAGGCGCTTGGCCTTGTCGCGGGACAGAATCGTATCGCCATAGCCGTTTTCAACGGACTCGATGGCCACAGAGACGAAGTCGCCCGGCTTGACCGTGACTTCACCCTGATCATCCTTGAACTCTTCAAGCGGAATGTAAGCTTCAGACTTAAGGCCGGCGTTCACGACGACAAAGTTTCCGTCCATGCGAACGACTTCGGCGGAAATAACTTCGCCAGGACGCATTTCCTGAGCAGCGAGGCTCTGGTTAAACAGGTCGGCAAAAGATTCGGTGTTTTTGGTTTCTTCAGTGTTGGACATGAAAAAAAAATCAGCACACCCAGATGCAAAGTGCACAGGGTGGAGTTAAACAAATAAAAGCAGGGGACCGTCACCTGACGGCCTCTGCGACCGGTACTGCAAATGGAATCAAAGATCTGCGGATGGGATCAGTGAGAACGTGAAACCCACCAAAACAGTATCTTATCAACTGTTTCCTGAATCGTGAGGAATGAAGAATCCAGTATCTTCGCGCCTTCAGCGGGCGCAAGCGGAGCATGGGCCCGGCGCATATCGCGGAGATCCCGTTCCTTCATTTCTTTAACGAGGTCATCTAGTGTAACGTCAATCCCTTTTTCGATCAACTGTTTATAGCGGCGATGTGCGCGTGCTTCCGCGGAGGCCGTAAGGAAAATCTTCAGTTCGGCATCCGGGAAGATGATCGACCCCATGTCGCGGCCGTCTGCCACGAGTCCCGGCTCGCGGCGCGCTTCGCGCTGCAGCTCAAAAAGAGCGTTGCGAACCGAGGGGATAACAGCGATGCAGGAGGCCGCCTGACCGACATCCTCCGTGCGGATGGCGTTCGTGATGTCTTCGCTGCCGAGAGAAATCCTCCCTCCCGCAAACACGGGAGAGATACCCATCGCGTGGGCCGTGACGGCCGCGATGTCCTTCAGATCAACGTTGGCCCTCAGACAGACAAGTCCCACGATGCGATAAAGCGCGCCGGAATCGAGGTAGTGGAACCCAAGAGCCTCCGCCACTTTCGACGCGACCGTGCCCTTACCGCTAGCGGTCGGGCCGTCAATCGTAATTACAGGAACCTGTCCCTTCATTTCTGTCATCAGAAAACCTCGTCAATTAAAGAATGAATGCGCCTAGTCTTTATCCGTCAGAGGGGCTGTTTTCACCAGTCCTGCCAGCCGCTCAAAATAGTCCGGGAAAGTCTTGGAAACGCACCCGGGATCAAGAATGCGTACAGAAACCCCGCCGCAGGCTGCGAGCGAAAGGCTCATCGCCATGCGGTGGTCCTTATATGTGCAGACCTCTGCTGGAAGAAGCTTTTGAGGAGATGTTACGCTTAACCAATCATCGCCGGTTTTCACATCGGCGCCGAATTTGGAAAGTTCTGCCTGCATGGCCGCTATCCGGTCGGTTTCTTTGACACGCCAGGAACCGATGCCGGTGAGCACCGTTTCCCCCTCGGCCATCAGCCCGATCGCGGCAAGCGTCATCGCGGCATCCGGAATCTCCGTGCAGTCCGCGTGAATACCGTGGAGTTTCCCGGACACAGGAGGCTTCGCCTCGATCCAGTTATCTCCCCAGGCAATTCTCGCCCCCATGCGTTCGAGGAATGCCGCGAACTGCACATCCCCCTGAATGGAATCGCGTCCCACTCCGGTAACGCGGACTCCGGCCCCGTCAGCTGTGCCGGAGAGCGCTCCAAGCGCGAGAAAGTATGACGCTCCGGACGCGTCACCCTCAACCAGGTAGGGGGTGCCGCGGCGGTACTCTGCGTGCGGAACAAAGAACCGGTCTCCCTGATCTTCCGCATGAACCCCAAACTGCTCCATCAGCTTCAGCGTCATGAGCACGTAGGGGCGCGAAATCAGATGCCCGTCCACGATAATCTCGAGCCCCTCAGGACCGGAGTAAACCGGCGAGGACAGGAGAAGCGCGGTGATGAACTGGCTCGACACTTCGCCGCTGATGTGACAGGCGGCTTTCCCGGAAACGGAACGGCGTTCGCCAATCCGAAGCGGAAAGAATCCTTCCCGGCCAAGACACTCGATTTCAGCCCCGAGCGACCGGAGTGCCACGAGAAGGTCTCCGATCGGACGCTCCCGCATCCGCTCAACGCCATCCAGAAGGTAACTGCCGCCGGCAAGCGCCAGCGCCGCCGTGAGCGGCCGTGCCGCTGTTCCGGCGTTGCCGAGGAAAAGCTCCGCGCTGCGAACCGGAAAACTGCCGCCGCAGCCTTCTACCGTCACCGACTCGGGATTGGTTTCATCAATTTCCACTGAAACACCGAGTGCCCGGAGCGATTCCATCATGCGCTCTGTATCGTCAGCTCTGAGGACTCCCTTAAGTTCAGTTCGTCCGGAGGAAAGCGCCGCAAGCAGCAGCGCGCGGTTCGAAATCGATTTTGAGCCCGGCATCGGGACTTCACCCGCGGCGCTGAGAATCGGGCGCACGGTCAGCACTTCTGGAAAAGTCTTCATGGCTTCTTCACCTGAGTCTTAAGGCTGTCACCCTGGCCAAGCTTCCGCCTTGCCTGCGCGGCGCGGGCGAAACCAGCCACCAGCTGATCGGCGTTCCCGTCATCAATCGCTTTCTGGAAGAGTTCGAGCTCGGCACGATATCGGCGCAGCCCCTCGGAAATCGCTTTCCGGTTCGCGAGGCAGATATCCCGCCACATAACAGGACTCGACGCCGCGATACGGCTGAAGTCAAGGAATCCTGTGCCGCCCATGGAGAGCAGCGTATCAGGGTCCCGGCTCTCCGTGATCATCGCGACGAGCGCGTAGGCGAGTACATGCGGCAGATGGCTCATCAGAGCAAACACTTCGTCATGACGTTCAGGCGACATGCGGATAATCTGCCCGCCGCAGGACTTCCAGAGCGACTCGATGATATCGACCGAACGGGCGCTCATGCCCTCCTCCGCGGTGCTGATGATCTTTTTCCCGACAAACATATCGGCAAAAGCATAGCGGACACCGGGCTTCTCACCCCCGGCTATCGGATGACAGGGGGCATACTGGGAAAATTTTTCCCCAAGCGCCCGGCGGGCCCCTTCCTGGACCATACCCCGGACTGAACCGATATCCGTCACAACAGCATCCGGTTTCATCACCGGAGCGATCTGCCGGAAAATCGACTCCATCGTCATCACCGGTGTCGCGACCATGATGACATCAGCGGTGCGCGCGGCCTCGGCGGGATCCGATCCCCCCTCCTCCGCGATTCCCATGCTGATCGCATCCGAAATTGCCTCCGGGCTCATGTCGCAGGCGTACACCGAGTGGATCGTGCCGGCCCGCTTCATGGCGAGCGCGGCGGATCCGCCCATCAAACCCATTCCGATTACGGCAAGCTTCAACCCCGGCTCCTTATGCGGCGAAGAGCTTCGCGAGAAGCTCCTTCAGAGCGGCAAGGAACCGTTCATTCTGCTCGGCCGTACCGACGGAAACGCGGATCCACTCCGGAAGTCCGAAGCTCGCGCAGGGGCGGATGATAATGCCGCGGTCAAGGAGTGCCTGATTGAGTTCGGCAGCCTTCGGTCCAATGTGAACGAGAACAAAGTTGCTCTTCGTCGGCACAAATTCAAGGTTAAGAGACGAGAATCCGTCTTCCAGCTGCTTCACGCCGCTGCGGTTCATCTCATAAACACGATCAAGGAAAGCCTGATCGTCCACACAGCCGGCAGCTGCCGCCTGAGCGAGCGTGTTGCAGTTGAAGGGCGGACGGATACGGTTCACGAGTTCAGGCAGTTCGCCGGAATTCACACCGAACCCGACGCGGAGACCCGCAAGACCGTAGGCCTTGGAGAAAGTGCGCGTCACAAAGAGATTCGGGTACTTCTTCACGAGCGCGATGGAATCAATCCGGTCTTCCTCCGGTACAAACTCGCGATAGGCCTCATCGAGCACCACCGTCACGCTCGGGGGAATCTTTCCGAGGAACGCTTCGAAATCAGCCTGGGAAATTGTGAGGCCGGTAGGGTTATTCGGGGTTGTCAGAAACACCACGCGGACTTCAGGCGTTACAGCCTTCGCGATGGCGTCCAGATCAATCGCAAAACCCTTCGCCGGAACTTCAACCGGCGTGCCGCCGCAGGCGAGCGTATCAATGCGGTAAACCGAGAAATAGAACTGGGAGTAAACCGACTTCGAGCCCGGTTCGAGAAGCGCTTCGCAGGTGAGCCCCATCAGCTCATCACTGCCGTTGCCGACAATGATCCACTCAGCCGGAACCCCCAGCCGCTTGGCGATCGCGTGCTTCAGGTTGTAGGCGTTTCCATCGGGGTAAAGGGCCACGTTATGCGCGGTCGCGGCCTCCCGGACTGCCTGCAGGGCGGATTCCGGCGCCCCGAGAGGATTCTCATTGCTGGCGAGCTTGAGAATATTCTCAGGCTTCAGTCCCTTTTCACGGGCGAGCTCACTGATCGGCTTACCGGCCTTATACGGCTCAATTCCGCGGATATAGGACGGAGCTGAAAGATTATCTGACATGCTGTTACTCCCAATATTTTTATTCTGACTGAGAAGCTGATGCGGGGTTAATCCAGCGCCTTGGGGTAGGAGCCGAGGAATTTGAAGACTGCCGTTCCCGCCTTGATTTCGGTCAGGGCCTTCTTCACCGCCTCATCTTCGATATGACTTTCTACATCAACAAAAAAATTGTATTCCCAGGCGCCATTCCGGGCAGGCCGGCTCTCCAGGTGCGTCATGGACACACCGTGGCGTGCCAGAGGCTCAAGTCCTTCGAAAAGCGCGCCTGCTTTATTCACCATGGAGAATTCAAAGGTCGTTTTATCCTTTCCGGGTTCCGGACTGCGATGCGTCGGATGGTGTCCGAGAACAAGGAAACGCGTGCGGTTTCCCGCCCAATCCTGAATTCCTTCACCGGCGATTCCAAGCTGATAAAGTTCCGCAGCCCGATGTGACGCAATAGCTCCGACCGTGTCATCCTCGGAAGCCATTCTTGCTCCCTCCGCGTTGCTTGAGCAGCTCACCTGTCTCACCCCGGGAAGGTGTGTCGCTAGCCAGTCCCTACACTGCGCGAGGGCCTGTGGGTGAGCCATCACGGTCTTCACTTTCGACAGGTCTCCGCTACGGGTAAGAAGGTTATGGATGATCGGGATCGACACCTCGCCCACAATCGTGAGCGACGTATCCAGAAGCAGATCCAGCGTAACCGCCACGGTTCCCTGAGTGCTGTTCTCTACCGGCACCACTCCGAAATCCGTGCGGCTGTTTTCCGTCGTCCGGAAGACATCCGCGATGGTTGCGCAGGGCCTGGCATCCACACTCGAGCCGAACTGACGTAGCACCGCCATTTCGCTGAAAGTTCCCGCAGGGCCGAGATACGCCACCGTGGTGGTCCGTTCCAGAGCCCGGCAGGAAGAGATAATCTCCCGGAAAATCGCCTTGACCGCGGGGCCATCAAAATTCCGGCTTAGAGACGCCGCGCGATCGAGAATCAGGTTCTCACGCTCCGGGCGGAAAACCGCGGTGCCGCTCGCCCCCTTCAGCTCGCCGACCCGGCGCACGACATCCGCACGCTGATCGACGAGTTCAACGATCTTCGCATCGATTCCGTCGATTTCATGACGGAGTTCTGCAAGCTGGGTTTCTTTATCCATGGCGGCGCTCGAAATCCTGCATGAAGTCCGCAAGCTGCTTTGCGCCTTCTGTCGGCACAGCGTTGTAGACCGAGGCCCGCATGCCGCCGATACTGCGGTGGCCGCGGATATTCTTAAGCCCGAGCGCCGCGGCCTCCTCAACAAAGAGGTCATTCAGGGACTCGTCCTTCAGCCAGAATGTCACATTCATGCGGCTGCGGAAAGCGGGCTTCACCTTCCCCGTATAGAAGCCGTCTGATGCATCAATCACGCTGTAGAGCGCGCCGGATTTTTCGGCGGCTCTTCTTGCCATTTCAGGCACGCCGCCCTGCTTCTCAAGCCAGTGACAGACGAGGTTCGCGATATAGATCGCGAAAGTCGGAGGCGTATTCAGCATCGAGTTCTTGCTTGAGTAGTTTTTCCAGTCCAGCATTACCGGGCAGTTTTCGGGGGCGCGGCCAATCAGATCATGGCGGACAGCGGCAATAGTGAGTCCCGCAATGCCAAAGTTCTTCTGGGCGCCGAACCAGATGGCACCGAATTTCCGGATATCAAACGGCCGGGTCAGGATGTTGCTCGACATATCGGCAACGAGCGGCACGCTCCCGGTGTCGGGAACATAGTTGAACTCAATCCCGTGGACTGTCTCATTATCACAGTAGTAAACGTATGAGGCGTCATCCGGGATCCGGAGGTCCTGCTGCTGAGGCACGTTGGTTTCATCCCCCTCAGCCGCGATCGAAATGCCGCCAAGCCGCCCTGCCTCATGCGCCGCCTTGCGGGACCAGGTTCCATTCACGATGTAGCAGCCGCCTCTGCGGGAAGGATCAGACGCGGAAACCGGAGCTATCAGATTAAGCGGCACCATGGAGAACTGCATATGGCCGCCGCCCTGCATGAAGAGAATGTCGTACTCCTCAGGAATGTCGAGCAGAGAGCGAAGCATCTGCTGGGTCTCGTTATGCACCTCGGTAAAGGCCTTGCTGCGATGGCTGATCTCCATAATGGAGCAGCCAGTGCCTCTGAAATCCAGCAGTTCGTCCCGGACCTGTTCCAAAACTTCGAGGGGCAACTCCGAGGGACCTGCCGAAAAATTAAAGCAACGGCTCATTCTCTGACTCCTAAAACTGAATTTTTCCTGCTTAAAGTGCCGGAAGGGAATGCCGCAGGAGCATTCCCTTCCTTCTCTTTTATACCTGAACCGGATCAAAGATCGTCAAGTGACGGGGTCTCTTCCGGGGACGGATCCGCGGGACCGTCTTCCGATCCCTCGCCCTCACCGCCCTCAGGCGCAGGCTCGGCATCGTCTCCCCCCTGATCCTTCACCGGGGTCACGCTCACCAGATCATCATCCTTCAGATTGACGAGCTTCACACCCTGCGTCGCGCGGGAGCAGATGCGGATATCGCAGACCGGAATACGGACCAGCTTGCCCTTCTTCGTGAGAAGAATGACTTCATCATTCTCATCAACCAGACAGGCTGCCACAACCTTGCCATTGCGCTCCGTGGTTGCGATGGCGATCATGCCCATCGTATTGCGGCCATGCATCGTGTACTCCGCGATCGGAGTGCGCTTGCCGTAACCGTTTTCTGTCGCGGTGAGCACCATCTGACCTTCGTCGTTGGCAACGATCATCGCGATGATCCTGTCTTCAGGACGGATCTTCATACCGCCGACACCGCGGGCCGTGCGACCCATCGGGCGCACTTCGTTTTCATCGAAGCGAAGCGCCTTGCCAGCGTCAGAGAAGAGCATCACGCTGTGAGCGCCGTCTGTCAGATCCGCGCCGATCAGCACGTCACCTTCATCCAGAGTGATCGCCGAGGTACCGCCGTTCTGAACCTTAGAGAATTCGCTGAGCGGCACCTTCTTCACAACACCGCGGGCGGTAGCGAAGAAGACGAAGTGCTCGCGGGCAAAGTCACTGAGAAGCGTGAGACGGAAGGCTTCGCGGGCCGCGTTTCTGGCCTTAGCGGGGAGGTCGCCGAGCGTAACAGCATCCCATTCAGCGCCGTGTTTTGCAGCGAGATCGTTCAGCGTCTTGTCGCAGATCGTACGGGCCTGGCTCTGAATATCTTCCGGCAGATCCTGAATATTCATCATGCTCCAGGTCTTGCTGTTCTTCTTCGCGCGGCGCTCCTCTTCCTTCGCTGGCGTATCCCATCCGGTCAGATTCTTCAGCTCAGTCTGCACAGAGATCGGAAGATCCGTGAGTGAAAGCTGGCGCCACTTCTCATCCGGAAGTCCCGGCATTTCGTCCCGATCAGAGCACACATCCGCTCGGATTGATTCACGCACATCCTCGGGCAGTTCCTCAAGCTTCACTTCATCACGGTTCAGCCTCAGGAGCTGGTTTCGCACCGGCAGACGGGCTGTCGCGAAGAAGACACAGTGGTTGTCGTCCGGGGTCGGGATCGAAAGGATGTTCGTTACGCGTTCGAACACCATTTCCTTGCCGCCGTTGCCGTCATCCTGCTCATACTGCTGGAGCGAAATCAGATTCTGGATCGGGCGTCCCTTGGAGCCCGCGCTGCCGGCCGGCACCATATAGGCGTGGTTGATCAGGTAAAGCCTGCCGAGATTCGTGAAGCACATAATCTGGTCATGCGTGCTCGCGACAATCAGCTGATCGCCGGCATCCTCGTCACGGAGTTTGCCGGAGTTGCGTCCCATGCCGCCGCGGTGCTGGGCCTGGTAATCAGAAAGATCCTGGCTCTTGATGTAACCGTCGCGGCTGAGCGTGACCACAACATCCTTTCTCGGAATCAGATCAAGCTCATCAAAATCCGGATCGCCGGAAGGATCGATCTCCGAGCGGCGGGCATCGCCGTACTTTTCCTTGATGTAGAGAAGATCATCGGCGATGATCTTCACCACACGCTCATCCTTCGCGAGAATGTCGAGGTAGTCAGCAATCTGGGCGCAGAGTTCCTTATAGGCGGCAATGATGCTTTCCTGCTGCGTCGCGGTGAGAGTCTGGAGACGCATATCGAGAATGCGTTCCGTCTGCACGCGGGAGAGCCAGTAGAGGCCATCCGAGCGGAAACCGCTGTTCGGTTCCACATCCTGCGGCCGGTAGTCACGGTAGTTGCCTGCCACGGAGCCGATCATCTCGTTCACGATCTTCGCGTTCCAGCCCTTGCCCATCAGGCGGTCACAGGCCTCGGCGCGGTCGGAGGATGACTTGATGATCTCGATGAATTCATCAATGTTCGCCAGTGCGATGGCAAGGCCTTCCTGCAGATGGCCGTCAGCGCGGGCTTTCCGAAGCAGGAAGCGGGTACGGCGCACCACCACTTCGCGGCGAAGGCCAATAAAGGCATTCACGAGCTGCTTCAGGTTCAGCAGCTGCGGGCGGCCGTCAAGCAGCGCCACCATATTGATACCGAAGGTCGTCTGAAGCTCGGTCAGCTTGAAGAGATTATTGCGGACCGCTTCCGTGTGAGCGTCGCGCCGGAGCTCGATCACGATACGGATTTCCTTAGAGGACTCATCCCGGAGATCCACAATGCCGTCGATCTTCTTCTCGCTCCGGAGGGCCGCGATCTTCTTGATCAGTTCGGCCTTGTTCACCATGTAGGGGAGTTCGTCCACAACGATAGACGTATGTCCCTTGTCATCGGTTTCGTCGTGCATCTTGGCGCGGATCAGCATGGAGCCGCGGCCGGTGCGGTACGCCTGACGGACACCGCTGAGACCGAAAATGATGCCGCCAGTCGGGAAATCAGGAGCCGGGAGGAAACGGATCAGGTCATCCACGCTCGCCGCAGGGTGATGCAGCGCGTAGAGGCACGCATCAATTGTTTCTCCGAGGTTATGCGTCGGGATGTTCGTCGCCATGCCGACCGCGATACCCTGGCTGCCATTCACCAGCAGCTGCGGGAAGCGGGCGGGCAGCACCGTCGGTTCTTTTTCTGTACCGTCAAAGTTCGGTGTCATATCGACCGTATCACGGTCGATATCAGTCAGCATCTCTTCCGCAATGCGGCTCAGACGGACTTCCGTGTAACGCATGGCAGCCGCAGGGTCGCGGTCAATCGTGCCGAAGTTGCCGTGACCGTCAACGAGCGGATAGCGGAGCGAGAAAGGCTGCGCCATACGGACGATCGTGTCATAGACCGCGATATCACCATGCGGGTGGTACTTACCGATCACGTCGCCGACCACACGGGCCGACTTCTTATAGGGAACATCGTGGCGGTTGCCGAGGCGCCACATGGCATAAAGCACGCGGCGGTGAACCGGCTTGAAACCGTCCCGGGCGTCCGGAAGCGCACGTCCGATCAGCACGCTCATCGAGTAATTGAGGTAGGCCTCCTCCATCTCATCGGAAATATTGACCTGATGAATATCTTCCTGGAGCTGAGAAACCATTTCGGAACCGGAATTGTCTCCGGAAGACGGATTCGCCTTGCCTTCGTTTTCGTCTGTCGCCATAAACCAGCCTGTGAAAATTGGCGGACCGGAAATGCATCCGCCAAGCAAAAAAAGTTGGCATTAATTTTAACAGATAGGGCTCGTCATTCCGGCCAGAACCGGCTGAAATCTCAAAGAAAACGGCCTTAGACTGGCCTGAAATGAGATTCTTGTATTTTTTACCTGTCCCTATTTTTATTTTTCAGATTTACAGGAGACCTTCAGTTTGGAATCTGAGACGCTCCTGACCGGGAATTCCGTCCACGGATAAAAAAACACCCGGAAGCTGCAGCAAAGCAGCACCGGGTATCAGGGCTGGAAAAAACGCTGATCAGCGCTTTCTCAGCCAATGAATGTAGTGAACGGCTCCGGCCGCTTCTTCCGTTTCCTGCGCGAGAAGCGCGTTCCCTGTCTGATCAGAAAACGCCTTCAGGTCATGGACAGAAACCGGGTCGAGGCAGATCACCTTCAGAATGTCTCCTGACTGCATTCCCCTCAGGGCCCGGGCGCTTTTCAGCACGGGCTCGGGGCACTTGCCGTCGACCGAAATCTCCTGGTCGGCGTGCAGACGGGCTTCCGTTTCACTCATCCCTTGAAACTCCGATCAGGCGCGCTCGCCGACCCAGCCGTAAACAGACTCGAGAGCCTTCGGCAGAGCCTCAGCATCGGAACCGCCGGCCATAGCGAAGTCAGGCTTTCCGCCTCCCTTGCCGCCGACCTGAGCCGCGACGAACTTCACGAGTTCACCGGCCTTCAGTCCCTTCTTCACGAGATCAGGCGTGACACCAGCGCAGAGCTGGAGCTTGGCGCCATCCTTCGTGGCGAGAACCACGACAGCACTGTGCAGCTTATCGCGGAGCTTATCAGCCATTTCGCGGAGCGCATTGGCATCGGCACCGTCCACAGAAACCGCCACCACCTTGACGCCATTCACTTCGCGGGCGTTTTCAGCGATGTCAGAGCTCGCGCTCGCGGCGATCTTCGCCTGGAGCGAGGCGACTTCCTTCTCGAGCGAGTGGATCTGCTCAATGCAGGCGCTCACCTTCTCAGGCAGCTCGGATTCCTTCACGCCGCGGAAGTTCTGCTGGAGATCGCTCACGAGAGCGGTCTTCTGCTGCAGGACATGGAGCACATTCATACCCGTCACGGCTTCGATACGGCGGACGCCAGCCGAAATACCCGCTTCGGAAATGATCTTGAAGGATCCAATGTCACCCGTACGGGCCACGTGCGTGCCGCCGCAGAGCTCCTTCGAGGAGCCGATCGACACAACGCGGACTTCCTTGCCGTACTTCTCGCCGAACAGCATCGTGGCGCCCGTCTTCTTCGCGTCTTCGACAGCCATTTCCTCAGTCTTCGTCGGGACGTTGGCGAGGATTTCCTCGTTCACGAGCTGTTCCACTTCCGCAATCTGCTCAGCGGTAACCGGGTGATCGTGCGTAAAGTCGAAACGCGTGATCTCCGGCGTCACCAGGCTGCCCTTCTGGGCAACGTGTGCTCCGCAGACCGTGCGCAGCGCCTTATGCATCAGGTGCGTCACGGAGTGATTGCGGGCGATCGCGGCGCGGCGTTCAGCGTTAACGCTCACGGAGAAGATATCGCCGATATGCACGGAACCCTCGTGAATGTGGCAGCTGTGGCCGAACACGGAGGCCTTGATCGTCATCGTATCGAGAATCTGAGCGATCGTGGAGGCGTTTTCAGCCACACCCTGATCACCCACCTGACCACCCATTTCGGCGTAGCACGGAGTCTTATCAAACACGAGAACCGCATCATCGCCGGCTTCAGCGGACGTCACATCGGTGCCGTCCTTATAAATCGCGAGGACGCGGCAGCCTTCAGTGCGGAGCTCCTGATAACCGCGGAATTCGTTCGTCGGGCCGTTGTAGACCAGACCGGCGGCAATCTTGAACTTGCCAGCGGCACGGGCCTTCGCACGCTGCTCTTCCATCGAACGGTCGAAAGCGTCCGTATCCACCTTGATGCCCTTTTCGCGGCAGACGTCAGCAGTAAGGTCAGCCGGGAAGCCGAAGGTATCATGGAGCTTGAACACCACGTTGCCGTCGAGTACGCCATTCGTCGTCTTGGCGATAGCGTCTTCGAGAATCTCCATGCCGTTCGCGAGCGTGAGGAAGAAACGCTCTTCCTCGGCCTTGATCACCTGAGCGATGTTCGGCTTATTGAGCTCGGGGTACACATCACCCATTTCACGGGCGAGCGGTTCAACGAGCGTATAGAAGAACGGAGCGCGGGCACCGAGCTTGTAGCCGTGGCGGATGGCGCGGCGGCAGATACGGCGCAGCACATAAGCGCGGCCTTCATTGCCCGGCAGCACGCCGTCAGCAATAGCGAACGAGCATGCGCGGATGTGGTCAGCAATCACCTTGAGAGAAGGCGTACCGGGTTCCACGTCCGTGGCACCGGCCTTCTCGACAGCGGCCTTGGCGGCAGCCATCAGATTGCGGAACAGATCAATGTCGTAATTCGTCGGAACGTTCTGAATCACGGACGCGATACGCTCGAGACCCATGCCCGTATCGATGTTCGGATGCGGCAGGCGGTTCATCTTGCCGGAGGCATCGCGGTTGAACTGGGTGAACACAAGGTTCCAGATTTCCAGATAACGGTCGCCATCCTCATCCTTGCTCCCCGGAGGACCGCCCTGAACCGACGGACCGCGGTCAAAGAAGATCTCGGAGCAGGGACCGCAGGGGCCCGTGTCGCCCATCATCCAGAAGTTATCGGACATGTACTTGCCGCCCTTGTTATCGCCGATACGGACGATTCTTTCAGCGGGGATGCCGATTTCCTTGTTCCAGATGTCGTAGGCCTCGTCATCATCAACGTAAACCGTCACCCACAGACGGTCTTCCGGCAGCTCAAGAACCTTCGTCAGGAATTCCCAGGCCCACGGAATCGCGTCCTGCTTGAAATAGTCGCCGAAGCTGAAGTTGCCCAGCATTTCAAAGAACGTGTGATGACGCGCGGTGTAGCCGACGTTATCCAGGTCGTTATGCTTGCCGCCGGCGCGGATGCACTTCTGGCTGGTCGTCGCGCGGGTGTACTCGCGCTTCTCGATACCGAGGTAGCAGTTCTTGAACTGGTTCATGCCAGCATTCGTGAACAGCAGCGTCGGGTCATCCTCAGGTACTACGGGGCTGGAGGGAACAATCGTATGTCCCTTGCTCTGAAAGAACTGGAGATAAGCGTTTCTTATCTCCGAGGCAGTCATGTATTTCATTAAAACGGTCCGTATTGAAAAGGCGGAATCAGCTTCCGCCTTCGCAGAGTAATTTCTTTGCAGGTAAAACTGCGCAGCAATGAATTCGCTGATTCTAACCCGTATGCGCAGTTACCTGAAGTGGGGGCGGTGAGAGAAACTCCTAAGAGGAGCTTCCTCAGGCAATTGTCGAATAGCCGCCCGCACGGTCCGATTCGCGCAGATAGCGGTCAAACTGCATGGCCACGGCGCGCACAAAGATCTTCCCCTTCGGCGACACGACGATGCGGTCAGGATGAAGCTCCACGAGTTCATGCTTCTCGTAGTGAGCGAGATGCTTCAGCTCCCAGGCGAAGGTCTTATCGAAATCAATGCCGAACTTCTGCTCCACTTCGGACTTCACGAGCTCAAACTGGCACATGATCCGCATGATGACCCAGTAGCGGAGCTCATCCTCGTCGGAGAGACGGAAGCCGCGGACCGTCGCGAGGCGGCCCTTGTTGATCGCGTCATAGTACGGCTCGATATCGCGCGGGTTGCAGGCGTAGATTCTACCGACCTTCGAAATGGAGGAAGCGCCGAGCGCCACCATGTCGCAGTCAGCGCGGGTTGAATAGCCCTGGAAATTCCGCTGCAGCGTGCCGTTCTTCTGAGCGATGGAGAGAGGATCGTTTTCCTTAGCGAAATGATCCATGCCGATATAGCGGTATCCGTTTGCGGTGAGGCGGCGGATCGCGTCAAACATGATTTCGACCTTGGTGAGAGTCGACGGCAGATCGGCGTTAAGGATCATGCGCTGGGGCTTGAAGTGATTCGGGAGATGCGCGTAGTGGTAGAGCGCGATACGGTCAGGCGACATTTCGATCACCTTATCGATCGTCTCCGCGAAGCTCTCTCGGGTCTGTTTCGGAAGACCGTAAATGAGATCCATATTGACGGAATGGAAGCCTGCGGCCCGGGCATTGTTCACGGTGTCACGCACAAGCTCGTAGGGCTGGATACGGTTCACCGCCTTCTGCACATCGGGGTTCAGATCCTGGACGCCAAGGCTCATGCGGTTGAGGCCAAGCTCAGCCAGCTTCTCAACCTTATCCTTCGGGCAGCAGCGGGGATCCACTTCGATCGAGAATTCACCGCCCTTCTGCAGCGGGAAACGGGAGCGGATGATGGACATCACGCGCTCCAGTTCTTCATTCGTGAGGAAAGTCGGCGTTCCGCCGCCAAAATGCAGCTGCTCAATCTCGGTGTCGCCCGTAAGATGCTGCTTTACGAGATCGGCTTCCTTCGCGATAACGTCAAGATAGCCCGTGGCGCGGTCATGATCACGCGTCACGATCTTATTGCAGCCACAGTAGTAGCAGACATCATTACAGAAAGGAATATGAACGTAGACGGAGAGTGCCCGCTTATTCTTTTCGTTCTCGCGGTTCCGGAGTGCTTCTTCATAATCCTCGGTGGTAAGCGCCGAAGTAAAACGGTCAGCTGTCGGATATGAGGTATAGCGGGGAGCCGGGATGTCAAATTTTTTCAGTAAATCAAGGTCCGGCAGTTCCACGCCGCTCGCAGAAAGATCACTCATGCAGGTATCTCCAAAAAAACGCATGACCTAGGTTAGAAGATCCTGATATTATTGCCACTATGTTCCAGTTGCTTGACTAGCGTCAAAAACAAAAACGACACCGTCCAGGCTTTTTTGTAGGTATTTATCGCAGGTCTTCTTCAGGAATATGTGCATTGTACTGATCCGAGCTTATATGAGTATGACCAGGCTCTGAGCAGTGCTGAAGCCCCCTTGTTTTTAATCTGGTATTCATCTCTGATGACAACTCCAAACATTTCTTTGTCGACTCTTCGAGTTGCTTGTTCCAACTGCAATCTGCGGGAACTCTGCCTACCGCTCCGGCTGTCGCTCAAGGAAATTGAACGCATTGAGGACATGGTCACGACCCGCAAGAGAATCAAGCGGGGGGAAGCGCTTTACCGCGCCGCGGACCATTTCGACTGCCTTTACGCAATCCGCCTCGGCTTCCTGAAGAGTACCGTAATGTCGAGTGACGGACGGGAACAGGTCATCGCCTTCCATATGGCTGGCGAGATGATCGGTCTCGACGGCATTGCAAGTGACGTCCATTCCTGCGACGTCATCGCCCTGGAGGACACGGAGGTCTGCGTTCTGCCCTATGACCGGGTTCTGGACGTCACGACGTCGCTCCGCTCGATGGGGGCCCATTTCCATAAGATTCTGTCGCGTGAAATCGTCCGGCAGCACGGCATCATGCTCCTGCTCGGCTCCATGCACGCTGAGGAACGTCTGGCGGCTTTCCTTCTCAATCTCTCGCAGCGATTCGATGCCCGCGGCTACAGCCGCAGCGAATTCGTGCTCCGCATGACACGCGCCGAAATCGGTTCCTATCTCGGTCTGAAACTGGAAACCGTGAGCCGCGTGCTTTCCCGCTTCTCGCACGATGGCCTGATTCAGGTGAATCAGAAGCACGTCCAGATTCTGAATGCCTCAGGACTGCGTGCCATCGTTTCAGGACAGCCCGCAGCGGCTGATGCCGGGAATTACGACGACGATATCAGTCTCGAGCCCTGAGTCTCTGCGCCGCAGCCCCCTGTAAACAAAACGCCTGAAGGATTTTCCATCCCTCAGGCGTTTGTTTTCGCGCGATCCGTATAAATCAGACGCGGACCAGAACCGAGCGCTCAATCACGAAGGGCTCCGTGATCGTGCAGCGCTTCGCGATCCCCGGCGTCATATAGACCGCCTTGCAGTCAGCGCTCATCAGAATGGCTTCCAGATCCGGACGGCGGGAGAGGAGCTCAAGAGACTTCTTTTTGCCCATGGCAAAAAGCGCCGTGCACCAGGCATCCGCTTTCGCTCCATCCTTATCAACGATAGTGACGGAGGAGAGGTCAGTCGTCACGGGGTAACCTGTTACAGGAGACAGAATGTGTCCATAGGTCTTCCCGTGCGTCTGCAGCTTTCTCTCGTAGGCTCCCGACGTGATCACGGATTCATTCTCAGCGGAAACCACAGCGAAGAACCCGTTCCGCTCCTCGAGCGGATGCTGGAGACCGATCTTCCAGGGGCGGTTCCCGGGAGCGGAACCGATCAGCACCACGTTACCGCCGAGATTCAGAAGCCCCCGCTTCATGCCGAGGCCTGACAGGTAATCTGCCATCCTGGTGCCGATATAGCCCTTCGCAATGCCGCCCATATCGATATCTTGGCCCGGCGCGATATAGATGTAGCACTTACCATCCCGGCGGGTCACGCGGATCTTTCGCCAGTCAACGTACTTCAGGGCTTCACGGATAGCCGCCTCACTCGGAACTGCCTTTCCGCCGAAACCGATCTTCCAGACATCAACCAGCTTTCCAATAGTGGGTTCAAACGCTCCATCAGACTCCCGGGCAACAACAATGGAATCCTCTACCACCTCAGCCACTTCCGGTGGAACCTCAACATCGGTTCCCGAGTGACGGATCACCTCCAGCAGCGGACTGTCAGCCTCATGCACGGTCATCAGCGAGGCGAGGCGATTCATCTCATCATCCGCCTTCCCTAACCACAGATCGGCCTTTTCCTGCGTAGGCGCGTAGACCTGAAGAAAAATCATGGTGCCCATCGAGAAAGTGGTTTTCTGAGCGGAAAACTCGCTCTCCTGGCTCACAGCGGCAAAGGCAGCCGGCGCGGCAGCCGAGGCAATCAGGGGCAGCGTCGCCTGAAGAAAATGACGGCGGAAAATCATAAATCGGACAACTCCAGCAGAATCTGCAAAAAATAAGGGCGCCCAGAGGGCGCCCTACCGTCTCTAAGACAGAGAATCTATCTTCCTAAAGGAAGAAGAGATTACTTGGCCTTGGCGAGAGCAGCGTTCGTAGCGGCGATGATGCCCTTGGAGGACAGCGTGGCGCCGGAAACGGTAGCAACACCCTTCGTGCCATTGGCCTTGACGATCGCGGGGATAACGCCGGCTTCAGCGCCCTTGAAGATCATCGGGGTTTCTTTCTGTTCGAGAACCTTAATGGAGGCGATCTTGCCGGCCTTAACGGTCACCTGAACCTTAACGGGACCAGACTTGCCCTGGCCTTCACCCGTGTAGGAGCCGTCCTTGTAAGCAGCGTTGGCACCAGCGGCGAGGAGAGCGGCAGCGGCGAGAACGATCAGTTTCTTCATGGTGTTTTCTTCCTATTAATGGGGGATATGTCGAGGCGTTTTTTGCCTCTGAAAACTTCGGTCCGGAAACTCAGCCTTTAATCAGTTTCTGAATTCCTTTTCCGAGACTGCGTAATAATAATACGAAGTCAGTCTTTGTGGAGGGTCAGATTTACCCTCTAGCATTATCCCCTAATTCCAATTAATAACAAACGCTTCCCCCTTTCAGGGAGAAGCGTCTGTTTTCAACCCTTTTTCAGGGATACAGCCGTCTGATTACTTGTTGAGACGGGTGTAGATGTAGGCCTGCTGGCCAGCGATGTGGCCGAAGGTCACGATATCAGCCTGAGCGTTGCCGCCGAGACGGTTGCCGCCGTGCACGCCGCCGGTCACTTCACCAGCCGCAAAGAGGCCCGGGATAACCTGGCCGTTCTGGCCATAGACCTGGGTCTTCGTGTCGATCTTGATACCGCCCATGCAGTGATGCACGGCCGGGGTCACGATGATGGCGTAGAACGGAGCCTTGTTGAGCGGACGGGGCAGGTCAGCGCGGCCGAACTGCTTGTCGTTCTTGGCAGCCACGGCAGCGGCGTATTCCGTCATGGTCTGCTTGAGGGCAGCGGCCGGAACCTTCATCTTGGCAGCGATTTCATCAAGGGAGTTACCCGTGATGGTGTAGCTCTGCTTGATGTAGTTATTCGTAGCCTTCAGGGACTTCTGCATATCAGAGTCGAAGAAGAGGAACGCGTTCTTGTCGGTCTGCTTCAGGATGGCAGCAGAGACGTTGTCGCGGGTCTCGAGCTCGTTGTAGAAGCGCTTGCCTTCGTGATTCACGAGGATGGCGCCGTTGCCGCGGACAGCTTCAGTGATCATTTCGCCGTTGCCCGGAACCACCGTCGGGTGGGTCTGGATCTCGGTCATGTCGATCAGCTTGGCACCAGCCTTTTCAGCCATGATCATGCCGTCGCCGGTAGCGCCCGGCTGGTTCGTCGTGGAGAAACCCTTCAGACGCGGAACATAGTGAGCAACCATGTCGTTATTCGCGCCGAAACCGCCGGCAGCGATCACCACAGCCTTGGCGTTGATCACGTATTCACCTTCCGGACCCTTCACCTTGATGCCAGTAGCGGCACCCTTGGCATTCTTCAGGATCTCTTCGGCCTTCGTGTTCACGCGGATGTCGACCTTGCGGTTTTCAGCAGCCGTGTAAAGCGTGCGGACCACTTCCGGGCCAACGAGGTTGCCGCCGGTCGGGCGATGCGTACGGGGCTTGGTGGCACCAGCCATCAGGCCGACGTCATGGAAGTCACCGCCGAGGGCGAGCAGCCAGTCAACAGAATCCTTGGCGTGGTTAGCGAGCACGCGGACGAGTTCCGGATTGTTCTTCCAGTGGCCGCCCTTCATCGTATCGAAGAACATGATTTCGGGGGTGTCATAAATCCCCTTAGCCTGCTGCAGAGGCGTGGCAGCAGCGTTCAGGCCGCCAGCAGCGCGGGTGGTATTGCCGCCCGGGAAAGCCATCTTTTCGACGACGATCACCTTGGCGCCAAGATCATGGGCCTCAACCGCAGCAGCCAGACCAGCACCGCCGGCACCGACGATCACGACATCCGTGTTGACATTCTGAGCCGCGTTGGCGACACCAAAGGCGGCAGTCAGAGCCAGAGCTAACAAAGCTTTTTTCATATTCTCTCCAGTGAATTTGGGTTCCGGGCAGTCAGTAGTCCCCCTGCTACCCAGAATAGGTAAGAAATCAGCGGCAGATTATATCCGAAAGTTTAAAAAAACTGAATAAATACCTATAAAGTAATAGAACCCGGATGGCTTTTCCCATCCGGGTTCTATCGGCAATACAGGATTCTCAGCAAAGAGTCTTAGTTATCAGAACTTCCCCTTGGAGTCGCGGAGCGTCACAGAGAGGTTGAAAACCGGATGCTCTCCGGTGAAATCCACCCGATCGGCAACGAAATAACCGTTGCGCTCAAACTGGAACTTGTCGTCCTTCTTCGCCTCAGCAAGTGACGGTTCGACATACCCCTTCAGGATCTCCTTTGAGTTCGGATTCAGAAGCGTCCGATAATCAGCCTCGGCTGACTCGGGGTGCTCCATCTCAAAGAGTCGTCCGTAAACGCGGATTTCAGCAGGAAGCGCCGTCTTCGCGTCGACCCAGTGGATCGTGGCCTTTGCTTTCACCGTATCAGCACCGGTCGAGCCGCTCTTCGTCTCCGGGAAATACTGGGCATGAACCACGGTCACGCGGCCGTTTTCATCAGTCTCGCAGGAAACCGGCTGAATAATATAAGCGGCGCGGAGACGAACCGGCTTCGCGGGGGAGCCATCCTTCGGCAGCGTCAGACGCTTGTACCCTTTCGGCGGGTCCAGGCTGAAGTCACTCTCTTCAATCCAGAGTTCCCGCGAGAAGGGAATGCTGCGCACGCCCATATCGGGGTTCTTCGGATGATTGCTCGCTTCCATGAGTTCCGTCTGATTCTCAGGATAGTTATCGATCACGAGCTTCAGCGGATGAAGAACCGCCATGCGGCGGGCGGCCTTCTGATCCAGGTCCTCACGGAGGCTGTTCTCGAGCACCGAGTAGTCGATCCAGCTGTTCGAGGTCTTCGAGACACCGCTCTTCTCAACGAAGTTACGGATCGATTCCGGGGTATAGCCGCGGTGGCGCAGACCAACGAGAGTCGGCATACGGGGATCATCCCAGCCGTCCACCAGACCTTCCTTCACGAGCGTGATCAGTTTTCTCTTCGAAAGCACCACGTTCGTGATATTGAGTCGGTTGAATTCGTGCTGATGGGACAGCATGAAGAAATTCGGGCGCACGACATCGAGCGCGGCCTGAAGCACCGGAGTGAAGTTCTCCGTATGTTCATTAAGGAGGGTGAAAGCGGCCTTCCGGTCAGCGGCATCAGCAGCTAGCGGCGACTCCGATCCATGACGGGCAAGGATCTCCGCCATCGCGATTTCAGGAGCGGATGTGATGCCAAGCTTCGCCTTCGACTCCTCAACGCGGGCAAGGAACGCATCCGCGCGGTCATCCCGGCCTTCCGACATATCCTTCAGAATCTGCTTCGCTTCCTCATACTGCGGTGTGCGCAATTCCGGTACGACGCGCTCAAGCGCCCAGTCGTAGAACGGGCGCTGATCCTCAAACTCCAGCGTGCAGAGGGAGTGTGTGATGTTCTCAAGCGAATCCTCAATCGGATGAGCAAAGGTGTACATCGGATAGATGCACCATTCGTTGCCCGTTTCCTGATGCTCAGCGAAACGGATACGGTAGATCGCCGGATCGCGGAGATTCACGTTGGGGCTTGCCATGTCGATCTTCGCGCGAAGCACCATGGAACCTTCCGGGTGCTTTCCGTCACGCATCTCGCGGAAGACACGGAGGTTTTCCTCCACGCTGCGGTTGCGGAACGGTGAATCCTTGCCCGGCTCAGTGAGCGTGCCGCGGTTCGCACGCATTTCTTCCTGAGTCTGCTCATCAACATAGGCATAGCCGGTGCGGATCAGGTACTCCGCAAACTGGTACATCCACTTGAAGTACGAGCTGGCGAAGAAAAGATCATTTTCACCGTTATGCTCCCAGCTGAAGCCCAGCCACTTCACGGTTTCCTTGATGGACTCCACGTACTCAGGGCTTTCCTTTCCCGGGTTCGTATCATCAAAACGCATATGCGCATAGCCGCCAAAGTCGCGGGCCATGCCGAAATTAATGCAGATGCTCTTTGCGTGGCCGATATGCAGATATCCGTTAGGCTCCGGAGGGAAGCGGGTACGGATTCTCGCCGGATCATCCACACCCTTCACCTGCTCGGAATAGGGAGCCGGATGACCGCACCACTTTCTGGGAACAGTTGCTCCCTTCTCGATATCTTCCTCGATCAGCGTGCGGATGAAGTTTGAGTTAACCGGCGCTGTGTTTTCGTTTTCAACGGCCATGGCAGATTTTCTTTATGAGTAAACAACAGAGTTGCAGCGTTTCTTAAACGCTAAAGTTCGTTATTTTAGCTTTTTAAGTTTCAGGATTCAGCACCCGGGCTTTTTTCTCGGAAGACGCGCGATCAGACTCGATGTATCCCAGCGGCGTCCTCCAAGATGCTGGACTTCGCCGTAAAACTGATCAACGAGCGCAGTGAGAGGAAGAGAGGAACCATTTCTGGAAGCCTCGCTGAGCGCGATCCCGAGATCCTTTCTCATCCAGTCGACAGCAAACCCGAAATCAAACTGATCGCGGACCATCGTCTTTCCGCGGTTCGCCATCTGCCAGGAACCCGCGGCGCCTTTTTCCAGAACGCTGAACACCTTATCCATATCAAGGCCGGCATTCATGCCAAAAGCAGCCGCTTCGGAAAGCCCCTGAACAATACCGGCAATGCAGATCTGATTCACCATCTTCGCGAGCTGTCCGGCTCCGGCTTCCCCGATCCGTGTCACCGCGCAGGAGAACGCGGCCGCGGCCGCCTTTCCTGCCTCAAAGGCACCCTCATCCCCGCCGCACATGACGGTCAGCACACCCTTTTCAGCCCCAGACTGACCACCTGACACCGGAGCGTCAATGAAGGACACCCCCTTCTCTTTTGCCGCCGTGTAGAGCTCGCGCGCGAGCTGCGCGGAATCGGTTGTGTCATCCCAGAGGATGGAGCCGGGCGTCATGCCAGCCAGCACTCCGTCCTCTCCATAGACTACTGAGCGGACATCGTTATCGTTCCCAACACAGAGAAAAACAATATCAGCGCCAGTGGCTGCCTCACGGGGAGTCGCGGCTGCCCTGCCCCCGAACTCTGACACCCAGCGGTCCGCCTTGCTCTTCGTGCGGTTATAAACCGTCACGCTGAGACCGCTCTTCGCCAGATGCCCCGCCATCGGGTAGCCCATGACACCGAGGCCGATAAAGGCCGCCTTTTCAATCTTTGTCTTTACCATCCGCGCACTCCTTTCATTCAGAATTCTCTGAGAAAAAGGCGGACTGCAGTGACACCGCAGCCCGCCTTCAGAAAGCACAAAATCTGATGCCTGCTGTTACCGGGTACCGCGCTTCTTATTCTCGCTCATAGCGAGCTTTGCCACCTTACGGGCAAGAACTGCTGTCGGATCGACAATCGCAACCCGTGTATCAGCAATCGGGAATTCGTCTGTCTCATCCAGAATCAGAGGCAGTTCCGTGCACCCCAGAATCAGCACATTGCAGGCATATTCACGGACCAGATATTCCGCGGCGCTCAGAAGTTCGTCCCGGCAGACACCTTCCGTGAATCCCGCCTTCGCGCCCTGGGGACCGTAAATCGCGGACATCACGAGTTTCTGATGCTCTTCATCCGGGGTGAAGAGCGGCAGTCCCATGGCCTCGGCCTTCTTCGAATAGATACCGGTCTTGATCGTGCCGGAAGTTGCCAGCAGACCAATACGGGGTTCCTTGAAGCGGGTAGCGATGTCCTCTAGAGCCGCCTGCTGCATATCAACAAAAGGCACCTTGAGGTAACGCTTCATATAAGGAAGGAACGCGTGGGCAGTATTGCAGGGAATGATGATCGCGTCGCAGCCATCCTCTTCGAGACGCTTGGCTGAGTGATAGAGGCAGATCGTCGGATCGGTCTTGCCTTCAAGAAGGCAGGCGGTACGGTCCGGGGTCTGAGGATTCTCTTCAATCACAAGCTTGAAATGCTCCTGATCCGTCTTCGCAGGGGTCGCCTTCACGATCTTATTAAAGAGATCCACTGTCGCCGCCGGTCCAAGTCCGCCGATCAGACCCAGTTTGAAGGGCTTCGGCAACGGCTTCGGTTCCGAAGCGGCTGCCGCTTTCGCGAGGATCCCGATCGTATCGAGAACCGGAATGCCTTTTTCGGCGAGTTTCGGAGCGGCGAGCGCCACAGCCTCATTCATCGGAAGCACCGCATCCACGGTTCCCAGCCGTCCGGCAGCCGCGGCAAGCAGCTCAACCGCTTTATCGGTTACACCGGATGCCTTGATTTCCGCGATCGCCTGCCCGGTCAGCTTCTGAGCTTCTTCGTCAGCCGGAACCGGTTCTGCGCCGCCGGCAAAGATTCTCGCGTGGGAGGAAGCCGAGCACTGTGCGTAGGCACACTTCAGAACGCCCACCTTTTTCACGCCCGAAACCTTCAGTTCCTCTCCGATCGCGGAAAGCCAGTCAAGCACCGGCGTAGTGATTTCAACCTGCAGTTCATCCAGGAATTTCTGGACCGCAACGCAGGGCAGAAGAATCAGATCAACCCCCTCTTTCTGGAGCCGGATCGACGCGTCAAGCGACAGCATCTTCTGATCGCGCAGATGAAACAGGGGATCCGGTGCGTCTTTTCTCGGCGGCTCCCAGTCCATAACCACTTCGACCGGACGTCCGAGCTTCTGAGCTTCCGCGATCAGCCGGGTCTTCAGTTCAACCGCGGCCTGCGGCAGAATGCCGGCAACAATACCAACTTTCAGCTTATTCAAAGACATATCCATACACCCCGTTCAAAAATAGTTTTCTGCAGAGTCCATTACTGATATTAGCCCATCTAATTAAGGCTAAATACCTAAATTTCTGAAAACACCCTGAGACCAATCATATAGAGCACTGAGGATGGGGCGCCCTTGTTCTCCGGTTCGGACAGCTAACTGATCAAGAGCTTCCACATAGCTGTCCTTCCTGCCTTCGATTCTTTGCTTCGCGTCGATCAGCCAGAGCGTACGTTCATCATCTGTCAGTGTTTCAGGGAAATTTCTCGCCCGATACCGGAGAAGCAGCCGGTCATAGACCGGATTGTCAAAGTGAATTCTGCCCTCGTGATAACTTTCCGCCAGCGCTTCCCCGGTCAGCCTCTCCACTTTCTCGACCATGCGGGAATCCGAGAAGGTCGGAAACCCGGAGGAGTAAAGTGCTTCGTCAGGATCCTGCTCGGGCTCCGGGATCTCTTTCTCGTGAGCCTCTTCGAGCCCAGCGATCAGCATTGCCGTCACTTCACTCATCCTCTCAGGCGTGAATTTTTCCGCATTTCGTTTCACAGCCCCCAGATCGATTCCGAACTTCTCCGCCTGCCCCCCGCTCAGAACACCGAGATGGCTGCAGACGAAGGGGCACTTATTCACGCGGAGCGTATAAACAGGCAGCCTGGGATCATTTTCATCACCTGAGGTGAAGATCCGCCGCTCCACATCCTCAGACTTCAGCGTGAAAAGTTCCTCCGGATCCCGTTCCAGATCCCAGAGGAGAACCCGGTTCGGGTCGTGCGGCATCGCTGCGATCTTCAGCACGCATTTCAGATATCCGTGCGTCTGACCGATATGACTGTCCACCCAGACGACCGGTCCCCGGTTCAGCTCCTCAATCACAGCCTGTTTGCCGCGATGCTCAAATGCCCACTGCCAGAGTTTCGGTTTAGTTTTCCGGATCAGACCGGCAAGAGCCACCGTACCGTACACATCGGAAAGCGCGTCATGCGCCTTTTCATGCGAAATGCCGTTTGCGGCAGTAAGGCACTCAAGCTTGAAGGTATGCCCGTCGAGATCGGGATTCTCATCCTTCAGAATGCGCTTCGCTTCAAGCTTCGGAATCCAGTCCTTTCTGAGAGGCCACTCAATCCCCTCAGGCCGCAGCGCCCAGACTGCCAGCGTGATCGGATACAGATCCCAGCGGCCGCAGCCCAAGGAATACTCTCTCTTGTACGGCGGGAGGAAATTCCGCCAGAAAAGGAAGCGGGAAACCTCGTCATCAAACGACAGATTGTTGTAGCCGATACCGATTGTGCCAGGCTCGGAAAGCCGAGCGAAAACTGCCCGTGCAAATTCGTTTTCCGGAAGCCCGTTTTCCTCACAGTACTGCGGCAGAATGCCGGTCAGAAGACAGCTCTCCGGAGAAGGGAGAAAATCATGATTTGGCCTGCAGTAAAGGACTTCTCCTTCGCCTATGAGGTTCAGATTTTCATCTGTTCTTACCCCCGCGAACTGAGAGGGACGTCTCTCGTCACCCCGGAGGCCGAAAGTTTCATAGTCATGCCAGTAAAACGTGTTGCTCATCCTTCCCTCCCGATGTCCCGTTTCAGGCCAAAATTACATCAAACTGCTCCTGGGTATACCCCGGTTCTACCAGCAGGGAAACCGGCTTGCCGATGAACTCGTGAAGCAGTTCTAGCGCCGGAGATTCACTCTCAAGGAACATATCGATGACAGTCTGAGAGGCGAGAATCTTGAATTCCTTTGCGTCGGTATACTGGCGCCACTCACGGACCACCTCGCGAAGAATTTCATAGCAGACCGTGCGGGCTGTTTTGATTTCACCCCTTCCGCCGCACACCGGGCACGGTTCACAAACCATGTGAGCGAGCGACTCTCGGGTGCGTTTCCGGGTCATTTCGACGAGACCAAGCTCGGTAAAGTTGCTTACCGTCATCCGGGTGCGGTCCTGGGCAATGCCGCGCCGCAGCTCAGCAAGAACAGCCGCCCGGTGCTCGTCACTTGTCATATCGATAAAGTCGATGATGATGATTCCGCCCAGATTCCGAAGTCTCAGCTGCCGGGCGATCGTCTGTGCCGCCTCGAGATTGGTTTTAAAGACTGTATCTCCGAAATCCTTCTTTCCAACAAAGCCTCCGGTATTCACGTCAATCGTTGACATCGCTTCTGTCTGATCAAACACCAGATAACCGCCGGATTTCAGATCCACACGGCGGCGAAGCGCCTTCTCAATTTCATCCTCGACGAGATACTTTTCGAAGAGCGGGATTTCGCCGCGGTAAAGCTGGAGCTTCTCCTCCGCGATCGGAACAAAAGTTTTCGCAAATTCCTTCAGTTCCTTAAAAGTATCCTGTGAGTCCACCAGAATCGCCGCGGTTTCCGAATGCACCATATCGCGCAGCACCCGCTGCTCAAGTGACAGCTCCTGATAGAGAAGCGAGGGGGCGGGCAGGTGGGATGCCTTGTACTGAATCTGTTCCCAGAGCACCTTGAGGTAGCGCATATCGGAGCGGAACTCGTCCTCCGTCGCCCCCTCTTCCGCGGAAGTCCGGACGATGTATCCACCCTTCTCCTCTTCTGGTTTCAGCCGGCTCACTTCATCACGGAGCTTTTCCCGGAGATCCGAATCCTCAATACGCTGGGAAACGCCGATATGAGGTTCACGGGGAAGATAAACAAGCTTTCGTCCGGCAAGCGATACTGTGGTCGTGAGACGTGCCCCCTTCGTGCCGATCGGATCCTTAGCCACCTGCACCATCACGGCCTGCCCCTCATGCAGCACGCGTTCGATCGGAAGAGTCTTATCGCCCTGATGCGCTTCCGTGATGTCGGCGACATGAAGGAACGCCGTCCGCTCGAGTCCGATGTTGATAAAAGCGGACTGCATACCCGGCAGCACCCGGGCCACGCGTCCTAGATACACATTTCCCACAAATCCGCGGGATACCTGCCGCTCCAGATGGATTTCCTGCAGGATGCCGTCCACCAGAATCGCCACGCGGGTTTCCCGAGGCGAATAGTTGATCAATACCTCTTCCACGATGATTTCCTTTATTGCTGCCGGACGGCTTCGGCGGTGCTCCCGTGAGCCCAGGGCCTGTACCTCACCCCCTCGAAGAAATCCGGCCTGCTTTAAAATTGGTTGATTCATTGTAAAGTCGAAACCCGCCCTGGCGGCTTCCGGTTCTGTCCAACTTCTTTTATTTAGGCCATCTCTTCCATGTACGATCAATACGAAACACTCTTAAAGCACGTTTACGAACACGGAGTGAAGAAGACTGACCGCACAGGCACCGGAACGATCTCGGTTTTCGGCTACCAGATGCGGTTCCCGCTTTCGGAAGGCTTTCCGCTTATCACCACGAAGAAACTGCATCCGCGCTCGATCATTCATGAACTGCTCTGGTTCCTGAACGGTGACACGAATATCCAGTATCTCCACGACAACAAGGTGACGATCTGGGATGAATGGGCGGATAAGGATGGCAATCTGGGCCCGGTTTACGGTGCCCAGTGGCGTGCCTGGAGAACGGCAAACGGCGACAAAATCGATCAGATCAGCGAAGTGATTGATCAGATCCGCCATCATCCTGACAGCCGTCGGATGATCGTCTGCGCGTGGAATGTGGGCGATATTCCTCACATGGCGCTGCCTCCCTGCCACTGCCTTTTCCAGTTCTATGTGGCGGACGGCAAGCTTTCATGCCAGCTCTACCAGCGCTCCTGCGATTTGTTTCTCGGCGTGCCCTTTAATATCGCAAGCTACTCGCTCCTCACCCACATGATGGCCGCACAGTGCGATCTCGAGCCTGGAGACTTCATCTGGACGGGCGGTGACTGCCACATCTACCTTAACCACCTTAATCAGGTGCGTGAGCAGCTCTCCCGCACGCCGCGCGCCTATCCGACGCTCACACTCGCAAGGAAGCCCTCCGACATCTTCTCCTACCGGTATGAGGACTTTGTGATCGAGGGCTATAACCCGTGGCCTGCTATCAAGGCGCCGATCGCGGTCTGATCAGACCGACACTCAACAAACAAAAATCTCCGGATGCTTTTCTGAAGGGCATCCGGAGATTTTTTTCAGGCGGGAGATTTCCCGTGATCAGCACTCAACAATGCAGACCGCGAGTCCTCCCGTACTGGTTTCCTTATATTTGTTGCACATATCACGGCCCGTTTCGAGCATCGTCTGAATCGCCTCATCGAGCGAAATATAGTGGCGTCCATTGCCCGCCATGGAAAGCCGGGCCGCGGCGATCGCCTGCGTTGCCGCCATCGCGTTGCGTTCAATGCACGGGATCTGGACCTGTCCCGCCACCGGGTCACACGTGAGACCGAGATGGTGTTCAATGCCGATTTCCGCCGCGTTTTCGATCTGGTAGGCGTTCCCCCCCATCACCGCCGCGAGGCCGCCTGCCGCCATGGAACAGGCGACACCCACTTCGCCCTGGCATCCGACCTCAGCGCCTGAAATTGAAGCATTGGTCTTAAAGAGAATGCCAATCGCACCGGCCGTGAGCAGGAAGTCATGGATACCCTTCTGATCTGCTCCGGAAACAAATTGACGGTAGAACTCGATCACCGCGGGGATCACACCTGCGGCACCATTCGTCGGGGCCGTCACAATGCGGCCGCCGGTCGCGTTTTCTTCCCCAACAGCAAAGGCAAAGGAACAGACCCAGTCAAGCACTGCGAGCGGATCATCTGTGAGCGAAATCTTTTCAAGACGCCGCTTCATGCCGGCGGCGCGGCGCGCGACCTTATAAGCGCCAGGGAGCATTCCTTCGGTTCTCAGACCGCGGTCCATCGCTTCCTTCATCACGCTCCAGATATGATCCAGCTCGCGGTCAATCTCCTCATCGGTGCGCCAGACGCGCTCATTCTCGCGGACGATTTCAGGAATCGTTTTCCCATCCCGGCCGCAGAATGCGATGAGTTCCACCATGTGCTTGTAGCGATACGGAAGCACCACCTTGTTAAAGGAGGCCGGAACCTCCGGAATATCCGGATTCTCTTCGCTGCCGGCAACGACAAAGCCGCCGCCCACCGAGTAGAAGCGCCGGGCGAGAAGCGTATGCCCCTCAGCGTCAAGCGCCGCCACGTCGATCGCGTTTGTGTGGAAACGGGCAATCTTCTCCGGACTGAAAGTGATGTCCCGGTCCCACTCGAAACCGATTTCAGACTCCCCTCCCAGCTTCAGACGGCGGTTATCACGGACATCCGCGAGAATCGCGGGTTCCGCGTCCACATCGAGCGTTTCAGGCTCCAGCCCCATGAGGCCAAGCACAAAGGCCGTATCGGTCGAGTGCCCCTTGCCGGTTGCCCCAAGACTTCCCATCAGATCCACAGTGATCCGTGCGACCCGCGGCAGCATATCCCGATGGGAAAGCATGCGGATGAAAAGCGCGGCGGCTCTCATCGGTCCCACCGTGTGCGATGAGGACGGCCCGATGCCGACGCGGAAAATGTCAAAAACGCTGATTGCCATGATTTATTTATTGATTCCTGAACCGGCCGACTTACCTGAGCCGGATGACTTTGCCTGCGCAGACCCGGTCCTCACCGCCCGCGCGGTAGGACACTTCGGCCTCATCCCCAATATGGCTTTCGGCCGGGAGAAGCGCGAGGGCAAGAATAGTACCCGAGTCTGAGAGAGTCCATGTGGTGATGATCCCGCCTTCAGAGGAGTTCCCTCGGATCACGACTTCGGGCGCGGAGTCGAGTTTCGAGGCATCGTCATCCGACTGAATTTCGAGAAGTCCAAGGCGGCAGCGGATACCGGCGCGGTACCGGGCCTCGGTGAGGGCGCGGCCAATGAACATACGGGCTGGATCAGAGAAGTCGACTGACGAGCCAAGACCCACTTCAAGCGGAGAGGAGGATTCATCGAAATCACAGCCAAACGCCGGGAAGCAGATCGCTGTACGGGCAGCTTCCCAGACCTCTTCGCCGATCGGCGCTGCGCCAGCCGCGGCCAGTTTCTTCCAGAAAGCATCCAGCTTCGAAGCCTCACCCTGAATCAGGAAAATATCCTCAAAAGCACAGACCTGAACCCCGTCCTCTGGTTCCGTGAAGCTGCCCGCCTTCGGAACACTGCAGGACACCTTCTTCAGCGTGTCGGATGCAAGCGGACCGCCAAGCCAGAATACATGACGGTCTTCCGGCTGCTCCACTTCAGCCTCAAAAGACACCGAGACCTGCCTCGACCAGGCAAGTCCCGTGTCCGCCGTTTCCGGAAACAGCACGACATCCCAGTACCCGGTGTGGGCAATCACGGCCACTTCCTGCATGACACCGCCCGACGCGTTCAGCATCGAGGCGAGAAGGCAGTCGCCCGTGGCATGCTTCGCCACATCGGCCGTAATCAGACGGCGAAGCAGCTTCTCACCGTTCTCTCCCTCCGTACGGATCACCCGGGCCGCCCGGACATCCTTCAGGAAGGCACCGGTCAGAGCAGAATGCTTTTCAGCCGCCGTGTCTCCGTAGCTCAGAATGAGCTTCGGGGTATCCTCCGTCCATTCGATACCATCAAGGCCGGACGCTGCCGGCAGAAAGTCTTCGCTTTTCACCATCTCACTACTCTCCTGATTCTGTTTTTCACGCCCTTATGCCCGGGGAAGTGTCACGCCGTGCTGCTTCTGATACTTGCCGCCGCGGTCCGCGTAACTCACCTCGCAGGGCTCGTCGCTCTCAAAGAAAAGCACCTGTGCGCAGCCCTCTCCCGCATAGATCTTCGCGGGCAGCGGCGTGGTATTGGAAAACTCCAGCGTCACATAGCCCTCCCACTCGGGCTCAAACGGCGTTACGTTCACGATGATGCCGCATCGCGCATAGGTCGACTTCCCGAGGCACACCGTGAGCACATTCCGGGGAATCCGGAAGTACTCCACCGTGCGCGCGAGAGCAAACGAATTGGGAGGAATGATACAGACATCGGACTTCACATCAACAAAGGAAGCCGGATCAAAATCCTTCGGATCCACAATCGTCGAATTGATGTTGGTGAAGACCTTGAATTCATCAGCGCACCGGATGTCATAGCCGTAGGAGGATGTCCCGTAGGAAATGACTTTTTTATTGTCAACGTACCTGACCTGTCCTGGCTCAAAGGGCTCAATCATGCCGTGCTCTTCAGCCATCCTGCGGATCCATCGGTCGCTCTTGATCGTCATGCTGTTTCCTCCTTTTCCGGCTCCGGATCAGAGGCCGGAGCGCTCTTTTCACTGAACTGAATATTGTAGAGGTGAGCGTAAAGCCCGCCCTTAGCAAGAAGTTCCGAATGCGTACCGGATTCCACGAGACGCCCGGACTCCATCGCCACAATCCGGTCCGCATTCTGAATCGTGGAGAGGCGGTGCGCCACAATAAAGACCGTCCGCCCCTTCATCAGATGAGCGAGTGACGCCTCAATGTACTTCTCGCTTTCTGTATCCAGAGCGCTCGTCGCTTCATCCAGAAGGAGAATCGGCGCGTTCTTCAGGATCGCGCGGGCAATCGAAATTCGCTGACGCTGCCCGCCGGAAAGCTTGGATCCGGATTCACCGACCTTTGTCTGAAGACCATCCGGAAGAGATTCTATGAGAGAGGTGAGGCTGGCTGCGTCCGCCGCGCGCCGGATCTCTTCCTCTGTCGCTCCCGGGGCTCCGTACGCGATATTCGCGGCGATCGTGTCGTTGAAAATCACGACCTCCTGGCTCACAAGCGCGATCTGATCGCGCAGCGACCGGAGTGAAATCTCGCTCTGCTCCAGCCCGTCATAAAGAATCTTTCCCTCAGTCGGATGCCAGAACGCCGGAATCAGGTGAATGACAGAAGACTTGCCGGCGCCCGAGGGCCCGACGAGTGCGATTCTTTCCCCGGGCTTCACGGAAAGCGAGAAATCCGTAAGCGCATTTTCCTTCGCTCCCTCATAGCGGAGCGAAACGTGTGAAAACTCAATCCGGCCTGTGCTTTTCAGCTCTTTCTTTCCGCCTTCATCCTCAAGCGGCTCGCCCAGCAGCGCGTAGATACTGTCAGCCGCGGCGCCCATCTTGGCGATCGAGCCATTAAGCCCCGAGAGATGGCGAATTGAAGGCATCAGGAGCAGAAGCGCCGAGAGGTAAGTCGTGAACTGTCCCATTGTGAGGAGCCCCTTCTGGGCCTGAACCAGAGCCACAACAAGCACCACAGACACTGCGCTCATCGTGACAAGCTGCGTCAGCGGAGTCCCCGCGCCAGCCACCTTCTGCTGCGCCATATTGAGACGTTTGAACTCTTCGCTGATCCTGGCAAAGTTATCGGCTTCCCGTTCCTGGGCACCGTAGATCTTCACCATGCGGTGGGCATCAATCATCTGGAAGAGACCGGAGGACATCGACCCCATCGTCTCCTGCATCATCTTCGTGAACTGCCGCATACGGCGGCTCACCCAGCGAAGGATGATCGCAATGAAAGGCGCAAGAAGCAGCGTTACGGCCGTGAGCCGCCAGTCCTGCCAGATAAGCACGGCGAGGAGCGCCACAATCTGCAGCACATCGCGAATGATCAGTGTGAGGAGACTGGACGCGCCGGAAAGCGCGTTTGACGCTTCATAAAGAAACTTCGATACGATCTCACCGGTTGAATACTTCTGATAGACGGACTCCGGCCAGTAAAGGACGTTCCTCATCATCTGGGTTCTGAGATCCACCATCACGGACTGCGAGACCTCCTGCAGCCAGTAGCTGCTGAGGAATGTTGAGCCGCCGTGAAGCACGGTGATACCCAGCAGCGCAACCGGCGCCCAGAGAAGCACGTAAGGATTATGTTCATAAAATCCCATATCCGTCAGTTTCCCGAGCAGCATCGCGATCAGAGAAGAAGATCCGGCGGTCACCGCAAGCGCGATAACGGCGTAGATGATCCACTTCTTATAAGGGCGGAGCATCTTCAGCAGACGGACGATATTGGGATCAGCAAGAGACCAGCGCTTCTTCGCGCGGCCGGGAGAGGCGGATTTCATCTCTGTCATCTTTTATCAGTAGGTTTCACACTGCCGCTATCATATCCGCTAAGGGCATCTCATCAGAAGATGCCTCATCTCTCAGTCCAACTCAACCGTAAATAATCATGTCCAAGACTGTTCTATGCCGGCTCCCCAATCATGTTGGCGACTGCATGATGACCCTTCCCGCTCTTCAGCTTCTCGCTGACAGCGGCTTTACTCCCTCGCTCATCGGGAAAAGGTTTGCTGAAGACCTCATGGCGGGTATGGGGTGGCGGTATGACCCGATCGAAGGACAGGTACTGAAGGATCTGGGGCGGGTGAAGGAAATTGCCCAGAACACCGGGGACTCTCCCCGCGGCGTGCTTTTTCCGAATTCCTTCGGCTCCGCACTGCTCTTCAAGCTGGGCGGCATCCGCTCTGCCGGCTACCCGACAGACGGACGCGGCTTTCTTCTTGACGCCAGGCTCGCGGAGCCCGGTATCACGCATGAAGTCAACCGGTTCTTCACGGTAGCGCGCGAGGCGATCATCGCCTGGGGCGGCACACCGGCCCGCGAAAAACCCACGCCGCAGCTTGGGCTTAAGCTGCTGGCCCGCCATCGCGCCGGAGCCCGCAATATTCTCCGCGACAATCACATCACCGAGGATCAGAAGTTCGTGCTGCTTGCTCCTGTTGCCCGTGGACTCCATAAGGGACAGAAGAAGAGCTGGGATCACTTCGACAGCCTTGCGAAATATATTGAGGAACTCGGCTACCTGCCGCTTGCGCTCCCCTCCCCTCACGAAGTGGAGGAAGTCCGGGTAAGCTGTCCTTCCGCAAGAATTCTTGAGCCGACCACTCTCGGGAACTATGCCGCACTCTGTGAACGGGCCTCGCTCGTCATCGCGAACGACTCCGGCATCAGCCATGTGGCCGCGGGCGTCGGTGCCCGTCAGATCACCCTGATCGGCGTTACGGATCCGGCCCGCACCGGTCCCTGGAATCCCGCCGCAGTCACACTCGGCTCGGAAGGCCACTGGCCGACCGAAGAGGAAGTGAGAAACACCGTTCACCGAATCCTCACCGCCGAGGCTTAGTTTCTTCATCGCTTTATCCCGATATCCCCATGCAGCCAAAATTCGTTCATCTCCGTTTTCATTCCGAATATTCGATTACGGACGGTATCGTCCGGCTTAACCCCGCCATCAAGCAGATGAAGGAGTGGGGAGTCGGCGCATTCGGACAGACGGACCTGATGAACATGTTCGGAAGCGTCCGTTTCTATGAGTCCTGCCACAAGGAGGGCATCAAGCCGATCCTTGGCTGTGACCTCTGGATCACGAACGAAGAGGATCCGGCTCACCCCTTCCGTCTCACGGTCTACTGCATGGATCATGACGGCTACCATTCACTCTGTGTGCTGCTCACGAGGGCCTGGCTTGAAAATCAGTGTCATGTAAAGGGCCGGGGCGAAGTGAAGGAATCCTGGCTCGCCGGAGAAGGGACGAAGGGGCTTATCGGTATTTCCGGCGGTCCCGAGGGCGAGATCCAGACACTGTTTCGTCGGGGAAAGACCGCTGAGGCTGAGGCCGCCGCGGAAAAGCTTTCTCATTTCTTCCCTGACCGCTTCTATCTTGATCTGCAGCGGGCCGGACGTCCGGGAGACGAAGCCGCGGTCCGGTTCCTTTGCAATGCGGCAGCGAAGCTGGAGCTCCCGGTTGTCGCGACGCACCCGGTTCAGTTCCAGAAGAAAGAAGATTTCATCGCGCATGAAGTCCGGGTCTGCATTGCAGAAGGCTATACGCTCGCCGATCCGAAGCGCCCGAAACGCTACACCGAGGATCAGTACCTCAAGTCGCCTGAAGAAATGATGTCGCTCTTCGCGGACATTCCGAGCGCGATTGAGAACACGGTTGAGATTGCCAAGCGCTGCAACGTCGACGGTATTTTGAGTAAGCCGCAGCTTCCGCTTTTTGAAACGCCGAAGGGCATGTCGCTCGATGATTACATCGATCATCTCGCGCATGACGGCCTTGAGGAAAGGCTCGAATTCCTTTACCCGGATGAAGCGAAGCGGAATGAGGAACGCCCGCGCTACCTCGAGCGGCTTGAGTACGAGCTCGGCATCATCAAGAAGATGAAGTTCCCGGGCTACTTCCTCATCGTGCAGGAGTTTATTAACTGGTCCAAGACCCACGGCGTTCCTGTGGGACCGGGCCGCGGCTCCGGCGCCGGCTCACTCGTCGCCTATTCGCTGCGGATCACGGATATGGATCCACTCCACTACAACCTCCTTTTCGAACGCTTCCTTAACCCGGAACGCGTGTCGATGCCTGACTTCGACGTGGACTTCTGCCAGTGGAACCGCGACAAAACCATTCAGCACGTGAAGGACAAGTACGGCGCGAGCGCTGTGAGCCAGATCGCGACCTTCGGCGCCATGGGCGCGAAGGCCGTTGTGCGTGACGTCGGCCGCGTACTCGGCATGCCTTACGGCAAGGTGGATGAACTCGCAAAGCTCATCCCGGCGCCTCCGGGGCAGGACGTTACGCTCGAACTTGCGAAGGAGATGGAGCCTGACTTCAAGAAGAAGATCGACGAGGACGAGCAGTATCAGGAGCTCATGCGCTACGCCGAACCGCTTGAAGGCATCACGCGAAACCTTGGCATGCACGCCGGCGGCGTGCTGATCGCTCCGGGGCCTCTCACCAACTTCTGCCCGCTCTATAACCAGGACGGTCAGCCGGAAAACACGATCAGCCAGTTCGATAAGCATGACGTTGAGAACGTTGGCCTCGTGAAGTTCGACTTCCTCGGCCTCACAACGCTCACGATTCTGAATAAGTGCGTCGAGTACATCAATAAGCTTCACCCGGATCAGTCCTTTGAGCTGAGGCGCATTCCGACCGATGACCCGGCCACGCTGAAACTGTTCCAGGACGGCGACACGACGGCAGTCTTCCAGTTTGAATCCCCCGGCATGCGACAGCTGCTGCGCCAGGCGCATCCGGACCGGATCGAAGATCTCGTGGCTTTGAACGCTCTTTACCGTCCGGGCCCGATGGAGATGATTCCGACCTACCTTGCCCGAAAGTCCGGCAAGGAACCTGTCACCTACCTCGACGACCGCATGGGCTCGGTGCTCGCAGAAACATACGGCATCATGGTGTATCAGGAACAGGTGATGCAGGTCGCGCAGGTGATCGGCGGCTACACGCTCGGCGGCGCTGACCTTCTCCGCCGCGCTATGGGTAAAAAGCTGAAGCAGGAAATGGTGCGTCACCGCGCCATCTTCGTCGCCGGCGCCGCGAAAAACGGCGTTTCGGAAAAGGTGGCTAACGAGATCTTCGACTTGATGGCGAAGTTCGCGGGCTACGGCTTCAATAAATCCCACGCTGTGGCGTACAGCTATGTCGCTTATCAGACCGCTTACCTGAAGGCTCACTATCCGGCCGAATTCATGGCGGCCAATATGTGTCTGATCCTTACGGATTCAGACAAGATCCGCACGTTTATTGATGACTGCAAGCTTCGGGGCATCAGCATCCTGCCGCCGGATATCAATCAGAGCGACTGGTTCTTCACCGCCCCTGACAGCAAGACAATCCGATACGGTCTCGGCGGTATCAAAGGAGTCGGCGAAGGCGTGATCCTCTCCCTGATGGCAGAGCGGAAGAAAAACGGCCCCTTTAAGGATCTCTTTGATCTCTGTGCCCGGATGAAGAAGCGGGACAGCGCGGGGCTTTCCCGCCGGGTACTCGAAGGTCTCATCAAAGCGGGGACCCTCGACACCATCGATCCGGACCGCGCAAAACAGTTCGGGAACCTGGATCAGGCTATGAAGGCTGCCGCGGATGCCGCGCTTTTCGCGGATCAGGGAAGTCTCTTCGGCGACGCGAGTGAACCCGAGCGGATCGTGAACTGGATACCGGTTACCCCCTGGAGCGAGCACGAAAAGCTGCTGCTCGAAAAGGAAGTGATCGGCTTCTGCCTTACGGGACACCTCTTTGGCGAATGCCGGGACGAAATCCGGAAATTCATACCGGAGACCATTCATCAGGTACTCTCCTCCGGCCGCCGTCCGGCGCCTGGCGCAAAGGAAAGCTACCGCTCGAAGGACACTATCCGGTTCTCCGGTGTTGTTGTTGATCTCCGGCAGGTGATCGGAAAACGCGGGCGCATGGGTATCGTGACGCTGGATGACGGAACCGGTTCAATCGAAGCGGTCTGCTACTCTGACGCCTGGGATCAGTACCGGGACATTTTCGTGAAGGATGAAATCGTCATCGTGACAGGACGCAGCCGCTGGGATGAAAAGAAGGAAACTACCTCCTTCTCCATCGACTCCGCGGAAAGCCTTCCGGGATTCCGCACCAGAAGACACGCTGCGCTTCATATTGATGTCAGCGAAGAGCCGGATCTCAAGGCGATCGCCAAGACCGTAGCGCCTTTTGAGAACAAAAAATACGGCTGCCAGCTGATTTTCTGCATTGACACCCGTGGCATGCACGGGCAGGTGGTTTCCCGCCGTCCCGCTTTCATCGATCCGCAGCAGGAAGTGATTGATCAGCTGCTTCACGTGTCAGGCGTCCGTAACGCGCATTTCGTTTATTCTTAAGCCTACCTGTCACACCTTTGCGAAGAGAGTTCTCATGCCTGAAGAATCGACCAGCCGGGAGCTTTTCCCCCTCAGCATCGTCATCCTGACGAAAAATGAAGAGGATCATCTCCAGGACTGCCTGGAAAGCTGCCAGTGGGCAGAAGACATTCTTGTCGTGGACTCGGGAAGCCGCGACCGAACGGTCGAGATTGCAAGATCCTTCGGGGCTTATGTGATCCATCAGGGCTGGATGGGATTCGGACCGCAGAGGCGTTTCGCCGTGTCTCAGGCCGCTCACGACTGGGTGCTCTGCATTGACGCGGATGAGCGGCTTTCCCCTGAGCTCTCCGCCTCTATTCAGTCCGCGCTTTCGGGCCGCAGCTCAGACGCCGCTCCGCACGTGTATGAATTTGCCCGAAAGACCTGGTTCCTCGGACGCTTTCTGAAGCACGGGGACGGATACCCGGACTGGCAGATCCGGCTTTTTGACCGGCGCCACGCGGTCTGGAATAACGAACCGGTTGAGGAAAAAGTGGAGACCGATATCAGACCGGTCCGGCTGAAGGGGGATCTTCTTCACTATCCGTCCAACAACCTGAGTGAATTCCTCCAGAAGAAGATCCGCTTCGCGTATCTCCGGGCCGGCTATCTCCATAAGATCGGTGACGATCACCACGGATTCAAGACGTTCTCCAGCCCGCTCTGCCGTTTCGTGAAGTTTTACTTTCTGAAGCTCGGTTTTCTCGACGGACTCCCGGGCTTCATCCACACCGCGTGCGGCTGTATCTACACCTTCATGAAGTACGCCCGGCTGGTGGAAATCCGTCTAAGCGGCCCTGGGAAAAAGAACTGAGAAAATCACGCCGGCAGATCCTGCCGGCATTTTTTTGAGGCAATAAAAAAGCGACCCGACAGGATCGCTTTTTTGGAATCTTGGTGCGCAGTACAGGGATTGAACCTGTGACCCCCGCCGTGTGAAGGCGATGCTCTACCGCTGAGCTAACTGCGCAATACAGAGGTTAATAATTTTACTTTTTTATTTTGGTTTGTCAAATTCTCATATTCCAAAGCCTTTACGCAGGCTTTGCCGGTGTCTCTTCCGGCGCCGGAGCGTTCGGATCAAACCGCCAGAGGCAGGTTCCCTTGCAGGCCTTGTCGATCTTATCCAGCTGCTCCTCATGCGCCGCGAGTTCACGGCTGTCAGCCCGAATCATGCGAAGGCTTTCCGGAGGGGGAAGCGGCATCAGCTTTTCAGCCGATTCACGGCCGGAGGCTTCCATGAGGAGATTCCCCTGACCCCGGGTGAGTGCGAAGTAGACCTCCGCGAGCAGCCATGAGTCAAGCAGTGCGCCATGCAGCGTACGGGACGAATTATCAATTCCATAGCGGGCACAGAGCGCGTCGAGACTGTTTCTCTGCCCCGGATGCTTCTTTCTCGCAATCGCGAGCGTATCCGTGATTCTGCAGATGCTCTCAATCGGAGGGCGGCCAATCCTGGCGAGCTCCATATTGAGGAAGCCCACGTCGAACTCAGCGTTATGGATGATGAGCTCAGCCCCCCGGACAAAGTCGAGGAACTTATCCACGATTTCAGCGAACTTCGGCTCTCCGGCTAGACGCTCAGTCGTCAGGTTGTGGATCGCCACAACCTCTTCAGGAACCTCGCGCTCCGGATTGATGAGCGTGTGGTAGAGGAACCTGTCATCCAGCGTGAGACGCCGGCCGTCCAGCTCCACGCAGCCAATTTCTACCAGACGGTCACCGTTCTCCGGATCACGCCCTGTCGTTTCCGTATCCAGACAAATCTGTCTCACTTTCTGTTCCGCCTCTTCTCTTATTCGACCTCAGACGCCAGCCTCTCGAGCACACCCGGAGGTATCAATTTGCACTCGCTCCTCGCCCCCCTCACTACTTCAACGCCCCAGTTCGCGAGCTCGTCAGCCCGCTCATTGCCGGGCTCCCCCGCATGGCCTTTCACCCAGCGCCATTCGATCTCAAACTGATCCACCAGATCGCCAAGCTTCTTCCAGAGGCCGCTGTTCTTCACGGGCTTCCTTGCCGCGGTTTTCCACCCATGCCGTTTCCAGTTCGCCATCCACTGCTCAACGCCGTTCTTCACGTACTGGCTGTCAGTATGAATCACAATCGGGCACGGCTTCTTCAGGCAGGAAAGCGCCACAATGACCGCCGTAAGCTCCATGCGGTTATTCGTAGTCATAGCCTCACCGCCATAAAGATCCAATACATGGCGGCCATACACGAGATGCGCCCCCCAGCCTCCGGGGCCGGGATTCTGCTTGCAGGCTCCGTCCGTCCAGATTTCCAGGGTTTTGCTTACAGGGGATTGCATAGTCGTACGTTATCCATTAATTCAGTCATCAGAGCTTACGGGATTCGTCTCTCGAAGCGGATTCCGCCGCGAGCTGCGTCCCCGGCTTCCGAAGCGCACGGGCCGCGGCAAACGCCGTGCTCCCGATCAGACGGGGTCCGGCAATATGTTTGGTGGCGGAAAGCATCACAAGGCTGCCAAGAGCGGGCCACCAGCGGTCTCCCGCGAGATTCATCCACTCGAACCGATGAAGCCCTGCAGCGGTGCGGCTCGGCATCTGATAAGCGCCGAAATGCCCCCTGTCTACTTCGAAACCCAGCAGCGAAAGCCAGTCCTGCAGCCGTTTCAAAGCGATCGGACGGGCTGCGTCCGGCAGAAAGGGACCTCCAAGTCCGATCCACGACAGTCTCTGACGCAGACTCCAGAGCCCCGCGCGGTTAAAGGCTGTCAGGACAATGCGCCCTTCAGGGACAAGAATACGGGCTGCCTCTCGCAGCACCTTCTGAGCCGGGGCGTCAGTTTCCCAGAAATCGAGAGCATGCGGGAGGACCACTAAGTCCTGACTCTCAGAGGCCAGCGGAATTTCCGTAAAATCAGCCAGTATTCTGTTCAGAGGATCCTGGCTGGAAATGTTTTTCAGGTTCCGCGCTTCGGGAGGAATAATCTGAATATGTGTCGCGATCCGGTTTCCCCTGAGCAGATCAAGCTCCGGAAGACCGATCTGGACCGCACTGTAGCCGAACACGTCTCCCACGACACCGGCTGCCTGAGAAGACTCCCATTCACGCAGGAACCTTCCGGCCGGCGTTCCCATAAAATCAGGAATGCTCAGCTCTTTGCTCATTCTGGTTCTGTCCCTCAACGATTGACATTTTTACAAAAAGCCTTTCGGCCGCTGCGGCTTAACCTAAGAACATAGAGTACCATCGCATAGCTGCCCGCAGAGGCATCCAACACTCTTTTCACGCAACAAATGAAACTGCGACTGATCCCACTTTTTCTCATCGGCATTTACGCGACCGGCTCCTTGGCCGCCCCCGCAGCAGGCGTTCCTGCAGCAAGCGATAAGGCCCTGCCCGTCCTGGCATCGGTTCCCGGTACGCCTGCCGCAGCTGCCGCGCCCGCGCCTGCCGCTGACAGGATCACCGAAGTTATCACCGCGGAGCTGCCAGCGCCGAATATCGACGTCTGGACCCGCATCCGAAACGGCTTCAAGATTCCGACGCTGGAAAGCGCCCGGGTTGAAACCCAGGTTGCGGCGATCTCGCGGCACCCGGAAAGCTTTGCAAAGACCGCAACCCGCGCCGGTATGTATCTCTATCATATTGTGGGTCAGGTTGAAGCCCGAGGCATGCCGATGGAGCTCGCGCTTCTGCCATTCGTGGAAAGCTCCTTCCGCCCGAATGCCCTGTCATCGGCCAAAGCATCTGGTCTATGGCAGTTTATTCCGAGCACCGGCACGACCTATTCCCTGAACCAGAATCTCTGGAAGGATGAACGGCGTGACGTCGTGGAAAGCACCCGCGCGGCGCTGGACTATTTCCAGAAACTGTACGCGCAGTTCGGTGACTGGCAGCTTGCGCTGGCCGCCTATAACTGGGGCGAGGGCAACGTACAGAAGGCAATCGACCGGAATGCTCAGGCGGGACTGCCGACTGACTACTCGCATCTCCGCATGCCGCTTGAAACCGCGAACTACGTGCCCCGGCTCGAAGCGGTCAAGCGGATTATTCAGAACCCCTCGGCCTACGGCGTGACGCTTCCCGATATCGGCAGTGAACCCTACTTTGTGCAGGTCTTCCGCGACAAGGATATCGACGTGAAGACGGCTGCCCGTCTGGCCAATATGAAGCTGGACGACTTCAAGCTTCTCAACCCGAGCTTCAATAAGCCCGTCATTGTCGGTGCCCACAACACCGCCATGCTGATTCCCGCGGATAACCTCGACGAATTCATGGAGAATCTCGCCCTGTGGCGCTCGAACGGCAAGCGCGTGTCGGCCTGGAAGACGCACCGGTTTCAGAAGGGGGAAACCCTCGCGGATATCGCTCTCGGAACCGGCATGTCAGAGGAAGAGCTCCGAGAAGTCAACCGAATCCCGGGCAACCGTCAGGTGGCTGACAACTCACTCCTTCTCGTCCGGGCTGACGCCGAATCTCCACGCGAGGAAATCCAGGGCGGCAATGACTTCTTCCGTCTGGAGCCCGTACCTTCCGTTCCGAAGATCCGCTACCGCCAGATCCGGTACCGCGTGAGAAAGGGCGATACGCTTGAGGAAATCGCGGATCGTCTGAATGTCACCCCGCGCTCAATCATTGTCACAAACCGCCTGAGAAACTCCCGGCTGCGGCGCGGCATGACGCTTATCGTCACGGCACCGGTGATCCAGCGTGCCCCCGATATGGAACGGGTGAATTCGGAACGCATTATCTACCGCACCGCCCGCCGCTACCGCCTGAACGCCATGCCCCGCAAGGGCGCAAAGCAGTCCTCGCGCCGTACGGCCCGTTCCCGCAAGGCATCTTCCGCAAAATCCTCCTGCGCGAAGTCTTCCCCCCGAAAAACGGTCAGAAGAAAAAACGCTAGAAGTTTATCTAACTGATTTAGATTGCTAGAATAAGCAACTCTCTAAAATAAGCAATCGTGCTTCTGCTCCTGCCCAGCCGCGCCGCGGTGCGGCCCGGGGCGGATTTCCTATTTCATTAGAAACGAAGAAAAACACCATGGGATTTCTCAACGGCAAAAAAATTCTCATCACCGGAGTTCTGTCCAACCGTTCCATCGCGTACGGCATTGCGCAGGTCTGCCACCGCGAAGGTGCTGAACTCGCCTTCTCGTATGCTGGCGATCACGCTCGGGACCGCATCGGCAAGTTTGCTGAGGAATTCGGCAACGACTTCATTCTGCCGCTCGATGTCACGAAGAATGAACATATCGAAGGTGCTGTGAAGACCATCCAGGAAAAGTGGGGCGGTCTTGACGGCTTCGTTCATTCGATCGGCTACGCTCCCCGCGAAGCGATCACCGGTGATTTCCTGGAAGGCTTCTCCCGAGAAGCGTTCCTCACCGCCATGGATATCTCCGCTGGTTCCTATCCGCTCCTCGCCAAGGCCTTCCTTCCCCTGATGGAAGGCCGCCAGGCCTCCATCCTCGCGCTGACCTATCTCGGCAGCGAGCGCGTGATCCCGAACTACAACACGATGGGGCTCGCGAAGGCCGCTCTTGAAGCGTCCACCCGTTACCTGTCCGCCAGTCTTGGCCGCCGCGGCATCCGCGCGAACGCGATCTCCTCCGGTCCGGTGAAGACCCTGGCCGCATCCGGTATCAAGGATTTCGGCAAAATGCTTCATGAAGCCGAAGAGATGTCTCCTCTCGGCCGTACGAACACGACGGAAGAAGTGGGCAACGCAGCCGCGTTCCTTCTCTCGGATCTCGCAAGCGGTGTCTCCGGCAACGTGATGTACGTTGACTGCGGCATTCACAACATCATGGGCAATCCCAACGCGGCCTGATAGCCGCGCGGGGTCTCTGCCTTTTTTACCGTTCTTATCTGGCATGATGCGCTTGCAGTAATGCCAGATTTTTCTATCTCGAGCTGACATGTCCGTTTTCAAAACAGCAGCCATCTTTGCGAAAAGCTCTCCTGACCTCAAGGGGCCTCTGGAGGCGTTGGCAGCTCTGGTAACGCAGAGCGGCGTGTCACTGCTTGTGGACGAGACCGCATCTCAGATCCTTGATGATCCCGTCCGTTTCCCCCCGAACAGCGTTCAGACGATCGGCGAAAAAGCCGATGTCGCCATCGTGCTCGGCGGGGACGGGACAACTCTCGGGATCGGCCGGCGCCTCGCCCAGTACGACTGCCCGATTATCGGCATCAATGCCGGCCGGCTTGGCTTCATCACGGATGTTGTGCTTGAGGAAATGAGCCGCGTGATTCCCCTCATGCTGGAGGGGCATTACGTCCGTGATCCCCGGCCCATCATCGAGGGGTCCGTCCTCCATGAAGGCCGGGTCGTCTACCAGTCGAACGCGGTAAACGATATTGGCATCACGCACGGCAAAATCGGCGGCATGGTGGAGTACACGATCTACGTGAACGGCCTCCAGATGTCTTCCCAGCAAGCGGATGGCATCATCTACGCAACCACCACCGGGTCAACCGCCTATGCGCTTGCCGCGGGCGGTCCGATCCTCTACCCGTCGCTGAAGGGGGTGGTGCTCGTTCCTGTCGCACCGCACACGCTTTCCAACCGCCCGATCGTGCTGCCGTCTGACGCTCAGATTGATATCAAGCTTACTGAGGTCAAAGATGGCCAGGCCTATTTCGACATGCAGGAATTCATGCCGATGGAGGCCGGGGATGTGCTGCACATTCATGTCGGCCGCAACCATTTCACGCTGCTTCATCCGGCCGGGTATAACCACTTCGACCTTCTTCGCCGGAAGCTGAAGTGGAATCTGATGCCGACCAGCTCGCGCATCATCCGCTACCCTAGTGGTAACCTTTAGTACTCCACCGTCCTCCTACACCGGAGCCTGCTGTGCTACTCAGCCTTTCACTCACTGATTTCGTTATCGTTCCTGAGCTTACGATCAATCTTGAGGGCGGGTTTACAGCCCTTACAGGTGAGACCGGCGCAGGAAAATCCATCCTGATTGACGCCCTGCAGCTGCTGCTGGGCGCCCGGGCGGATACAGTCGTGATCCGTGAAGGCGCTAAGAAAACTGAGGTGAGTGGCATCTTTTCCCAGAACCGTTCAACCCGGCGATGGCTCACGGGTAACGGCTTTGAGCCAGATGATGATGAAATTCTGATGCGGCGCGTGCTTGATGCGAGCGGCCGCTCCAGAGCCTGGATCAATGGCTCTCCGGCCACGGTAAGCCAAATGAGAACGCTCGGGGAAAAACTCGTCGACATCCACGGTCAGCATGCCAACCAGTCTCTCCTGAAACCCGCTGAACAGCTGCGGCTTCTCGATGCCCACGGCGGACTCTTTGAGTCGCGGAAGAAAGTCCGCCGGCTCTACCAGGATTATCAGATCGCCGCTGACGCGCTTCAGAAGGCGAATGCCCGCGCCGCAAGCCTTCAGGACGAGCTTGAGAAGCTTGCCTGGATGAAAGAGGATCTGGACGCGCTCGCCCCTGAAAAGGGGGAGTGGGAACGAGTGTCTGAAGAGCACACAAAACTCTCCAACGCGTCGGAAATCATCAGCGGTATCAGCTCCGCCACCGCAGAGCTCGTTGATGACGATGTTTCGGCTCAGACACTTCTCGGCAACGCCTATCAGAAGATCATTTCCCTCAGCCGCTTCGACTCGAAGCTTGAGGATGCCGCGCAGCAGCTGAGCGATGCCTCCAGCATTGTGAATGACACGGCGAGCACGCTCCGGCAGTATCTGGACGGAAACGACCTCGACGAAGAAAGGCTTGCCGCTCTCGACAGCCGTCTCTCCGCCTACTATGACACCGCGCGGAAATTCCATGTCCGTCCGGAAGAACTGAAGAATCTCCACGACAAGGTGAATACCCAGATTTCGGAGATTCAGTCCGGGTTTGATACCGAAAGCCTGCGCCGCGCGGCGGCGGAGGCCAAAGCCGCCTTTATGTGCGAGGCGCAGGCGCTGAGCGCGAGCCGGAGAACCGCGGCCCAGAGTCTTTCGAAGCTTGTCACGGATGCCATGCAGAAGCTCTCCATGGAGGGAGGACGCCTCGAAGTCAGTCTCTCTCCTTCGGAACCCGGCCCGCATGGCCTTGAGCACTGTGATTTCCTGGTCGCCGGACACGAAGGTGTATCGCCCCGGGCTCTCACAAAAGTAGCCTCCGGCGGTGAGCTTTCCCGTATCAGTCTTGCCATTTCTGTCATCACCGCCCGGGCGACACCGGTCGAGACGATGATTTTCGACGAAATCGACGCCGGCATCGGCGGCGCTGTCGCGGAAGTGGTGGGACGTCTCCTGCAGCAGCTCGGTCACGACCGCCAGGTGCTCTGCGTGACTCATCAGCCGCAGGTTGCCAGCTGCGCCATCCATCACCTGCATGTTGAGAAAAAGACGGTCGACGGTAAGACTGTCAGCTCTCTCACGCAGCTTGACAGCAAAGGCCGTATCGAAGAAATTGCCCGCATGCTCGGCGGCATTCATATGACTCAGGCCACGCTCGATCACGCGAAGGAAATGCTTCGGCTTTCCTCGCCACAATCCCAGCAGTCCCGGGAAACGCATTAATTTAACTTATGCTTTCAACTTTCAGAAATTTCCTCCGGTCTCTCGACCGGTCGCCCCTCGCATGGCTGATTGCCATTGCAGGAGCGCTTATTTTTGCTCTGATGCTGCCCGCAGCGATGGGCCTCACCTACGGAGACCACACGCTTCGCGAGTTCTGGGACTGGAAGAACATCCTCTTCGTGATTCTCACGCTCTTCACACTGAGTCAGTGGAAAATCTCCCGCTGGTTCGTCGCGATCCCTCTGGTTCTCATCTTTGGCTGCTACCTCCCGGCCGGCATTCTGTACGGGAAGCCCAGCATTCTCGTCGCTATCGCTCTCATGCAGACAACACCGGCTGAAACCCGGGAATTCCTGATGAATACGCCGTGGCAGCTTTTTGCCGAGGCTATCGGTTTTATTTTTGCCGGACTTGCTGCTGTCCATTTCTTCGGTCAGGTGAAGATTCCAAGAAAGACTGGTTTCGTTACAGGGCTCGCCGCATGCGCGATTGCTTGGTTCATGTCTTACGGAAGCGGAAAGACCTACGAGCAGATCCAGACCGCGTCCTTCTTCCACAGCTTCGGAACCACTATGTGGTACTCAGCTGAGGAGCTCCGTGAAGAGGCAAACGCTCTGCCGCCATCCTGGCAAGTCACGTCAGCCGAGCCTCAGTACAAAACTTATGTCGTGATCATCGGAGAAAGCCAGCGCCGTGACTACGCGTCGGTCTATGGCTATCCGCTCGATACGACTCCCTATCTGAACCGCGCGGACGGCACTTTCTTCAGCAACTTCATTGCCCCGGGCGGCAATACCGGCATTTCGCTCCCGCGCCTGCTTTCCTACAACACGCCTGGCACCGACCGCTACAGCAAGGAAAACAACATCGTCACGCTCGCGAATACTGCGGGCTTCGACACTTGGTGGATATCGAATCAGGGGCGCGGCGGCGCCTTTGACAATCCGATTGCTCAGATCGGCGTCAGAAGTCATCACACGATCTGGCTTAAGGGGAACTACGCCGACGCCAACGTGGATGACGATATGCTGCTGCCTAAGATCCGAGCGGCGCTGAAGCAGGAATCGGGGAGCAATAAGCCCCGGGTTCTCTTCGTCCATCTGATGGGCTCTCATCCGACCTTCTGCACGCGGCTTTCCGGCCGTCCGGCCGCTTTTGATGTCGGAGACAGTGCGATGGACTGCTACCTCACGACGTACCGCATGATGGATTCCTTTGTCGAACGAACGGTGGATCTGCTGAAAACCAATGCCGGCGGATCCTGGTCTCTCGTATACTTCGCGGACCATGGCCTCTCCATGGAGAAGAAGCCCGGAACAGACTCAGGAAAAGAGCTTGAGCACGGTTACGACCATCGCCAGAACTACGAGGTGCCTTTCTTCAGGATCTCCTCTGACAGCCATGGACACCAGGTCAATCCGGCCTACCGGACCGGGTTCCGGATGCTTGAGGGGCTGGCTGACTGGATGGGAATCCGCGTCAGCAACGAAAACATCCGTCACTCACCTGAATTCTGGAGCGAAGGCAGCGATACGAAGATCCGTGTCTTCGGCGACAGGCAGTACAACGAACTCCCCGAAGACCCCGCAATCCGATTCAGAAGCAAGTAAAACAAGAGCCGGAGAGAAGAGATTCTCTCCGGCTCTTTGGCAATCCGCAGAATCGCTGGGGCTTAATCCGGCTTCCCCATACCCTCTTCGCGCTTCTTATTCCGTTCCGCTTCCTTCTTCTGGCACGCAGAACAAATACCGTAGAGCGACAGTGAATGACTCTCCAGTTTGAAGCCGAAGCGCTTGGCGATTTCGTTCTGACGCTCTTCAATCTCGCGATCGACGAATTCCTCAACGGCACCGCACTTCAGGCAGACCAGATGATCATGGTGGTAGCCATCATCCAGCTCAAAAGTGGCATAGTCTGTGTCAAAATGGTGACGAATCAGAATTCCCGCCGTTTCGAACTGCGTCAGCACGCGGTAAACAGTTGCAAGGCCGACATCCATGTCTTCAGCGAGCAGGGCCTTGTAAACGTCGTCCGCAGACATGTGCCGCTTTCCCTGAAGAGAAGCTTCCTGGAAAATTTCCAGAATCTTCATCCGGGGACCGGTTGCCTTCAGCCCCGCGTGCTTCAGCTCGGCAGACTGATTACGAGATGTGTCTTTCATATTCTCAAACCTAGGTACAAAGAAGCTTTTGCCTTTATGATACGAGTGTATCTGAAACAAGGCATTGCCATTTGATAAGTTGATTAAATAATGAGATTCCTGCAAAAACTAATGACGGGCTCAATGCTGGCAGCAGCCTGCCTGACTCTCAGCGGATGCCAGACGGTTTCGCGGGCATGGGACAGCGCAGCCAAATGGACGCCGACGTTCCTGCACCCTTACCGTCCTGATGTCTATCAGGGCAATCTTATAACCTCTGAAATGGTGGGTCAGCTGGAAAAGGGCATGTCGAAGGAGCAGGTTCAGTTCCTGCTCGGTCTGCCGCTTCTTCAGGATCGATTCCATACGGATCGCTGGAATTACGTCTACTACGTGAACCGCCGCAGCGGTGAAACCGAAACCCGTAAGCTCATTGTCTACTTCAATGCAGCGGGCCGCGTTGATCATTGGGAAGCGGACAAGATGCCGGATGAAACCGAAGCTGATCTGATGATCCTCGGTGATAAGAAGGCGCTGAAGAAGGCTGAAGAAGCCGAAGCGGCCAAGAAGGCTGCTCCGGCCGCAAGCACCGCGGCTTCCACGCCTGCCGCTTCAGCTCCTGCTGCTCAGACCAAAAAGGAATAGCCAATGATTAAAGTCGCTCTGTCTGGAATCAACGGTCGAATGGGTCAGATGCTTCTGAAGGCCGTACTCGCAGCTTCTGATATGGAACTTTCCGCAGCTCTCGGTCACAGCGGAAGCAGCGCGATCGGCAAGGATGCCGGCGTTCCCTCAGGGATTACGACCGGTGTTACGGTTACGGACGATATCGAATCACTTCGCGACTGCGATGTGCTGATTGATTTCTCGCGTCCTGAAGCCACTCTCTCCTATCTGCCGGTCTGCGCCGCGTCAGGCACCGCTGTTGTGATTGGTACCACGGGCTTCACCGCTGAAGAAAAGAAAATCCTTGAAGCAGCCTCGGAATCGGTTCCGGTGCTGCTCGCACCGAACACGTCTCTCGGCGTCAATGCGGTCTTCAAGCTGATTGAAGAGGCGGCTCGTCTCCTCTCAGACGTCGATGTCGAAATCTTCGAGATGCACCACCGCAACAAAGTGGATGCACCTTCCGGCACAGCGCTTGAAATGGGACGCCGTGTTGCCCAGGCCCGGGGCCAGAATTTCGACGAAGTTGCCGTTCTTTCCCGAGAAGGACACACGGGACCCCGAAAGAATGGGACAATTGGTTTTGCAGCATTGCGCGGCGGCGATGTCGTCGGCAAGCACACGGTGATCTTCGCCGGCACTGGTGAGCAGGTTGAAATCACCCATAACAGCACAACCCGCGAGGGCTACGCTCAGGGCGCTCTCACGGCTGCCCGGTTCCTGTCCACGAAGGACAAGGGGTACTACTCCATGTCCGATGTGCTCGGAGCCAGCCGCTGAGCCGATTAACGTTTCCGCTGCCGTATCTGCAACCGCAGACGACAGGATTACCTCTCTTTTCTTAGGCATCAGAAAATGCAAGAACAACTTGACGCACTTGACTCCATCATTTCCCAGCTGGTTCAGCGTGCTGACAACCTGCACAAGGAAAACGAGCAGCTGAAGCAGCAGCTTTCCGACACTCAGAACGAACTCAACGGAACGCGCGACGAGCTTAATCAGACCCGTCAGAAGCTGGAAGATACGGGCATCCGCATCGGCCTTCTGATTGAACAGCTGACGAAGGATACCAATATCGAACCGATCGAAGAGGAGCCGGTTTCTTCTGTTGCCTCTCCCGCGACTTTCGGCTGATATTTCCTGAAGACGGCAAACCGCTATGTCAGATCTTTCTCTGAATATCATGGATCGGGTCTTTCACTTCGGGGTCAAACCCGAAGATGAAGACCGGCTGCGCGCATGCGGCGAGGAGCTTGACCGCCAGATGCGTTCTATCAGAGAGTCTGGCCGCGTCCTCGGCTACGATCAGGTCGCAGTCATGGTTGCTCTGGATCTCATCTGGGGCCGCCTTGACTACGAGGATGCAGCAAAGCGCAGCAAAGCCATGGAAAATGAAGCAACCGCCCGCCTCTCGGAACTCCGGGAACAGTGTGAGGCCGCTGTGGCACGCATCGGAAACGACGAAATCCCTGCCGAAAAGCAGCCTCATCAACCCGAAGGTTGAGGCATAGAATAGAAGTCATCAAGCCTTTCCCCGCGGGTTCCGGAACCATGGGATCCAATGTTCCAGAACCAATGCACACTGTGCTAGGCCGCTGATCTCATTGGCCGATTGCGTTAACGAACACGCGTTTGTTCGAACCATTTCCGCCTTGGAGGCGACCGCCCTGAACCCTCGGTTCAGGATACGTATCCCACCGGGATCTGCGGGGATCCAATCAAAAGGGCCGAAGCATCGGATGCTTCGGCCCTTTCCTTTTTTCCAGAGTTTTCCAGTCCGTCAGCGGCGTACCCGGTATGCCCGGGCAATCAGGAAGATACCGAGAAGAATCAGCGGCAGAGACAGCCACTGCCCCTGAGACAGTCCAAGCGCCCGAAGACCAAGGAAGGAATCCGGTTCACGGACAAACTCCACGCAGAAACGGATGATGCCATAGCCAAGACAGAAGAGTCCTGTCACGGCGCCTTCCGGCTTCTGGCGACGGGAAAAGAGCCACATTACGCAGAAGAGCACGATGCCTTCAAGACCGGCTTCGTAAAGCTGGGATGGATGGCGGGGCTGCATCGTTCCGGACTCCGGGAAAATCATGGCGAACGGGAAGTCAGGCGTTGTCACCCGTCCCCAAAGCTCCCCATTAATGAAATTACCGATACGACCGAAGAAAAGTCCCACCGGCACCAGCGGCGTCACGAAGTCCGCGGTCTTCAGAAGGCCGACGCCATGCGAGTGCTTAAAGTACAGCATTGCGAGCAGGCAGCCGATCATACCGCCATGAACGCTCATGCCGCCCTGCCATATCGCGAAGATTTCGAGCGGGTGCTGGATAAAGTAGGACGGCTGATAAAGGAAGCAGTATCCAATTCGGCCGCCCAGCACGACACCCAGAATGCCGTAGAAGAGGAGATCCTCAAGCGCATCCTCTCCAGACATACCGCGCCACTTCTCTTTCTCCCGAATCCGGCCGAGAAGATAGAAAAACGCGAAACCGACCAGGTACATGAGCCCGTACCAATGAACGGACAGAGGTCCTACGGAAAAAGCGATCGGATTGAACTGAGGATGCACCCACATGAAAGTTATCCAGAAAAAAAGAGGAACTGCCCATTCTAAATAAAAAGACGCAGAGTCATTTCTGACTCTGCGTCCCGTGTTTTGTGACTTTTTGTGACGCGTCCCAGAGTTAGCTGAGAACCGCGCCCTTCATGCCGGAGCTCACAAGCTTCGCATAGCGGACCAGGCAGCCCGTTGTGATCTTCGGCTTCCGCGGCTTCCACTCAGCCTTGCGGCGGGCAAGTTCTTCATCAGAGACGAGCACATTCAGCGTGTTGCCATTGATGTCAATCGCGATCTGATCGCCTTCATGAACGAGGGCGATCGGACCGCCTTCGGCGGCCTCAGGAGACACGTGACCGATCGAAGCGCCGCGGCTCGCACCGGAGAAGCGGCCGTCAGTGATCAGAGCCACTGTGCTGCCGAGCCCCGCTCCGATAATAGCGGAGGTCGGATTCAGCATCTCACGCATGCCAGGACCGCCCTTCGGGCCTTCGTAGCGGATCACCACGACATCGCCCGGATTGATCTTGCCGCCGTAAATAGCCGCAATGGCATCATCCTCACAGTCGAAGACACGGGCAGGCCCCTGATGAACCATCATCGCCGGGTCAACCGCGGAGCGCTTCACAACGGAGCCATCCGGGGCGAGATTGCCCTTCAGAACAGCAATGCCGCCTTCCTTCATGAAGGGGTTCGTGACAGGACGGATCACCTCATTATTCAGGACTTCATGCCCCTTGATGTTTTCGCCGACCGTCTTTCCGGTCACCGTCATGCAGTCAAGGTTCAGATGGCCGAGCTTTGCGAGCTCATGCATGACAGCAGGAATGCCGCCCGCGCGCTCCAGATCCATCATGGTGTCTTCGCCAGCCGGGGACAGATGGCAGAGATTCGGGGTGCGCTTGGAAATTTCGTTGGCTTCCGCGAGATCAATATCGATTCCGCATTCGTGGGCAATAGCCGGAAGGTGGAGCATCGAGTTGGTGGAGCAGCCAAGCGCCATGTCCAGCATCAGGGCATTTTCGAATGCCTTGCGGGTCATGATGTCGCGGGGAAGGACATTGTCGCGGACAAGATCCATGATGCGCATACCGGTCTTCTTCGCGAGGCGGATACGCTCGGACATGACTGCCGGAATCGTACCGTTTCCCGGAAGCGCAATACCGAGCACTTCCGTCATACAGTTCATCGAATTCGCGGTGAACATACCGGCACACGAACCGCAGGTCGGACAGGCTTCATTCACAAGACCGCCGAGTTCTTCCGCGGACATCTTCCCCGCGTGGAACGTACCGACCGCCTCAAAGACGGAAGAGACCGTAACCTTATGCCCCTTGAAGTAGCCGCCGAGCATCGGGCCGCCGGAAACAATAATCGTCGGAATGTTGATGCGGGCCGCTGCCATCATGAGACCCGGAACATTCTTATCGCAGGCCGCCACCATCACGAGACCGTCAAACGGATGGGCGATGGCCATGGATTCCGTAGAGTCCGCAATCAGCTCGCGGGAAACGAGAGAGTACTTCATACCCTCGTGGCCCATCGCGAGACCGTCGCATACAGCGATGGCCGGGAAGACGAGAGGCACACCGCCCGCAAGGGCAACGCCCTGCTTCACGGCATCCACAACATTGTCCAGGTTCATGTGCCCCGGAACGATATCGTTCTTCGAGCTGACGATGCCGATCAGCGGACGATCGATTTCTTCATCAGTCAGGCCGAGGGCCTTCATGAGTGCAAGCCTCGGAGCGGCGGAGGGGCCCTTGGTCATCTTGTCACTGCGCATATGTTTCTCCACTTTTTCTTTTTTGGCAGGCTGCCGGCCCACGGAAGAGTCGGTTCGTTAACGGTCATAAACCTGTCGTCTGCCAATTGTCATTTCTCAATTGTATATATTTTCCGACATTGTGAATGGCATAAAAAGGGTAAACACAAAAAAATATCCCGAATGCTGTAGGCACACGGGATTTCACGTTTTTCAGAAGAATCTCAGTCCATCAGATGTTTTCTTTTCCGGGTACTTCCTTCCCGTTTCCAAAGAAAGAAGCTGATATAAAACGGCACAGGGATGAGATTTATGCGTCTGCTCAATGAACTGTCCAGGCAACAAAAAACCCGCACTGCAGTAATCAGTACGGGTCAATTTAATGGTGCCGGTGAAGAGAGTCGAACTCCCGACCTTCGCATTACGAATGCGCTGCTCTACCAACTGAGCTACACCGGCAACCAGGCCAAGCCGACAACTCGGCTTCGCAAACAGAGTTCGTATTTTAGCGGAGAAAATTTAAAAACGCAAGAAAAATTGTTTCAATTCCGGATCCGCCTCATTTGATGCCCTAAAATAAAAGTTCGACTAGAAATACCCGGCACATGACTGCCGGAAAGAGCTGAACATGCCGGAATCCACTCAGAAAGAAATTCTTTCGCTTGTGCTGCCCGATGAGGCCTCCACGGAGTCGCTCGGTAAGCGCCTGGCGGAAGCTGTTCTGAAACACAGCAAGGAAATCACAGACCGGGGACTCAATATCCGGCTGCAGGGGACTCTGGGCGCTGGAAAAACCACGCTGACTCGGGCGCTGCTGCGCGCGCTCGGGTTCTCGGGCCGGGTCCGGAGCCCGACCTTCACGCTGGTGGAAACGTATTCTGTTCAGGGACTCGCTATCAATCACTTTGACTTCTATCGGTTTGAATCTCCGGAAGAATTTGAGGAGGCCGGCTTCAGGGATCTGTTCGGCGCCGGACGCCTGACGCTCTGCGAGTGGCCGGATAAGGCGGAACCTTTTCTGCCGCCAGCCGATCTCCTGATTCACATTGATCTGAAAGGTGATGGGCGCGAAGCAAAACTCTGCCCTGAGAATGAGTGGGGAGGCATTGTCGCAAAAGAGGTTGAGGAATCATGGCAATGAAGCGACGGAATCTTTTACTGGGCAGCGGCGGTACGCTGCTGCTTTCCCTTTTCCCCTGGGAGATCGCCTACGGGGCCGGCATCGTTGATGTCCGGATCTGGCCTGCGGATGAGTACACCCGAATCACGATTGAGCATGACGGAAAACTGAAATTCCGTTCCTTTGTCGTCCGGGAGAATCCGCCGATCCGCATGGTCGTTGATATTGAAGGACTCGCTCTTTCGGACCACCTGAAGAAGCTTGTGCAGGAAGTGTCCCCGAATGACCCCAACATCCGCAATATCCGTCTGGGTCAGTACCAGCCGAACGTTGTCCGCATGGTGGTGGAGCTGAAAGAAGACGTCAAGCCTCAGATTTTTGAGCTTCCGCCTGTCGCTTCTTATAAGGAGCGTCTGGTGGTTGACCTTTATCCTAAGAATCCGAACCGCAGCATCGCCTCGTCAGACGATCCGCTTGCCGTTGCCATCAATCAGCAGAATGCGGCGAGAAACGGCCGCAAAGATTCCTCCCCGCGCTCAAAGTCCGGCAAAGAAAAGCTTCTCGTCATGATTGATCCGGGGCATGGCGGAGAGGATCCGGGCGCGAGCGGCCAGATGGGCACGCATGAGAAGGACATCGTGCTTTCCATCGCGGGGAAACTGAATGACCTGATCGCCCAGGATGATGAGATTGATGCCCGCATGACCCGTCGAAGCGACTTCTTTGTGCCGCTGGGAGAGCGCGTGAACCTCGCTCAGAAGGCCGGCGCGAAGCTTTTCGTCAGTATTCACGCGGACGGCTGGATCTCGCCGAACGCCAAGGGATCGTCTGTCTTTGCGCTCTCAGAAAAAGGAGCTTCGTCCGCCGCTGCCCGCTGGCTTGCGAAACAGCAGAATGATGCCGACAAAATCGGCGGCATCAATCTTCAGGGGGTTGAACGCTCCGTGCAGAACGTTCTGGTTGATATGTCCAACACCTGGAAGATCAACTACAGCCTTGCTCTCGGCCACTCTGTGCTGCAGGAGATCGGCAAACTGAATGATCTGCATAAGTCCCAGGTGGAGCAGGCCGGATTTGCTGTGCTGAAGGGACAGGGGATTCCGTCGATTCTGGTTGAAACAGCCTTCATCTCCAACCCCGGCGAAGAACAGAGACTGCGAAACGACGACTACCAGCTCAGCATGGCCAAGGGAATTCTCGCCGGCATCAAGCGTCAGGTGCGGAAAGATAAGACTGTTATTCAGGGTTGATACTCCTAGGGTTGGGGATATGAAAGGCACCCTCCTTTGTCCTTTGTTAAAATATCCCCACCTTTTAGGCGATATCTTCCCCAAAAAACCATTTTTCGGAGTCTTAATAGATGGCTCTTGTTGCAATGCGCCAGCTTCTCGACCACGCGGCCGAGAACGGCTACGGTATTCCTGCGTTTAACGTCAATAACCTCGAGCAGGTTCAGGCCATCATGGAAGCTGCCAAGGAAACCGGTGCCCCGGTTATCCTTCAGGCCTCTGCTGGTGCCCGCAAGTACGCGGGGGAACTCTTCCTCGAACACCTCATCCGCGCCGCGGTTGAATCCTATCCGGACATTCCGGTCGCCATGCATCTTGATCACGGCCGCAGCAAGGCCTCCTGCATCAGCGCCATGCGTCACGGCTTCACTTCCGTGATGATGGACGGTTCCCTGATGCCTGATGGCAAGACGGTGTCCACTTACGAGTACAACGTTGAAACCACCCGCTGCATCGTGGAAACGGCCCACTGCATCGGTGTGTCTGTTGAAGGCGAACTCGGCTGCATCGGTTCTCTCGAAACTCTGACGAGCGAAAAAGAAGACGGTCAGGGCGCGGAAGGCACGCTGACCCGTGATCAGCTGCTCACCGACCCGGATCAGGCGGTCGACTTTGTCCGCGAGACCCAGCTTGATGCACTCGCAATCGCGATCGGCACGAGCCACGGCGCTTATAAGTTCACCCGTGAGCCCACGGGCGAAATTCTGTCGATTGACCGCGTGAAGGAAATTCACGCCCGTCTCCCGAATACGCACCTCGTCATGCACGGTTCCTCCTCCGTTCCTCAGGAGTTCCTCGCCGAGATCCGTAAGTTCGGCGGTGAAATGCGTGAAACCTATGGCGTTCCGGTCAAGGAAATCCAGACCGCCATCAAGCACGGTGTCCGCAAGGTGAACGTCGACACGGATATCCGTCTCGCCATGACGGCAGCCATCCGCCGATTCATCTTCGAAAACCCGAGTGAATTCGATCCCCGCGCCTTCATGAAGGCTGCCCGTAAGGCTGAGAAGGAAATGTGCAAGTCCCGTTACCTCGCCTTCGGCTGCGAAGGTCAGGGCGCGAAGATCCACCCGATTCCTCTGGATGCTTTCGCCCGCGGCTACTCAGACGGCACGATCACGCAAAAGACTCTCTAAAGTTTTTCTGCAGACAAGCGGCGCGGATGCAATCCGTGCCGCTTCCTTTTTCTCTGAGACCGTAACTCATGCCACAGCAAGACGCAGCCGACCTCAAAGGCCGCACCGGGTTCACCCGGCTTTTCAACGCATTTCACTATTCGTGCGACGGGTTCCGCGCCATCTGGGCGACCGAGCAGGCCTTCCGTCAGGAGGCCATTCTCGCCGTCATTCTGATTCCTGTTGCCATTCTTCTTCCCGTCAGCTGGACCCAGTCAGCGCTCCTCGTGCTTTCTGTTTTTCTCCTTCTGATTGTGGAGACGCTGAACTCCGCAGTTGAAGCCGCCATCGACCGGATTGGACCCGAACTTCACCCTCTCTCCAAGAAGGCGAAGGATCTGGGAAGCCTTGCCGTGCTGCTCACCATTTTTGCCGATGCCTGTATCTGGATCGGCGTACTGCTTGACTACTTTTTATCCTAGGCGCGAAACGCCGCAAAATAACCCTGCGGGCAACAATCACTGTTTTCTGCAGCAGTAAAATAAAGAATCGCAGGTTATTTTGTCACTTCCTCTGGAGATCACCCATGCAGGGTCTATTGAAAACCAGCCTGAAGTCACTGCCCCTCGTATACAGTGGCAAGGTTCGGGACAGCTATGCGGTTGGCGACGACAAGCTGCTCATTGTTGCGACCGACCGCATTTCCGCGTTCGATTTCATCCTGTCGGTTCCGATTCCTTACAAGGGACAGGTACTGACCCAACTCACGAACTTCTGGTTTGAACAGCTGAAGGGCGTGCTGCCGAATCATCTGACCGGCATCGATCCGCTGTCCGTTGTCGCTCCGGAAGAAGCTGACCAGGTCCGCGGCCGTTCTGTCGTGGCGATGAAACTGAAGCCGATCATGATCGAATGTGTGGCCCGCGGCTATCTGACTGGTGGCGGCTGGAAGGAATACCTGGCTGACGGTTCGGTTTCCGGTGTCAAGCTCCCGGCTGGTCTGCAAATGTCCCAGAAGCTCGACGAACCGATCTTCACCCCGTCCGCCAAGTCCCCGATCGGTACGCATGACGAACCGATCAGCTATGAAGAGTGCGTGAAGCGCTACGGCGGCGATGTCGCGAAGACGATCCGCGACGCTACCCTGACGCTCTACAAGAAGGCCGCTGAATACGCGGCCACGAAGGGCATCATCATTTCCGACACCAAGTTTGAGTTCGGCATTGATGAAGAGGGCAATATCCGCCTGATGGACGAAGTGCTGACGCCGGATTCCTCCCGGTTCTGGCCTGCTGATCAGTACAATGTGGGCATTTCGCCGCCCTCTTATGACAAGCAGTACATCCGCGACTGGCTCGAGTCGACCGGCTGGGATAAGAAGTCCGAGCCGCCGGTTCCGCCGGAAGAGGTTATTCAGCGGACGAGCGAGAAGTATCGCGAAGCTCTGTTCCGCCTCGCCGGCATCAAGCTCGGCTGAGATAGCAGTCTGTAGCTGACTCGCTCACAACGGAGGTCGGGACACTATCCCTTCCTCCGTCAAATTTTTTTACCGCATGTCTTCAGAATCACAAATGACCAGCAAAATCGATAAAAAGCCATTGATCGGCATCGTTATGGGTTCGTCCTCCGACTGGGATGTCATGAGCAACGCCTGCAAGATCCTCGAGCAGTTCGGCATTCCGTTTGAGGCTAAGGTCGTCTCCGCGCACCGCATGCCGGACGAAATGTTCGCCTACGCAGAAACAGCCCGCTCCAGAGGGCTGAAGGCTATCATCGCCGGTGCCGGCGGAGCTGCCCATCTGCCCGGAATGCTGGCTGCCAAGACCACGCTCCCGGTTCTGGGTGTGCCCTGCGTATCCAAGTATCTCCGGGGTCAGGACTCGCTCTACTCCATCGTTCAGATGCCGAAGGGTGTTCCTGTCGCTACTTTCGCTATCGGTGAAGCCGGTGCCGCGAACGCAGCCATTTACGCGGTCCGTATGCTCTCGATGACTGACGACACGCTCGCTGAGAAACTCGAGCAGTTCCGCGCCTCTCAGAATCAGGCTGCCCGCGACATGGTGCTTCCGACCGACGATTTCTCCGAGGCCTGCTGATGAAAAACACAAAAGCGCTTCCTCCCGGCTCCTGGCTAGGGATGATGGGCGGCGGTCAGCTCGGCCGCATGTTCAGTTCTGCCGCTTCGCGTCTCGGTTACCACGTTCTCGTTCTGGATCCGGGTGAAGTCAGCCCCGCGGGAGAGGTTTCTGCCCGCCGCATTCAGAGAAGCTATAAAGACCGCGAGGCTCTGGATGAAATTGCCTCTATCTGCCCCGCTGTCAGCACCGAATTTGAAAATGTTCCGTCGCCTTCTCTCGCGTATCTCGCTGAGAAGGGATGCCGTACGGCTCCGCTCGCTGAAGCAGTGGCAATCTCGCAGGACCGCAACGCGGAAAAGGCGTTTATCGCCTCGACCGGAGTGCCGGTGGCTCCTCACCTCGCCATTCTTTCTGATGAGGACTGCGTTGATGCCGATCCGGATCTTTTCCCCGGTATTCTGAAGACCGCGCGTCTCGGCTATGACGGCAAGGGCCAGGTTTCTGTCGACACGCCCGCGGACCTCCTTCAGGCTTATCACTCACTCGGTTCCGTCGACTGCATTCTCGAGAAGAAGCTTCAGCTGAAGACCGAATGCTCCGTGATCGTCTGCCGCGGATTTGATGGTGAAAGCGCCACCTTCCCGGTGTTTGAAAACCATCATAAGAACGGCATTCTCGCGGAAACCGTGCTTCCGGCCCGAATTTCTGAAGACGCTGAGGCTGAAGCCCGCCTTTACGCCATCCGCATTGCGAACGGCCTGAAGTATATCGGCGTGCTCTGCATCGAATTCTTCATTCTTGAAGACGGTTCTGTTGTCGCCAATGAGACCGCTCCGCGTCCGCATAACTCCGGTCACGCGACGATCGAAGCCTGCATGACGAGCCAGTTTGAGCAGCAGGTTCGCACGATGGCGGGACTCCCTCTCGGCAACACCACGCTGCTTTCCCCGGCCGTAATGCTGAATATTCTCGGAGATGCCTGGGAAACGGCTGATGGACTGAAGGAGCCGGACTGGGATGCGGTGCTCGCTATTCCGGGTGTGAAACTTCACCTTTACGGCAAGGCGGAAGCCCGTCACGGCCGCAAGATGGGGCACGTCACCTGCTTGGGGAAAACTCCCGAAGAGGCTCTTGAGCGCGCGAAAAAGGTGGCTGTCATCCTGAGGCTGCCGACCCCGGTGTAATTTTGGAAAAGTAGAAAAAATGGAGCTGACAAAAGAGCAGGAGCGCGAGATCGAACGCGCAGTCGCCATACTGGAGTCCGGCGGTATCGTCGCTTTCCCGACAGAAACCGTGTACGGGCTCGGAGCCGATGCCGATAATGAAGCAGCGGTCGGCAAGGTCTTTGCCGCAAAGCAGAGACCGACATGGCACCCGCTGATTGTTCATCTGCCGGATGCGGAAAGCATCGGCTGGTGGGCGGATCCAATGCCTCCTGCGGCTCAGCTCCTCGCGGAAAAATTCTGGCCGGGCCCTCTCACCATGGTGGTGCCCCGGGCAGAACGCTGCGGTTCATGGGTTACGGGAGGCCAGAGAAGCGTCGGCCTCCGGTGCCCTTCTCATCCGCTCGGACACGCGCTTTTTGAGGCATTTTCCGGCCCCCGCCATCGCGGGATCGTTGGTCCGTCCGCAAACAGCTTTGGAAGAATTTCTCCCACCACGGCTGAGCATGTGCTGCATGACCTCGGGGTCAAGCCGAACGGCAAAGTCGATATGATCCTGGACGGCGGCCCCTGCACGGTCGGTGTTGAATCGACCATCATCAATCTCGCAAGTGAGGAGCCGGAACTGCTCCGATACGGTGCCGTAACCCGTGAAATGCTGGAAGAAGCGCTGGGCCGTCCGGTCGTCAATCCCAAACCTTCGTCTCCCAAGGTTTCCGGTCAGCTGAAGAGTCATTACGCCCCGGTTACCCCTGTGACTCTGGCGGATGAAGATGCGATTCCTGAAATCGCCGCATCTCTCGCGCCCGAAACCTGTGCCGTGCTGGCACCCGAAAGCATTCTTGCCCGGTGCCCTGCGAACGCGGTTTTCCGTCTGCAGTCCGCGGAGTCCGAACCGGAATATGCGGCCCGTCTGTACGCCAATCTCCATGCGCTCGATGAAGCCGGTACCTCTCATATCCTCATTGCCCGCCCGCCGCGGGGCTCGCTCTGGAACGCTGTGAACGACCGTCTTTCAAGAGCCAGCGCGCCTAAGCCCGCAGCCACCGGACAACACTGAATATGGCTTCACTCAATTATGACTGGCGGGATCCGTCGCTTCCGATCGGAGCCCTGGATTCCGGTCTCGGCGGCCTGTCTGTCCTGCGGGAAATCCGCAAAGCCCTGCCGCTAGAAGATCTCCTTTTTGCCTGTGACTGCGGCAAAGCTCCCTGGGGTGACCGTCCTGGAAGCTGGATTGAAGACCGCGTTATGAAGATCGCGGGATTCCTCACAGCTCACCGCGTAAAGGCAATTGTCGTGGCCTGCAACACCGCGACATCGGCAGCTATCGACCGTCTGAGATCAGAGTTCCCGTTCCCCGTGATCGGCATTGAGCCTGCCGTCAAACCCGCCGTGAGGATGACGAAAGACGGGGTTGTCGGAGTGCTTGCCACAACACGGACCATCACATCGAATCGTCTTGAGAGTCTGATCGAGCGCTTTGCCGGAAATGACCGTGTGATCCCGGTCGCCTGTCCTGGACTGATGGAGCAGGTCGAAGCAGGTGAATTTCACACGACGAAGACCCGCCGCATCATTGAAAAGTATGTGGGCCCCCTGATTGATCAGGGCGCCGATACGCTCGTTCTTGGCTGCACGCACTACCCCTTCCTTGCGGACGAAATACAGGCAGTTGCCGGAAAAGATGTTGTCATCATTGACCCGAGTCCCGCTGTTGCCCGATTCCTCGTTCAGAGACTGACTGAGGAAGGATCCCTCCGGAAAGCTGCCGGCCGCACCGCCGTTTCCAGGTTCTGGTGCACGGGGAATCCGGATGACCGCACAGAGACGCTTCAGAAGCTCTGGTCTCCTGAAGTCCGTATGGAAAGCCTTGAAGATGCCTGGCCGCCTCTCAGGGATGCTCTTTAGGAGGAACCGGCAGAAGCTTCTCCTGCTCGTCTCTGTCGCGCTCCTCTGTCAGCCGCTCTGAAAGCCTTTCGGCCAGCGCTACCATCCCGAGCGGCGCGCACCCTTCCGCCTTGTTATTCGCCACCACGTAGGCCGGCTGTCCGCCGCGGATAGCGGCAAGGATGAGAGTCGCAATGCCTTCTCTTGTGACGGGATCCGGCCTCTGAATCTTAGAGAAAGGCTCGTAACGCCTTTTCGCGTCATCAAAGCGGTCTCCCATGGCGAGTGTCCACCGCACCACCAGCGGCCCCGCAAGCCGGAAATCTTCCGGGGACTCCGCATCCGGGCAATCCATCATATGAAGAGCGTTAGTCTGCCGCGAGACGTCCGGCATTGTCGGGTGAAGGCCTGTGACAAGCCTCACGCCGGCTCCTCGGAGCATTGAAACAAACCTCGGCGTATAGATGATGGGGGTTCGGATTTCCACCGCATAAAAGGCATTCTCCGCCTCTTCGCCAATCTTCGGCAGCCGGTTCAGAAACTCCCCGATCCTTTCCACCAGACGGATTCTTTTCTCAGCACTCGAAATCAGCTCCCGGGGCACCTGGGCCATTTCAAAGACAAGAGGTCCTGCCTTCTTGCCAAGTCCCTCAATGACCGGATGAACGAACTCCTGCGCCGCCTTCTCGGTATTCAGAAAGAACGAGTTCTCGCGCAGCGGTCTGCCATTTGCTCCCCGCACCATGCAGTCCGTAACGGCCGCCGGCGCTTTCACCAGGAATCGGAAATCATCCGGCACCTGCTCGGCGAAGTGCCAGTACTGTCCAACGGTGAGCGGCCTGTAGTACGCGCGATCCACACCGACCGTCCGAAGCAGCGGATGACGGCTGTAAGCTCTCAGACCTTCATTTGCCAGATCCTGAACGCCGCTGTAGCGGCTCCAGACAATTCCTTTCCATCCGGGGAAAGCCCATGAGCACGAGCCGAGCCTCACCGAGCGGGGAATAATCCTCGCGAGGCGTCGGATTTCTTCAGTCTGGGGCTGAGGCATAACCGGACCATCATCCGGCCTGTCACCGAAAAGATCGTCACTCCAACCTCCCGGAAACCCCACTGATGCATCAAGCGGAGAACCTGCGGCAGCTGTCATCTGTGTCCTTTGCGGGAAATATAGGAATCTTCCTTCTCGCGGGAGCCCCGAAAACAGGCTCCCTTTCTCTTCATCTTATCGGTTTCAAAGCTTTCCGGTTATGCCTCGCCTATACACGGCACAGCCCTTCCGAGTTACTCACTTATCGACGCCAAAGTCATACGGTGACTGTTAAAATTGATCGGCTAACGACTTTTTCTTTCAATTCTGGATCATATCGAAATGGATCTTTCCTCTCTTACAGCCCTCAGCCCCCTCGACGGACGTTATGCCCGGCAGACTGACGCGCTGCGTGAAATCTTCTCTGAATACGCCTTCATGAAGGCCCGTGTTCAGGTTGAAACGGAATGGCTCATCGCCCTTTCTGAATTCGGTCTGCCTGAACTCAGCGAAATTTCCGAGCACGGCAAGGCTTTCCTGCGCGGCCTCGTGACGAACTTCACGGTTGAAAGCTGCCAGCAGATCAAGGACATCGAGAAGACCACCAATCACGATGTGAAGGCGGTCGAATACTGGATCAAGGCTCAGGTGGCTCACGACGCCGAGCTCGCCAAGGCTTCCGAATTTGTGCACTTCTCCTGCACGTCTGAGGACATCAACAACACGAGCCACGCGCTCATGCTGACTGAAGGACGCAAGGAACTCCTCGACTTCCTGAAGAAGCTTCATGACACGGTCGCCGGCTTTGCTCATGAGTGGGCCGAAGTCCCGATGCTCGCCCGCACCCATGGTCAGCACGCTTCCCCGACGACGGTCGGCAAGGAATTCGCTGTCTTCGCCGTGCGTCTTCAGCGCGTGATGGACGCTATCGCGAACGTGCAGATCCTCGCCAAGATGAACGGCGCTGTCGGCAACTTCAACGCTCACATCATTGCCTACCCTGAGAAAGACTGGGAAGCTTTCTCCCGGAACGTGATCGAAAACCGTCTGCACCTCAGCTTCGATACACACACGATCCAGATCCAGCCGCATGACTACATGGCTGAACTCTTTCAGGAAATCACCCGCGCGAACACGATCCTGATCGATATGGACCGTGACATCTGGGGCTACATCTCGCTCGGCTACTTCCACCAGAAGCTGAAGGCCGGCGAAGTGGGCTCCTCCACAATGCCGCACAAGGTGAACCCGATCGACTTCGAGAACTCCGAAGGCAATCTCGGCATGGCCAACGCCTTCCTGAATCACCTGGCTGGCAAGCTTCCGATCTCCCGCTGGCAGCGTGACCTCACAGACTCCACCGTGCTCCGCAACATGGGGGTGGCTTTCGGCTACTGCTTCGTCGGCTACAACGCCCTCGAGCGCGGCCTTGGCAAACTCCAGATCAACCTCCCCGCGATCGCTGCTGATATCGACAGCGCCTGGGAAGTGCTGGCGGAAGCCATTCAGACCGTGATGCGTCGCTACGGCGTTCCGAAGCCCTACGAGCAGCTGAAGGCTCTGACCCGCGGCAAGGACGGAATCACGGAAGCCGTGCTCGCTGACTTCATCCAGAAGCTCGAGATCCCGGCCGAGGCGAAGGACCGTCTCCTGAAACTCAAGCCGTCGACCTATATCGGCAAGGCGGTTGAGCTCGCGAAGCGCGCCTGAGAGTAGCGTTTCCTGATAAGAAAAGAGGCAGGCTTTTTAATAAGCCTGCCTTTTTTTGTCTGCTATTCCGAATTGATAAAACCGATCGCTCGGAATGTCAGGACTTGATTCCCACCGATTTGATCTGAGCCCAGAGCCGGCAGCCAGGCGTGATACCCAGATGATCGCAGGATCTGGCGGTGATGCTGGCAGCCAGCTGCTGACTGCCGACAGCGAGCAGTACACCGACCTGGGCGTCTCCCGGTTTCCGATCGACTGACTTCACAACAACCGGAATGACATTCTGAATACTGGTGTCCGTGTGAGGCGTCAGCGCGAGAGAAATATCCCGCTCGAAGAGCCCCATCCGGACGCGGCTCCCTAGACTCAGCCCTGCATCGGGAATCCAGAGCGACGCGTCGGAATCAGACACCGCGACACGGATGAGTCCGTACTTTTCATCCCGCTCAGCTGTCCGGCCTTCCAGGATGGATTCCCGCGCCTCACCCACTTCAGCCTGAGTTTTGAACCGGCTCAGAATGTCCTGAGCGCTGCCCTGAGCCTTGATGCGTCCCCGCTCCATCAGCACAACGTTATCCGCGAGACGCGCCATCTCATCCGCTGAATGCGTGACATACAGCATCGGAAGATGCTGCTCATCACGGATTCTCGAAATCCAGGGCATGATTTCCTGACGGCGCTCCCAGTCCAATGCTGAGAGCGGCTCATCGAGAAGCAGAATCTTTGGATTCAGAACGAGCGCGCGGGCAATAGCGACTCGCTGCTGCTCACCGCCGGAAAGCTGCGCGGGCTTATGCTCCAGCAGCTTCTCAAGCCCCAGAAGCTTCACCGCCTCACTGATACGCTCTTCCGTTGTATCCCTTCCGCGGGGATAGCGAAGGCCGAAACGGATATTCTGTCCGGCGGTCATGTGAGGGAAGAGGCTCGCTCCCTGAAACACATAGCCAAGCGGTCGCTTCCAGGTCGGAACGAAAATCTTCTTTTCATCGTCCTGCCAGACTTCGTCCCCAATGACGACTCTGCCCTTCGCATGCTCGAGCCCCGCAACCGATCGGAGAATCGTGGTCTTTCCGCAGCCTGAGGGCCCGAAAAGAACAGTAATGCCGGACTGATTCAGCTCAAATTCGACATCGAGAGAAAAATCCTTCCCCCTTTTCAGATGCAGCCGGATGCTGCCACCCGCTTTTTTCTCTTCGCTCATGCCTTGGACCTCCCGGTGCGGTGATTCAGAATCGAAAGCACGAAGAGCACGATGAAGGAGAAGATCAGCATGCCGCCTGCAAGGACATGCGCTTTGTCATACTCCATCGCTTCCACAAAGGTGTAAATCTCTGTCGACACAACCTGAGTCTTACCCGGCACATTGCCGCCAATCATCAGTACGACACCGAATTCGCCGATGGTGTGCGCGAAGGTAAGAACAATACCGGTAAGGAATCCGGGCTTGCAGAGCGGAACGATGACTCTGAAAAAAGCGCCGAGCGGCGTGGCGCCCAGCGTCGCGGCCACTTCCCCAGGAACAGGACCCAGCGCCTCAAAGGAATTCTGAAGCGGCTGAATCATGAAGGGAAGCGAATAAACCATAGAGCCGATCAGGAGCCCCGGGAAAGTAAAGGTAAGAAGCCCAATACCTAGCGACTCCGTAAGTTTCCCGAGCGGTCCGTTCGGCCCCATGAAGACCAGCATGTAGAAACCCAGAACGGTAGGCGGCAGAACCAAAGGCAGCGTAACGATCGAGCTGATCACGGAACGCGCCGTTGTTTTCTTCCTGGAAAGCCACCACGCCAGGGGCGTGACGAGAATCACGAGAAATATGGTCGTGAGAACTGCGAGCTGGATACTGACAAACACTGGCTGCAGTTCTTCCCACGTGAATTCAATGCCGTTGAACATTCTGGGAATCTACCTGACGTTTAATGCGGTTCGCCCGATCAGTGCGTGGCGTAGCCGTAGGACTGCTTCAGCTTATTCGCTTCGGCAGACTGCAGGAACTTGAGGAAGCTCTTGGCAGCGGCACTATTTTCGCCGTGCTTCAGGAGCACCGCGTCCTGACGGATCGGCTGATAGTACTTGGACGGGACGATCCAGCCGGAGCCGGACGTGATCTTGCCGTTCTTATAGACCTGGGACAGGGCGACAAAACCAACTTCAGCGTTGCCGGTCTTCACGAACTGGAAGGTCTTGCCAATGTTGTTGCCGGTCACGAATTTCGGCTGATACTTGTCGAGGAGCTTCAGGGACTTCAGCGTTTCGTAGGCAGCCACACCGTACGGGGCAAGTTTCGGATCAGCAACAGCGCACTTATTGAACTTCATCTCATGCACGGCCTTGCCATCCTTATCCACGAGCTTCGGATCAGCGGACCAGAACACAAGCTTGCCCTGGGCATAGGTGAAAGCGGAGCCCTTCACACCGTTGCCGTTGGCAAGAAGCTTGGCGGGCGTCGTATCATCAGCAGCGAGCAGGATGTCGAACGGAGCGCCGTTATTGATCTGAGCAAAGAAAGCACCGGTGCTGCCGAAAGACAGCTTCACCTTGTTGCCGGTCTGCTTCTCAAAGATCGGAGCAAGTTCCTGAGCAGGTGCCGTAAAGTTGGCAGCGACTGCAACCTGGATTTCTTCAGCCCCGGCCGGAAGAGCAACGGAAAAGACTGCGGCAACAGCGCCGGCGACAACAGCAGTAGAGAGTTTCATATTCTTACCTGTTTAGGAAGTTGAAAAAATGAAGAGTTATAAAATACAGCTAACTCAACAGCGTTATTCTAATTTAGAATAATCGTGTTTGAATAGCGAATCTTACCCTTATTTATTGCCATCTGTCATGCAAAACAATTCGGAAAAAACGACCACTACTTCTGACTCTGGCCATAAGGCTGACCCGATCGAATTCACCCGCTCTCTTGCGGCCTTATCCGATAAGCGGATCGATATCCTTCGCCGTATCAAGGAAACCGGCTCGATTTCTGAAGCCGCCCGTGCATCTGGCGTCTCTTACAAAGCGGCCTGGCAGGCGCTTGAAACGCTTGAGAATCTGGCTGGCGGAAAGCTGGTTGAGAAGCTGGTCGGCGGAAACCGAGGCGGTGGAACCACGCTCACCGCAACGGGCGAGCAGATTCTTAAGATCGCAGACCGCATCGCTCAGGCCCGAAGCGAGGTGCTCCGGAGCTTCACCGATGCCGAACAGCCGCTCGCGAACCACCTCACCACGTCAGGCATTCTTTCCAGCATAAGAAACAACCTTCCTTGTGTGGTGGAAAACGTGAAGCACGGTTCTGCCCTGGTCCGTGTTTTTCTCCGCCTCGATGAGGAGAACGTCATTAAGGCTTCTGTCACAGCGGAAAGCGCCCAGCTTCTGGGACTTAAGCCGGGTGTGCGGATGATTGCCGCGGCAAAGGCCACAGCGGTTGAAATCGCGAAGAGCTTTCCCGATGCCAATTTGGATAACCGTCTGACCGGGCGTGTTGTGCGCTGCACAAGGTCTGAAAAAGGCGGCGAAGTAGCACTTCGGCTTCCATCCGGACTCATCGTCATCGGGTTCGCGAAGCACAATCACCATCTCGCACCGGGCATGGAAGCCCAGGCAACGGTCGCGTCGAACGCTGTCGTTATCGCGCGGATGGACTAGTTCTTAAGTTGAGGTTTCTTCAGGTTTCTTAAGTGACTCTTAAGAAGTTTGACCACAGTCAAACCTCTACAGCCCCCTTTTCTAACTCTTCGGCATATTATGGCGCCTGAGCCGGATATGGAGAGGTCCGCCTCAGTTCTATTTTTCTAAAAAATACAAAAGTGACAGTCTTTAGAGTCCCGATACTTCTAAGGCTGTACGCACAGTAGGGTACTGAGTTATGAAAAACTGCAAACGTGGCGCCATCCTGATCGGTCTCGTCGGCGCTGTCATCGGCCTCGTCGCTTTCGGTGTCTTCAATTCCGTGATTCATTGGGCCGGTTCGACTGAATTCTGCGGCTCCTTCTGCCACTCCATGGATTATGTCTATGCTGCCTATCATCAGGGCCAGCATGCCAAGACCCCGTCCGGTGTTACCGCCGGCTGCTCTGACTGCCATCTGAAGTATGGTTCCACCCACGAGATCAACGGCTTCCAGTACATCGGCATGCTGATCCACAAGGGTACTTCCGGTTCCAAGTCCTTCTTCGGTGAAGTGGCTGGTCACATGAACACCTATGACAAGCAGAAGGCCATGGCTCCTGAACTCAGCAAGGACGTTCAGGAATACATGAAGTCCACCGGCTTCTCCAACTGCCGTGGCTGCCATAACCTCGCCAAGATGAAGAACGACAAGAACCCGGATGTGGCTGCTTTCCACGCTGAGTTCGTGAAGGATACGTCCGTCAACTGCATCGAATGCCATAAGACGGCCGGCCACGATTACACGGGCCTCAACACCCAGGCTGACGCTGACGCCGTGAACGCCGGCAAGCCGCGTCCCAGCGTTGCCGCTGCTGCCGCTTCCTCCGAGGCTGCCTCCGCTGAAGCTGCTGCTTCTGACGCTGCCGCCTCCAGCGCTGCTGCTGCCCAGTAATCAGTCCTAAGCACTGATCCAAAAAACCCGACAGTTTCTGACTGTCGGGTTTTTTCTTGCCCGGAGCCTCCTGTCCAGCCTTTCAAGCGCCTGCATCCCATTTACAATGAGGCTCATTGGCTTTTCTGATGGAGTTTGTTGATATGAGTTCTGCCGTCATTAACCGGCTTGATTACCAGGAACCCGCCTTCCGCGTGGAAAACATCAACTTGGTTTTCAATCTGGACCCCGTCACCACGACGGTTTACAACACGATGCGCATTGAGCCGCTCACGGATTCAGACCACGACCTGGTGCTGAATGGAAGCGAACTCGAGCTTGCCTCCGTTTTCGAGAACGGCAGCCCGCTCTCCACGGAACGCTATACGGTTACACCCGAGGCTCTCATCATCCGTGGTATCCGCCAGAAGACCACGATCACTATCTATAACAAGTTCCATCCGCAGGCGAACACGCTGCTCTCGGGCATCTATATGTCCAATGGGAACTTCATGTCCCAGTGCGAATCGGAAGGCTTCCGCCGGATCACCTATTTCCCGGATCATCCGGACATGCTGACCCGGTTCCATGTTGAAATCCGTGCTGACAAAGAACAGTATCCGATCCTTCTCTCGAACGGCAACCTTATTGAACAGGGCGATTTGGATAATGGCCGGCACTTCGCCATCTGGGAAGATCCCTCGCTCAAACCCTGCTATCTCTTCGCGCTTGTCGCCGGAAAGCTGGTGAAGCGTGAGGAAGTCTATAAGCTCGCTAACGGCAAGGACTGCCTGCTGCAGGTTTGGGTTGAGCCTCAGAATGCCGATAAGACCGAACACACGATGGAGTGCATCAAGCGGGCGATCCACTGGGATGAAACCCGCTGGGGGCTCGAGTACGATCTCGACCGCTTCATGCTGGTCGCGACCGACGACTTCAATTTCGGCGCCATGGAAAACAAGGGCCTGAACATCTTCAATACCCGCTACGTGCTTGCGACACCGAAGATGGCGACGGACCTCGATTACTTCAATATCGAATCCGTTGTCGGCCACGAATACTTCCACAACTGGACGGGCGACCGGGTCACGCTGCGGGACTGGTTCCAGCTCACGCTGAAGGAAGGCCTCACTGTCTTCCGCGACCAGGAGTTCTCGCGCGATATGCTTGGCAAGTCCGCTGTCATCAAGCGCATTATGGATGTCCGCGCCCTTCGTTCGCGTCAGTTCCCTGAGGACGCGGGTCCGATGGCTCATCCGATCCGTCCTGAAAGCTACCGTCAGATCAACAATTTCTACACGATGACCGTGTATGAGAAGGGTGCGGAAATCTACCGCATGCTTCAGACCATGCTCGGGAAAGAGGGCTTTAAGAAAGGCCTGACTCTCTACATTGAGCGAAACGACGGCCGTGCCGCTACGTGCGAAGACTTCATCAATGCCATGGCTGAAGCGAATGGCCGTGACCTGAAACAGTTCTTCCTCTGGTACAGCCAGGCAGGGACTCCCCGGGTTCAGGTGAAGACCTACTGGGATCCGGAAGCGAGCACCTATACAGTTGTCGCGAGCCAGAGCACTCCCGCCACACCGGGACAGCCCGTGAAGCATCCTTTTGTCATTCCGATCGCGGTCGGTCTCGTGGACTCCGAAGGCCACGACATTCCCCTGCGGCTTGAGGGGGAAACCGCGCCTCTCGGCACAACTCGCGTCCTTGAACTGAAGGATGAAGAGAATGAGTGGACGTTCGTAAACGTCGGATCCCGCCCGGTTCCCTCGCTCCTCCGCGATTTCTCCGCGCCGGTGATCCTCGACTACGCCTATACACGCGATGAACTCGCCTTCCTCGCCCGCAACGACGCAGATCCGTTCAACCGCTGGGATGCCATGAATCGTCTGATGCTGGGTGTCCTTGAGGACATGACGGATGTGATCGAAATGGGTGGAAAGCCCGAAGTGGATCACAATCTGCTCTCCTCGTTTGAGCAGATCCTGACAGATGAAACGCTCACCCCGGCTTTCCGGGCCATCACGCTGCAGCTTCCGGCCGAGAACCTCATCGGTGAACCCCGCGCGGTTATTGATCCAGATGCGATCCGCAAGGCCCGTACGGAACTGAAGGCCGCAATCGGCCGCCGCTATTCCTCGCTCCTCTTCAAGCTGGCCGCCTCCTATGAGACCCCTGGAGATTACTCCCCGGACTCCGAATCCGCCGGACGCCGCTCGCTGAAGAATCTGGCCTACGACTATCTGATCACCGGCGGCAATCCGAAAGCTCTGATTGCGCTCCGCAGTCAGTTTGAGAAGGCCAACAACCTGACAGATAAGCTCGCTGCACTCACCAGCGTCGTGAACTCAGCAAGCCCCGCGAAGACCAGCATGCTGGTTGAGGCCGCCAAGGAGTGGCAGGGTAATCCGATTCTTATCAACAAGTGGCTTACGGTCCAGGCCTCTGCCGGCACACAGCCGGGCGAAGCCGACACTCTTACCCGTGTCCGCCAGCTGATGGACTGCGGCGCGTTCTCTATCAAGAACCCGAATAACGTCTACGCGCTTATTCTTGCCTTCTGCAACAATGAGCCGGAATTCCACCGCAAGGACGGCAAAGGCTACGAGTTCTGGCTGCAGATTCTGAGGGAGCTCTGCTCTGTCAACGAATATGTCGCCGCGCGTGTAGCCCGGACGCTTGATCACTGGAAACGCTACACCCCGGACCGCGCTCAGATGATGTACAAGGTTCTTAACGAGGCGAAGCATATCCCCGGACTCCCGGTCGGCGTCCAGGAAATCCTCGACAAGTCTCTTGGTCTCACGGATTGATACCGTCTTTTTCAGAACTGATTACTTAAGGAGTAGTTCAAACATGGCTCTGATGACTCTTCATCAGTATCTCGCCCGCGAAGAGCGCGAGAACAGCGTTCCCCACGAGCTCACCACGCTGCTGCTCTCCGTCGCTGACGCGGCGAAGAATATCCGCGGGAAAGTTTCTCAGGGGGCGCTTGCCGGCGTTCTTGGTCTGGCCGGAACGGAAAACGTTCAGGGCGAGGATCAGAAGAAACTCGATGTGATCAGCAACGAGATCATGTGCACGGCGAATGAACCGTGCGGCATGCTCTCAGGCCTCGCGAGCGAGGAGATGACGGAAGTTCTCCGCGTTTCAGACGACTACGCTGTCGGCCCCTACCTGATCCTTTTCGATCCGCTCGATGGCTCGAGCAACATTGATATCGATGCCCCGATCGGCACTATTTTCTCGGTTCTTCCCTGCCCCGGCGGCAAGAAGCGCGACATTACTGAGGCTGACTTCATGCAGCCCGGCGTGAATCAGGCTGCAGCTGGATACGCGCTCTACGGCACGCAGTCTCAGCTCGTTTTCACTCTGGGTCACGGCGTCTCCGCCTTTACGCTTGATCCTTCGACCGGTGTTTTCTACCTCACGAAAGAAAACATCCGCATCGCTGCTGATACGGCAGAATTCGCCATCAACTGTTCCAATCAGCGTCACTGGCTGAAGCCCGTGCAGCAGTACGTCGGCGAACTCCTTGACGGCAAGAAAGGTCCCCGCGGCAAGAACTACAACATGCGCTGGATTGCCTGCTTTGTGGCCGAAGTCCACCGCATTCTGTGCCGCGGCGGTTTCTTCACCTACCCGAAGGACGATAAGAATCCGGACCGCCCTGGCAAACTCCGTCTGATGTATGAAGCGAACCCGATGTCGTTCCTGATTGAACAGGCTGGCGGCAAGGCAACCAACGGTTTCCGCCGCATCATGGAAATTCAGCCCGAGAAGATCCACCAGCGCGTTGCCGTGTTCCTTGGCGCCGCTGAGGAAGTGGATTACATCACCCGCCTGCATCAGGAATCCGGTCTCACGGAATAATTCCAGAAACCGCATTCGCTGACAAGCAAAAGCCCCGCGGAATCAAAAGATTTTGCGGGGCTTTCAGTTTTCCGAATCCAACCGTGTCAGATCAGTCTCTGATTGGTCTGTTCCTCGACTTCCTTCAGGGCCTTCACCGAAGCATCAAGACTCTGCTTCATCTGCTCGATCGTCTGCTGCAGATCCTTCTTCACGGCTTCGTCTGACTCGCGGCTCGCCCTCAGCTCACCTGCCACCTTTTCAAGCAGATCTTTTTCAAACCGGACAAAACGCTCATCGAGCCCCTCTTCAAACTTCACAATCCGGGAGCCTTCCGCCGTCTCAGCAGCCGCTCGGGCGGTCCTCGCTTCGCGGTTTGCTTTCTGCAGATCTACCAGCGTTGTCGCCTGTTTCCAGAGCATCCAGAGGAGACAAACCACAAAAACCAGTGCTCCGCCCACAATCAGGAAGAGCCCCAGCGGCGCATTGACGGTGAAGAGAATGAAGCTGATAGGCATCGGCGTCATGATCGGGCCCCAGTTGACCACGACGAACAGCAGCGACACCAGGAAAACGATCAATACACCCATGGATCGAAATGTCATTTTTTTCTCCTTTCACCGCGGATTTGCTCACGAATTCCGCGCTTTGAGACGGCTCATAATTCAATCCTATAGCAAAGCCACATCTGTTGCCGAAAACTTATGCAGAATCCGAAGTCATGCATGGTATTAAAATTACCCGGTTAATCATCGTTTTTATCTGGAGTCTCCCTTGAAAACCGATCCCCGCTATCCCCACCTCCACATTGTTGATCATCCGCTCGTGCAGCATAAGCTCACCCTTATGCGGGAAAAATCGTGTTCTACCAAGGATTTCCGTATTCTTCTGAAGGAAATCACGATGCTGATGGGCTATGAGCTCACCCGCGACACTCCCCTCACGACTCGCCGTATCGAGACCCCTGTCGCCCCGATGCGCGCTCCCGTAATCGCCGGCAAGAAGGATGTGATTGTTCCCGTGCTCCGCGCCGGCCTCGGCATGTCCGACGGTCTCCTCGCTCTGATGCCTTCTGCCCGCGTCGGTCATATCGGTCTCTACCGTGACGAAAACAAGCAGCCGGTCGAGTACCTGGTCCGTATGCCTCCGGAACTGAAGAACCGCCGTTGCATCATCGTGGATCCGATGCTGGCCACCGGCAACTCCTCCGTGCACGCCGTCAATGTACTTCTGAAACGCGGCGCCATGGAAGATAACATCAAGTTCCTCGCTCTCGTTGCGGCACCTGAAGGCGTTGAAGTTTTCTTCAAGGCTCACCCGAATATCGACCTCTATGTCGCGTCGGTGGATGAAAAACTGGATAAGAATGCCTATATCGTTCCGGGCCTCGGTGATGCCGGCGACAGAATTTTCGGCACGCTCTGATCTCTAAGTTTTTCACTAAATTTAAGGGTTATCCCTTTTAAAGCCTGATAAATCAGGTTTTATTTAAGGGTTATCCCTTATTTTTTGTCCTTTAATTATCCTTAATAGGGCTAATTTATTGATATAGGTTAAATTCACTTCCTGCGGCGGAGAGCACAATGTAGGCCATCAGACAAAAGTAGTATGGTCTGCTAGAAAAAATACTTACGCCGGCCAATAAACGGCGACACACTGCAATTTTGGAGACCTGTTCCATGCAACTCCCAGACAATATCCTCCGCGCCCATACGCCGACGCTGGATGAAAACATCAAGGGCGCCATCAACGATAAGGACATGCCCCGCCGCTCCAAGTGGACGGCCTGGTGCGATGTCGCCCAGTCTGTGACCGGCGGTCTGCTGGCCATTTTCCTTTTCTGCCACATGGCATTCACGAGCTCCATCCAGATCTCCAAGGATCTGTTCTGGAACCTGGTGGCGACCTCCGGCCTCACCTTCATCGGCGGTCATCCCCATGAATGGGCTCACGTGATCTTCGTCGGCCTGATCACGCTCCTCATCTGCATCCACGGTCTCTGCGCTCTGCGCCGCTTCCCGAGCAGCTATCATCAGTGCCGCGACATGAAGAACCATGTCCGCCTGATCCATCACACCGACACCACCCTCTGGGCTATCCAGATCGTGACCGCTGTCGTGCTGCTGATCTGCGTCTTCCCGCACGTGATCTCCATGCTGACCAACCCGTCCGGCATCGGCCCCAACCTTTCCGGTGTGCATGCCTATCATGACGGTCTGCTCTACACCTTCATTTTCCTCATTGCCGCTGAAACGCACGGCCTGATCGGTCTGTACCGCGTGCTCGTGAAGTGGGGCATCTGGAGCGGCGAACGCGAAGGTCTCCGCAAGGCCATGATCGTGATCACGGTTCTGATGATCCTCTGCGGTGCCGCCACTGCCCTTAAGTACTACAGCATCGGCGCTGACCAGGTGAAGCTTGGAACTCCGGCTGAACGCTATGTGCCTCAGAATCCCTGGTACGATGTGAACGAGTAATTCCGCTCACTCCGGTCTGACGGCCGGAACCAGTGAAAAGCCCCGCAGAAATGCGGGGCTTTTTTCTGCCGGAAATGAAAATGGGGCGGAGCAACAGCTTCAAAGCGCCTTCTGAAATGCGCTCAAAATATTTACTCTTTATAGGTACTCATCCAGAAAATCCCCTGATCATCTCCTCCATCAGGTGAATGCACCCTGGAAAATAACGTTTTCCACCGGATTCTATGCAATCACCGCCTCATGAACTCAAGATATCACCCTCCGACACGCCCGATTTCCGGGTTTCTTTATATATTCGGATATATAAAATTCATCTAAGCATTTTTCCTGAATTCATTAGTACCAAGTCAACCCATAAAAAATAGCTATCTTTACATATCGTCCTAAATCAAGAATTAGTCCTTTTTTCCTACCTAGTACTACCTCCTTATGAGAAAATAACACCGTCTTATTCTTCTCGGAGTAGAGAGAGAGAAAAATGATTCCAACAATATTCTGGATTGAACTTCTAGTCGTACTGATCTGCTTGTTCTACGGTGCAAGAAAGGGCGGTATGGCTCTCGGCCTGATCTCCGGTATCGGTCTGATCGTACTGGTGTTCTGCTTCCATGTGAAGCCTGGCAAGCCCCCGGTTGACGTGATTCTGACCATTCTGGCCGTGATCATGGGTTCCGCTACGCTTCAGGCTTCCGGCGGTCTTGACTGCCTGCTGCAGGTTGCTGAAAAGGCTCTTCGTTCCCATCCGCGTCTCGTGGTGTACATCGCCCCGTACTGCGCCTGGATCCTCACGATCCTGTGCGGCACGGGCCACACGGTTTACACCCTGCTGCCGATTATTTATGACGTGGCTATCAAGACCGGCATCCGTCCGGAACGCCCGATGGCTGCTTCGACGATCGCTGCTCAGATGGGCATCATCTGCTCTCCTGCTTCCGTCGCTCTGGTGTCTGCCGTCGCAATTCTTGACGGTCACACCCTGCCGAACGGCCAGGCTGTCAACCTTCTGACGATTCTGTCCGTCACGATCCCGGCTGGCTTCATCGGCGTGTTCGCTGAAGCTACCTACTCCGTTTTCCGCGGCAAGGATCTGGACAAGGATCCGGAATTCCAGAAGCTGATTTCCGACCCGGAACAGAAAGAGTACGTCTACGGCGACTCCACCACGCTGCTCGGCAAGAAGTTTGCCAAGTCCCAGTGGGGTGCCCTCTGGATCTTCCTCGGGTGCGTGGCAATCGTGGCTGTCTTCGGTGCCACCAAGAGCCTCCGTCCGGTGTTCGGCGGCAAGGCTATGTCCATGACGCTCATCATTCAGATGATGATGCTGACTGCCGGCGCTCTGATGGTGATCTTCTGCCGCACCCGCGCTGCTGACGTTGGCAAGAGCTCCGTGTTCCGCGCTGGCGCTATCGCAATTGCTGCTGTGTACGGCGTGGCTTGGATGTCTGACTCCCTCTTCCAGGCTCACCTGCCTGAACTGAAGCAGGCTCTGACGGGCGCTGTCACGTCCTACCCCTGGCTCTACGCCGTGGTGCTGCTGGTCGTGTCCAAGTTCGTGAACTCCCAGGCTGCTGCTGTGGCCATCATTCTGCCTGTCGCTGTTCAGGTCGGTGTTCCGACCGGCATCGCGGTCTCCATGATCTCCGCCTGCTACGGCTACTACATCCTGCCGACCTACCCGTCTGACCTTGCGGCTCTGCAGTTTGACCGCTCCGGTACGACTCACATCGGCAAGTTCGTGATCAATCACTCCTTCATCATCCCGGGTCTGATTGGCGTGATCACTGCTACCGTTGTCGGTACCTGCCTTGGTTACCTCTACGGCTGGCTCTAATTCACAGCGGCTCATCTTGCTGCATCAAAACATAAAAACTGAGAGAAATTAAGACACAGTAGGGCTCCTTCGGGAGCCCTATTTGTTTGCCTGGTGTCAGCTGCTTTTCTGATTCAGCTGATAATGATTCATCCATAAAACCGAATATCCTGCTGTCTATGAAAATCCTCTATCTGCAGTGCAACATGGGAGCGGCGGGCGATATGCTGACCGCAAGCCTCGCGTCACTCCTCCCGAATCCGAATGCTTATCTGGATACCGTCAACGGAATGGGGCTTGAAGGCGTAAAAACAACGCTCGTCAGATCAGCCTCAAAAGGGATGGCAGGGCTTCACGCCCATGTCGTGATTAACGGTGTAGAGGAGGAAACGCTCCTTGCCCACCCGCCGATCCATCACGCTGAAGAGGATCACCCCCATCATCACCATCACAGCCATTCGTCGCTTGCTGATGTGCTGTTGATTATTGATAAGCTGCGCGTTCCAGAGGGCGTGCGGAAGGACGCCGCCGCGGTCTATCAGAGGATTGCTGAGGCAGAAGCCTCGGCTCACGGTGCTGCGCCGGGAGAAATTCACTTTCATGAAGTCGGCATGAAGGACGCGATCAGTGACATCGTGTCCGTCTGTCACCTGATCCGGATGCTGGGGGCAGAAAAAATTGTCTGTTCCCCGGTCTGTGTGGGAAGCGGACTGACATACACCAGTCACGGTTTCCTCCCCATTCCGACCCCAGCCACCGCGAAGCTGCTCGAAGGGATCCCGTCTTACGGGAGCAAGTTCCCCGGAGAGCTCTGCACGCCTACCGGTGCCGCCCTGATCGCCTATTTCGCGGATGAGTTCGGCGCCATGCCCGCAATGACTCCGATTGCAACCGGATGCGGCATTGGAGCGAAGGAGTTTCCGGAACCCAACTGCCTCCGTTCCCTTCTTGGCGAATCTTCCGAAAAAGGAGACGCCGTCACGGACGATGTCGCTGAGCTGTCCGCCAATATCGATGACATGACGGCTGAGGATCTGAGCTTCGCGCGGGATATCCTGCTGGAAAACGGCGCGCTCGACGCCTGGCTCACTCCGATCATCATGAAGAAGGGGCGGGCAGCCACTATGCTCTCCTGCCTCTGCCACGCGGAGGATCTCGACCGGATTCAGACACTCTTCTTCCGTCACACATCCACGCTCGGAATCCGCTTTGAAGTCCGGCACCGTGTCATGCTGAAACGGAGTTTCTCCGAAGTGCCCACACCGGCCGGAACGATTCACCTGAAGCAGGCTTCCGGCATGGGAGTTTCCAGGGCAAAGCCTGAGTTTGACGATCTTGCGGCAGCAGCCCGGCGCCTGGGGATTTCGCTTCGGGAAGTCCGTGAACTCCTGAAAGCGGATAAAGAAAAGTAATCCGCCTCTTCAACGCAACGCAAAAATAAACCCCGCAGTTCAGAACTGCGGGGTTTTGTTCTGCTAGGCGCGGGAATTCAGAATCCGGACCGCCGCACAGGCGGCGCCATAGCCGTTATCGATATTCATCACGGTCACGCCTGGAGCGCAGGAGCAGAGCATGGAGTGAAGCGCTGTTTCACCGCCTCTCGCGGCTCCGTATCCGACGGATGTGGGCACTGCGATCAGAGGCTTTCCTGTCAGGCCGCCAAGAACGCTCGCGATCGCGGCGTCCAGTCCCGCGCAGACAATCACGACACTATGGCGGTTGATCTCGGGAAGCCGCTTCTCCAGCCTCCAGAGTCCCGCTACGCCGCAATCCTCAAAGTATTCGTGCCTCACCCCGAGATACTCAAGCGTGCGGCCAGCTTCGTGCGAGACAAAGGCGTCAGAGGTTCCTGCCGTGACAATGGCAACCGAGCCATAATTTTCCCCCCGCTCCGGCATCTTTTTGCCATACGCCGTACGGGAAATCGGGTCGTAGCTGTAACCCTCGCGAACGTCTTCGGGAAGAGCTTCCAGGGCTTTGACGCTCAGCCTCGTAAAAAGAATCGGATGCCCGCATCCGCGTCTGAATCTCAGCAGCAGCTCTTTCAGGCTCTCGGGATCTTTTCCCTCACTGAACACTGCCTCCGGCAGACCTATCCGCGCGTCGCGCGCTTCATCAAACAGAATTCTTTCACTCATCACTTAAAAATAAGACCCTATGGCGGAGCACCGACATGGGGTCAGAGCAGGTGTTTTGCCTGATTAATTATGCTTTCTGAAGACGGGGCACCGTGAGGCTGCCTTCCGGCATCAGAATGATCTTCGGATGATCGCCCACGTAGGTCTTCGCCATTTCAAGCGCCTCTTCAACCGTGTCGACCGCACCTGTGAAGAGCATTTCCTTCGCCATCTTGCGATCCAGGCTCGTCACCAGAATGAACTTCGCGTGCTTCATATTCCGCGTCACGGCATAGGCCTTGTTCGCGCCGATCACAAAGTTATTTTCCAGCTCCGCTTCAATCGCGTCCGGAGAACCCAGACGACGGCAGGTTTCTTCCAGCACCTGAGAGCCACTGCCTTCCTCGCAGTCCGCGAGCAGAATCACGACACCGCCATCCCGAACTGCGAGTGAGGCGTTATCCATCGTTTTCTGCATCTGATAGACATTGATGTCCTTCGGCCAGCCGCCGCAGGAAGCGATCACGAGATCCGCCTTCTGATTGATCACTTCACCGTAAACCTTGTCAACGAACTCACAGGCCACCTGGTGAGCCTTCACATAGTCGCCGGCAAACATCTTCAGGAACTGATGCTTTGCGTTCAGCACGGCGTTGAAGAGGAAGAGCGAGCGGCCCTTCGCAAAGCGCGCCACGCCTTCCATCTGGTCCTCATAGACAGGGTTGCCCACCGTCTTGCCAAGACCCGCATGCGGATCCAGCATGAAGCTGTGATTCTTGCGCACGGTTTCCATCGCGGCGCAGCCCGGAAGAACAGCCTTGCGCCCTCCGCCGTAGCCAGAGAAATAGTGGTAAACAATCGTGCCGGTCAGAATGACGTGGTCCACGTCACAGATGTTCTTATTGATCAGCACAGGCGTACCGCGGGAAGTCTGCCCGAAATAAAGGAAGTCCTGATCCACATGGCAGTCCGAATTGATCATCTTCACTCGCGAGGCGACTTCCGCGCCCACGGCTTCGACCATTTCATCATGCGTCATATTGCGGTGGGTGCCGAGCGAAAACACGATCTTCATGTTCTCATCCGGAACGCCGAGCCGGTTCATTTCATCAAGGAACACCGGCATGAAGTCGTACGAATTCGCAACGCGCGTGAGGTCGTTGCAGATGAAGGCGACCGTCTGTCCCGGCTTCACGATTTCATCAAGCGGCGGGCAGCCGATCGGATGGCGGATGGCTTCAAGCACCCCGCCTTTGATGTCCGTCATCGGCGCGAAATCCTCTGTACGGATCTCCTTCAGGACGAGCGAGTCATCCAGGGAGAACTGCTTGCGGCCACGCCCATAGGCGAAGTCATAGCTACGAATTGCCATTTGAACCTCAACTTTCTTCAGAAGGAAAGAGAAAACTGCGAGTAAATGTACTTTTCAGAACTGCTGTTTTGCAGCGCCCTGTCAGGCAAAGTGAACCCGTGTCGGAAGGTCAGCCTGCTGAGAGGAGGACGCCCCAGAGTCCGCAGCGGGTTCGTCAGGGCTCTTAAAGCCCCGCTCGCTCGCCCACACAGCGGCTTCAACGCGTGAGCGGAAGCCGAGCTTCTTCAGCATATGTTTCACATGCACCTTGACCGTGCCGTCAGTAATAGAGAGACGGGCGGCGATCGACTTGTTGCTCATGCCTGAGGCGATATAGCTCAGCACTTCCTGCTCGCGGGAGGTGAGGCAGTCAACATTCCGCTCTTCCTCTTCGTTCCCGTTTCTGAGCGTCAGCGCGAGCACGTTCGTCAGACGGTCACTGATCACCATCTCGCCCTGCAGTACTCGGCGGATCATGGTCACCATGTCATCAGGCATGTGGTTCTTTGTCAGGAATCCATCCGCCTCGAGGCGGATCGCCGCCATCAGTTCGTCGTTATGAGCTCCCTGCAGGAGAATCACGCCTTTGCAGGCTTTCTTCTGCTCTTTCACCTGGCGAAGAATCTCCAGCGCCTTATGGTCAGGAAGCGCGAGATCAATAATCACCATGGTGAAGTCCTGAGTGGAAATATCCGACTCTGCCTCGGATACAGAACCTGTCTCCACCACGTCAGTAAACACCCCTTTCTGCTTCAGAAGCTGAGCCAGGGCCTGACGAAAAATGGGGCTTTCATCCACGATCAACAGCGTCCTCTGCCCGTGTTCTTCGACCATTTTGTCCTCTTTATTGTTATTTACCTACACATGGATCCTCATCCGCCTCCACGGGTACCTGGAATCCATGGTCAGGAAGGGTACTCACAATACTACAAAAGGATTATGAACTTTTCTCAATAAGGAGTGTTAGATACAGCGTATTGCTGTACTCATTTTGATAGATATTCAGGGTAAATTCTGGTATTTTTCTATCCCTTCACGGGTAGATGTCCGGCATCAGATGCCTCTGAAACCGGTTCCGGAGTGTTTTTAAACTATCTCCTCAGGAATAATCCTCAGTTTTTTCCATTCTGTTTCCTATCCCCCCGCCGGGATGATTAGAATACAGACACTTTTGACTTTCTGTTCATCTTCAGCACCATCAGGCGCCGTTGATGAGGTTTTATCTGAACATTCATTAAGGTACTAGCATGTCCGGTCATTCAAAATGGGCCAACATCCAACACCGCAAAGGTCGTCAGGATGCGAAGCGCTCCAATATGTGGACGAAGATCGTCCGTGAAATCATCATCGCGGCCCGCGCTGGCGGCGGCGGTGATCCCGACATGAACCCGAAGCTCCGTCTCGCCCTCGTCAAGGCCCGCGGCGCCAATGTCCCGAAGGACACGATCAAGAACGCCATTCTGAAGGGCACCGGCCAGCTGGAAGGCGTGAGCTACGAAGAAGTCCGCTATGAAGGCTACGGCGTTTCCGGCGCGGCTCTCATCATCGACTGCACGACGGATAACAAGGTCCGTACGGTTTCTGATGTCCGCCACATCCTGACCTCGAACGGCGGCTCGCTCGGCACTGAAGGCTCCGTGGCCTTCATGTTCAAGCACTGCGGTCTGATCGTGCTGCCCTCCGGCGCCGATGAAGACAAAGCGATGGAAGTCGGTCTGGAAGCGGGTGCTGAGGACGTCGTGGCGAATGAAGACGGCACGATTGAAATCGTGACGCCCCCCACAATCCAGGAATTCGAAACCGTTCAGAAGGCTCTGGAAGATGCCGGCATGACCCCCATCTACGCCGAAATCACGATGAAGCCGGTCAACAAGACGGTTCTCTCCGGCGAAGATGCTGAAAAGATGCAGCGCATCATCGACGAACTGGAAGACAACGACGACGTGAGCCAGGTTTACTGCTCCGCCGAACTCGACCTTCCGGAAGACGAAGAGTAAGAGCAATCAGGGCGCTCCCGCGGTTCGGCCTGCCGGACCGCCCTTCTGCTCAGGATTCACATGGCCGTGTTCATCAACACGGCCGTTTTTTATATTTGGCGCTATTTCCCACGCTCATCTATAGCATGAGCGCACTATGGAGTTCTCTATGAAAGTTCTGGTTGTCGGCAGCGGCGGTCGCGAGCATGCTCTTGCCTGGCGTATCGCTCAAAGCGAACATGTTCAGACGGTTTACGTTGCCCCCGGCAACGCAGGAACCGATGCGGATCCTCTTCTCACGAACGTTCCCGTCAAGGCGACGGATCTGGAAGGGCTCCTGAAGTTCGTGCGCGAAAACGGCGTCGACTACACGGTGGTCGGTCCCGAGGCGCCGCTTGCCGCAGGTATCGTGGACGTCTTCCGCAAGGGCGGCGAAAAGATCTTCGGACCGACGCAGGCTGCCGCGCAGCTTGAGTCTTCCAAGGATTTCGCGAAGGCCTTCATGAAGCGCCACGGCATTCCGACTGCTGAGTATCAGACCTTTACCGATGACAAGGCCGCCCGCGAGTACATTCTTCAGCACGGTGCACCGATCGTCGTCAAGGCTGACGGTCTTGCGGCCGGCAAGGGTGTGATCGTGGCAATGACGGTTGAAGAAGCTCTGAAGGCTGTCGATGACATGCTTGAAGGCAACAGCTTCGGCTCCGCCGGCTCACGTGTGGTTATCGAAGATTTCCTTGATGGCGAGGAAGCTTCCTTCATTGTCGCCTGCGACGGTGAGCATGTGCTTCCGATGGCAACCTCCCAGGATCATAAGCGTCTGCTCGACCAGGACAAGGGCCCGAACACCGGCGGCATGGGAGCCTATTCCCCCGCGCCTGTGGTGACGCCCGATGTCTATCAGATCGTGATGGAAAAGGTGATCCGCCCGGTGATTGATGGAATGGCTTCTGAAGGTCACCCCTTCACGGGCTTCCTTTACGCCGGCCTCATGATCAGCCATGCCTCTGACGGCACGCCTGTCGTCAAGGTGCTTGAATTCAACTGCCGCATGGGCGACCCGGAAACGCAGCCGATTATGAGCCGCGTGAAGAGCGATCTTTCCGACGTGTTTGAAGCCGCTATCGACGGCCGTCTCGACCAGGCGAAGATCGAATGGGATTCCCGCGTGGCGCTCGGTGTGGTCTGCGCTGCCGAAGGCTATCCGGAAAGCCCGAAGAAGGGCGCCGTGATTACGTCTCTCCCTGAGAATGACGAAACGCATCACGTCTTCCATGCCGGTACGGCCTGGCACGCTGAACACCGCATGATCGTGAACGGCGGCCGCGTGCTCTGCGTGGTCGGACTGGGGGATGACATCCGCGAAGCCCAGAGCCGCGCGTACGAAGCCGTGCGCAAGGTGAGCTGGCAGGGTATGCAGTACCGCACGGATATCGGCTGGAGAGCGATCAAGTAAGTTTTTCCGCACAGCCGGATTCTGATGCAGCTCCCCAAAAAGCCTTCCTGCTTTTTGGGGATTTTCATCCGAGTCACTGCCTCTCTCCCCGGCTTTTGTGGTACTTTCTGTGACAAGAGGCGCGCCGTTTCCGCGCCTTTCCGCACATTATGAAAACACTTTCATCTATCAAGCTCCTTATTGGCGCAGTAGCCGCGGCGGGTCTGCAAACCGCCGCTTATGCGTCTTCCGTTGCCGAGCCTTTCGCTTATCCCGAAAGCCTGGTCGCTGGGCGTCCAGTTGAAGGCAAGCCGGTTACCCAGGGCATCAGGATCGGATCCGAGGATGTCACGCTCGAATCAACCCCCATTCGGGATCTGGCGAAGAAGCTTCACTTCTCCCTGATGCGTGAGGGAGACGGCGATTACACCCGCGACTGGACTTGTCTCACAACGGGAAGCGGGAGCGATGATTTTTCAGTCTGGCTGATCGCAACCTGTTCTCCCGCGGTCACTGAGGCTCAGATGGCGTCAAATGGTCTCAGCCCCCGCGGCAAAGGCACCTGCCATCTGCTTAAAGGTTCTGAAAAAAATGTCTCAATCGGCGGTGTCACCCCCGGTATGACCTGGGAACAGGTGCTCGCCAAGTTCGGCCAGCCTACCTATGCCGCGGATGATGGCTGGTACTTCTGGTCCACGAGCAAAACGATTGAGGAATTCAGCAACAGCCGCGAGCAGATGAACTGGACAGGCGTGCAGCTGGAGAAGGGCAAGGTTTCCCGGCTGTTCTCGAGCCAGGCCACCAACCCATGAGCCAGAACGCCTTTGAGGCACGAAAAGGCATCGGTCTTCTTGGCGGCACATTTGACCCGATCCATCAGGGGCATCTCGCGCTTGCCGCTTCGGCTCTGGATCAGCTGAAGCTGCAGCAGATTGACTTTCTCCTTGCGCCTCGCCCGTGGCAGAAGAGCGTGCTCACATCAGTCACGGACCGGGCACGGATGATCGAGCAGGCTATCCGGGGCAATCCCCGGCTGAAGCTGAATCTCACGGAAGTTTTCCGCCCCGGTCTGACCTATACGATTGACACCCTGAAGGCACTCCGGGAGAAACTGGGCGGCAATCCTGTTCCTCTCGTGCTGCTGATGGGACAGGATCAGTGGGCCAATCTGAAGACCTGGAAATCCTGGCAGGAGCTTACGGATTATGCGAATCTCGCGGTTTTCAACCGCGGGAAAAAGCGCCTCTCGGTTCCTCAGGAAATCGCCTCCTGGGCCGAAGAAAAAAACGTACCGGCTGATCTCATCACGGCTTCACCCTCAGGCTCCGTCTGTTTCTTTCAGATGGCGCCGCACGAAGCGAATTCCTCTGAGATCCGAAAGCTTCTGGCAGCGCCCGCCTCACTGCAAAATGCAATTAAACTTGAGAGTTGGCTCCCGCACGGGGTAGCTCTTTTCATCAACCAACATGGGCTTTACCGCCCCAAGCATTAATTTTTATGGATATCAGAAAGCTTCAGCGCATCATCGTCGACGCCCTCGTTGAGATCAAAGGCAAGGACATCGTCGTTTTCAACACGGAAAAACTGACCGATCAGTTCTCGCGCGCTGTCTTCGCCTCCGGAACTTCGAACCGTCACACCGTGGCGCTTGCGGAAAACGTCAAGGAAAAGGTCAAGGCTGCCGGCGGCAGCGTAATAGGTTTTGAAGGCAAGGAATCCGGTGAATGGGTGCTCGTCGACTGCGGCGACGCGATTGTTCACGTGATGCAGCCTCAGATCCGCGAGTACTACAACCTGGAAGAAGTCTGGGGTGCCAAGCGGGTCAACATGAAGATTGATCCCGAATACGCACTCCCTGCCCGCAAGATTGAAAAGGCCTGACGGGGGACACCCGTGAAAATCACCATTGTGGCAGTTGATCTCCGGTCTCCGGCATGGGCCTCTACCGCGGTTGAGGACTACCTCACCCGCTTCCCCCGGGACTGGAAAGTTGAACTGAAGACCGTCAAGGAAGAACCCCGGCATGGACAGAGCAAAAGCGACCTGATGGCCGCTGAGGCTGACCGCATCCGCAAGGCCATCCCGAAGGGGTCGCTTCTCGTCACGCTGGACGAGCGGGGCAAGGATCTGACAACAGTCAATTTTGCGAAGAAGCTGAGCGCCTGGCAGGACAGCGGTGAATCCGTTGCCTTCGTGATCGGGGGCACTGATGGCATAGACCCTGAACTGAAAAAGGAGAGCCGCATGATGATCCGCCTCTCCTCCATGACGCTGCCGCATGCTCTCGCCCGGGTGATTCTCTCGGAGCAGATATACCGCGCCTGGTCGATTCTGAATAATCACCCCTACCACAGGGCCTAAAGCATGACATCAAGAATCTATCTGGCGAGCAAGAGCCCCCGCCGGCGTGAAATCCTTGCCGGACTCGGCTATGAGATCTGCCTTCTCACGCCAGAGATCTCTCCGGCAGCGGATCCCCAGACCGATGAAGAACGCCGTCCGGGAGAATCAGCCCGCAGCTACGTGCTGAGAACCGCCCGTGAAAAGGCTCTCGACGCTATCCGGGTGATTGAGGAAAAAAGACTGGAAGTGCTGCCTGTCGTTTCGGCTGACACGACAGTGGTTTTCGGTGAAACCATTCTGAGGAAGCCTCAGTCTGTGGAGGAGGAGCTGCGGTTCCTTGATCTGCTCTCAGGAAAAACGCATGTTGTCCGCACAGCGGTCGCTGTCGGTACGACAACAGAGAATCTGGAAACGGTGATTTCCGAGTCCCGCGTCACATTCTGCACGATGACGGACTCGATGATGAAGCTTTACGCCGGTACCGATGAGCCCTACGACAAGGCGGGCGGCTATGCTGTGCAGGGACTGGCAGGAGCCTTCATCACGCATATCGAAGGCTCCTACTCAGGCATTGTCGGGCTCCCCGTTTTCGAAACGGTTGAACTGCTCAGCCATTTCGGCCGGGGGCTCGAGTCTATTACGGCTCCGTAGCCGCCTTCTGAACCCGGATGAGGTTCACTTCAAAGACGAGCGTCGCGAACGGCGGAATCACGCCGCCGGCGCCGTTTGCGCCATAGGCAAGATGGGACGGAATCGTCAGGCGGCGGCGGCCGCCTTCCTTCATCCCGACGAGACCCTGGTCCCATCCCGGAATCACGTAGCCGACACCAAGCGGGAATTCGATCGGTTCACCGCGGTCGAGGCTCGAATCGAACTTCGTTCCGTCTTCAAGCCATCCGGTGTAGTGCACGGAAACCGTGTCCCCGGGCACAGCCTCGGCTCCAGTGCCGGCCTCGAGCTCTTCAATCTCCAGATCGCCCTCTTCGGGGTACTGGTTCGAGCGGGTGCCGACCACTTCTACGTCAAACACGAGAACCGCGTTCGGCGGGATCACATCACCCGCGCCGTCTTCACCGTAAGCGAGCTCGGGAGGAATCACGAGCTTTCTCTTTCCTCCGACGCGCATACCGCGGATACCCTGCTCCCAGCCGGGAATCACCATGCCGCCTCCCAGGGGAAACTCAATCGGTTCGCCGCGGTCGAGGCTCGAATCAAACTTCGTCCCGTCCTCGAGGCAGCCGGTGTAATGAACGGAAACCCAGTCTCCGTCCTTCACCTCATCGCCTTCGCCAACGACGATCTCTTCAATCTTCAATTCACTCATAGTTTCTCCAAAACTTCACTCTCGTGAAGAACCCCTGATCAGAAGTAATCAGGTACAATGGCCACACATGCAGAAAAGCAAATTTTCGGCATTCTTGACAGTTATCCCGCGGCAATCCAGGTTTGCCGGGGTTTCGGCCTGATACAACTAAGCATCTGCCTACGCCTCACAGGTGTCCAGGGTTCACCCCGCACCGATAACAGCGCCATCCTGTCTTCCAATATATTAACCGGGGACTGCCCCAAACCTGGACCAGCTTTCTTTTTTACGACTGGCTCCGCGCAGTTCTCATAGGTTTCTCTCAAAGTGAACCAATCTTTTGCCTCTCTGGGTCTGATTGACCCTTTGCTTAAGGCTATTGACGAATTAAATTACCGTGAACCGACCCCGGTTCAGCAGAAATCCATTCCGTCCCTGCTTGAAGGCAAGGACATGCTGGCTGCCGCTCAGACCGGCACCGGCAAGACCGCGGCTTACAGCCTGCCGATCATTCAGAAGATCGCCGAGTCCGGCGTCCGCGCGAAGCCGAAGGAAGTGACGGCGCTGATTCTGGCTCCGACCCGCGAACTCGCGGCTCAGATCCACGAGAACATCACGGCGTACTCGAAATATCTGGATATCCGTTCCGCCCTCGTTTTCGGAGGCGTGAACCTGAAACCCCAGACCGCGGCCCTTGCCCGCGGCGTTGATATTCTTATCGCCACGCCGGGCCGCCTTCTTGATCACCTCGGTCAGAAGCATGTGTCTCTCTCCGCGGTGAAGTTCCTGGTGCTCGATGAAGCCGACCGCATGCTCGACATGGGATTTATCCATGACATCCGGAAGCTGATCAAGCTGATCCCGGAAAACCGCCAGAGCCTGCTCTTCTCGGCCACCTTCAGCCCGGATATCCGCAAGCTCGCGGACTCCCTTCTCAATTCTCCGGTCTCAGTCGAAATTTCCCCCAACAAGGAATCAGCTCTGATTGAGCAACAGGCCTATGCCGTGCCGAAGAACCGGAAGCGTGAGCTGCTCCGCGATCTGATCGTCGATGAAAAGTGGTCCCAGGTGCTGGTCTTCACCCGTATGAAGCACGCCGCGAACCGCCTCTGCCAGCAGCTGATCAAAGACGGCCTGACCGCTGCCGCCATTCACGGCAACAAGAGCCAGAACGCCCGCACCAAGGCCCTCGCTGACTTTAAGGATAAGAAGGTCCAGGTGCTCGTCGCGACGGATATCGCCGCGCGCGGCCTCGATATTGAGCAGCTGCCTCACGTCGTGAACTATGACCTTCCTGATGTGCCTGAGGACTACGTGCACCGTATCGGCCGCACGGGCCGTGCCGGTGTCCCCGGTCACGCTGTGAGCCTGGTGTCGCCTGAAGACCGCCCGCTGCTCACCGCGATTGAGAAGCTCCTGAAGGAAAAGATCAACCTGATCGTTCCCGCTCAGTACGCCGGTCCCCAGCCTGAGGATCTCGCTGAGGATGACCGCCGCGAAGAGCAGAATCATCATCAGCGTCTTTCCCAGCAGAGCCGCGCAAGAAGACGTCCCGCCTCGGCTCCCCGCCGGAACCGCGAAGAGGCTTCCGAGTCTTCTGAGGTTTCCGCTGAAGACTCCCGCTCTGACCGCGACAGCTCCGCGCCTGAACGCCGCGGCGCTGCCCGCCGTCATCAGGTGAAGCGCAGCAACTCCCGCCGCAGCCCTGAATCTGCCTCGCGCCGCGGCAGCTCCGACCGTTCGGATCGGGGTGACCGCGCCGAGCGTTCTGACCGTTTTGATCCCGATAACTTCGGCAATTCGATCAACTACACCCCCCGCCGCAAGGCGCCGGGCCGCTCCCGCAGCCGCGACACGATCGCGCGCTACGAACCGGTGGATCCGTTCGCGCCCGAACATCAGGCGCTCTTCCTTCCGCAGAGCATGCCGGGTGAACGTCCCTACCGCGCGGGCGGTGCAGAAAAGCGCCGCCGTCCTTCCCGCGGCCCCCGTTCGGACCGCAGCACGGACTACTTTGAACGTAACTCCCGCTATACCGACAGCACCACCCGCAGCAATCTTCCCCCGGGTCTTGCTCCCCGCCGCGGCGGTCGTTCAAGAAACCGCTAATACCATTCAATAATCCTTACATTTTCCTGATTCCCGCATAGGGAATCAGGGAATTTTTAATTTCTCCGGAAATTAAAATGTAGGGATTATTCTTTTTTCGGAGTTTGGGCATGAAGCGCTCATGTCTCGTTCCCCTGCTCGCTGTGTTGTCAGCCGCCGTGCTGAGCGGCTGCGCCGCGACTGCCCAGGGTGACCTGTCCGCCGCCGCATCGTCTTCTGCCGATCAGGCATCTGACAGCCCCGCACCGACCGCGCTTCCGCGCCACCGCGCACGGTCCGGTCCCCGGGCTCTCAGCGATCTCGCCGATCCCCTGCTTGATGCGCCCTACCAGACACTCGTGCACTGTGAGGCCGAGGATCCGCTTGTCTCGGGTGAAAAGCTCGGCAGCGTCCGCCTGATCTGTCACAGTCTCCGCGTTTCCGCTACGCTCACAGAGTTCCGGGATGCCGGGTGGCGTATCGAGGATATCCACATGACGGAATCCAAAACTCCGGAAGGCATCATCACCATTCCCTTCAGCGTCAGCCTGAGAAAGCTCTTCTGATCTGCGACCGGCGCGAGAATCTTTGATTGGATTAATGAAATGTCAGACGTTAAAAACAGAATTTCATCTCTAAGACAGCTTCTCGAAAAAGAAAACCTGTTTGCTTGGGTCTCCATCACATCGGACCCCCACGCATCGGAATATCTTCCGCCGCACTGGGCTGACCGTGAATGGCTCTCCGGTTTCACGGGAAGCGCTGGAACGCTGATTGTCACGCAGCATGACGCACTGCTCTGGACTGACAGCCGCTACTGGACGCAGGCCGCGGGACAGCTCGAAGGCTCCGGCATCACGCTGATGAAGGACGGCGCCCCGGGCGTCGATGGCTGGGATCAGTGGCTGTCGCTTCACGCACCCACCGGCTCCTCTGTCGGCATCAATGGCCGCTCTCTCAGCGTCAGAATCGCAGACCGGCTGACCTCACTCCTCAGCCCCAAGGGCATCTCGCTTCGCGAGGATCTGGATCTTCCCTCCCTGATCTGGAACGATCGCCCCGCCATGCCTTCCTCGACAGTTTTCGCGTATACGCTCGCGCCCGAATCCCGTCAGAACAAACTCTCCCGTCTTGAGGCACAGCTTGCCTCACTCGGCGCAGATTCCTTCATGACTTCCGCGCTCGATGAAATCGGCTGGCTCACAAACCTCCGGGCATCTGACGTTGACTTCAATCCGGTTTTTCTTTCCCATTTCCTGCTTTGCCGCGGAAAGCCCATGCTTTTCATCGATGAAACCCGGCTTCCGGCTGAGCTGAAGGATGCGCTGCTCTCTGACGGTTTTGAAGTCCGCCCCTATGCGGCATTCGCTGACGCCATAGCCTCGCTTCCGGAAAATGCGTCTCTGCTCTTTGATCCGGCGGTGACCACCGATTACTTCCGGAACCGCATCCCGAAGCAGGTCCGTGTCACCGAGGGACTCTCACCTCTCGCGCTCTTCAAGACCCGCAAAACAGCTGAAGAAATCCGCCTGATCGACGAAGCGATGATCGAGGACGGTGCTGCGCTCTGCCGCTTTTATGCCTGGCTCGAATCTGCGCTTGCTTCAGGAGCCACAGTGACCGAAATGGATGTGGTCCGCCGCCTGCATGATGAAAGAGCGAAAGGCCAGGGCTACGTGAGCGAATCCTTCGGCACGATTGCTGCAGTGGGCGCGAACGCCGCGCTGCCTCACTATGAGCCGTCTGACGAACATAACGCAGTGCTGGAAGGAGACACGGTGCTTCTTATTGACTCGGGAGCCCAGTACGAGTCCGGCACCACCGATATCACCCGTGTCACGCCGATTCATCGGCCGGATGACGCGATCCGGCGTGATTACACCGCGGTGCTCCGCTCACACCTGCACCTGCTGGACGCTTATTTTCCGGAAGGCGCCTATGCGTCTCAGCTCGATACCTTTGCCCGCGCGCCGCTCTGGGAAGTGGACGCTGATTTCGGCCACGGCACGGGTCACGGCGTCGGTTTCTTCATGAATGTGCATGAGCGCCCATACTCGATTTCTCCCCGCTCGCTTCCTTCTGAAGCTACAAAGACTGTAGAGGGAATCGTGGTCTCCGATGAGCCGGGACTTTACCGTGAAGGACGCTGGGGAATCCGGATTGAGAATCTGATCACGCCGATTCCGCAGGCCTCAAGCGAATTCGGCCGCTTCATGACGTTCCGTCCGCTCACTCTCTGCCCGATTGACACGCGGCTCATTTATCCCCGCATGATGAAGTCGGACGAAATAGCGAAGCTAAACGACTATCACCGGCTCGTTAGAGAAAAGCTGAAGGATCGGGTATCAGGAGAAGCACTCACCTGGTTACTCGAAAGAACTGAGGTTTTTTTAACCCGTTAGCAGTATACAATCTGGGCAATCTTCGCCTTAAAAAAGGCCCTCAAAGGTTCATCATGCCCAGAAAGTGGTACAAACTCATACTGGCTGCAGGGCTCTCCGCCATCTGCGTCCTTGGCTGCTCAAAAAAGACCGACACAAAGGCTCCGACAAAGCCTGTGCCGGTCACTACGCTTGCGGTAACTCCTGAAGACGTTCCCGAGTGGCATGAGGTGATGGGGCAGACCGAGGGTGCCGATCAGGTGGAGATCCGGTCTCAGGTGAGCGGCATCCTGAAGCGGCAGCTTTATAAGGAAGGCGAATTCGTCAGACGCGGCCAGACGCTTTTCATCATTGATCAGGCACCTTTCCAGGCAGATCTCGAAGCGGCACGCGCCGCGGCGAACCAGGCGAAGGCTCAGCTTGAGCAGGCGGACCGCGAACTCGCCCGCACGCGCAGACTCTACGCGCAGCAGGCCGTACCCCAGAAAGATCTGGATGACGCCCAAAGCACGGCGAAGGTAGCACGCGCAGCCCTGAAGGCCGCTGAGGCAAAGGCCGCCTCGTCCGCCATCTCGCTCTCCCACACACAGATCACTGCTCCCGCGGACGGCATCGCCGGCATGGCACTCGTGAACCCGGGCGCACTGGTGACCGCCCAGTCGACTCAGCTCACCACGCTCACGCAGAAGAAGGATCTGAAGGTCGTCTTCGCTATCAGCGACCGCGATCTCGGGAACGCCTCGATGACTCTCGGGAACGCGGTTGAAGTCGTGAATTCGGATGGAAAACGGATTCCCGCAAAACTCGACTATGTGTCGCAGTCTGTGACACCGGACCTCGGAACGCGTCAGATGCGGGCAAAGATCACCTCCCCCGCCAATATCCTCTCCGGACAGTTTGTGCGGGTAAGAATCCAGACCGGGACCGAACACGCTGTCTATAAGGTGCCGCAGGCCTCTGTTCTCCAGCTTTCTGACGGCACTTACGCGGTCTATCTCCGGGAAGGCAACAAGGCGAAGCGTGTTCCGGTGGAAGTCGGTCCCTGGGATGACACGAGCTGGATTGTGCGGAAAGGACTGAAGACCGGGGATCAGGTGATTACTGACCAGATTCTCAGACTGCGTGACGGCCGCGAGGTCACCGATCCCGGGAAGGGCTCACCCGCCGCTTCCCGTGCCGCCTCCTGACCGCGGAGCCTGACACCATGCTCTCCCAGTTCTGCATCAAGCGGCCGATCTTCGCCACCGTGATGGCGATTCTGATCGTGCTCGCCGGCATCATCTCTGTTCGCGTGCTGCCGGTCTCCCTGTACCCGAACATTACCCCGCCGTCTGTGATGATCAGCGCCTCCTATGACGGCGCTGACATCCAGACGCTCTCCCGAACCGTAGCTCAGCCGATTGAGGCTCAGCTTTCCGGCATTCAGGGTCTGATCTACTACACGACGACGCTCCGCTCAAGCGGTGAAGTCCGGATCAACTGCACGTTCGAAATCGGCACGGATCCGAATAACGCGGTTCTTGAAATCAATAACCGCGTCCGTACGGCTGAGAGAAAACTGCCTCAGGCTGTGAGAAATGTCGGCGTGACGGTGAGAAAGCGCAGTTCCGATAACCTCCTCCGCATCATTCTCACGTCTCCGGATAAGAGCATGTCGCCGCTCGCCATGGCGGACTACGCGAACGTCAATATCGTTGACGAACTGAAACGCGTTCCCGATATCGGTGACGTCATGGTCTTCGGCAACGTGGAATCCGCTATGCGTATCTGGGTGGATCCGCTCCGGATGGCGAAGCTACGCGTCACAACCTCCGATATTGAAAAAGCCATCTCGGCCCAGAACCAGCAGTACGGTGTCGGCAGAACCGGCACAGCGCCGACTCCCGAGAACCAGCAGCTCTTCTACACGGTTACCGGCCGCAACCAGCTTGTGAATCCGGAGCAGTTCGGAAACATCGTGCTGAGGAGTGATCCGGCATTTGGCACCATCCATCTGCGTGACGTAGCCCGGATTGAAGTCGGCCGCCGGAATTACGAATTCCAGACAGAGCAGAGCGGGTACCCGGCCGCGAATATCGGCGTCTTCCTGCAGACCGGCGGCAACGCGCTGGCTGCCGCCAACGCGGTTGTGAAACGGATGGATGAGCTGAAGGAACATTTCCCGAAAGGCAAACTCACCTACAGCGTGACTGACGACACCACGGTTTTCGTGAAAGCGTCTCTGAAAGAAGTGATCACAACAATCGGTGAAGCGATTCTTCTCGTGCTGGCTGTGGTGTTCCTCTTCCTGCAGTCCTGGCGCGCCACGCTGATCCCGATGATCTCGGTTCCGGTGTCACTCATCGGCTGTACAGCGGGACTCTGGCTCTGCGGCTTCTCCATCAATACGCTCACGCTTTTCGCCATGACGCTCGCAATCGGCATTGTGGTGGACGACGCGATTGTCGTGCTGGAGAATGTGGACCGTCTGATGATTCACGAACGGCTCTCGCCCCGCGAGGCTGCGGTCAAGGTGATGCAGGAAGTGTCAGGCGCACTGGTCGCAATCGTTCTCGTGCTGTCCTCCGTCTTTGTCCCGGTCGCCTTCCTCGGCGGCATGGCGGGTGAACTCTATCGGCAGTTCGCCATCACGGTCGCCATGGCTGTTGTGATTTCAGGCTTCAACGCACTCACCCTCACGCCGGCTCTCTGCGCTCTCTTCCTCAAGGCGCCGGATAAAAAGCACCGCAAAGAGAAGCCTGCGTTCTTCGTGCTCTTCAACCGCTGCCTCGATAAGATCACGGCGAAGTTCGTCCGCGCCGTGCAACTCGCGCTCTCCCACAGCCTTGCCTGCGCGGTCATTCTGGTCGCGATCACGGCCGTTGTATGGGAACTCGTGCAGATTACCCCGACATCCTTTGTTCCCTCTGAGGACCAGGGGCTTGTCCGCATGGTGCTGCGGCTCCCGGAAGGTTCCGCCTACCCGAGAACGCAGAAACTCGCGGCCGAAGTCGGAGCCAAGGTTCAGAAGCTTCCAGGAGTTGGCTCAGTACTGACTGAAGCAGGGCGCGACGCTACCTCTTCAGACTTCCGCCCTAACGTCGCCTCCATCACAGCGAAACTGAAGCTCTGGGAAGACCGCACCGTCAGCGCCACGGATGTCCGTCAGATGATGCAGAAGATCGCAAACGCCCGTACGGATGCGATCGGCACCGCAACGCTCCCCGCCGCCATTCCGGGACTCGGCAGCGCGAACGGTTTCACGGGCTTTATTGAGGCCCGCGGGAACGATGACCCCAAGGCTCTTCAGGCCGTCTCTGACGAATTCGTCGAAGCCCTCCGAAAGCGTCCGGAACTCACGTCGCTTCGCAGCTTCCTGCAGGCTGAATCCCCGCAGCTCTCGGTCTCTGTTGACGAAGACAAGGCCGTTGCCATGGGGGTCAGCATCGCGGATGTTTACGACACGCTCGGAACGCTGATGGGCAGCACCTATGTGAACGACTTCCCCCGCGACTCGAAGCTCCTCCGCGTCATCGTGCAGGCGGATACTGCCTACCGCATGACACCTGAGGATCTCGGCCGGTCCTGGGTCCGGTCTTCAAGCGGCGCGATGATCCCGCTCTCCACCCTGATCACGGTGAAACGCACATCGGGTCCGATCAGCATGATGCGTCTGAACGGCTATCTCGCTGCCCAGTTTATGGGCGCGGCGACACAGGGGATCAGTTCGGGTGACGCCATCCGGATTGTTGAGGAAACCGCGCAGCAGGTCCTTCCGGAAGGCTACACGGTGGAATGGGTTGACCAGGCGTGGCAGGAAAAGCGGATCGGAAGCTCATCGGTCACCGCATTCGGGTTCGGCATTCTTGTCGTCTTCCTCATTCTGGCCGCACTTTACGAACGGTGGTCGCTCCCGGTTGCCGTGGTGTTCGCGCTGCCCTTTGCGCTTCTCGGAGCCTTCGTGTCACTCACGCTCCGGGGGTTCAGCAACGACATTTACTTCCAGATCGGTCTTCTTGTGCTTATCGGCCTCTCGGCGAAGAACGCTATTCTGATCGTGGAATTCGCGCTCCAGAGACTGGCGCTCGGCGATACACCGGCCCAGGCCGCCGTGAACGCCGCCCGCATCCGTCTCCGCCCGATTCTCATGACATCACTCGCCCTCATGCTCGGCGTTTTGCCGCTTGTCACTGCGTCGGGCGCGGGATCTGCTGCCCGTCAGTCGATGGGTACCGGTGTGTTCGGCGGCATGCTGATCTCGACCTTCATCGCGACGATCTTCGTTCCGGTGTTCTTCACCTGGTTCACGAAGATGCGAAAGAAGACGAAGGACGCGCCGTCTGAAGGTGACTCAGCGTCTGACAAACCCGGGAAAGGAGAGCTGTAATGAAGAAAACCGCCATTACTCTTGCATCCAGCCTGGCCGCTTCGCTTCTTCTTGCCTCCTGCTCCACGCCGCCTGGGCTTCCGAAAACGCTGCCCGACACCCGGGCTTCGCTTCCGGACACCTGGAACGCGCCTGATGTAAAGGGAGGCGCTTTCAGCGCCAGGAGCGACTGGTGGAACGAATTCTCGGATCCGACGCTGAGCAGCCTGATTGAAGCCGGTCTCAGCCGCTCGCATAATGTTCGGGCCGCGCTCGCGAGACTTGAAGAGGCGCGGGCGTACGCCGAGGAAACCGGAGCCGCGCTCTACCCAAATATTTCACTAGGGGCTGACGCATCCAACAGCCGGACGGAAAGCGCCACGTCTGGCGCTTATCAGAAGTCCAAGATCCATCGCGTTCAGGGCGAAGCCGCCTGGGAGATCGACTTCTGGGGCAAAAACCGCAAAGCCCGTGAAGCGGCCCTTGCCAGCGCGGACTCTAGTCTTTGGGCGGTCCGTGCGGTGGAGCTGTCACTGGCCGGCAATATCGCCCGTCAGTATTTCGGGTGGGTCGCCGCCCGGCAGAGTCTCACAATTTCAGAGAACACTCTCGCGTCGCTGGAAAAAACGCTCTCCATTACAGAAGCGAGATACCGGCTCGGCACAGCAACCGAGGTCGATGTGAATACCGCGCGCTCTGACGTTGAGACACAGCGCACAGCGGTGAGCAGCTGGAAGCTTTCCGCGGACCAGCACCTTCATGCGCTTGCGCTTCTCACCGCGCAGCCTGAGCTGAAGCTCCCAGATTCTCCGTACGGACTCCCCGAAGTACCGGCGATCCGCCCCGGTATCCCCAGCACTCTGCTTCAGAACCGACCTGACGTCCGTGAAGCTGAGGCGATGCTCCGCAGCGCGCACGCCTCTGTCGCTGTCGCCTATGCGGCCTTCTTCCCCAGTATTTCGCTGACCGGAAGCGCCGGAACGCAGTCACGGGCTCTCTCTGATCTCTTCACGCATTCGATCTGGTCCATCGGGCTCTCGCTTGACCTCCCGATATTTGACTTCGGCCGCCGTTCCGCGCGGTTCTCCCAGGCAAAGGCCGCGGAAACCGCCGCGCTCGAAAGCTATCGGATGGCCGCTGAACAGGCGTACTCAGACGTAAGAGACAGTCTCTCGGCTGCCGCTTACTACAGCGAGGAAGCGAGAAGCCGGACCGTTGCCCGGAGCACGGCTGAGAAAGCAGCTGCCCAGGCCTCAACGCTTTACGAAGCGGGCAAAGGCAGTTTCCTATCGCTTCTCACCGCGCAGAGATCGGCGAACGCCGCGGCTCTTTCTGAAATCAGCACCCGGCTTAACGGTCTGAATAACGCCGTGGCACTCAATCTGGCACTCGGTGCGGGTCCCGGAAATAGGTAGGTTTTCCGTCCGGGGCTCATTCCGAAAAACACTAGAATCCAGAGCATGAAGATATCAAGAACCTACCTGCTCTGGACCCTTGGCCTTCTGACCGCCTTCGGCCCCTACATTACTGACCTCTACCTCTCTTCCCTTCCGGAACAGGTCGAATACTTCGGCACAACGCCCGCTCTTGTGCAGCTTGGCCTCACCACCAGCATGGCGGGGCTCGCTGCCGGCCAGCTTGTGATCGGACCGCTTTCTGATCACCTCGGGCGCAAGAAACCGCTTCTCGTCTGTCTCGTGCTCTTCATCGCCATCACGGTGATCTCGATCCTGTCGCCCAATATTCTCACCTTCATTACGCTCCGGTTTTTCCAGGGATTCGCGGGCGCGAGCGGCATCGTGCTTTCACGATCGATCGCGACCGACCTCTTTGAGGGGCGAGAGCTCATGAAAGCGATGGGCACCATGGGATCCGTCAATGGCATCGCGCCGGTCACCGCACCGATTATCGGCGCGCTTCTCATCACAGTCACTGACTGGCGCGGTATCTTCGTTTTCCTCACGCTGATCGGGGTCGCGCTTCTCGCGCTCGCCGTCAAGCTTCCGGAAACACTCGACGAGACCCGCCGCAATCCCCGGAAGCCGATAACCGTTTTCCTCTCGCTTGGCTCTGTTTTCAAAGACCGCTGCTTCAGGCTCACTGTGCTCCAGCAGTGCTTTGCCTTCTCGGTGCTGTTTGGCTATATCGCCTCTTCCCCCTTTATCTATCAGAAGATCTATGGGCTCTCCAGCATTGGCTACAGCGTAATGTTCGGGATCAATGCCTGCGGTATCGGTCTCGGAGCTGTGGTGTCCAGCAAGATGATGAATCCTGAGCGGGTTCTCGTCTTCGGGTCCGCGGGGCTTGTGCTTTTCTCTCTTCTCGTCGGAGGATCGCTGCTCACCGGTGCCTCGCTCTGGCTCCTTGAACCCTGCTTCTTCCTGCTGCTGGTGTCGCTCGGGACCACTTTCCCGACCGCGTCCTCGATCGCCATGTCGAGGCAGAGAAAGATGGCAGGCGCCGCATCCGCTGTCCTTGGCGCCTCAGGCTTTGTCGCGGGCGGCATCGTGTCGCCGCTTGTCGGCCTCTACTCCGTCACGGTCTCCACGTCGATCGTTCTGATCGCCGCGGCGCTTGGCGCTCTCGGTCTGTCACTGATTGTCAGAACAGCCGTGCAGCAGGCGACCGACTCGCCTCAGGGTGTTCCTCTCGACATCTGAGTCTGACTCGGCTCTCCATAGCAAAACAGCACCTCTTCTTTTGAAAAGAGGTGCTGCTCTGAATGGTTTTCCCGATTTTCAGTTCCTGATCCACTTCAGGAACGATTCGAGTCAATCCGAAAAGAACTTCTTCACGCGATCCAGGAATCCCTGATGCTTCGGAGAGTGCTTTGATTCGTTCTTCGCGATGCTCGTATCGAAGCTCTTCAGGATCTTCTTCTGCTCGGCGCTCAGATTCACCGGCGTCTCAACATACACGCGGCAGAAGAGATCTCCCTTCGCGCCGGAACGCAGGTTCTTGATACCCTTGCCGCGCAGGCGGAAGACCTGACCGGTCTGTGTGCCTTCCGGCAGCGTGATCCGGGATTCGCCATCGAGACTCGGCACAGTGATTTCACCGCCGAGCGCCGCAAGCACGAAGGAAATCGGCTGATCCACGTAAAGGTTGGATCCCTCACGGCGGAAGAGGTCATGCGGCTTCACATGAACCACCACGTAGAGGTCTCCCGGCTCGCCGCCGTTCGTGCCCGGACCGCCCATGCCGGAAAGGCGGATACGCTGACCGTCATCAATACCGGCCGGAATGTTCACCTGGAGGGTCTTCGTCTTTCTCTGGTGTCCGGTGCCGCCGCAGTCAGGGCACGGATCCTTGATCACCTGACCGGTACCGTGGCAGTGCGGGCAGGTCTGCTCAACCGAGAAGAAGCCCTGAGACATACGGACCGTACCGCGTCCGCCGCAGTGCGGGCAGGTCGTCTTGGAAGTACCGGGCTTGCAGCCGGAGCCGTGGCAGGTTTCGCAGGTATCCCAGACCGGAACCCGGATCTCAGGCTTCATGCCCTTCGCGGCATCCTCGAGCGTAATCGTGAGCTCATACTGAAGATCCTCGCCCGGATAAGCGTAGGAACGCGCATCCGCCCGTCCGCCGCCCGCCTGGTTGCGGAACATGTCGCCGAAGATATCCCCGAACACGCTTCCGAAAATATCAGCCCCGTTCATTCCGCCCATGCCGCCCATGCCGCCCATATCCGGGCCGCCGGCGGCGCCATTCAGGCCTTCCTTTCCGAATCGGTCATAGGCCGCGCGCTTCTGAGGATCGGACAGCGCCGCGTAGGCCGCTCCAACCTCTTCAAACTTTTCCTTTGCGGTCTCATCCCCAGGATTCCGATCCGGGTGGTACTTCATAGCGAGACGCCGATACGCCTTCTTGATTTCTTCAGCCGTAGCATCGCGCGAAACACCCAGGACCTCGTAATAATCTCTATCAGCCATTTAATTTTGCCGTCCGCTGTGGAAAGAAACACCGCAAATTCTGCAGCATCCTAATCAATCAATTTGCATTAAAACCGCAAAAGGGCCGGTTCCCTTAATCGGGGAATCGACCCTGTGTGCGGTTACATTACCTCATTGCCGCATCGGGCGCGGATCAATGCTTGACTTCTTTGAAGTCAGCGTCGACCACGTCGTCATCGGACTTGTCAGACTTGGCAGCACCTTCCGGCTTGGCACCGGAGGCCTGCTGCTGAGCGGCGCCCTGCTGCTGGGCAGCGGCGTTCAGCTTCTCACCGATCTTCTGAGCGGCAGCCATCAGCTTCTCAACCGCGCTGTTGATCGCGTCCTTGTTTTCGCCGCGCTGAGCGGTTTCGACAGCCTTGATCTCAGCCTCGCAGGCAGCACGGTCAGCCGGATCCACCTTGTCGCCGAGGTCCTTCAGGGTCTTCTGAACCTGGGCGATGGCGGCATCAGCCTGATTGCGGGCCTGAGCCAGATCGAAGCGGCGCTGATCCTCAGCCTTGTTCGCTTCGGCTTCCTTCATCATGCGGTCGATTTCCGCATCCGACAGACCGGAGCTCGCCTTGATCTCGATGTGGTTCGCCTTACCGGTAGCCTTGTCCTTCGCGCTCACGTGCAGGATGCCGTTCGCATCGATATCGAAGGTCACTTCAATCTGCGGCAGTCCGCGCGGAGACGGCGGAATGCCTTCGAGGTTGAACTCACCGAGGAGCTTATTGCCTTCGGCCATCTGACGTTCACCCTGATAGACCTTGATCGTCACGGCAGGCTGATTGTCCTCAGCCGTCGAGAAGACCTGCTGATGCTTCGTCGGGATCGTGGTGTTGCGCTTGATCATCGGGGTCATCACGCCGCCCAGGGTTTCAATACCGAGGGTAAGCGGAGTCACGTCGAGCAGGAGCACGTCGCGGGTATCGCCGGAAAGCACGGAGCCCTGAACCGCGGCACCGATAGCCACAGCCTCATCCGGGTTCACGTCCTTACGCGGTTCCTGACCGAAGAATTCCTTCACCACTTCCTGGACACGCGGCATACGGGACTGACCGCCGACCAGAATCACGTCGGAAATGTCAGACGGCTGCAGGCCGGCATCCTTCAGAGCCTTGCGGCAGGGTTCGATGGAACGCTGCACGAGGTCCTCAACGAGGCTCTCAAACTTGGAGCGGGTCAGCGTCACATTCAGATGCTTCGGGCCCGTGGCGTCAGCCGTGATGTACGGAACGTTGATTTCCGTTTCCTGACGGCTGGAGAGCTCAATCTTCGCGGATTCAGCGGCATCCTTCAGACGCTGCAGGGCGAGGGAATCCTTCGAGAGATCGATGCCCGTGTCCTTCTTGAATTCGCTGATCAGGTAGTCCATCACGCGGCGGTCAAAGTCCGCGCCGCCGAGGAACGTATCGCCGTTCGTGGACAGCACTTCAAACTGCTTGTCGCCGTCAACGTCCGCGAGTTCAACGATCGAAATATCAAACGTGCCGCCGCCGAGGTCATACACGGCGATCTTGCGGTCACCCTTGCCGCCCTTGTCGAGGCCGAAGGCCAGAGCAGAAGCGGTCGGTTCGTTGATGATGCGCTTCACTTCAAGGCCAGCGATGCGGCCGGCGTCCTTCGTTGCCTGACGCTGGCTGTCGTTGAAGTAGGCCGGAACCGTAATCACGGCTTCCGTCACCGGTTCGCCGAGATAATCCTCAGCGGTCTTCTTCATCTTGCGGAGCACTTCAGCGGAAACCTGCTGCGGAGCAAGCTTGCGGTCACCCTGCACCTGCACCCAGGCATCACCGTTATCGGCCTGAACAATCTTGTACGGCAGATGGGGCATGGCGGACTGAACAGCCGGATCGTCATAGCGGCGGCCAATCAGACGCTTCACCTCAAAAATCGTGTTCTTCGCGTTCGTCACGGCCTGGCGCTTCGCGGGCACGCCCACGACCACTTCGCCGCTGTCCATATACGCCACGACGGAAGGCGTCGTACGAGCGCCCTCGCTGTTCTCAATCACGCGGACCTTGTCGCCTTCCATCACAGCCACAGCTGAATTGGTTGTACCAAGGTCAATACCAATGATCTTGCCCATTTATTTGCCAGTCCTTTATCTGCGAGGCCGCTGTCTTGAACAGCCTCATTTCATTAGTCAAATCAGTTCTGAGGTGACCTGTTTGGATCACCCGTAATCCCTATATGGGGACGTTTTGTTTTTTTTCAACCCTGCGCAACGGCAACCATCGCAGGACGGAGCACCCGTTCCTGAATCATCCAGCCCTTCTGGAAAACCGTTGCGACCGTGCCGGACTCCTGCCCTTCAGCGGGAGGGACCACGGTGACTGCCTGGTGCCTGTTCGGATCAAACTTTTCACCGACGGGTTCAAAGCACTTCATGCCGGAAACTTCCATGGCGTGAACCAGCTGCCGATAGATGGCAAGAAGACCGTCCTTCATCAGGCCCTCTTCCTTCTGAGCATGTTCCATCGCCTTCTCAAGGGAATCCATCACGGGAAGCAGGTTCGTCGCGAACTTGTCGATGCCGAACTTTTCGGCCTTCAGCACATCGGCTTCCGCGCGCTTGCGGGTGTTTTCGACTTCCGCCATCGCGCGGACATACATGTCGTAATTTTCAGCGATCTTCTTCTCGGCCTGCTGAAGCTTTTCAGTAAGCTCAGCCACTGCCGCGTCATTCTTTTCCTCAGAAGAAGCGGCTTCCTTCCCGCACCCGCAGGCGGTCTTTGCATCCGCCTGGGCAGCATCCGGCATCACGTCTTCCGTGTCCTGTGCCTTAGCCTTCTGTTTGTCGCATGCTGCTTCCGTCATTTATTCCTCCAAATCCGCATAGAAAGAGCTACCAAACTTATATGGGGCCGACGGAAGCAGATTTACATAAGGGTTAACCCTTTATAGCCACCCCTGAAGCTCGTCGCGGATGAGTCTTTCATAAAAATCAATGGCGCCCGGCGTGCTGTTGAGACAGGGAATGTAGTGAAAATGGCCTGTGGGATTGGCCTCTTCATAGACCTTGCGAATCCCGAGATCGACTTCCTCATTCGTTTCCAGACAGTCGCAGGTGAAGCTCGGGCAGACGATATCGAGGCGATTCAGACCTTCGGAACCCAGCGTCTTCGCGCGCTCAATCGTGTAAGGCTGCAGCCACTCGTGGGGACCGAATTTGGACTGGAAATCGGTTTCCCACTGCTCAGGGGTGAGATTCAAAGCCGCGGCGATTGCCTTCGAGGAATCGATGCATTCCTGCTGATATGTGTCGCCCTTTTCCTTCACGCACTCCTCCGGAACACCGTGGAAACTGAAAATCAGTTTCCCGGCTTCGCTCCAGGGGTCGCCGTGCTCAGCCCAGTAATTCCGAACGTGCTGCGCCATCGCCTGCACCCAGTCGCCGCGGTCGCAGAACCGCTTTACGGTTCTCGTTGCCGGAATGTTCCGCAACGTCCGGTAGGTTTTGCCTACGGTATCCATAACGGACCCGACAGTCTGAGGAGAGTACTGAGGGAAAAGCGGCAGGATAAAGAGCTTCTCTATCCCCTCCGCCACAATCTTCCGGATCTGGGCGTCAAGAGACGGATTCCCATAGCACATGGAATATTCGACACGGACAGGAAGATCTGATGCCTCCATCCGCTCATTCAGGCTTTCCGCGATCTTTCTCGCGTGAACAACAAGAGGAGATCCTTCCGGCGTCCAGATCTGACGGTACTTCGCCGCGGACTTCGCCGGCCGCTTCCTGAGGACCGAGCCGTACAGGATGGGCAGCCAGATGAAAGGCGGCATTTCGACAATACGCCGGTCCTTCAGATAATCACGCAGATAGCGGCGCACCGCTTCGGGAGAGGGATCATCCGGAGTTCCTGTGTTCGCTAGCAAAACCGCAATCTGAGGCTTCTTACCCATAGTTCTTCGTCCTAACTCACGCCGGACCGGAGGATTCCTCCGGTCACGGACCCGAGCCCGCCGTCCAGCGGGCCGCTTCAGTAAAGAAGAAGAAATTTTACGGGATATGTCTTATTTATTCCTGATTAATGCCGGGGAGCCCTCAACAAAGTCAAAGAAATGCAGAATATGACGCGGCAGCCAGTCTATGGTGCCAGGCCACTTTCCCATGGGAAACCCGATATGACCGCCCTCAGCGGGCTGCTCCAGAAACACAAAGTCAGATACATCACTTTCTGTCGGCAGGGCCCAGATCGGCTGGAAGGGATCGTTCAGAGGATTCAGAAGCAGAAGCGGCACTCTGACATCCGGCAGTACGTACTTCGCGCTGCAGCGGGTCCAGTAATCCATACCGTTCTTGAATCCGTGGATCGGCGCGGTGTAAACCTCGTCAAACTCATAAAGGTTTTTCACCCGGCGGAAAGCCCGGACATCGATGAAGTCACCGAAAATCTGGATCTTCCTCTCCACCTTTTCCTTCAGGGTGCTGAGGAACATCTTGGCATAGAGCCGGTTCGCTCCGTGACAGACAATCTCGGATCCGGCCACAAGGTCAAGCGGCGCGCCGATTGCCGCAATCGCCCTGACGTAGGACGGGATGGACTCACCCATATCGCCCGCGTACTTCGCGACGTAATTGCCTCCAAGCGACATCCCCGCGAGATAAATCGGGGCCTCCGGGAACCGGGCGTGCACACACTGCACCACCCAGGCGCACTCCGCGGTATCCCCGGCGAAATACGCTCTCGGAAGACGGTTCAGCTCGCCGCCGCAGCTCCGGTAACAGGCCACACAACCCCGCCAGCCCCGAAGCGACGCTTCATGCATCAGGGCGATTGCGTAATGGCTGTCTGACGCCCCCTCGAGTCCATGAAAGTGGATCAGGATCGGCGTTTTCGGATCTTTCGGCTCGGGAAGACACCAGTCGAAGAGAATGAAGTCTCCGTCCGGCGTGTCCCAATGCTCACGGCGGTACTTCACTTCAGGCCGCGGAGAAATCCGCGCAGGGATAATGGTCTGAAGATGTGCGCCCGGTGCCCAGGAGGGCGCTGCGTAGTCGCACTCAAGACGCGGCATGATGCGCCTCCTCTCCCGTCTGCGCGGCAGCGCCGATAACGTCATTCCAAAGCTGGCTCACAGAGGCAATTTCTCCCTCAACCCGGGCGGGATCCACTCTCACGGGGCCATCCCCCTGAGCGAGCCGGACCTCACGCTGAATAGCCCGGTACTTCCTGTAGGCCTCAGAGCAGTCACGGGCAAGGTCCTTCGAAATCAGCCCGGAATCCGCCGCGATGGCGAGCAGATGGATATTGCCGAGATTCCCGACGAGTTCCGGAAAATCTTTTGAATAGGCAAGCGCCAGATACTGAACCACAAACTCAATATCCACCATGCCGCCCCGGTCATGCTTGATATCGAAAAGCTCCGTCGGGTTCTTATGCCCGTCCAGCATCCGCTGCCGCATGCTGATCACCTCAGAGGCAAGCTCCGCGCGGTTCCTCGGACTCTGAAGAATCCGTTTTCTTTCCGCTTCAAACTTTTCACCGATCGAGGTGTCGCCCGCGCAGAACCGGGCCCGGGTCAGAGCCTGAAGCTCCCAGGTCCATGCTCCCTTGCCGTCCTCATTCCGCTCGTACTTCTGCCAGGAGTCGAAGGAGGACACCACAAGACCATCCGCGCCGTTCGGACGAAGCCTGAGATCCACTTCAAAAAGGCGCCCCGAAGACGTCTGCATCGTGAGCCAGTTCATCATCCGGCGTACGAGTCTCGTATAAACCATGTCGGAATCCATCCGATCGTCGTCATAGAGATAAATGAGATCGAGATCAGAGGCGTAGCCGAGCTCCTTGCCGCCGAGTTTCCCGTAGGCAATCACGGCAAACTTCGGATCCCCATCGAACTTTCGGGAAAGAGAATTCCATGCGAGCTCGAGCACAATCTCAATCACCGCATCCGCCAGTGCGGAAAGCTGATCGGCGAGCCGCACCGTGGAGAGCCTCCGGTCGAGGTCCGCCATCAGCAGCCGGAAGACAGCGCCGTGATGAGCGTCGCGGATCAGATTAAGCTGCCGCTCCTGATCGTCCGCGGCTGCCCGGAGTTCCGTGCGGAGACGGTCAGCCCAAGCGGACCAGTCCGCCGGCGTGTCGTCACTGAACTCTTCAACACGCTGATCCATCAGTTCATCCAGGATGATCGGATGCTCCTTCAGGTAATCCGCGGCCCAGCGGCTCGACGCGAGCACCCGGCCGACCCGCTTCAGCATGTCGGGATACTGATAGAGCAGCGCCACATAGGTCGGTCGCCCGGCAATCACTTCAAGCAGTCCGAGACAGCGGTCCAGCTCCTCATCGCTGCTCACCGTACTCGTATCAAACCTAGCCCACTCCGTACAGTGTTCAAACACCTGCTTCAGCACACTCGCCATGCGTTCAAGCGCCCCGTTGCTCCGCCCGATATTGCGGGACGACATCAGAGCGAGAACCCGAGCCGCAAGTGAATCCGAATCCTGGTACCCGAGAGAGGCGATTTTCGCGGCAAGCGGCTTCTCCGTGCCCGGAAGCCCGGCGGTCCACCCTTCAGGCCAGTCAGAGGCCGATTCCTCCGTCTGTTCCTGGGCATGGAAAATCGAGTCAAATGTCGTCCGGACAAATTCCCGCACTTCCTGCAGCTTCGCGTCCAGCGCTGATTCCTCTTCGCCGTACAGCATGGCAACCCGGTGACGCGCCGCCGGATCAGTCGGCCAGAGCTGCGTCTGCTGATCATCCACATACTGAATGGCGTGCTCCAGATTGCGAAGCATCACATAGCTTCGCTTCAGACGCTCAGCGACACTTGCGGTCAGAGCGCCCCGGTCCGCGAGATACCCCAGCGTCTGAAGCGTGCTGTGGGAGCGGAGAAGCGGATCACGGCCCCCACGGATCACCTGGAAGGTCTGCGCGATAAATTCAATATTGCGGATACCGCCGCTTCCGAGTTTGACATTGACCCCCTGCCCCTGATGCTTCAGCTCCCGGCGGATGGTTTCCGCGCGGATCATGTCGTGCAGCGCAGCAAGGGACGAGATGGCGCTGAAGTCAACATACTTCCGGTAAACAAACGGACGGACCAGGGATTCGATCGAGGCACACTGCGCCTTATAGGCGTCAGGCGACGCGAATACCGGTTCCGATACGATTCTTCCCTTCAGCCAGGCAAAGCGCTCCCAATCGCGGCCCTGCGTATAGAGGTATTCCTCGAGCATGCCGCTTGAACAGACCATCGGGCCGGACGTCCCATTCGGACGGAGCCGCATATCCACGCGGAACACAAAACCGCAGCCGCGGATATCGGACAGCATTGGGATCACGCGGCGCGCCACCCGCTCGAAAAACTCGCGGTTTGAGAGCGAACGCCGGGCCGGGAATTCTTCTGTCGGCCGGGTTTCGCCGTCACAGTCGTAAAGGAAGATCAGATCAATATCAGAGGACACATTGAGTTCCGCGCCGCCCAGCTTCCCCATACCGACGACAAGCAGATCCTGCGGCACACCTTCCTCTGACATCGGAACGCCGAACCGTTCCGCGAGCAGCCGGGTCTGACAGCGAACAGCCGCCTGGATCGTCTCCTCGGCAAGCTCTGTCATCACGCGGACCACTTCCGGATAACCGCCAAGTCCGGTCGCGTCCCGCGCGGCCAGTGTCACGAGGATCCGGCGCCGGACATCCCGCATGCGAAGCGCAAGCGCCTCTTCGTCCTCCGTCTCCCGGATCTCAGACCGGATCTCTTCGGCCGAGGGCGACCTCTGAGCGAGCGCTTCCAGCTTCGCAGGCAGCTCCGCTTCATCCGTTCCCGGATACATGCTCTTCAGAGAACGTTCGACAAAGGGGGAATTCTCGATAACTCCTCGGAAATCACATTTCGGCATGGGGAACCCTTTTTTCTGATTGACTTCTGACAGCTGATCTTTGGATTATGGCGCAGCAAGGCTCTCCACTGAAAAAGCCGCCCCCCAATCTATGGAAACTCATACCCGAAGAGCGGGATTCCCGGGTCCTCCGCGCGCACTTTCCCCGCGGGGCCCTTCAGCCAGGATTAGCACTTTTCCTCTTTTCAGCTTTTCCCGCTGTGTTACAGTGTTTTCCGTAGGATTTTTTTCGGTCTTTGTTGGGCGGCGGAGAGGATGAAAAAGGCGGAGGGCAATGCTTTTTGGAAGCATCCACGCGGATGGCTGAGAGTGATCGCGGCCACGCTGATCGGCCTCTATTTGCTTGCCGCGCTGTTCATCATTGCTCTTCGTTTTGTGGTTCTCCCGCATGTCAACGATTACCGGGATGAAATATCCGCCTATTTATCGAAGACGCTGAAGGCGAATGTCCGGATCGGCGAAATTTCTCCTGCCTGGGACACCTACTGGCCGAAACTCACGCTGAAAAATGTCGAAATCAGTTCTGACGCCTCTCCCAGGGCACTCCGCGTGCCGGAAGCGGAAGGTGATCTCGACTGGTCTTCCATTCCCCGGCTTACCCCGATCTTCGTCAATCTCTCGATCAAAAGCCCCGATCTGACGGTAACCCGTCTTTCCGGCGCCAAGTTTGACATCGGCGGCATCACGGTTGATTTCGGAACCGAATCCGACAGCGGCGGCTTCATCAGCTGGCTCCTCGCGCAGAAGCAGATCCACCTGAGCGGAAGCCGGATCCTGTACCGCGACGCGTCCAATACCGAATTTCCGACGATAGAGCTTCAGGATGGCCGTATCTCTTATATCAAGAGTCTGAAATCCTGGAACACCGGGCTGCAGGGTAACCTTGCGGTTGGCGGACAGACTGCTGAGCCGCTTGATATCCGCTTCTCTATCCGCCGCCATCCGTTCCGCCGCGCTGACGACTGGAAGAAGTGGGACGGCCGCATCTACGCCAGTTTTTCTCAGAAAGATCTGATGCCGGTAGTCCGGGCCCTTCCTGAAAAGCTCCCGGTGAGAGAAGCCGGTGCTCACGGAACACTCTGGGCTGACTATGCAAACGCCTCCATCAGCCGACTGCTCGGCACTCTGGACCTTGATAACCTGAAACCCGCGTCCGCCTCCGACCGGGCTTTCAGCGTGTCCGCTTCCGCGCTTTTTGATGGAAAACTCGATAAGAAGCAGAACCTCGCGTCGATTACCATTCCGCAGCTTTCGATTCAGTCCTCCGGGAATCCGGCCCGAACCCTGAAGGCTGACGCCAGAATTTCGCTTTCCGATGACCATACGCATGACACTGTCAATGCGGTGGGCGACTCGCTTGGTCTGAAAGAAACCGCCGCCGCTCTCGAAGGATTCGCGCCGAAGAGCGACGCAGCGTCACTCATGCGCCAGATGACCCCCACGGGGCAACTCGAAAACTTCCGCTTCGCTCTTCTCGGCTCTCCGAAAGGAACGCCTGTCTGGGATTTCACCTCCGACTTCCGCGATGTCAGTTTCCGCGATATCCCGGACCGTGATCCCGAGATCCCCGGCATGCCCGGTGTCAGGCATCTGAATGGCAGCATTGCCGCGAACCCCGAAACCGGCATGGTGAAAGCCTGGGGAGAAAACGGCGAAGCCTCTTTCCCCGGCATTTTCCCAGACCCGCGGGTTCCGTTCCGGAAGCTTTCCGGCACGGCATTCTGGTCTGTCTCTCCGAAGCTTGAACTGAACTTCCGCGATATTGAGCTTCATAATCAGGACATCAATATCAAAGGCGACGCGGACTGGATTGACACTGGCGGCAGCGGAACCATCCGCGTGACAGCCACGGCCGCGAACAGCCTTGTCAAGTCAGCTTATAAGTACGTACCGACACTGGCCGGTGCCGGGATCATTGACTGGCTGCATCAGGCACTCCTTGGAGGCGTCGCCCGGAACGCCGCGGTTGAGTGGTACGGTCCGATCGACCGCTTCCCCTATAACGGACGGGACGCAAAAAGCGGACTCTTCCTCGTCACGGGGAACTTCCGGAATTCAAGCCTCGACTTTCTGCCTTCTGACAAGCGGACTGAAACCGGGGCACGGGTGATCGGCGGCGACTGGCCGATTGTCAGCCGTGTAAATGGACAGTTCCTTTTCGAAGCGGACCGGATGGTGATCGCCGGAGACACGGGCATTTCAGACCAGGTGCCGCTCCATGGCGTCATCGCTGAAATTCCTCATATGGGCGGGCACGCTCCGGATTCAAACCTCTTTATCAGCGGACGAGCCGCGGGAAGCTCGCAGCAAATGCTGCACTACCTCACGCAGTCTCCGGTTTCCGGCTGGCTGGATCACTTCCTCGATCCGGCACGGGCCACCGGCACCGGCTCCCTCTCTCTCGCACTCAGCATCCCGCTTTCCGCCCCGGAGAGGACCCTTGTCGCCGGCACGGTCCGCCTCGACAACAATCGGGTGGATCTTGGGAACAGTATCCCGGAATTTGATAACGCCTCCGGCACCATCCGGTTCACGCAGGGAAACTTCTGGTCTGACGGTCTGAACGCTTCAGTCTGGGGCATCCCGGCGCAGGGCACCCTCCGGATGGCTGACGATGACTCCATCCTGGTGGATGCTAAAACCCGGGCAGGGATTGCTGATCTCAAGCGGCTCTTCGGCAGTGATGGATCGCTTGATCCGCTCCTTGCTCATTTCTCCGGCAGCTCGGACGCGCAGGTGCATGTCCGTGTCGCGGACGGAAGCAATCTCGCCTTTACTGTCAATTCCGACATGAAGGGCATCGCTGTCGATTTCCCGCATCCCTTTAAAAAGAGCGCGGACGAAACCCTCCCTGCAGTGTTCACCTGGGATACGAATAAGGACGGCACGGTTTCTCTCACCGCAAAGGCTGGCAGCGTTCTGAACGCTCTTGCGACCATGAAGCCCCTGAAGACAGAGGGCTATGAGCCGCTGAACGCGGCGGTCGGTGTGGGAGAGGCCGCAAAGCTCCCGAAGAAGGGACTCTCTGTCCGTGTCACGACAGACCGTATCAACGTCAATCACTGGCAGCAGGAACTGGAACCGATCACAAATTCGCCCGCTGTGGCCAAGTCCCAGCTCCCGCTCCCCATTACGGAGATCCGGGCGAAAACGAAAAACCTCGTGATCGGGCACCGCTCGTTCCCGGATGTCAGCCTTGCGATTGAACCCGAGGGTGACTGGTGGCTCGCGAGTCTCCATTCCGCCAGTGCTTCCGGAAACGTCCGCTACCGCGCAGCGTCCGGAAGACGTCCCGCGGAAATCCGCGGTGAGCTTTCTCACCTCTATATTCCGGAAGAAGGCGGCACCCGGTTCCGCCGCTATATCGCCACGACCCCTGCGGAGCAGCTCCCGTCGATGGATCTCCGTATCCGCGATCTCCAGCTTGAAGACATGAAGCTCGGCAGCATTGCGATTATGGCGAGTTCTGCTGCCACCTCGGACGGCGGCCATGTCTGGACACTGAAGAACCTCTCCGCGGATAACGGGGCAGCCAAACTGACAGCCTCGGGATCATGGACAAAGAACAGCAAAGAGAATCTCACCAAGGTCAGTGCCGAACTGATTTCCCGCGACACCGGGCGGCTTCTGAAGGAACTCTCAGCGCCGAGCGGCGTCATCAGCGGCGCTCCGGGTGAGGTGTATCTCAATCTCTCCTGGAAGGGGGCGCCTCAGGACTTCAATGCCGCCAATCTGAATGGCGATCTGGTCTCTCACATCAGGAGCGGCCGGTTCCTGCAGGTGGATCCGGGCCTTGCCGGACGGTTCCTCTCTCTGCTTTCCATGCAGTCTCTGCTCAAGCGGCTGACGCTCGACTTCAGGGACGTTTTCGGCAAGGGCTTCTCGTTTGACACGATTGATATGACCGGGCAGATTCATTCCGGTGTTCTCACGTCAAAGAACATGTCCATTTCGGGATCGGCGGCGTCCATTGTGGCCGAGGGATCCGTCAGTCTTCCCCGTCAGCGGGTGAACGCCAAGGTGCTCGTGCTGCCTGACATTCATATTGAGGGTCCGGCGCTCGCCCTGACACTCGCGAACCCGATTGCCGGCATCGGCGGCTTTATCGCCTCCTTCGGCCTCAAGGTGCCGCTCTCTCACATCCTCTCCTCCGAATATGTGGTTGAGGGGCCGTTTGATAATCTGTCCGTCACAAAAGCCAATTCGGGAACACAGAAAAAGTCCGGGGAAAAGTAGCGATCTCAGGCGCCAACCCGGTATTTTGCTGCTTAGTGAGATAATGGGCTATCTACGATTATTCAGTGACCGTTATGTTTGAGTCTTTTCAGGTTGTAACCCTGCTCACCCTGCTTACGAGACTGCTGGTAGGTGCGTACCCGCAGTGGCAGGGCTGCGCACCGTCACGTACACAGCGCATTTATTTCGCCAACCACTCGAGCCACATGGACGCGATTGTGATCTGGTCGTCCCTGCCGGCCGAGCTCCGCGCGAAAACCCGCCCGGTCGCCGCCAAGGACTACTGGGAAAAGGGCGCTCTGCGCCGCCGCATCGCCATCAAGGAACTGAAGGTTGTGCTGATCGACCGGCACCATACGGCACACGCCAATCCTCTCGATCCTCTGATTCAGGCACTTCGCGAAGGCTCGTCTCTCATCATCTTCCCGGAAGGAACCCGCCGCCCTCAGCCGCTGCCCTCTCCCTTCAAGAGCGGACTTTGGCGTCTGATGCGCGAGTTCCCGGACGTTGAGCTGATTCCTGTCTACATTGAGAACCTGCATCGCTCCATGCCGAAAGGCACCCTGATCCCGATCCCGACAATCTGCTCGGTCCGTTTCGGCGCCCCGCTTCCTCACTCACCGGATGACAGCAAAGAGGACTTCCTCAACCGCGCCCGCAATGCCGTTATCCAGCTGGCTGAGTCCTAGGAGGAATTCACGATGATGCGCTTAGGTTTTCATCTTGAAGAGGCTTATCTCCTCATCCTATCTGTCCTGATCCTGCTCGCCGCAGTTGCGACCGGATACGGTCAGTGGGCCTCATCCCGCGCGACCACAACCCAGCAGCAGCAGCGGATCCGCCTTGTTAACTCGCGGGTTAGGTCCGCCTGGTGGCTGATCGGTATTTTTGCTGTCGCGTTCTGGCTGGGGCAGGGGGCGCTTCTGGTTGTTTTTGCTTTTCTCTCATTCTTTGTCCTGAGAGAATTCATTGCACTCACGCCGACCCATTACACCGATCACTGGGCCCTCGTGATTGCTTTCTATGTAGCGATTCCGCTTCAGTACCTCCTGATCGCTTTCGAGCAGTACTGGTTCTTCACGCTGTTTATTCCGGTCTATCTTTTCCTGCTGCTCCCGGTCGTGATGGCGGCCACACATGACACTGACCGCTATCTGGAGCGTGTTGCCAAGGTACAGTGGGGCATCATGCTTTCCATCTTCTGCGTGAGCCATGCGCCAGCTATTTCGCTTCTCGACTTCAACCGGTTCGCTTCCAGCGGTCCGCTGATGCTCGTCTACTTCCTCATGATGATCTTCTTCGGTGACCTCTTCGCAGTGCTGATGAGTTCGATCCTCGGCGGCAAACCTCTCATGTCAAACCCGAACAAGACATCGAAGGGGGTTTTTGTCGGCAGCTTCATCACGCTGCTTTGTGGTCTTGCGCTTTACTGGCTTACGCCGTTCCGTCTCTGGCAGGCCGGGCTCATGACACTCGCCATCATCGTGTCAGGCATCATGGGCGACCTCGTTATCTCGTCCGTGAAAAAGAGTCTCGGCGCCCGCTACAACTCCGTCGACAATCTCTACATCACGCGAGGGATTCTGGAACGCATGGCCCCCCTCACCTTCGCGGCTCCGGTGTTTTATCACCTCACCGTGATCTTCTTCATGAACTGATATCCCGTCGGCTGAAAAAAGCGGAATTGCTTTTATCAGCCGGTTAGGAGTAGAGTTCTCTGAACACTGTCACACTTTTAATGCGACTCCAGATCAAATGCTGAATCACGTTTACGGCGCTTACTACTATTACGGCTTTTTTCGTCTCCCGGCGGAAAGAGTTCTTTGGTGCGCCTGACGTTTTCAAGCACTGATCAAGAACGCAAGAAAAAACCGCCGGAATCCGGCGGTTTTTTTGTACCCTGAACTCCCGTGACATAGTTCTATATTGACTTAAACGTCATGGGAGGTTTAGG